>Ga0116219_10000737_pt1 | contig 32981 bp, 28 predicted proteins | sample Sb_taG_4_FD_91019 | JGI IMG/M metagenome (GOLD analysis project Ga0116219, IMG submission 91019) | Peat soil microbial communities from Weissenstadt, Germany - Sb_50d_6_BS metaG | ecosystem: Environmental > Terrestrial > Soil > Wetlands > Peat | place: Germany: Weissenstadt | collected 2010-09-21 | reverse complement strand
TGCAACCGCTCCCGGGGATGCAGCCGCCGGGCGGCTACGCTAGGCTCCAGCCGCCGGGCGGCTACGCTAGGCTCCAGCCGCCGGGCGGCTACGGGCCGTTGGGTTACGGGCCGGGCGGGATGCAACCGCTCCCGGGTCGACAGCCGTTGCCTGGGGGTCAGGGGTTGCCCGGTCTGTCGCCCTTCGCCGGCTTGCAGCCGCTCCCCGGCCTCCAACCGCCGGGGGGTTATCCCCCGGGGCTGCAGCCCCCGGGAGGTCTACAACCCCTGCCCGGGTTACAGCAGTTGCCGGGGGTGCCGCCCGTGGCAGGTCTACAGCCGCTGCCCGGCTTGCAGCCGTTGCCTGGCCTGCAACCGTTGCCCGGAGCATTTCAGCCCCTGCCCGGCTTGCAACCATTGCAGCCCTTGCAGCCGGTGGCGGCTGTGCAACCCATAACCCCTCCCCCACCTCCGGGGCCGCCTGGCTTCTGGGCGCACCCCTTCGCCCACGGCCCGCGCGACTTCTTCATGTACGGGCAGACACACAACGATTGAGGTTCGGGTAGGCGTCGCTCACGAACGCCCACGGGATTCTTCCCGTGGGCGTTCACGCTTTCGGGGCCGTCGCCTCCAGGGCCTCGATCCGGCGGCGCAGCTCCTCGGGCAGTGCCACCTTGCGCCCATCGGTGTGGTGATACGTCACGACGGTTCCTTTTCCCTCGGCGGCAATCGCGTTCAGTCTCTGGCTGACGACGCGATGTTCCAGGTGAAAGCGGTCGCTCTCGATGCTCACCACCCGGGCCGTGACCCAGATGGTGTCGGGATAGGTCAGCGGCTTGCGGAAGCGAGCCTGCGCCGCCGCCAGGATCGGCCCGACGCCGCTCTGGCGCTCGTACTCGAACCAGTCGAGGCGGCGGAAGTATTCGAGCCGGGCGTTCTCGAAGTAACGGAAGTAGACCACGTTGTTGACGTGGCGGTACGAGTCCATGTCGCCCCAAGCGACCGGCAATTCGACCGCGACCGGGAACCCGACCAGGAATGATTCGATCATGGACGGTCCTCGTTGGGCCGCTTGCGGCTTCGCAGGGCGTGCGAAGCCGCAAGCGGCGTCAGGCCTAGTTGCTGCGCTCCAACTCCTTGAGGTAATCGAGCGCCTCGTCCACAGTGCCGACCGGGGCGCCGGGGACGCGGCCCGCGTCGTCGAGTTGGCGCAGTAACATCAGCTCGTCGAAGTCGGGCGACGCTTCCAGTTCGCGCTTCGCTCGGTGCCCGAGTTGCCCTGTGCGGTATTCGTGGGCGTCCATGTGGTGCTCGATGAAGAAGCGCGTCCGCTCGGTCAGCAGCCCTTCCAGTGCCGCCAGCGCCGACGCGACGTGGTTGGCGCGGTCGAGCCCCTTGCCGACGTCGTGCAGCAGCGCCGCCAGCAGGAACTCCTCGTCGTACGGCCGCGCGTCGCGCGCCAGCTCGAACACCTGGAGCGAGTGGTACAGCACGTCGCCTTCCGGGTGGTGCTTCGGCGAGCCCTTGACGTTCTCCAGGGGCAGCAGCAGCATGCGGTAGATCTGGTAGGGATCGACCACCTCCTCGCGGGCCTGCAGCTCGCCTTCGAGGTTCAGCCCCGGGTACTCGCGCTGAAGCAGCTCCTCCAGTTCGCGGATCGAGGCGCGCTCGATGGCCTTGCCGGTGATGGAGCTTTTGAAGACGTAATGGGCCTTGTCCTCGGCGTAGACGGTCAGCTCGACGTTGAAGCGGCCGGGGACGTGGATGTGGGTGAAGACGCGCGACTCGCCGTGCTTGACGACCTGCTTGCGCTCGACGTCGTGCTGGCAGCCCTCCTGTTCGAGCAGGTCGGTGATGAGGCCGACGCTGTCGCTGAAGAGGTGGATGTCGATGTCGGAGCCCTTGCGGACGTGGCCGGTCATGACGCTGCCGATGAGGCGCGGCCGGAACTGCCGCAGCAGGCGCATCAGGCGCAGCGCCTCCAGGCGCATGTCGCGCAGCGACTCGGTACGGCGGTCGCCCTCGTGGATGCGGGCGAAGACCTGGATCTGTTCGCGGATTTCGGCGTTGGAGGGAAGGTCCTCGGGCTTGACTCCCCCGCGGCACAGGCGCCGGGCGGCCTTGCGCTTGGCGGTGAAGTATTCCGACTCGACGCGCTGGTACATCAGGCGGGCGGCTTCCAGGGCAATAGCCTGGCGGAGCTTGGCATTAGCCATCCTTTCAAGCGCCGTTACGAGGCCCATCAATGCGGCGCGGGGCCGTGGAACGGTGGTCCACAAGTCTATTCTACCCGCGCCCGCCGCCATTGGCCATCGCGACTTACTTCGACTTCCAGTCGCCCCAGCCGTTCGTGGTGGCGGGGAGGAGTTCGCGCTCGTTCTTGCCGTCGGCGTCCATGACCCACAGCGCCGGCTTCTTGTTCGCCTCGTAGCGCAGGAAGGCGATCTTCTTGCCGTCCGGCGACCAGCGGGGGACAGCATTGCTGCCGACCTCGGTGAGCGTCTTCAGGTTCTTGCCGTCGGGGTCACACGCCCGCACCTGCAAGACGCCGCCGATCAGGTCCGCGAAGGCGATGCGCTTGCCGTCCGGCGACCAGGCGGGGAAGACGTTGCCGATGGTGTTGGCGTTGTCGGAAAGCTTCAGCACGTTCTTGCCGTCGGCATCCATGACGTAGAGGCGAAAGCCGGCGCCTCCGCGAACCGACGTGAAGGCAATTCTCTTGCCGTCCGGCGACCAGGCGGCGTCCAGTCCGCCGCCGCCGCTGGTCAGGGAGGTGGCGCCGTTGCCGTCCGCGTCCATGACACAGGTGTCGAAGAGGGCGGGCCCGTACTGCGAGTAGGTCAACTTCTTGCCGTCGGGCGACCAGGCCGGCTGCCGGCAGGAGAACGCCCCCTTGGTGAGCTGCTTCAGGTTGCCGCCGTCGGCGTCCACAACGGAGACGTGCTCGCCGTTGGCCGGGCCGGAGATAAAGGCGATGCGCTTGCCGTCCGGCGACCAGTGCGGCCCGCCGCAGGCGACCTTCCCCTTGGTCACTTGCTCGACCTTGCTGCCGTCGGCGCTCATGACGTAGACGTTGCGGGTGCCGTCGCGGTCGGAGAGGAAGGCGATCTTTCGGCCGTCGGGGGACCAGACTGGGTCGCCGTCGTTGGCCTTGCCGTCGGTCAGTTCCTTGACGGTGCCGTTGGAGGCGTTGACGGTGACGATCTTCGCGCCCTTCTCCACGGGCACGGCGGCGACGAGGGTCCGCGGCGAAGAGTCGGCGGGGGCGGGGGCCGATGCGGCGGGGAGCACCGCGAGGAGGATGCAGCACAGCGACAGGGGCAGGATATGCCGGGTCATCGGGGGTCCTCACTGATGCCGCTTGCGGCTTCGCACCTCTTGCGAAGCCGCAAGCGGCTCACCTTACTCTACCCGGCTCCTCATCCGCCGCCCAGGCGATGCTTAACGTCGTAACGGATGATGAAGTCGATCTCCTCCTCGGTGAGGCCATAATGCCCGGCGAGGGCGCGGTCGATGTCGTCGAGGATCGCCTTGGACCGCCCCGGATAGAACTCGTCGTAAACGACCTTGCCCGTCGTCCGGTAGCGGCACACCTTGCGGACATCGTGGCGGCGGTAGTCGGCCATGAGGCGCCGGCACAGGGCGCCCAGGGCACGCTTGACGTCGGGCGCCATCTCCGCGAGGCCAGCCGGGAAGCGGTCGATTTCGCGGCGATTGAGGTGGCGGCAGTCGGATAGCAGCAGCCACCACCAGCAGAAGAGACTGCTGTTGAGGAGGGCGGCGACGGCCCTCGCGTCGGCGCCCTCGCGCACGGGGAGCGTCTTCACCTGCATCGACAGCTTTTCCCCGTCGCGCTCGTTCCAGAAGAACGGGGCGAAGGTCATCGCCCGCACCCAGTAGCGCGGCGCGTTGTGGTAGTAGACGACGGCGCCGCGGCCCAGACCCTCCCGCAGAGGCGCCCGGCGGTGGATCTTGTGCCAGATGCGCTTCTCGATGGGGTCGCCGGCCTTCGGGATGGAATTCTCGTAGCGCAGGCCACCGACGTCGAGGTAGCGCAGGCGCTCGAAGAGGAAGGGCCGCTCCGCCTCCTGCCAGCGGTGATAGCGGGTCGAGTAGGTCCGCGGTTCGGGCGAGGCGTGCCGCAGGAAGATGGCGAGCCGCTGATCGACGCCGGCGAAGAGCTTGCACGGGCGGATGTCGTAGGTCGAAATCCACGTGGTCGCTCCGGTGGTGACGAGCGACAGCAGCGGCGCCATGCGGTCGGTGCAGAAGGCCGAGTGCGGCACGATCATCCCCAACCGCCCGTCCGCGGCGAGCAGGCTCAGGCTGCGCTCGACGACGAACGCATACACGTTGCCGCACGTTGCGGTCCGGTACACGCCGACCTCATGAGGGGCGCCCTCCCGGGCCGACTCGACGTAGGGCGGGTTGCCGAGCACCACGGAGAAGCCGCCCCGCCGCGCCACCTGCGGAAACGGCTCCGAGGTCGCAAGGACGTCGCCGCTGCGAAGGTGATCGTCCAGGTTGAGGGCTGGCGGCAGCCGGCTTCGCCCCAGGGAAGCGGCCGCGAGCATCAGCAGGAGGCGCAACCGCGTGATTTCGACGGCCTCGGGCATCAGGTCGAGGCCGTACAGGTTCTGCCGCAGGATCGTCGCGCGCACGAAGTGCCGGACGGTCGGTTGCCGCTCGACCTTGGCGAAGATCGCCGGGAACGTGCGGCCCGGTAGGGCCCACATCCGTGTCAGGCAGGCTTCATAGAGCGGCTCGAGGACGCGCAGCCCGGCGACGAGGAATTCGCCGCAGCCGCACGTCGGATCGAGGACGGTCAGTCCCCGGAGCGCGTCCCAGACGGCGCGCAGCGCCTGCGGGCGATCACAGCGGGCGATGGTCTCGACGGCGAAACTCGCGAGGTCGCCGTTCTGTGTCACGAGGTCGTTGACGGAGCGGGTGGGGTCTTCGCCGCCGAGGAACTCCGGACGACGGATCGAAACGGCGTCGAGCAGGGCGGGGAGGATCGTGGCGCGGGCGATGTAGTCGCTGACGTCGCGGCCGGTGTAAAAGGTGCCGGTTTCCTTGCGGCTGACGTGCTTGTCGAACAGACACCCGAAGACGTCCGGCGTGAGGGCGTCATCGGGCGCCGGCTCGGCGAGGCTCCAGCAGGGACCGTCCAGGAAGGAATCTGGAACGGCGTCATCAGGCGGAGGCAAGCGGTCGAAGCCGGCTTCCTGAAGGAAGCGGCGGAACATCTGCCTGTGGAGGAGCAGGGCGGCGTGGCGCGACGGGTCGGCCGGCGCCGGCAGGTCGCGGAGCGAATCGCACAGGGCGCGCTGCTCGACGCGGAAGCGCGCGGCGAAGCGGGCGAAGGCCCCCACGGCTCAGAGGACCCCCTTGGTGGACGGCACCCCGGACACGCGCGGGTCGGCTTCGACCGCCTGGCGCAGGGCCCGGGCCGTCGCCTTGAAGATGCCCTCGATGATGTGATGGGTGTTGCGGCCGTGGTGCAGCACGACGTGCAGGTTGAGTGCCCCGGCCGACGACACCGCCCGCCAAAATTCCTCCGCCAGGGGCGCGTTGAACGTGCCAAGCGTCTCCGGCGGTACCTCGGCGCGCCAGACGCAGAACGGCCGGCCGCTGAGATCGACCGCCGCCGTCACCAGCGTCTCGTCCATCGGCAGCGTCATGCAGCCGTAGCGGCGGATGCCCGCCTTGTTGCCAAGCGCCTGCGCCAGCGCCTGGCCGTAGCAGATGCCGACGTCCTCGACGGTGTGGTGGGCGTCCACGTGCAGGTCGCCGTCGGCCTTGACCGACAGGTCGATAAGGCTGTGTTTGGCGAGCAGCGTCAGCATGTGATCGAAGAAGCCGACGCCGGTGGCGACGTCGGCGCGGCCGCCGCCGTCGAGGTCGAGGCTCAGGTCGATGCGGGTTTCGCCGGTCTCCCGGCGGACGCGAGCGGTGCGTGCCATGCGCTGCCCCTAGCGAATTCCCTCGTCCGGCTGGTCCTCGGCGATCATCCGGCGGTAGCGCCGGGCCCATTCCCCTTGCGGCAACTCCACTTCGGGTTGCTCCTCGACGAGGGTCTCCTCGAGTCGCAACTGCGCCGCAACCTGCAGCGATTCCAACCATAGCACGGTGAACAGGTCGCAGGTCTTCTCCTCGATGGCGGCCGGCGAGTCGTCCGGGGCCGCGTTGAGGACTTCCGCGACCTGCCGCAGCGTCTTCTCGACGCGCTCGCGCATTCGCTCGACGAAGCGGTCGGGCGGCAGGGGGACGAGCGGCGCCGGCGTCACCTCTTCGTCGTCGGGGAACTCGAGGCCGTCGAGGAGGGCCTCCTTGATGGCGTCGGCCATGCGATCGATCGCGGCGTCCACGCGCTGGCGCATGCCGCCGGCGGCACGGGACCAGGGAGAAGCGGGAGGCTTCGCCATGACCATCTCCGTTGGCGGGTCAAGGGGTAGTGGCGGTCGCCGGCGTGGGTGCCTCGGCCGGAGAAATCACCTTGCGATAGCCCATGTCGTGCAGCACGTCGAGGACGTGTTCCCACAGCAGGAATTGCAGACCGAGCTTGCGTTTATAGGCGGTCATGGCGTTGACGAGCGCCATCAGTTCCTGTTCGGGCGTTTCGCGAATCTGATCGCTCTTTGGGGGGAACGCATAGTCGTCGCGCGGACCGTCGCCGTTCGGCCACGATTGCACGATCGCATCCGGGTCGTCCTCGCTTAACCGGAAGAGCTGGCTGCCATCGGCCAGGATGATCGGCTGCTGAGGGTTCCGGGGAACGCCGTTGCTCTCAGGTTGGCTCATGGCACGGGTTACTCCTGAAAGACGTCGAGGATTCGTTGGGTTACAATTTCGCCGTCAAAGCGAAGCGTAACGAGATACCTTCCGGCGGTCGGGAAAACACACTTTTCCACGGTGCCTTCAAACATCGTGATCAGGTCGGGATCGCTGAAGCCTCTCCACCACTGGGATTGGCGAATCTTTGCTTCCGTTATTGCCCGCGAGACCGTTAGAGTTATTGTACCCTGGCCGTCTCCTCCGTGCAGCGCCGCGTACACGGTAAACCGCTGCGGAGGTGTCGGGAAGGACGGGAACCGGAGGCTGTTGAAGACGCCGACGAGTGACATCCGTCCGGCGCCGGGTTCCACCTGCATCCCCTGGCATAGGACCAGCGAGACGGGCTTGGGTGCCTTCGGCATGGTCTTTCTCCTTGTCGTTTCGCACGCGATCCGCTCTCCCAGCGGCCACCACACGGGAAGTTACTGACCGAGTCGCATCGTCACCGACGCGGCGTGGGCGGTCAGCCCTTCCTTCTCGGCCAGCAGGCACACATCGCCGGCCATCTTCGCCAGGCCGGCCTTCGTGAACGACAGCACGCTGGAGCGCTTCAGGAAGTCGTTGGCCGACAGGCCGCTCGCGAAGCGGGCGGTGCCGCCGGTCGGCAGCACGTGCGACGGCCCGGCCACGTAATCGCCCAGCGCCACCGGCGAATAGTCGCCGAGGAAGATGGCCCCGGCGTGGAGCGTCCGCTCGGCCAGCGCCGCGGCGTCGCGGGCGGCGATGTGCAAGTGCTCCGGCGCCAGTTCGTTGGCACAGGCCACGGCCTCGTCGGCGTCGCGCGCCAGCACCAGGGCGCCGAAGCTTTCCAGGCTCTCCCGGGCCAGCGGGCCGCGCGCCAGCCGCGCCAGCTGCCGGCCGAGCGCCGCCGACACCGCCTCCAGCAGCGGCTCGTGCCAGGTGACGAGGATGGCCGCCCCGGGGGAGTGCTCCGCTTGGGCGATCAGGTCGGCCGCCACGTACTCGGGGTGGGCCGTCTCGTCGGCGAGGACGACGATCTCGCTGGGACCGGCGACGCAGTCGATGGCCACCTGGCCGAAGACGTGCCGCTTGGCCAGGGCCACGAAGATGTTGCCGGGGCCGACGATCATATCGACCGGGCGGATCCCCTCGACCCCATAGGCCAGCGCCGCCACCGCCTGCGCCCCGCCGACGCGATAGACCTCGGTCACGCCCAGCTCGTGACAGACGGCGAGCAGGTCGCGGTTGTAGGCCCCGTTCGGCGTCGGCGGCAGGCACACCGCAATCTCGCCGACCCGCGCCGCCTGGGCCGGGACGATGGTCATCAGCAGGGTGGATGGGTAGGCCGCCGCCCCTCCGGGGACCATGACGCCGACGCGGCGCATCGGACGGGAGCGCACGCGCAGCTCGTGACTGCCGGCCACGCTCAGCACCGCGTCGCCGTGCAGCAAGCCCAGCTGAAACGACAGGACGTTCTGGCGCACGCGGCGCACGGTTTCGAGGAAGACGGAGTCGGCGCGAGCCCAGGCGTCGGCAAGGTCCTCGGGGCCCACCCGGACGGTGTCGGCACTGAGTTTGGCCCGGTCGAACTGCTCGGTGTAGTGCAGGACGGCGGCGAGGCCGCGCGCCTTGACGTCGGCGCAGACGCGCTCGACGACGCGGGCCGGCGGCAGGCTTTCGCCGAAGACCTTCTGGGTGAGTTCCCGGCCGCGCGCCGACACCACGTTTCCCTGGGAGCCGAGCTGGTCGCGGAGGGCGGCGAGTTGTTGGGCGCTGCCGGGGTCGGCGAGGCGGATGCGCCGCAGGATGAGAGTGTCCATGAGGTCCATCCCTGTGCGGGGGCCGGGGTCGGGGGCGCGGTCCGAACGCGCCCGGAATGAGCGCGGTCGCCGGCCGCAAGGTGACAGGACGGCCCGGACGACCACGGTGGCACTATAGGGACGACCCGCGGCGATTGCAAGGAAGCGGGCCGACCCGCCGGGTGCCGCTGCCGGCGATTTTCTCTGGCGGCTCCGCGGCGGGGGCGGTACAAAGGAATTGGCCTTGCCCCTTGGGCCTTTACTCCTGTCGCCGGTCGCGCCGGCCCTCCCGTAACCCCCGAGTAGGTGGCATGTCTGCATTCTGGCAGTTCGTCAAGGGCGACTGGTATTTCGCCATCCCGATGGGCCTGATGTCGATCACGGCCCTCACGTTGGTCATCTGGCGCTTGCTGCTCAACCTCAACGCCAAAACGAACATGAACGAGTTCCTGCCGCTCTTTCAGGAGAAACTGGAGCGAGAGGGCATCGACGGGGCGCTGCGCCTGTGCCGGACACGCAGCGACATGATCCCGCGACGGCTCTTCGCGGCCGGCCTGGAGACCTCGAAACAGGGCCTGGCGGCGATGCGGCGGGCGATGGCCAACGTCATCGAGCTGGAAATCCTGCCCGACCTGAACTTCCTGCTGCCGACGATCCTGGCCATCGCCAAGGTCGCCACGATGGTCGGCCTGCTCGGCACGGTCATCTCCATGATCGGCACCTTCCAGGCGATCCAGGGGTCGAAGGGCGACGCGACGGCGCACAGCGGAGCGATCGGCCTGGCCCTGTTCGCGACGGCGCTGGGACTGGTGACGGCCATCCCGCTGGTGTTCACGCACGTGCTGTTCAAGGCGTGGGTGGCGCGGTTCGAGGTGAAGATGAAGAGCGCCGCCCAGAAGCTGCTCGTCCTGGTGCAGTCCGCCAAGCCTGCCGCCAAGCCGGGCGCCGCCGGCCCCAGCCAGCCGGTCACGCGGCACTAACCCAACCGGCGAGCGGGGGGCGTCAGCCCCCCGGTTGAAGTAACCGGGGGGCTGACGCCCCCCGCTCGCCACGCTATGAAACCCCTCCCCATCATGGCCGAAAAACGTCGCTTCCTGGACGTCTGGATCATCGAGACGAACACGGTCTACCGCGAGGTGCCGTTCGAGGTCGTCACCGACTGGGTGCAGCAGGGCCGGCTGCTGGCCGACGACATGCTGCGGCCGTCCGGCACCGCCCAGTGGTTCCGCCTCGGCGACAACCCGTCCTTCTCCGCCTACCTCCCGCAAGCCGACCCCTACGCGGCCAACGACCAGGCCGAGGCGCTCGAGCCGGTCCAGGTCGATTTCGCCTGGAAGCGCCGGCCGGAGGACGAGGACGACGACGTCGATATGATCCCGCTGATCGACGTCAGCCTGGTGCTGCTGGTCTTCTTCATGATGACCGCGGGGGCCATCGCCGTCGCCTCGGGCCTCAAGCTGCCGGAGGCCGAGTTCAACCTGACCTCCGGCAACGAGAACATGATCTGGATCGGCATCCACGCCGTCGAGGCCGACCCGACCTTTCCACCGACTTACTCGATTGGCGATGGGGAGAAGCCTGCCGCCACGGACGACGAGGGCCTCACGGAGAAGCAGGTCCTCGAAAAGCTCGACGCCCGGCTGAAGGAGCGCGGCGGCAAGGCGGTCGAGGTGCAGGTCCGGGGGGACGAGACGCTCCCGGCCGGCCGCGTGCGCCACCTGCAACTGAAACTGGAACTGCGCCCGATCATCATCCGGAAATATCAGCGCGTCAACGAGAAGAAGTCATGAGCTGGAAAGTGCGTCACGAGGGCTCGCCGCGCTCGGTCGAGGGGCTCTCGGCCGGGCAGGTGGTGCGCGGCTTGCTCGACGGCCACTGGGCGCCGACCGACGAGGTCATGGGGCCGCAGGACCAGAGCTGGGTGGCCATCGAAAACCACCCGACGTTCGCCGAGGCGGCGATGGAGCTGGAGCCGCCGGAGGCCAAGACCTACGACGACGAGACGCGCCTGGACATGAACGCGCTGATCGACGTTTGTCTGGTGCTGCTCGTCTTCTTCATCCTGACGACCAGTTACGCCGCCCTGCAGCGGCTGATCGAAATGCCCGGCATGAGTACCGAACGCCTCAGGGGGGCGCCGAAGATCACCAAGGAATTAGTTGATCGGTTGATGATTAAGGTCGAGGTGCGCATGAGCCGCGGGGCCGACGGGCCGGAGAAGCCGGTCATCAAGGTGGAAGGCGAAACCGTGGACAAGGACCAGCTGCGGGCGGCGTTGACGCGCTACGTCGATAAGACGCGCAAGACCGAACTCCTCATCGATCACCAGGCGATGGTGCCGTACGGCACCATCATCGCGATCCAGGACGCGGCGGCCGGCGCCGGTATAAAAATCGTCCACATCCTGGTGCCGAAGGAGGAATTGGAGAAGTAAGCCCAGGGGTGGCAAACCCCCGGGCTTGCAGATCGTTAGCGCTGCTGAATCACGACGGGCTCATAAGTGTCGCCGTGGCGACGGATGTCGAACTTTGTCTCGATGATCTCATTTTCCTTCTTGCCCCGGTATCCTTGCTCCAGGCGCAGCAGTTTCTCTTCAAACTCGCCCGGGAAGAAGACCAGGAAGCGCGACGGCGGCTCCACGCCCAGAGCCCCTGCCAGGGACTGCACCGATATCGGCTTGTCATCAACCCAATAGATGCGGCCAATGGTGTCCTCGAGTCGCGGAGTGGGGCGATTCAGGTCGCGAATCGGGACGTAACCCTCCCGAGCGTTGACGTCATAGATGGCGATGATGGCGCCGCAAGCCTTGAGCTGCCGCATGTAGTCCTGGCCGTCGCGGGTGTTGAAGATCAAGGTCCAGCGCAGCAGGCGATCGGCCCGCTTGCTCGGACTGCCGCCGCTCCCCGGTCCTGTGCTGTCGCCACTGCCGGTGCCGCTACGGGTCCCCTCGCCGCCGCCGTTGCCTGGACCACCCTTGCCCTTGCCGGCCGCCAGGCCCTCTTTGAGCTTCTGACGCACGTCCGACCTGAGGCGCAGAATCTTATCGACCGCTGCACCACCCTCATTGATGAGGCGCTGGTCCTCCTCGTCCTTGAACTCCGGCAGCTGTCGCGCTTCCTTGCGGGCTTCCTGCAACTTCTCGCGCGGTTGAATCTCGAACGGATCGTCCGGCAGAGGGGCCTCCGGAGCGTCGGGGTCGCCGAGGGCGCCGTCGCCGGGGCCGTTGCCGACACCGTGCGGGTTGCCGCCGCCGCCGCCCGGCAGCTCCATCGCCACGGCGTTCGCTTCGACCGGCTTCTGGTCGGCGCCCCAGTTCAGCTTGGCGATCACGATGCCGCCGATGACCAGCAGCCCGATGATCAGGGCGTGCAGGCCGATCGACGTCACCGTGGACAGCGGGAACTCGTGGTGCGGCGAGTAGCGGACGAAGATGGGCTCCTCGATCGGCAGCCGCGGCGAACGCTTGGGGGCGGTGGCGGTTTTCGACATGATGTGTACCCCTGAGACGGTTCTGGTGCGACCTGTATTGAGGATAACTGACGTGAGGGGGTGCGGGCAAGGCAAATCAGATGTCCACGATCACTTCTGCCAACCACCCGTCGGCCGTGCGCTCCACCTTGAGCCCGTGGTAGGTGATGGCCTTGACCTCGTGCGCCAGGGCGTGCCGCCCCGGGTCGAGCGGCTCGCCCCAGGCGCTCGCCGTCAGCCCGGCGTCGCTCACGCGCACCTCGAAGCGGCCCAGCAGCAGGTGCCCCGGGTCGAAGCGGTAGAGCAGCTCCCGCAGCCAGTCGAACAGGAGGTAATCGCGGTCCGCGCCGTCGATTGTCAGGTCGATGCGCTGCAAGGGACGTACCGTACCCGGATCCTCGACGATGGCCGAGAACAGGCAGGCGGCCGCCTCGGCGAACAGCGTGTCGAGGTCCGGAGCGCGGACGCGCAGGCCCAGGTCGGCGGTGTGCTCGAAGGTCTCGTACATGCCTTCGATCCTACCGCGCCCGGGACGGCGGTGGTAGCGAAGACTCGGCGGGAAGGGGAAGGTTTAGCCGGGCGCGACGGGGCCGAATCGCTCACCAACGAATCAGCGCCGTCCCCCAGGCCAGGCCGCCGCCGAAGCCGCTGAGCACCAGCAGGTCGCCGTCCTTGACCCGGCCTCCGACGACGGCCTCGTCCAGGGCCAGCGGCACCGAGCCGGCCGAGGTGTTGCCGTAGCGGTCCAGGTTGTTGAACACCTTGCCGCGGCTGATGTGCAGCACGTCGATGGCGGCGTTGATGATGCGGATGTTCGCCTGGTGCGGGATGTACAGATCGACGTCGTGCGGGCTGAACCCGCCGTGGCGGAGTACGTCCTGGATCGTGTCGCAGAGGATGGCGACGGCCCAGCGGAAGACGGCGCGGCCGTCCATGTGCATGTAGTGCAGGCCCCGGGACAGCAATTCCGGCGTCGGCGGCAGGCGGCTGCCGCAGGCGGGGCGGCTGAGCAGGTCGCCGCCGCTGCCGTCGGAGCCCATGCTGTAACTGAGGATCCCCTGATCCGGCCGGCCGCGCGTCAGCAGCACCGCCCCGGCCCCGTCGCCGAAGAGCGGATAGGTCTTCAGGTCGTCGGGGTTGACGATGCGCGAGTTGCAATCGCCGCCGATGATCAGGGCCAGGTCGCTCGCCCCGGAAATGATATAAGCGGCCCCGGTGATCAGGCCGTACATGAAGCCGGCGCAGGCGGCCTCGATCTCGATGGCGGGACAGTTCAGCCGCAGGCGGTCCTGCACCAGGCAGGCGGTGGCGGGGAAGGCCATGTCGGGCGAGAACGTGGCCAGTATCAGCAGGTCGATGTCCTGGGGGTTGACGCCGCTGCGGTCGATGCAGCGGCGGGCGGCCTCGTGACACAGGTCGCTGGTGGCCTGGTGCGGCAGGGCGTGGCGGCGCTCGCGGATGCCGGTGCGCTTGACGATCCAGTCCGAATCGTGACCCAGCCGGGCGTGCAGGTGCTCGTTGGTGACCACGGCGTCGGGGACGTAACTGCCTGTGCCCAGGATACGCACCCCGGTCAGGCTGCGGCAGCGTGGGCGGGGAGGAGGGGTCCGTTCGTCGCTCATGGATCGACCAACCGCGTAGGGGCTCGGCCACGGGGCGATGGCGGGTGAGTGTCGAGGAGCGGCTCGATCGCCCGCCGGGCGGGAAAATGGAAGTATACAGCGGCGCGGCCCCGTAGGGAACGCCCTCCGTGGCGTTCCGCCGCCCGGAACGCCACGGAGGGCGTTCCCTACCGGGCGACGTACGCCAGGTACTGGATCATGGCACACACGGCGTGCTGGGTGGAGTCGAGGCGCAGCTCGCCGTTCTGGTGCGACCCGTGGAACCCGCCGACGAGCAGGCCCAGCCGGTAATCGTACTCGAAGTGGTGGGTGTTGCTCTCTCGGTATTGCAACGTCGTCAGGAACTGAAGGGACGACTCCAGCGCCGCGCGGTAGCGCTTGTGGCGCGGCAGGTCGGCCGCCTCGCGGGCCACGCGGCAGGCCTCGGCCAGGCTCTCGGCGTAGCAAGCCGACGAGACGTCCGGCGCCGTCGCCAGTGCCTGGCCGTCCGCCCAGGTCATGAAGCCGCCGAGCCATGCGGGGTGGCGCGGGTCGAGGTTCTCGTGCTGTTTGCCGCACAGCCAGTCGTTCATCTCAAAGACGAAGTCGGCGAACGGCTTCTCCTTGCTCAGCAGGAACGCCTCGGCGTAGGTGGCCGTCTGCCACGGCACGAAGGTCATTGTGCGGTGCGCCCGCCACCACGGCGCGTAGTAGGCCAGGGCCTTGCGGACCACGTCAGTTTTCCAGGCGGCGGGGCGGTGTGCCTGACTGCGCATCAGGCCGTACAAAGCGGGCCCCGGGTAGAGGTTGACGCCGTCGGGCTCGGCCGCGGCCGCCTTGTCGTCGCCCTCGGTCCAGGTCACACTGCCGTCGGGCCGCTGCTGCTTGCGGAGGTAGTTGCACAACTCCTCTGACTTGTCCAGGATGTCTTTCTCGGGAGCGGGCAACTCGTTGATCGCCGCGACCAGCAGACCGGCGGCGGCGAGGAGGTTGGCGGGCGCGGGGTGGCGCAGGTGCCGTAGAGTGACGGTCGCGTCGGACGGGTCCGGTTCCGCCACGGTGTCGTCGAGCAGCGCCAGCACCGCTTGCGTGGCGCGGGCGGCGTAGTTCCTGGCGATCTCCTTGCTCCTGGGATCCTCGTTCTGGCCGGTGTGGCGGGCGGCGCGGGCCAGGGCCAGGGCGGCGCCGGCCTGGCGCAAATAGTCGTCCCCCTCCATGACCGCGTTGAGAGAGGGGAGCCAGCCGGGGAGGAAACGCCCCTTGACCGTGTTCATGCGGAAGAGCCACTGAGCGCCGCAGCTCATGCTGATCTCGACATCCTTCCGCAGGGGGAACTCGCCGGAGGCAGTGTCCTCTCGCGGGCCGGGCACGGCAGGAACGAGCGGGGCGGGGTCGCCGGCGGCCGGTGTGCCAACCGGGGACGCGGGCGGCGCTGGCGCCGGGGCGGGCGGTTCGGACTTTGCCGATTCGGCGCCAGAGGGCACCGGAAGGCGGGAAGCATCGGCGGGGGGCTGGCCACGGGTGAGCGACCAGGTGGCCAGTCCCCCGACGCTGAAGACCAGGACACAGACCAACCACGCCATGCCGTTACGCATCGGTCGAGCCTCCTTACTCGTGGGTCGGGCATTCCAGCCTGACCGGGCGAAAGGTCAGGCTGGAACGCCTGACCTACGTCGCGCCGCCGGGGAAACGTGCGCGGACTCGGGCGCAGCGGAGTTATACACCGATTGCTCGAAGGGGATCAATGCGAACCGCCGCGGCAAGAAGGGCCGTAGCACAAGCGTCCCGCTTGTGCCTTCTGATGGCCACAAGCGGGACGCTTGTGCTACGGAGTCGCGGCCCGGCGTCTCACGCGGTCGGGGCGCCGCCGGGGGGCAGATTGATCTCGGGGACGGATGGCTGGGCCGGGGGCGGCGTGGCGGACGGTTGTGCCGGCGGTGTCGCCGAGACCGGGGTCTCGGCCGGCGCCGAGGGCGGCGTGGCGGACGGTTGTGCCGGCGGTGTCGCCGCGGCCGGGGTCTCGGCCGGCGCCGGGGGCGGCGTGGCGGACGGTTGTGCCGGCGGTGTCGCCGCGGCCGGGGTCTCGGCCGGCGCCGGGGCCGGCGGGGGGGGGGCAACCGGTGGCTCCTGGCCGGCCAGGAGGATGTTGCGGATCTGAATGCGGGTGTAGTGCTGCCGGTGGCCGCGCAGCCGCCGGTAGTTCTTGCGGCGGCGGAAGTGCTGGATGTAGAGCTTGATCGACGTCTGCTCGACCACCTCGCCGAGGACGCGGGCGCCCTCGACGACAGGCTGGCCGAGGCGGAGGTCGTCGGCATTTTGGTACAGCAGAACCCGGCCGAACTCCAGACGTGCGCCCGGATCCGCGTCGCGGAAGTCGAGTTCCACCACGTCGCCTTCCTGCACCCGGTACTGCCGGGACCCGTCCTCAAACACTGCGAACATCGCTCGGCTCCCCGTCGGCTCAGTCTCGAAGTCGAAAAAGCAAATGTAGCAGCGGCAAAGCCCCGCGGCCAGAGGGATTGTCTCCCCGGTCGTGAAATGCCGGCCGCGCAAACTCGTCCGCCGGGGCAAACTCTGCCCGGGAAGATCGAGGGATCGCCTGGCGCGGACGTAGGGGCGGCCGAGCGCCGAATCGCCGCCCCTCGCCGGGCCGCCGGTTTGACAGACCGCCGGGCGTCGGGAAGAGTTACAGGTCAGGAAAGACCGTTAACCGTCAGGAGGACGTTCGCATGACGCGTCGATCCCGTATTCTCGCCGCCGCCGTACTCGGACTGGTCGTCGCCCGGCCGTTGCCAGGGCGCGCCGCCGACGCCCCAATCAGTTCGCCATTGCTGCCGCCCCTTCCCGCCGCCACCAACCCGGTTGCGACGGCACCCGCCTCGACCGGTTCCCCGGCGCCCGCCGTCACTCCTCCCGCACCCAAGGTCGCCGCCCCAACCGCACTCGGCCTCGACCGCGTTCCCACCGTCGCGATCGCGCCGCTGCCGGCCGGCAATGGGGAGGTGGCGAAGGCCGTCGCAGATGCTCTGCGACAGGCGGGCAAGGCCGGGCAACTGCGCCACTTCAACATTGATGTGACTGTCAAGGAGGGCGTCACGGAATTGAGCGGCACCGTCGCCAACCAGCAGCAGCGAGAGGAAGCGCTCAAGGTGGTCAAGGGCGTGGCCGGGGTCGCCCGGGTCATGGATCAACTGGCCCTGCTGGCTCCCAGCCCGATCACGCAGGTCCAGGCGACGGGCCCGGCCGCCCCGATGCTGCCGGCGCCGACGGGCCCGGCCGCCCCGATGCTGCCGGCGCCGACGGGGCCGGCTCTTCCGGTCCTTCCGGCACTGCCGCCCGCCCCGGCCGCTCCGGTTGCGCCACCCTCGGCGCCGGCCGCCCCGCCCTCGGTGCCGGTTGCTCCGGTCGCGCCGTCCCCGGCAGTAGCCGCCCCAGTCGCGCCGCCTTCGGTGCCGGCCGCTCCGGTCGCGCCGTCCCCGGCAGTAGCCGCCCCGGTCGCGCCGCCCCCGGCGCCGGAGCTGACCGCCCCGCCGCAGCTCCGCGAGCCGATGCCGGCGCCGAGCCCCGCGGCCGGCGCGCAGAACGGCATCATCCCGGAGCCAGTCCCGACCTTCTCGGCGCAAATGCCGTCGCCATACGACCTCAACCCGCCGCAGATGCCGCCTTACGCTTGGCCGACCTACGCCCCGTACAACAACTTCTCGCGCGTCGCCTACCCGCTGGCCTACCCGTACCAGTCCTGGCCGTTCATCGGCCCGATGTACCCGTTCCCGAAGATCCCGCCGGGTTGGCGCTCGGTGAAACTGGAATGGCAGGACGGCCACTGGTGGTTCAGCCGCGTGGCGACGAAAAACGATTGGTGGCGGGTGCGCTTCTGGTAATCGACAGGAGACGACCTCCGGTGCGGTCCTCGTCCCCGCCGGCACGTGATTGCCGGCGGGGACGCGCTGTGTTCCGGGGGGCGTGGACGCGGCTCCCCGCCCCGCGGTACAACGACGGTGCCGCCCGCGGAGGAGGAGCCATGCCGATCAAGTCGAAGCGCTGGAACGACCCGTCGAAGGCGGACGACGGCTTTCGCCTGCTGGTGTGCCGTTACCGCCCGCGCGGCGTCCGCAAGGAGGACGAGACCTGGGACGCCTGGTGCAAGGACCTCGGCCCCAGCAAGGAACTGCACGCGGACTACTACGGTAAGCATGGCGAGCCGATCGGTTGGGACGCCTACCGCCAGCGCTACCTCGAAGAAATGACGACCCAGGCGGAGTTCATCGACGAGTTGGCGAGCCTCGTGGGGGAAGGCAAGACGGTGACGCTGCTCTGCTCGTCGGCGTGTGTCGATCCCGTCCGCTGCCACCGCACGCTGCTGCAGGGGCTCATCGAGGCGCGCCTGGCGGCGCGGAAGACGTAGCCGCTTGCGGCTTCGCAGGGCCTGCGAAGCCGCAAGCGGCTACGTCTTCAACTTCTTCAGGATCTCCACCAGCCGCATCGCTACCTTATCGACTCCCTGTTGTTGCTTTTGATCCTTGGTGGAATCCTCTACTTGATCAATCGGGCGTCGGCCCAGTTGACGTGTCCCCGCACCCCGCCGCGCTCGCCGAAGTCGGCCAGCAGCGTCAGCTCCTTGGCCCCAGTGACGTCCACGCGGACGACGACGGCCGCGCCGCGGCCGGCTAGCTCCCTGTCGTCGCCGCCCTCCTTCGGCTTGCCGTCCACCAGGACGCGGACCCGGGCGCTGCCGCCCTTGCCCCCCTTGTCGTCGAGGCCGACGAGCGCCTCGAAGCGGCGGTAGCGGCCGCCCAGGTCGTAGGTGAGGCGGCTCTCGGTGTGCAGACCGACGCCCCGGTCGAAGGTGCTGCCGCCCAGGCGCAGGTCGCGCCGGTCCACGCTGCCGTCGAGGACGTACGGCCAGGAAGTGCCGAGGTAGGGGGTGTGCTCGAACTTCTTCGCCTTCAGTTCGGACAGGTAGACCGCCGGCCCGCCCTCGACGGAGAGCGCCAGTACGTCCTCCAGCGGGAAGCTCACGCCGGTCTTGAACAGCGTGTCGCCGAGCAGCGTCTTGCCGTCGCCGCAGGTGGCGGAGGCGAGCGACAGGCGGGTGCCGTCGCGCAGGACGAGGCGCCCGTAAGGGGCCTTCGGCTTCGGCGCCGCGGTCAGCTCGCTGTTCAGGGCGATGACCGCGACCTTGCCGCGCTCGACGGTCAGTCCCTTGCGATCGACTTCGAGGCGGACGGCACGGGCGTCGAGGCCGGTGACGACGCCCTCGACGGTGTCGCCGTTGCGGAGCAGGATGACGTCGCGGGTGCGCGCCTCGGCCGACAGGCGGCGGCGGAGGCGGTCGGGCTCGGCCCCGTCGGGCGCGGCCAGCCAAATGACCGAGAGGGCCGACAGGGGCAGGGCGAGTGTCTCCTTGCCCAGGCGAAACCGCAGGCGCTCGCCGTCCAGTTCCGTCGCCTCCCCCGGCAGGCGGTCGCCGTTGGCGAAGACGACATGCTCGCCGGACGGTCCGGGGGGGAGGGGGATGCCGTCGCGGCGCAGGGCCACGACGTCGGCACCGGCGGCGCGGGCGGCGCCGAGGCGAACCGACCAGTCGGCCGCCAGCTCGCGCAGGGGGCCTTTCAGGGACTTGCCGGAGGCGATGTCCAGGGTGAAGGTCGGCGGCGCCGGCTCGGGGTCGGCGGACAAGGCCCCGAGGGCGGCGAGGAGGAGAGCCAGCGTACTGAGTACTGAGTACTGAGTACCACGTACCGCGCCCAGCATCGTCCGCACCGTTCTCCTCTCGCCGGGTAGGGTTCGGGTCACTTCTGCAAGATCGGCAGGTAGTTGTTGGGCACCTGAAGGATGATGCAGGCCATGGCGGTGCCGTAGTGGCTGCAAATCATGTCCGACCAGGAGCCGTTGCGCTCCTGGCTCTGGACCAATTCGTCACGGACGGCCGGGAACCAGTCGCTCCAGTAGGTGCCGCCGGCGGTCCACATGGCCTGGACGGCGTAGTAGTGGCCGTAGAAGTAGTGCATGTCGGCCGGCTGGCGCCCGAAGCGGCGCTGGCGGTTCCTGAGGAGGTAGTTGAGGCCGGAATCGATCTCCACCACCTTGTAGATGCCAGCGCTGTACAGGGCGGAGACGCCGGCCGCGGTGCGGGCGAAGCCGCCGCCGGCGCCGCCGGGGAAGAGGAAGGCCCGGTTGTTCGCCTGGTAGACGAACGAGCCGTCGCCGTTGTGGCAGCTCTTGACGTACTTGACGCAGCGCTCGGCGACCGATTTGGGGACGTCGATCCCCGCGTTCTTGGCCGAGCGCAGGGCCATCATCTGGCAGACGGTCACGGAGATGTCGGCATCGCCCGGCTGGGGGTTGTAGCGCCAGCCGCCGGAGAGGCTCTGGGAGCTGACGATGACCCGGACCGCCTTGCCGAGCACCTTGCGGAGGTCGTCCCGCAACGGTACGTCCGGCACCATGCCACAGGCCTCGCCGAGCAGGAGGGTGCCGAAGCCGTGGCTGTACATTGGCCCCTGCTGGCCGATGTGGCCGGTGTTGTGCAGGAAGCCCTCGGGGTGAGCGAAGGGCCCCAGGCGGCCCGCCGGCATCTGCCCCCGGGAGACCACGAATTGCAGGGCGTCCTTGACGTGTTTGCCGTACTTGCCGCGGCCGGGGAGGTTGCCTCCCGCCATCAGGGCCAGCGCCGCCAGGCTGGTGACGGCAACATTCTGCGAGTAGCCGCCGGTGCCCCAGGAGCCGTTATCCCCCTGCAGCTGGGCGAGGAACTCCAGCCCGCGCTCGATGGCGGTTTCGGCTTCCGCCGTCACCATGCCGCGCGCCTGCCCGCCGTCGGGCATCGCCTCACGGACGGCGTCCCCCTGGAAGGCCAGCGCGGTGCCCGAGGCCCCCAGAACGCCGAGGGCGCTACGCGTCAGGAACTGGCGACGAGTCCACATGGGAAGTCTCCCCTGATTTTCTGCCGCTTGCGGCTTCGCATCTCGTTGCAAACCGGCAAGCGGCGTTAGTCCTTCTTGCGGCTCTTCTCGGCGACGGTGCTGTAGTACTGCTTGATCAGGTCGTTGTACTTGGCCATGAACTGCTCGCGCGAATACGCGTTCATCTCGGCGCGCATTGTCTCGGGCAGGTGGCCCCACACGTCCTTGTACATCTCGGCGAGCTTCGACGGTTCGCCCTGCGACTTACCGCCGCCGCCCTGGTTGCCGTTCTGACCCTGCGGCGGCTTCTCCCCCTGCTGCCCGCCGCCCTGCTGTCCCGGGTCGGCCTTCGCCTGCTGTTCGCCCGGCTTCTGCCCACCCTGGGGTTGACCGCCTGGCTTCTTTCCCTGGCCGGCCTTCGCCTGCTGTTGGCCCTTCAGACCCCCCTTGCGGCTCGCCATCCCGGGCTTGACCTTGCCGTCCTGTCCCGACTTGCCGCCCTGGTTCTTCTTCTCGCCACTCTGATCCTGCTTGTTGTCCTGGTTCTGCTGATCGTTCTGATTTTGCTGCTGGTCCGCGCCGCCGCCCCCGCCACCATTCTTCGCCTGGTTGATGAGCGAGTCCAGGTCCTTCAAGATGTCCTCCTGCACCTGGCGCGTGGCGTCGGTCAATTCGCGGTGGTCGAGGCGGTCTTCGGAAGTCCGCATGTTCTTGCCGACGCGGTTGAGCACTTCCGCCTGGTCCATCTCCGGCTCGTCGGGCTGGGCCGGCTCGTCACCCTCCTTGGGATCCTTGGCCTTGGGATCCTTCGGCTTGGGATCCTTCTCTTTCGGCTCCTCCTTCGGCGGGTCGGCCGGCTTCGGCTGGTCCTCCTTGGCCGGCTCGGCCACGTCGGGCCGGTTCTTCTTCTTGAGGCGCACGGGAGGATCGTCCCCACCGGGCGGGTCCTGGGCGATGGCCAGGCCGGCCAGGAGGAAGGCAACGCTCAGCACTCCCACGACTATGCGATTGATCACGGCTTGTCACCTCCTCCATCGTCAGGTTCGATCAACTCCTCGAGCAGCTCGCCGACTTCCTGCTGCGCGCGACGGATGTCCTGTAACTCGGCCTTGCCCTTGTCGTCGAGTTTCGCCGGGTCGGGATTGGCCTTGCGGAAGTCCTCGGTGCGCTTGTTTATGTCGGCCTGCATCTGGCGCAGCAACTTGAGCTGCGCCAGCGGCGGGATTTCGCTGCCGTTGCCGGCGCCGGCCCCTCCGCCATCTCCCCCGTCTCCGCCGCCGCCCCCACCGCCGTCGTTGTTGCGTGCGGCGAGCGGGGCGTTTTGCTCCTCCTTGAGAGTTTGCAACACGTTTTCCAGGCGGGTCAGGGCGTCCTTCTGCAACCGGGCCGCCACGACGACGGCCTCGGTTTCCGGCTTGTCGTGCTCCTTCAAGACCAGGTCGCGATGCTCCTGCAAGCGTTGCGCGGCCTGGTCCATCACCTCCGACGTTTTTCGCAACAGGCGGGCGAAGACCGGGGCCCCTTCCAATTTCTTATCGGCCAGGGTGGACAGCTCCTTGGCCAATCCGCCTTCCTTCGACCCCTGGTTGCGCGATAGGTCGCCGAGGCTGGTCAGGAGCGTGCGAAAGCCTTCCGGCCGCTGCAGCAGGAGGTTCTGGATGCGCTCGCGCTCGGCGATGAGGGCCTCCTGCCGCTCCTTGATCGCCTTGATCTGGTCGGCGACCTTGGCGAGCTGCTCGCGCTCCAGTTCCTCCTCGATCTGTTCGCGGGCCTTCTTTTCTTCGTCGCGGGCTTCCTGGAGCCGGTCGAGGACTTCCTGCTGTTCCTCCTGGGCATTCTCGCCGCGCTCGAGCTTCTGGGCCATCCGCTGCATCGCCTCGGCCGCCTTCTGCGCGGCCTGCGCGGCCCGCGGCGACCGTTGCCGCGACAGCTGTTCTGCCTTCTGCCGGACCTTTTCTTCCAGCTCCTTCTCTTCGCGGGCCAGGCGCTGCAACTCCTTCTCGCGCTCCTTCGGGTCGCGGATCTTTTCGGCTTCCTGGATCTTTTTCCGCAGCTTCTCCATGTCCTCTTTCAGCTTCTGCAACTCCTTTTCTTCCTTGCGGAGGTTCTGCGCCGCCCGGTTCAGTTCGGCCTCGCGGCGATCCTCGAGTTGCTTGACCAGGTCCTGGAGCTTCTCGACGCTCTCGCGCTCCTTCTTGGCGGCCTCGCCCGGCTCCTTGTCCTTGAGGTGTTCCTGGGCTTGCCTCATCGACTCGGCGATATTCTTGTCGCGGCCGAGTTGGGCGGCGTCCTTCATCTCCTTGGCGGTCTGCGGGTCGCGCTGCTCGCGCTCCTGGGCGACGCGGTCCATTTTATCCAGGAGTTGCTCGGTCCGCTCGCGCAACTTCTGCTGATCGGCCTTGAGCTGTTCGAGGGCGTCGTCGTACTCCTTGCGCTCCTCGGGCTTCAGTCCTGCCAGCTCTTTGCGCTGCAGCTCTTCGGTCTGGTGCTGCAAGCGCTTCTCTTCTTCCAGGAGCGACTTGGCCTCGCCCTTGACCTCCTGGGTGCTGGTGAACGAGTCCAGGGTGTTCTTCAGCAGATCCTCGAAGGTCTTTTCGACTTCTTCCTGGTGCTTCTTGGCCTCCTGGAGCAGTTGGCGGGCGCCGTCGGCCTGCTGACGCAGTTCCTGGGCCTGTTTTTGCAGCTCGCGTGCCTTCTCGCGCTCGGCCTCGGCTTCCTTCCGCTTGGCGGCGGCGTCCTTGTCGGCCTGCTGCCGTTCGGGGTCGTCCTTCGGTTTGTCCTTCACCGCCCGCTCGGCCTCGGCGGCGGCCTTCTCCTTCTCGTCGGCGCGGCGCTCGAGTTCCTTCGCTTCACGCTCCTTGCGTTCGGCCTGTTCGCGGGCGGCCGCCTTGTCGGGCTTGTTCGGGTCATTGCCGTCCTGCTTGCGGGCGTTGGTCAAGCGCGGCTCGATCTGCGGTAGTTCCTCGCGGGTCAGGCGGTCCAGTTCCTCGGCGACGCGCTCCATGCGCTTCTCGCTGCCGGAGCGCGGCAACGGGTTGTCGCGCAGCGTGTCGCGGATGCGCTCGACCTCGGCCCGCAGCCCCTCCTTCTTGTCGCCGATGCGGTCGCGCACCTTACGCTGGGTGTCCTCCGCTTGCAACAGCTGCTCGAGGTCGTCCTGCGAGAGCTTGCCGGTTTGCTTCAGGTGCTGCTGCACGTCGTTGACCTTTTTCGTTGCTTCCTGCTGCATTTTCTTGAGGACGACGAGTTCCTGCTGCACCTTCGCCTGGGCCTGGTTGACGACGATCTCCAGGGCGTTCTGGCCGACGATGCGGATCTCGACCTCGTGGCTCCGGCCGGGCCCCTTGCCGGCGGACACGTCGTCGTAGTCGTCGGCGCAGGCCTGAATGGTGAGGACGTCGCCCTCCTTGAGGCCGCCGCCCTCGGTCGGGTCGAGGTGCTTGAACTCCCTCAGCGGCAGCTTGCGGAGGACCGGGACGCGCTGCGGCCGTTCCTTCACGGCGGGCCCCGGCGCGAACAACTTCAGGCGGCGCGGCGGGTCGGCCTTCTTGCAGCGGTATTCCAGCCAGACGTGGCGAACGGCGAACTGCTGGTCCTCGGCCAGCACGTGCAGTTCCAGGGTGGCGTCGGGCAGGACGATGAGGTTATCGCGCGCCGGCGCCGGCCGCTCCAGGGTGACGACCGGCGGTGGGTCGGCGAAGACGTTCAACTCGAACATGCGGCTGTTGGCCAGGCCGCTCTCGTCGGCGAAGTGCAGGACGTAGTTGCCGCTGACCGGCGGGATGAAGGTGACGCTCAGCCGGCGGTGGTCGCCTTCTTGCAGGGTCGCGGGGACCGTCTCGGTGATGCTGCGGCCGGCGGCGGCGACAGCCAGGGCGGCAAAGGGGTCGCCGGCACCGAGTGGGGCCAGGAACAATTCGAGTTCGACGGAGGGCGGTTCGGGGCGGAACTCGATCCAGGCGGCGGACAACGGCCGGTCGGCGGCGGCGCGCAGGGTGACGACGCTGCCGTTGACGGCGACCACCTTGCCGCTCCCGGGCTCGAGGTCCACGTCGGCCACCTGGGTGTAGCGGGGGAACGCCAGGTGGACCTGCGGCGAGGCCTTGCCGTCGAGCGGCACCAGCTGCGGCGGCGGCAGGACGTCGATCTCCTGCCATTTGGTGACGGCGTCGTTGGCACGGACCTGGAAGGAGAAGGTCTTGCCCTTGGCCTTGCCCGCCTCGAGGCGCATGCGGAAGGTGCCCGACTTGCCGTCTTCCTCAGCGGTGATGTCGCAGGTGTACTCGGTTGGAGAAGGGCCGTCGAGTTTGAAGGCAACCGAGGCGGTCGGCGGAATGACACCGAAGACGCGGCCGGCGACCTCGAACGGCTCGTTCTGCCCGATGTGGCGGCGCACCTCGTCCAGCTCGATGCGCGTTTTTGTCGGCCAGCGGTGGCCGCCGAACGGATCGACCAGGCGCATCAGGGCGACGCCGGCGAGGGCGGGCTGCCACAGGCCAAGTCCGGTGACGACCAGGAGCGGCGCCAGCGCCAGGACGCCGAGCCGCCACAGGCCGCGCGTGTTGACCAGGCGGCTAAAGTCACACTTGGAGACGCCGCGCAGGCCGCGGCTGACCGCCTCGCGGCGCATCGCCGGGGAGTCGTGTCCTTGCTCCGTGTCGAGGAACTGCACGGCGCTGGCGAAGCTATCGTTGAGGCCAGGGTAGAGCTGCTCGATGCGCAGGGCCAGCGTCAGGTCGTCATCCTTCTCCCGCAGCGGGAGGAACAGGCGGCGGTAGAAGACGTAGCCGGCGCCGGCGAGGGTGGCGACCAGGAGCAGGGCGCGGATGACGTCGGGGAGGTGGAAGCGCCAGTCGAGGAGGCCGGCGACAGCGGCCCCGCCCAGGAGGAGGGCGAGCAGCCAGGTGCTGCCGCGGAAGGTGGTAACGAAGCGGAGGCGGCGGCGCACGGCGGCGAGGCGCTGGCGGAGCTGCTCCTGCTGAGGGCCGGGGTCGGCGGCGACGGCGGCGACGGTCTGCGGCATCCGAGGAATCCCCCGCGGTGATCGGCGGTGCGGCGCCGCCCCGGCTGCGAGCGCAGGGCGGACGATGAGGCACGCACCACTATACCAGTTACCCGCGCGAGTGCAAAATCGTTTCCGGCAAGTTGTTACCGGTCCCGCGCGCGCTGGCGGCGGTGCGTTGACGGCCGCCACAGCGTGACGTAGGATGCGCTGACTTTTCGCGGGCCGCTTGCGGCTTCGCATGCCTTGCGAAGCCGCAAGCGGCTTGCGCGGCCTCGCGCTGGCAGGAGCACATGGGAACGACCGACCGAAGCGCCGCCGACGTCCCGGCCGTCCCGCGACTGGCCCGCTTTCGCGCCCCGTTCGTCTGGGGCGTCTGGGCCCTGCTCAGCGCCGGCCTCGTCGGCTACGTCTGGCTCGTCAACGACGATTTCCCCATTGCGGATGACTGGCATCTCGTCCCGTCCTACACCGGTCACCAGCCCCTCACCCTCTCCTGGCTGTGGGAGCAGTACAACGAGCACCGCATGCCGTTGCCGAAGGTGTTGCTCGTCCTCGGCGGCGCCGCCACCGGTTACGACTACCGGGCCGGCCTGCTCCTCAGCGCCCTGGCCCTGTCGGGACTGGCCGGCCTGATGATCTTCGCCGCCGGCCGATTGCGGGGTGGGCCGAGCTTCGCCGATGTCCTCTTTCCCCTGGTACTGCTGCACTGGGGGCAGTACGAGACGCTGCTGATCGCCTATGCCCTGAACCTGGTCGCCTCGACGGTCCTGGCCGGGGTGGCGTTGCTGGTCATGGTCCACGCCGGCGGGAGGCTGTCGCTGCGCCACGGCGTCCTCTTCGGACTCTGTCTGCTGCTGCTGCCGCTGTGCGGATCGAGTGGGGCCGTCCTGGTGCCGGCACTGGCCCTGTGGTTGGCCGCTGCCGCCGCGGCGTGCTGGCGCTCGGGAGGAAGGCGCGGGCGGGCCGAGGCCGTGGTCCTACTGACCCTGGCCCTGACGTCGGTCGTCCTGACCGCCGTCTATTTCGTCAGCCTGGAGCCGGTCGCGGGGAGCCCACCGCGGCCGACAGCGTTCCAGGCGGCGCGCACCGCCGTCGAAGTCCTGGCCGAAAGCGCCGGCCCGTTCGCCCAGGTGAGCTGGCCGCTCTCCGGGCTGGCGGTTGTCGCGCTCGCCCTGGCCACGGTCTTGAAACTCACTCGCGACTGGCGGACCCTGCCGGCCGAGCGCTTGCGGCCGGAGGGACTGTTTTGCTTTGGCGCGGCCATGCTGTCCCTGGCCGCGGGCATCGGCTGGGGCCGCGGGGGGGGTGGGCCGGCCGCGGGGTTTGCGACGCGCTATGCGACCCTGGCCGCACCGATTCTCTGCCTGGCCTACCTGGCGTGGCGCTCGGCGCCCGACCGCCGCATCGCCTGGGGTCTTTGTGGCGTTGTGGCGCTGCTCTTCCTCTTCAACACGGGACAGGGGATCACCCGCGCCCAGGTGCGGCGGCAGCGGATGCGCGACCTTCAGGCCGACGTCGCCTCCGGACTGACCCCCGCCGAGATGGCGAAAAAATGGGGCGCAGACATCTACGCCGCCAATGCGGAGGCCGACCTGACCGAGCGCTTCGAGATGCTCCGCCGGGCCGGCCAGGGGCCGTACAAGGGGACACGGGCGGCCCGGGGCCGGGAGGACTGACGCCATGCCGCACTGGATCGAGCGGGCGCGGCGCGGCGCCCCGGCCCTGTTCGTCTGGGCGCTGTGGGCCCTTCTTTCCGCGGGGCTGTTCGCCTATGTGGACCACTACCAGGGCGACATCCCGCTGGCCGACGACCTGGCCCTGGTGCCGCTCTACACCGGGGCCGAACCGGTCACGGCCCCATGGCTGTGGCAACAGTACAACGAGCACCGCCTGCCGTTGCCGAAGCTCCTCCTGTGGGGACTGGGCGCCGCCTCTGGGTGGGACTACCGCGCCGGCGCCTATTTCAACTGCGCCGCCCTCTCCGGGCTGTGCCTGGGGATGATCCTGACCGCGCGGTCCCTGCGCGGATCCACGAGTGTGACCGACGGCGTCTTCCCGCTGGCGCTGCTGCACGTCGGCCAGGCGGAGACACTCCTTTTCAGCTTCACGGTCAATCTCGTCACCGCGGCCGTCCTCGGCGGGGTGGCGCTCCTGATCGTGGTGCGGGCGCGGCGCACGCCGACCTGGCGCCAGGGCCTGCTCCTGGGTCTGGTTCTGCTGGCCCTGCCGCTGTGCGGCTCCGCCGGCGTCGCCCTGGTCCCGGCCCTCGCCGTGTGGCTTGGCTACGCCGCCGTCGCCCTGTGGCGCTCGGGGCAACCGGGGGGCCGGCGCCACGCGGTGGCGCTGGCGGCCCTGGCGGCCCTCGACTGCGCCCTGGTGGGCCTTTACTTCTGGGGCTACTTCCGGCCGGTGCCGCCCGCGACGGAGCCGCCCCTCGCCCACCGGGTGCGCACGTCGCTGCAATTCTTCGCCGGCGGCCTGGGGCCCGTCGCCGAATCGATCTGGCCGGCGTCGGCGCTACTGGTTGTCCTCCTCGCCGGCGCCAGCGCGGTGCTGCTCGCCGGCGTCTGGCGGCGGCAGCCCGACGAACGGGCGCGCGCCCTGGGTTTGGCGCTGTACGCCTGCGGCATCGCCGCGCTGGGGCTGGGCATCGGCTGGGGGCGGGCGCACCTCGGTGATGCGGCCGGCTTCGGCAGCCGCTACGTCACCCTTGCGGCACCGCTGCTGTGCTGCGCCTACTTCGCCTGGGTCCTGTACTCCGGGCGGCTGGTCCCTCGGCTGCTGTTGTTGACGTTCGCCGTCTTCGCCGCGGTCGATACCGTGCAAGGGCTGCAGCGAGGGGCCCGGAGGGCCGAGGCCACCGCCGCCATCCACGCCGACATCCGCCGGGGGCTGTCGCCGAAGCAACTGGGCGACAAGTACGCCTCGGCCATCGGGTTACCGGGGGGCGAGGACATCTTCGCCGGCCGCCTGGAGATGATGCGCCAGGCGCGTCAGGGGCCGTATCGCCACCAGCCGGAGGAGTAATGACGCGAGACACTGCCCAGGTCGGCGCCGACGGCCCGACGCCGACGCACACGCCGGCCACGCCGACCCGTGGCTGGCCGGTGCTGCTGTTCCGCCTCACCGTCCTGGCCGTGGTGGCCTTGGCGGTCTGGTGGCGCGTGCCGGTCACGACGGAATGGCCGGTCAAGTTCCAGCGCGCCTTGCAGTACGACTCGGCGCTGGCGGCGCGCACCATCTGGTTGACGCTGCGCCCCGGCCCGCGCTCCCCCCTCGAAGCGGCCTGGCTGGAGAAGGCGCCGGGGCGGTTCATCGAGCCGCCCTTGCTGCAAACGCTCACCGTACTGACCTACTTCCCCGACGGCCGCGAGCGCCCCTGGGTGTCGGGCCTGATCGCGTCGGCCTTCTGGCTGCTCGGCGGCTGGTTCCTGTACCGGCTGGCGCTGTGGTACGCCGGCGGCGCCGGGGCGCTGTGTGCCCTGGCCTATTACTTGTTGGCGCCATTCGGGATCGTCGTCAGCCAGAGCTTTCAGCCCGAAGCGCTTCTGGTCTGCGGCCTGCTCGGAGCGCTGTGGGTCCTCGTCTGCGGGCGGGCGCTGGAGTCGTGGCAGCGCACCCTCGTCGCGGGCCTGGTCTGCGGCCTGGCGCTGCTCGTCAAGCCGGGCGTCGTCCTCTTGCCACTGGCCGGCGCCTTCCTCGCCTACTCGGTCAGGGCCCGCGGCTGGCGCGGCACGCTGCTGTCCGGGCAGTCGTACCTGTTCGGCCTGCTGGCGGCGGCCCCGAGCGTGCTGTGGACGCTGGCCCTCCTCCGCGGGCAGGTCGGCGGCAAAATGCTGCCGCAGCTGCTCCTGTCGCCGAGGCTGTACGCGGGATGGGCGGCGAACATGCAGACCGTCGTCGGCGGGGTGCCGTTGGCCCTCGGCATCGCCGGTGCCTTGCTGTCGTTCTTGCGGCGGCCGGCGCCCCTGGGGGTGGGCCTGCTCCTGGGCTTCCTCGCCAACGGCCTGCTGTTCACGTTCCACACCATGACGCACGACTACTACCAGGTGCCGCTGATCCCCATCGTGGCCCTGTCCGCCGCGCCGCTGGCGCAGGTCGGCTTCGACGCCCTGGCCCGCCAAGTGCCGCGCTGGGCGGGGCTGCCCGGCGCCGTCCTCTTCCTCGCCGCCGGCGCCGCCCTCGCACAGCCCGCGACCGACCTGGCCGGGCCGCGCTTCCCCGAGTGGCCGGCGCAGTACGAGGCGGTTGCCGACGCCGTCGGCCCGGGGACCGAGGTGCTGAGTCTCAGCGAGTCCTACGGCCTGCCGCTGACGTATCACGGCTGGGTCTTCGCCCGCTTCTGGCCGTCGCAGGGGGACCAGGAATACGACGAACTTCTGTCGGGAGCCGCCCGGGGGGAGGAAGCCATCCTCGACTCGTTGATCGAGCAGGAGCGACCCCGTTACTTCGTCATCACCCAGGTCGAATGGCTGCCGCGCCACCCCGGCCTGGCGATGGCGCTCAAGCGCCGCTATCCCGTCCTCCTTGCCCGACACGATCTTGTGATTTACGATCTGCGGAGCCGCCGCGATCGATCCGAATCGGACGCGGCTTCTCCTTGATCCGCTGTCCGAGGCCGGCCTGGTTCAATTCCGCGGATAGTCGAGTAACACGGCCGGGAGTCTGGCGGTGAGGGTTTCGAGGTCGGTACGGGGCCGTTGTGTGCCACCATGTGGCACAGAATTATCTCCTTGTTGCCCTTCGGTTTACGGCGAACACATGGGGTGTGTGCCACGTGCCACGGGGGTGTGGGGGTGGTTGGCAAACCACCCCGCACGAGCGCCAGCCGCGCTGCCGAACCGACCCCCTCACCGTTCCCTCGGGTGGAACCCGGCCGCCAAGGCCGATTCGTTTCACGGGCCGGTGAAACGAATCGCGTTTCCCGAAGTCCTTGTCCTTCCCTGTCTTGCGCCACCGGAAACCCATTCGTTTCACGCCTTTGGTAGACACCCTTCCGGGGGGCAATGAAACGATTCGGCAGGGAGGAAATTCGGCCGAAGCGACGCGTGGGTGAACCTCCAGCTCAGCCGGGGAGGGGCCCCGCCGACTGTCACCCGGTTTTCAACCGGGGGTGGCTTAAGGGGGCGGTGCTTCCAGTCGGCTGGGAGCAATGGTGGGCCGAGGCTTTTGCCCCTTGAGGATGGCAATCTCGTCGCGGAGTTGCTGAATCGTCTCCTCGAAGATCCGGATCTGCTGCTGCTGGGCATCGAGGATCGTCAACAGAGCATCCACGAGGGGCGTTCGTTCGCTGTCCAGGATTGGGGGAAGATCCAGCTTCATGCTGTTCAGCATAGCAAGTCGATCCTCCGGCAGCTGCGCCGATTCCGCGAGTTTTTGAGAAGTTACCAAGTCGGCGTCCAAAAAGAACGCCCGGATCGACGCTCGTGCGAGCGGAAGAACGAGAAGGTTGTCCCGAAGGCGGAATGGCGTGCCGAAAACGCACACCCGACGCTGGGCCAGTCCCAACGGGGCTGTTACAATGTGGTTCGCCAGGAGGGTTCGACTGCCATGAACCTGCCGTCCGAGGTTGGTGTCTCTCCCTTCATGGACACGAACCTCCTCGACATCCAGTTTGCCCGCATCGGCGCTCGGCTGAAGGTGGCTGACCGCCCCTCTCGTCGCAGCCGCACGTCAGGCGTCATCTCGCTGGACGTGCAGGCCGACCGCAAGGGCGAGTTCTTCGAGATCGTCCGCCCGCCGGGGGCCGAGGCCGAAGTCGCCGTTCTCGACGTACAGCCCGGCGACCGCCACCTGCTGCTCCTGGTGCGGGAGGGCAAGGACAAGAGCAAGTTCCTCTGCGGCCACGACGAGCGGCACTGGTTCGTGGCCGGCATCCCCGAAACCGCCCCAGTCGGCACCGTGCGCCAGGCCAAGGAGGCGCTGAAGCCCGCCGAGGTCTTGAGCGCCCAGGCCGGCAAGCGCCTCCGTGCCAAGGCCCGCAGCCGCCGCAAGAACGCCGCCTTCGTCCGCCAGGGCGAGTGGTTCTTCCTCCCGGTTCCTGGCTTCGTCGTGGACGAGAAGCTGGTCCTGCCCAACGAGCCGCTGCGCCGGGGCAACGGCGGCAAGCCGCATTGGGCCGAATTCTGCTTCCGAACGGGCGGCGAAACGGTCTACGTCTGCTCCAGGCATCCCAACGGCGTCACCGAGGCGCAGTACAAGGGCATCCTGGCCGGCAGCCCGAAGGCGAAGGGCTGGGGCTGGCGCACGATGCGGCGCAATCCGGGCGTCTACGTCCGGGGCCGGGTCCGGCACGCCGACCACGCCACGATCACGCTCAACGGTTGGCACCGGGTAGTGATGAACACCGAGGGGCAGTCGAAGGCGATGAAGAACGTGGCCTTCCTGGATTGACCACGAGACAGATCGACACGACAGCGGGACATTTTCGTTGACGATGAAGCGAAATCCCCCTATTATGTCGTTGTTCTGGAACGGTTAGCTCAGTGAGAGCAACGGGAAACCGAAGGTTGCATGTTCGCACCATGCACCGTTCCATTGCACAGGCCATGCACAAGGTTCCTTCTAATCCAACTGAAACTACCTTGGGCGCTTCCCTGTGCTTCATACATCCGGCCATTGTCGAGGTTCCTTCTAAATCAACTGGTGAAATTACCTCGGCAGCTTCCCGGATTGTTTCAAAATGGTCACCGCCATGTCCCTGAACGCCCTGGAAATCTACCTGACGAAGAGTCGCAAGATCATCGTTCATGGTATCGGCGAACAACAAACTTCCCCGGCTGCGGTAGCTACCTTCAACCGCAACCTCATCACACTCGGCTTCGTCTGCTCGCAGGAACTGACCGGCGCACTGGCTGGCCTTGGTGACGATGCCCTTGCCAACCTGTACAAGCAGGTTGTCCCGATCCTCAAGAAGATGACCGGCGCTCACCGGACCTTCCAGCCGATGTACCCGAACTTCCCGAAGCAGGTCATGGATGCCAGCGATCTGGAGTTGTACCTGAACGCCATGATGCACTACTGGACGGCTGCCGTAAGTGACGTCCTCCAGGGAAAGCCACGCCTTCACGGCGGTCCTCTCATGGAGGGTGCGCCGACCCCTCCCACCGCTTCCGCCGACGTCCTTCGTGTCCCACTGCGCTGGCTTCCAGAATACGAAGTCGAAAACCGTGACCCACTCCCAGACGAAGAAGTCACCCTTCGGGTCATCGACTTGGGCAGCGAAGCCGATTTCTGGAAGGTCTTCACCTGTCTGGCGGGGTCCAACGGCTCGCTCTCCGAAAGCGACAAGGCCGTTGTCGAGTGGTTCGCGGGTCCAATCCCGAAAAGGGGTGAAGGTAAGTGGGCTTTCGGGTATCCTAGGCGATGGGCGCCCACGGCTTATTCCCACCAGGAGGCTGCGCCATGCAAGTCTGCACCGATTCCCTACG
>Ga0116219_10000733_pt1 | contig 33195 bp, 26 predicted proteins | sample Sb_taG_4_FD_91019 | JGI IMG/M metagenome (GOLD analysis project Ga0116219, IMG submission 91019) | Peat soil microbial communities from Weissenstadt, Germany - Sb_50d_6_BS metaG | ecosystem: Environmental > Terrestrial > Soil > Wetlands > Peat | place: Germany: Weissenstadt | collected 2010-09-21 | reverse complement strand
CGCGCCGCCGCCCACGCCGCCCTCGACGACCCTCGCGACATGGCCTTGCTGCTGAGCGCACTGCGGCAGGCGGGTGCGGCCGACCAAGTCAGCGCACTGCTAGCCCGCGACCCCGCCGCCCACGCCGCCCTCGACGACCCTCGCGACGTGGTCGACCTGCTGCGCGAGCTGCGGGAGGCGGGTGCGACGGGACAGGTCACCGCGCTGCTAGCCCGCGATCCCGCTGCCCACGCCACCCTCGACGACCCTTACGCGGTCCGCGAGCTGCTGGATGGGCTGTGGGAGGCGGGTGCGGGGAAGCAGGTCGCCGCGCTGGCCGACCGCGCCGCCGCCCACGCCGCCCTCGACGACCCGGGCGCCGTGGCTTCGCTGCTGCGTGCACTGCGGGAGGCGGGTGCGGCGGAACAGGTCACCGCGCTGCTAGCCCGCGATCCCGCTGCCCACGCCGTCCTCGACGACCCTCGCGACGTGGCCTGGCTGCTGGGCGAGCTGCGGGAGGCGGGTGCGACGGACCAGGTCACCGCCCTGCTAGCCCGCGACCCCGTCGCCCACGCCGCCCTCGGTAACCCGTATGGTGTGGCCGACCTGCTGGGCGAGCTGCGGGAGGCGGGTGCGGGAGAGCAGGTCACTGCGCTGGCCGACCGCGCCGCCGCGCATGCCACCCTCGATAACCCTGAAGCCGTGTCCTTGCTGCTGGGCGAGCTGCGGGAGGCGGGTGCGCGAGAGCAGGTCGAAGTGCTGATAGACCGGTTGCCGGGGGCAGGCATGTTCTGGCTCTTCGGTCAGCTAGAAGGCCACCAAGAGCAGTTCTGGTTTGGGCGGGAAGCGGATGGCAGCCCAGCCGGGCCATGGGGCTGGGAAGATCTGGACTGACGCGACAGGGTTCAGGCATGCATTCCCGGCGGTATTGCAAACGATCGTTCGCGTTACAGTGTCTTGCTTGTCGTGTCCGCATGACCTGGGAGGTTGCGAGACACTGTAACGCTTTACACGGGTCCTGATACACCCCAGATTTCCTGTCGGCTACCTCGCTGCCAACGGTAAGGCGTAATCATGGCCGGCGAGTGCCGCCGACGGCCATGATGTCGGGACCGCGGCTGTAACGGAGGGTGAGACACCTCACGGTCATCGCCCCTGTGCGGGCACGCAAAACGCCCGAAGAATATGCGTGGCTGGAAGCCGGGACTACCAAGCGGGGCGGCTGCGCACAGATCATCCACTCTGGTGCGGTCCATCGGCCCAGGGATAGGCGGATTATGAGTCCAGCGTGCTGGCGGATACCCACAGTGGTTCCTACCTGCGTGAATGCGAGACTGATCACCGCTACCAGCGGCGACCTGGCCGCGTATTTGCCATGATCATGATCTGAGAGTCACGGTGCGGGCTGCTGTCGTTGGGTTGTGAGGTCGACGCCCGTCTCCCCCGATCGTCCGATTTTCAGGGAACAGAGCTACCGGGCCCTGAGCAGGCATGACGCTACGCGGTGGGCTGACCTGGGCGCGTATCGGGCGTGATCAGGCACTCAAGGCCAGTTTGACGGCTCGTCGCCCCCTCGCACCGCTTTATCCTTCACCCGTGGCCCGCTGTGATGTGGGAGGGCTGGCTGACATGGAGGAGGGGGTGGCGGTGTGCCGGGTGATGTGTTGATGACGCTGGCGCAGTTTGCTGGCCAGACGGTGGCACAGGCGGCGATCACTGATGTGTGGGAGGCGGTCAGGGGCCGGTTCGCCCGGCTGCTGGGCCGTGGTGATGCCCGGAAGACTCAGGTCGCGGAGCAATGGCTGACGCAGACCCGCCAGCAGCTCACCGCGGCGGCAGGTTCTGGGCTGGGGCAAGCCCGGGAGGCTCAGGCGGAGCGGTGGGCGGGCCGGTTCGCGGATCTGCTGGACGAGGACCCCGGTGTGGAGGCGGAGCTTCGCGCCCTGGTGGAGGAGGTCGCGGCCCAGTTGCCCCCCAGGGCGGTGTCCGCGGCTGATCATTCGCTGGCGGCCGGGCGGGATGTGAGCATCACCGCGTCGGGCGGGGGGACCGCTGCCGGGGTGATCCACGGGAACGTGGCACCGCCAAACCCTACCCCGCCGGGTCCGGCGCAGGGATAGCCGGACCCGGGGGGTGGGATCTGGCCCGCGGATCGGTGGGTGCCGACCGGGGCGGCACGGCGATCGGCACGCTGGAATACCAGCGGCGGCCGGAGGTGGCCAGCCAGCCGGTGCGGCTCACGCCGCGGCCGGTGTTCCTGGCGGGCCGCGAAGGGCTGCTCGCTGAGCTGGATGCCCGGCTGGCAAGGAGGCCGGGGCAGTCCGGGCCGCGGCTGGTGGCCTTGTACGGGCTGGGCGGTGCGGGCAAGACCAGCGTGGCGGTCGAGTACGCGCACCGGCATCTGGCCGAGGTGGGGGTGTGCTGGCAGTTTTCCGCTGAGGATCCGGCGGTGCTGGCGGCGGAGTTCGCGGTGCTGGCGGCGCTGCTGGGGGCGCGGGAGGTGGTGGACCCGCGGGATCCGGTGGCGTCGGTGCATGCGGTGCTGGCCCGGGTCGAGGCCGGGTGGCTGGTGGTGTTCGATAACGTGCCGGACCGGGCGGCGGTGGAGCCGTTTGTGCCGCCCGCCGGGCCCGGGCGGGTGCTGATCACCACGCAGAACCAGCACTGGCCGCCTGGCCAGGCCCTGGACGTCCCGGTTCTCGACCCGGAGGTCGCGGCGGATTTCCTGGTGAACCGCACCGGCGATCCGGACCGGGCGTCGGCACGGGAGCTTGCCGCCGAGCTGGGCGGGCTGCCGTTGGCGCTGGAGCAGGCCGCGGCCTACATGCAGGCCACCGGGACTACCCTGGCCCGGTACCTGCCGATGTTCCGGGACCGGCAGGCCGACCTGCTGGCCCGTGGTGAAGCCTCGGGGCACCCGGCGAACGTGGCGACCACGTTGGGGCTGGCGTTGTCCCGGCTGGCGGGCGAAGCCCCGGCTGCGGCGGGGCTCGTGCGGTTGCTGGCGTTCATGGCCCCCGAGCCGGTCCCGCTGGCTCTGCTGCTCACCGGTAATCAGGCTGCGGGCCTGCTGGGCCCCGAGGTGGCGGCCCAGGTCGGGGCGTTGCTAGGTGATGGGGTCGCGGCGGGGGATGCGATCGCCGCGTTGCGGCGCTACTCCCTGGTCAGTCCGGCCGGGGATGGCCTGGTGCTGGTGCACCGCCTGGTGCAGGCCATTACCCAGGTTCAGCTACCCGTGGAGGCGGCTGACCGGTGGAAACACGCCGCCGCAGCCCTAGTCGAAGCGGCGGTCCCGGCCGACGGGGAACTGCCCGCGGCGTGGCCGGTGTGCGCAGTGCTGTTGCCGCACGCCCGGGCTGTCCTAGACCTGACCAGCGGCGGCATGTGGCAGATCGCGCGGTACCTCGGGTATAGCGGCAGTCACCCGGGGGCCCGGGACCTGTTCGGGCTGATCGCCGACGCGCACGGCGGAGATGATGCTTACGGACCCGAGCACCCGGACACCCTGAGCGCCCGATCCAACCTCGCCCTCTGGATCGGGGAGGCGGGGGATGCGGCCGGGGCCCGCGACCAGCTCGCCGCCCTGCTGCCCATCCGCGAGCGCGTCCAGGGCCCCGAGCACCCGTACACCCTGACCGCCCGCCACAACCTCGCCGTGTCGACCGGGCAGGCGGGGGATGCGGCCAGTGCCCGCGACCAGCTCGCCGCCCTGCTGCCCATCCTCGAGCGCGTCCAGGGCCCCGAGCACCGGGGCACCCTGGCCACCCGCAACCAACTCGCTATCTGGACCGGGATGGCGGGCGATGCGGCCGGGGCCCGCGACCAGTACGCCGCCCTGCTGCCCGCCACCGAGCGAGTCCAGGGCCCGGAGCACCCGTACACCCTGACCGCCCGCCATAGCCTCGCCCGCTGGACCGGGGAGGCGGGGGATGCGGCCGGGGCCCGCGACCAGTACGCCGCCCTGCTGCCCGCCACCGAGCGAGTCCAGGGCCCGGAGCACCCGTACACCCTGGGCACCCGCCACGAACTCGCCCACTGGACCGGGGAGGCGGGGGATGCGGCCGGGGCCCGCGACCAGCTCGCCGCCCTGCTGCCCATCCGCGAGCGCGTCCAGGGCCCCGAGCACCCGGAAACCCTGACCACCCGCAAGCTACTCGCCTACTGGACCAGGCAAGCGGGGTAACGACTTAATCCGGCAGCCAGCGGGGACAGCCGGAACGAAAGGCGGATGGTTCACGAGCAGGCGACTCATCAAAGCTGCCCTGACCAGGCGTCATGTAACGCGGCGGACGAACCTGGGCACGTATCGGGCATGACCAAGCGTCTCAGAGTCAACCTGCAAACTTCGGCCTAGCTGTGAACGCTCGTCAGAACACTCGGCTCACCGGCTCGATCATGCAGGCCTGGGCGAGCCGAGGCCGGTGGTCCCTTGAGCGCAACGGATCATGAGTCCGGCGCGCTGCCGAGTTCAAGAGTCCGCCGTACCTGCGCAAACGCTGTTGCGATTATCGCCCCCAGATGAAATATGACCGCGTATTCCCCGTGGCCATGCCTGGGGAGTTGCAGATCACCTCGTTCTGCGCGCTTCAGCGGATGGACGCCGAGATTCCCGATGCTGCGCATAACGAGTCCGGCTACGTGTGCGCTGACCACCAGCATGTCGTCCACGCTTCGTGACGAGATGTTGGAGTGACCCGTTGCGGGCAGTTCCCGGCCGTGGCCGGGAAGGATCGTCTGCGGACAACCGGCGGAGCATCCTGTTTCCGCAGGACAGAATTGTAAAGCTAGGCGTGTACGCGCCTATATAACGCTAATGCTCGTTTCTGACACAGTCCGACGATGGGGATCGCGGCCAGCGGCTGGGCCAACGATACCGACGACCTACGCAGGTCCCAGGAACGCTTCGCCGAGCTAGCGTGTGTCGCTGACATCCCGACCCCGCACTCCCGAAGACATCATCGCGGCCTTGTTCGCACGACCGCAGACGACGGCGGCGCGCTGGCCCGGCAGCGACCCAAAGCGCAAGGCAAGACGCTGTTCGCGTCCGCGCGCAAGCTGATCCTGCAGGTCATCGGAGAGACGTTCGCCGAGGCACACCGCCGCGATCCCGGCCATGTGCGGCCTATGCTCGCCGTCGTGGACGGCAACAACGTGAGACTGCGAGAACCACCACGCCCAGCGTGCGCTGATACAGGCCGCATCTGACCGCGGGTCCGATGGTGGACGCAAACGGCTCGGTTCGGCGCCAGTCGGAGGATGGCTGGAAGCGGACTCCGACCACACCAGGTCACGGGTGGCGAGCGCTCGCGAGAGCAGGCGCATCGCCGTACGTAGGCCCTGAGGCTTGACGACCACCTGGCCTAGCACCGATGAACCGCCACAAGTTTGCGTGGAATATTTTAGCGGTATATATTGATGACTGAGATTCGGTACACGGGCGGGTAGGAGGTGCAGGATCCATGCCTGGGACAGCTGAACCCGCCGCTGATGCAGCCATGCTGACGCTCGCTCGGGAGTCTCGTGGCATGACGCAGCTCGACCTCGCCACGGCGATGACGGCGCTAGCGCAGGGCGACCGGATCTCTCAGGGATATGTGAGCAAGGCAGAGGCGGGACGCCTCGCAGTTAACGGTGCCCGGCTTGATCTATACGCCCAAGCCTTGCATTATCCAGCCCACATGCTGTGCATCCAGCCCAACGTAACGGGGATAGGGATCGGCCTGGTTCACCATCGCAAGAGGGCTGCGCTAGGCGCGCAGCCTCTGCGCAGAATTCACGCCGAACTGGCGTTGGCCTGCCTTCAGGTCCGCGGGCTAGTCTCACCCGAAGCGGACGTCATTCACAGCTTCGAACGCATCAGCGTTACCGATTTGGAGTCGCCTTCAGATGCCGCGAGGATGCTGCGCAAGCTGTGGAATGTCCCCGCAGGACCTATCCATAACCTTGTTCTCATCATTGAGCAAGCCGGTGGCTTGATCCTCGTCCGGGATTTGGGCACCCGTGATCTGGACGCTGTGAGCAACTGGGACGGGGAGGAAGCTCCGCTGTTCGTTCTCAGCGATCATGCTCCCAGTGACCGGTTCCGGTTCAGCCTCCCACGAGCTCGGGCACGTCATCATGCATCCTGTGGCTGGTGCGACCGTTGTACAGGAACGGCAGGCCGACGAGTTCGCAAGTGAGTTCTTGATGCCCGCTGCGGATATCGCTGCCGAGTTGCGGGGCAGACTGGATCTGGACCGTCTTCTGGCTCTGAAACAACGATGGAGGGTATCAATGGCGGCACTGGCCCGCCGCGCCGTGACATTGACGGCCATCAGTGAATGGCAGTACCGCAACCTGATGGTCGAGATGTCCGTCCTTGGATACCGAACCCACGAGCCAGGCGCCGTCGCCGGCGAGTCCCCTCACAAAGTGACAAGGATCGCTGAACAGCGCACCAGCCTCTACGGTCTTGATCAAGCAGCCAGTCTAGCTGGGCTTCTGCCTGATGAATTCAGTGCTCTATATCTACCTGACCCCCACTTGGCCAGAGAATCCGCTGAGTCCGACACCTACGCGAGGCCCGCCGATGAATGATCGCCCCACCACACAAACGGAATCCGGCGCCCCCGCCGTGGGGCACGCCTGGCGGCCCGGCCGCGCCGCGGATGCAGTGGCCGAGCGGATCCTCCTGCTCGACCGGCCAAAGTATGTGCGGCAGGTGCCCACCAACCTCAACGCTGCACATGGGGGCTTGGTCCTTTGTGATGCCGATGCTGGGGCAGGCGTAATTGCGCTGCGCAAGTCTGGCTACACGGGTGTGCTAGTAGAAGATGTGGCGGCCTACGAGACGGAAGCCGCTACGGCCGACGAGCCCTTCGCTCTCCCCGAGCCCGGGCTGTTCGGCAATGATCTCGAGAGCGTTCTGCAGGGACAGCTCGACCGCGGGGCCACCGTTGCGCTTACCCCCACCCGATATGTCCCCGCCGGAGCCTCAGATGCCCTGAAGGCGATCATGGCCACTGCGCAGGCACTCGATCGGGACGACGTCATCGTGCTTGTCCCGGTATCCATCGCGTGGCTCCGCGAGGAATCACGATCGCAGCTCACATCGGTGCTGCAACGTATCCCTCATCCCGTCGCGCTGATCTTCGGCGGGCAATACGACCCACTGCGGAAGTTCAACGCAGCCCCGTCTAACCTGCGCGATCTGCTCCAGGAAGTTCCCGGGATCGGGCTCTGGCGTACCGACCTTGCTGGCTTCGACGCCATGGCGCATGGCGCCTCGTTCGCCGCCATCGGCGCCGGTGGGTCACTACGGCACCTAGTCCCCGCCGGCGAGCGGCCAGAGTCCTCCAAGCCGTTTCCGCACCTTCCGACTGTGCTGGTGCCCGAGCTGCTGCGCTTCAGCGCGGCTGACTTCCTCGCCGACGCCTATGACGACGCGACTCCCCCTCCGTGCCCCTGCCCACTCTGCGGCGGCGGGCCCCTGCCGGTTGACTCCTTCTACGGGCTTACCGACCTGATCCGCGCGGCCGCTCACCAACACAACGCGGCATTGTGGAACAGTTGGCTCCCCAGCCTTTTCAAGAGCCACCAGCTCGGTGAACGTCAGATATGGTGGCGGAACCGCTGCAGCGCAGCAGTCGACGCTCACCTCGCCGAGAACGCGAGGATCCGCCAGCCAGGTAAGTTCAAGCCCCCGTCGGCACTCCGGCAATGGGCAAGCCTTCCACTGCGGGATACCCAGCGGCAGTCCACCTCACGCCAGCCCTCAGCCCAGCCGACGAACTGACCTGGCGATACACTTCCTCCAGGAAACGCCAGCCAGCCACCGTAAACCGATTCCTATGGAACCGGGCAGGCTCAACCAGTACCTCAGGTCCGGCGTCGGTGCCCGCGACGATCACACCAATACCGTAGAAACCTGTCTCCATGTACAGATCGTCCAGATCACGTGGAGGCACACGGAGCACCATAGCTCGCGGGCAGAAAGGCGCAAACCGGCCTGCCCGCTCCAGGCCGCTGCGCCAGGAACGCGCGGGAACCAGGGCGAGGGCCACGTCAAGCGGCGGCACCACATGACGAATAACACATGAGTGATCGAAGGACACAACGCCCTGGGGAGCGGCCCGGAGCGCCGACCGCTCCGCCTTTGTTAGTGCTGCACGGGGTACAGGCTCACCAAGGGGAAGCCCCAGCAAGAGCCGCAAGACGTCCGGCGAGGTGATGGCCCCGAGTCCAGCGGCGACGCGACGATCACACTCGTCCATATCCAGCCGGGCGAGGACTACGGCATGGATCCCCTGAATCCAGACTGGGAGGTTGTGACAGTCAGCGCCCCCCCAGCCGCTGTACACCGCGAACGCGACATCCTTGACGACATCCGCCGGAACCTGTGTCGTGCTTCTCATGGGTAACACCCTCTCGTAACCCGTCATGGTCGCATCACCTGGCCCGGGAAACCGGCCACATCGCGCAAATGCCCATGTAGTTCAGTGGGAAGACTGAGCTAACGGCTCCTACAGCCGGACGCCGCCGGATCGCTCACAACAGCGGCGATGAACCCCGGCACGAGCGACATGCGTGTAGGCCCGATGAGCGTCAGAGTCGGCATGCCCATGGCCAGAGATTATTAAAATTAATAAAGTAATGCACGTGTCCATGCCGTACGGCCCCCATAAGATCACCAAGGTTCGGCAGGTGGCGATCCCTGCTGAACTGCTGCACGCCGTCGGCCTGGAGGTCGGCGACTTCATCCACTACCGGCTCAGCGACCATGACCCGTATGTGATTGAGATCATCCCGAGCGACGTCCTCGAGAGGCGGTATAGGGCAGGAGCGGATTCCGAAGCCCTGGAACGCCTGGGCCAACCATCGACCCCAGACGACATGCTCCCTGACAGAAGCAATCGAGACTCTGGACCCAAGTGAGCCGACCCCTGCGCACTGGCTACGGGCTTGCATGGACCGTGAAAGCCGCGACAGTGGAACGCTGACTCCCAAGGCGTGCATCTCAGCAGGATTCATTCGAGCACTTCCCGCGCTCTAGATGACGCCATGCCATGTCCATGCCCTGATTAGAACACACATCCGATCAGCGTGCCAGGCCTGTGCTGAGCACACCGCCTGTTCGAGCTGGGAGTGCCAACCCGAGTTACCCCGTGACTAGGCTGTGTCCGGCGCTAACCTACTGTCGCCGGTCCCCGGATCAAGGCGCGATCAGCACAGCTTTCCTCACCCCGTCCGCCGTCCCGTTGCCTGGCGATAATCGCGTAGGTGTGGAGGTCAGGCCGCCCGGCCGCGGCAGGCGATCCTTGCCGACGCGCTGAGCGCCGCCCAGTTGATCAGCGACGAACGCTGGAAGGCAGTAGCCCTGGCCAGCATCGCGCGGGCGATTTCCGCCGGTGACCCCGTCCGCGCCGCCCGGCTCACCACCGATGCCGTACGCGTCGCCCAGTCGGTCAGCGACGAGGTCCGCAAGGCATTGGCCTTGGCCCTCATCGCACAATCGGTGGCCGCCACCGACCCTGACCGCGCCGAGGACATCGCCCAGTCGATCACCTACGACTTCGCGGCATTGGTCCTGGCCCGCACCGCGCGGGCGATGTCCGCCGACCCCGCCCGCGCCGCCCGGCTCACCACCGACGCCGACCGTGCTGGCCAGTCGATTACCAACGAGTACTCGAAAGCAATGACCCTGGCCCGCATCGCGGAAGCGGTGGCCGCCACCGACCCCGCCCGCACCTCATAGCGCCGGTGTTTGCAGCTTGACATAAATGCCGTTATCAGCCTCGAACCACGGTGAGTCGCTCGTCTTCATGATTCGTACGTCGGCGCCGGGAACATCGTGCTCGGCTTCACGCCCGGCAAGAGCAGGCTCGTGCCGCGATCCTGTGCGCGGCGGGCTCGTCGACGCCAGTGCTGCGCGGTCCCCGGCCGGCAGCCAGCGGCCGCGGTCGTTGCATGCGCGGCGCTCCGGGACATAATGCGGGGATGGCCGTGTGTGTGGACGAATCGCCGGACGGGATCGACTGGGCCCAGGCCAAGGCGGACCTGGTGGCCGACGAGTTCGACAACGGGCGGTCCCCGCAAGCGCTGCGGGCCTCGTTCGAGCGATCTCAGCATGTTGCCATCGCCTGGGACGGCGACCGGGTGGTCGGCATGGCCCGGCTGCTGTCGGACGGCGTCTGCAACGCCTACCTGCTTGATGTCTGGACGATGTCGGGTTACCGCAGGCAGGGCGTCGGCACGACGATGGTCAGGCAGCTGATGAGCCGGGTCCCCGGCCAGCACATCGGCCTGCAGACCGACAACGCGGAAGCGTTTTATGCGTCCCTGGGGTACCGCCACCAGCCGGCATTCATGTCGGCCGTGGTGGGCGAATGGCTCGCCAACGAGGCGAACGCGAGGTTACCGGCCAGCTGAGGAAGGGCAGCCGGGTGAGCAGGATCTCAGCGGCTACCGCGCCGGAAGGGGTGCAGGCAGGCGGGTTGAAGTCCAGCACCGGCCAGCACGTCGTCGAGGTGGCAGGCCAGCTGGACGGCGCGGCGAGGTCGGCGGGAGCGCTATCAGAGGTAATGCGCAGGAGTCATGTCCCGGGACAGTGCCGTTCCCGCAGGACGGCCAGCGTGTTATCAGAGATAATGCGCCGTTACCTCTGATAGCGTTCTCGCTCGATGGCTCGCGTATCAGCTCGCCATCCTGAACCCGGCCGGTCGGGTGACCGGCGGCGGAGTCAGGCCGTGCTGCCGTCGGTCTTGTCCACCTGGTCGAGCAGGGATGTGATCGTCTCAGCCAGTTCGGGGTCGTCGGCAGCCTGGGTCAGCAGGCGGGTGAACGGCTCGGTGCCGAGCTCGCGGCGGTAAGCGGCGAGGCGGCGCAGATTGTTCACAGCCTGGGGTATGCCGAGGTGGAGCCTGATCGTGAGCGCCTTTACGTGCCATGTGACGGCTGAGGTGATGGAACCTCCGCGTTTGTTTTCCAGGTCGCCGAGGTTGCTGTAGGTGGTGGCCATGCCGTCCTGGTGGCCGAGCCGCTCGTTGATGTCAAGGGCGCGCTGGTACTGGCGGGCGGCCTCGTCGTAGTCCCCCCGGTCCTGGGCGAGCATGCCGAGCTGGCCGTAGCCGGCGGCCATGCCGGCCTGGTCGCCGAGCCGCTCGTTGATGTCGAGGGCGCGCTGGTACTGGCGGGCGGCCTCGTCGTAGTCCCCGCGCAGGTAAGCCACGTTGCCGAGCTGGTGGTACCCGACGGCCATCCCGTCCTGGTTGCCGAGCCGCTCATAGATGTCGAGGGCGCGCTGGTACTGGCGGGCGGCCTCGTCGTAGTCCCCGCGCTCCTGGGCGAGCATGCCGAGCTGGCCGTAGCTGCTGGCCATGCCGTCCTGGTCGCCGAGCCGCTCGTTGATGTCGAGGGCGCGCTGGTACTGGCGGGCGGCCTCGTCGTAGTCCCCGCGCAGGTAACCCACGTTGCCGATCTGGTAGTAGCAGCTGGCCACGCCGGCCTGGTGGCCGAGCCGCTCGCTGATGTCGAGGGCGCGCTGGTAGTGGCGGGCGGCCTCGTAATAGTCCCCGCGATCGCGGGCAAGAGTACCGAGTTGATAAAACCATGCTGCCTGCCGGGGCGAATCTGCAGCCAATCGGGTGAGGCTGTCATAGATCAGCGAGGTCTCCTGATCCCAGGCTCCCCGTGTGTGTAGCTGGAGACAAATGTCCATAGTGATTTCGTCCGCGTCTTCGGCGTCCCCGGCCTGTAGCAGGTGGTGGCGGGCCTCTAGCAAGTCATGCACATCGACTGCCTGGTCTTGCGGCCAGACTCGGACCCGCCACTGCCAGTAGGCGGCCGCCTGCCGGTGCACCCTGGCCAATCGCGAGCCGGACTCGCGCGCGGCCCGCCCGGCAAGCTCGGTGGCGGTCCACCGGTGCACGAACAACCGCGGCTCCCCGCCTTCCTCGCCGACGGCCAGGAGGCTGGCGGCCTGGCAGGCCTCTATCTGTTCCGGCAGACCGGAGGGCGGCCGGAACGGCGGCACTGGCCGCCGGTTCAGCTCGGCGATATGCGGCGCGAGCAGCTCCCGGATGTCGCCGGGGACGCTGGCGAGATCGAGGGACTCGTCCACCGTGATCCCGGCGGCAGCCAGGATGCCGGTGATCTGCTCGTAGGCGGCCTCCCGGTCGGGGATGTGCTCGGCGTCCGGGTCGGGCTGCCCGGCCTGGAACAGCACCGCGTTCTGGTCGACCGGTTCCCGGTACGCCGAGACACCGAGCAGCAGGTCGGCCGCCCCGGGAACCAAGGCCAACTGGGCGAGCAGATCATCGAGCAGCACATCATCGGCGGCCAGCGCCACCGTCTCGGCCAGCGCGGCCTCCAGCCCGGTGCGGGCGGCCAGCCACTGGCCGCGATCGGCCCCGCTGAGCCGGCGGCTGACCGCCGCGGCGAGCCGGACCGTCACATCCGGGTAGCGCGCGGTGCCGCCGGACAGCAGCGCGTCGAGGTATTCCAGCGACCGGGGATGGCCGCCGGCCAGCCGCCACACCTGCTCCAGCTGGCCCTCATCCAGCCGGTCCAAGGCGGGCAGCGACCAGGCCAGCTTCATCGTCTCCGCGCGGGACAGCGCCCCCAGCTGCCGGAACGCCAACGCCCGCTCCTCTCCGCCAGGAAGGGTGAACCGGTACCGGCAGGTGACCAGCAGCCGGCTCGCTCCCGGGTCGGTCACCCAGGCGGCCAGCAGCCCGGCCAGCAGCTCATCGCCGACCGCGTACCCCGCATCGCCGCCGGGGCGCAGGTTGTCTTCGAAGTTGTCCAGCAGCAGCAGCAGCGGCACGTGGTCCAAGGCGTGAGCGCGGAGGATGCCCAGCCGGTCCTGCCAGCCCAGGTCCGCGCGGGCCGCGATATCCAGGGCCCGGATCACTTCCGCGCTGTCCAGGGACTTGATCAGCAGCTCGCGGCGGATGGCCGTGATCACGGCGCCGAGCAGTGTCTCCAGGGTCAGCGGGCCAGTCAGGCTGACCACCACCCGGCCAGGCTCGCGGTCCCGGACCCGGGCGATAACCTCGGCGGCCAGCGTGGTCTTGCCGACACCACCGATCCCGTAGATGACGATGCCCGCCAAGGGCGACCGAGTTAGGTCGGCGGGCCAGCGGCGTTGCTCGGCCCGCCGCCCGACGAAGTACCACTCATCGCGCGGGGCCAGCCCGGTGATCTGCGGCCGGGACGGCTGCCAGGCCCGCGGTGCAGCGTGGTCCGGATCCAGCACCGGGACCGATCCGATGGCGGCCAAGATGGTGACGGCCGCCCATTCACCCAGCCCGGCCAACTGGTGATCTCGGGCGTCGGGGGAGGTTTCCAGTTCCGCCTGCACCTGGCGACGGGCCTGGGCGAGCGCGCCGACCACATCCGGGTAGCTGGCCTGGGCCAGGGCGCCGTAGATCCGGGTCAGCATCCGGGTCGCGTAGGTGTCGGTGATGGAGGTTTCGGTGGCGATCACCGCCGCTGCGCCGCGCTGGCACAGCCGGGCCGCGAACGAGGCCCCGCCCTCACTCCCCGCCGCGTCGGTGTAGCAAGCCGACAAGGTGACCACCGGCGGCATCCGCCCCGGCGGGACCGCCAGGTCCACGAACTCATCCGCAGTGACCGGCCGCGCCGACCCGTCCTCATCCTCTAGCTCCAGGGTGCCGGGGGAGCCATGCCCGGAGACGTGCAGCACGTGCGCCGGGCCGCGGCCCAGCTCTTCCCGGATCGCTGTCAGGGTGGCGAACGGCACCACCCGCACATCGGCAGCGTCCTGGCGGGCGGCGCGGACCGCGGCCAGCACGTTGCGCAGCTCCCGCTCATAATCCAGCACCGCCCCACCGCCGGACTCGGGGGCGGCGATCGCCACCACGATGCGCAGCGGGCCCGGCAGCACCCGCCCTTCCGCCGCGTCGGCCTTGCGGTACAGGCTGATCAGCGGGTGCAGCGCCAGCGGGCCGCGGCCATCGGGGCTGGGCAGCGCCTCCCATGGCAGCCCGGCCAGCTCCGGCGGCACGGCCAGGCCGAGCCGCACCAGCTGATACGCCCGCTCCGCCGCTTCCAGCACCACCCGCAGCGCACTGAGCACGGGGCCGGGCAGGAACGACTCGGCCAGCAGCTGGGCGGCCCGGCCCAGCGGCAGCTCACCAGCGGACACCGGGGTCTGCGCCTCGGCACGGACCGGCAGGCTGGCCCGGTCCCGGGCCCGGCGGGTCTCGTTGACGGCCTCGGCCAGGCCTGAGCGCACCCCGCCGTGATCGGCGGCCACGTCGATGCCGGGCCCGGTCAGTTGTACCCGGCTGCTGGTCACCGTCAGCAGCAGGTCCACCGGGCCTGCCAGCGGCACCTGCCGCATCGTGACCTCGGCGATCCCGGCCAGCAGCACGGCCAGGTCCTCGGTCCGGGCCACCCACACCGTGCCCTCAAGCCACCCGTCAGTGCTGTTGTACCGGCCCGACACCACCCCGGCCACCGCGCCATCACTGTCCCGGATCACCGGCCCGCCGCTCATCCCCGGTACCACCGCGCTGGAGGTCATTCGGCCCAGCGGTACCGCGTCATCGCGGGTGGTCCCTCCGGCCCATTCACCCGGCGCGTTCAGGAACCGGTACGTGTGACCGGGGTCGGGCGGAATGGTGTGCCCGGTCACCGTGACCTTCACGCGCAGCGGGATCTGATCCGTCGCCGTGAGCGGCCCCGCCACCGCGGGCAGACCGGCAGTAGAAGTCAGCACGGCCAGGTCACGCAGCGGATTCATACGCGCGACGGCCGCGTCGAAGGCCTTTCCGCCGGCCAGCGGATCTATCCTGACCTGGGCGTTTTCTGCAGCGGCATCGATGTCGTCCAGGACGTGCCAGGCGGTCACCAGCACGCCCGGCGCCACCTGGAAACAGGTCCCCACCGGGGCGCGGTCGCCATCGAGCACCCGGCCCAGATACCCGGGCACCCGCACGTCCCGGACGCCAGCTGCGGCGGTCACGTCGACCCAGCCGACGGTTCCCGGAGCGGTTCGGCCATGGACGCTGCAGTTTTCGGCGGCTCTGCAATCGGCCTAGCCGCGACGTCATAGCCGAGAGTGACCTTCAGGCTCGCCTCCCCGGCAACACCGGCCATGATCACCGTGCCAGAGGCGGAGAACTTCAGCCCGAACTCCACATCCACCCGGTCCGGCCGCCCCGCCGCCCCGGCCCTGACGATCATCTGAGCGGTGGACCTGGCCACTTCGATGATCGCGTCCTGCGCCCGGTCGAAGGCCTCCAGCACGTTCCCGGCCGCCTTCGCCGCCCGGCCCGACGTCGCCTCGGTCCCGGTCACCGGGACCGCCTCGACCTCGATCTCGATATCCCCCACCCTGACCGGGATCAGCCTGTTTGCCGCCGCCACGCCCACCCCCATGTCCGCCCAGGGGACGGCAGCGCCGCCCGCGCGGGTCATTTCGTGTCAAGCACGACCATAGCCCCGCCAAACCCGCCGCGTCACCGCATAACTACAATCCCACACTTGCCGAAGAGCTTACGCGTCGTCCCGGAACCTTGAATCCGGGACAGCTCTCCCGGCGGGACTGGCTCCCGGCGGGCCAGGCCCGCCGGGAGATGTGACCTGTTCGCCCGGGCCCTGAAGGACCAGGGCACCCCCATCCCGCAGATCGTCGCGAAGCTGACCATCAAGACCGGGCCTGTGACGAGGATCGGTACGGGATCCTGAGCGTCACGTGACTTGATGCTGGCGGCTATCTGTGATCGGCGGGGCATAGCGGCTGGGGGGTGAAGTTGCCAGCCGCGGGAGTGCATCCAGTCCAGCGCTGGCGCGGCGAGCTGGTCGCCGGGTTCGGGTGGCTGCCCGGTGATCAGGGGGCCGTTCCCGCAGCGGGAGTAGCTGACGTCGATGACGTGCCCGTGCGGCTGGCAGACGGTCTAGACCCAGGCCGCCTTGAACATCTCACCGCCAATGGATACCCACTCGACCCCGCCGACGTGGCCCGGCTTACCCCGCTCGGCCACCCCACGATCAACCTCGATGGCCGGTACCGGACCACCAGCCGACCACCCACCACCGGACTCCGTCCGCTACGAACCGATTGACTCAGGATCCTGTACCGATCCTCGTCACAGGCCCACCTGCTCGGCATCGTCGCACGGGACCGGGGGCGGCTGGACGAGGCCGCGGACTGGTACGCCCGGGCCCTGGCCATCAGGGAGGAGCTCGGCGACCGGCCCGGGATGGCGGCCGGCTTCCACGAGCTCGGCAACGTCGCATATCTGCGGGGGTGGCTGGACGAGGCCGCGGACTGGTACGCCCGGGCCCTGGCCATCAACGAGGAGCTCGGCGATCGGCCCGCCATGGCGCTCAGCTACGGACAGCTGGGGCTGCTCGCCGAGGCACGCGGCAGTCCCCGCCAGGCGCTGGAGTGGACGGTCCGGTGCGTGGCGCTATTTGATGACTTCCCCAGTCCGTCCACCGGGCCAGGTCCCGGTCACCTTGCCCGGCTGACCCTCCAGCTAGGAATCCCGGCGCTAGAGGCCTGCTGGCAGAAGGTCACCGGCGGCCCGCAGCCCAGTGCCGTGCGCGACTATATCCACTCCCGCGACCCAGATCACCCGGGAGTCCCCGTCCGCTCCGCCGCAGTACCTCGACCCGGTAGCAATGGCCAGCCTGATCGTCGCCATCGCCAGCCTCGCCTGGACCGTCTACACCGACCTGAAAAAACGCACCGCCAAGCCATCGGCGGAGGTGGTAGCCCGGACGGTCCGGGTCACCCGGCGCGAGCAGGGCCAGGCCGACGGGCAGGACCACATCATCGAGGTCGTGGTTACAGAGGCCCTCCGCGCCGCAGCCGGTCAAGAGCATGCGGAGGGCTAACCAAAGCTCAGATGCGCGGCGGTCAGGTCTCACTGGCTATGACGGTCTCGTCCGGATCTGGAGGCGTCACAACCATCTGACTGCGGCCGGCGTTCCCGCAAGACGACCGGCCGAGTTATCAGGGATAATGGGCCATTGTCTCTGATAAGCCGCGTGCGCGGACCGGGCGTGGTTCCACAAATTCTTCCAGCCACGGCCGGTCGGCGTGTCGCCACTTCACAGGCTGCCCAAACGGCCGTAGCCGATGACCTTTCTTACCCTATGTAGATGGCATACACTGGGCAGCATGCGCGACCTCGACATCACTCCCAAGATGGCCAAGGTCCTCAAGATCTTCCTCGAAGATCCTGGCCAGCCCCGCTACGGCTTCGAGATCATGCGCCTGACCGGGCTGGCCAGCGGCTCCCTCTACCCCATGCTCGCCCGCCTGGAAGAAGCCGGCTGGCTCACCAGGGGCAAAGAAGACATCGACCCCCACGCCGAAGGACGGCCGCCCCGGCTGCACTACACCATCACCGGAGCCGCCGTCACCGCCGCCCGCCTCCAGCTCGCCGCCCTCAGCGACCAGTACCGGCCCCCCGCACCCGCCCGCGGCCGGCCCAGACCCCACGGCAGCCCCGCGTGACGGGCTACCTTTGGGCCTCGGTCGGCGTCCTTGCGGGCCTGGCCATGAACGCCTTCCGCGGGATGGTCGGCGAAGAAATACGCGACCGGTTCGACGGCCTGCCTCACACCGTCCTCCGCCTCGCCGCCCGCCGCCTCGACCCCAGCCAGCGCGCCGCCCTCTACCACGACGACTGGTTCCCCGAACTCACCTACATCCTCAAACGAGCTGAAGCCCGGCCCATCACCCGCCTCATCACCGGCACCTGGTTCGCGCTCGGCATCCTCATTTCCGCCGTCCGCATCGCCCGGCACGTACACCGCGCGCCGAACCCCCAGCCGCTGCCGGCAAAGAGCCCAGGATCGCTGTCAGTGGCCATAGCGGACCGCCTTGGCCTCGTCACCGGGCCGGTGCGCGAGATACTGCGGGCGGCAGCCCTGCTCGGTACGGATTTCGCGGTCCCTGACCTGGCGATCGTGCTGGGCCGCACCGTGGCCGACCTGATCCCGGCCGTCGACGAGGCATGTGCCGCCGGCGTGCTCGCCGCGTCCGGCAACGGCCTGAGGTTCCAGTATCCGCTGATCTAGGCGGCGCTGTACGACGAGATGCCAGCGCCGGTGCGCGCCGCCTGGCACGGCGACGCGGGACGTCGCCTGGCTGCTGCGGGCGCGCCACCGGACCGGGTAGCCCGACAGATACTGCGGGCCGTCAGCGGAGGCGGCGGCAGGTATCCCGCTTTACCTGGCCGGGCTGCTGCTGATCCCGCAGGAGGGCGGATCCAGTCCATCGCGAGCTCGCTCATCGAGTCCCTGCAGTCCCGGCCGCGTGGCAAGCGATCGGCAGCCAGTGGAGGACAGCATCAGTACCAGCGACCCTGCCGCCGACAGCCGCCGTCCTGGGGTCTTAAGGCAGCTGCGAGCGGAGCGGAACGGATGCAGGTCCCCTCCGCGTGAATCCTTGAGAACGGCCATTCTCAGGAGTAGACCGCTGGCGTGACTCTTGAGAACGCGGCGGGCAGCCAGGACGGCCGCACCGGACCGACTCCAGAGAACGCAGCCCTGCTCGAGTAGTACGCCGCCTCGCGCGCTGGCCGCTGACGGGTGATAACCCGCTGTATCACCCGGTCAATGTCAGTGCCCGGCGCTACCATCCGGGCCATGCCAGGAGACCTCGAACCGCTGCCCGCGCCCGTCTCCGCGGCCGCGCCCCGCGCGGGCCCGGCAGTGCTGGCGGCCGAGCTGCTCGGCCGGGTACGGGCGGAGCTGCCGGTGATCGGCGGGCTTGGGGAGCGGGAGCAGGTCCTGGTATCCGCGTGGCTGACCGGGCTGCGCTCGGCGCGCACCCGCCGCGCCTACGCCGGGGACGTGGCGGCCTGGCTCAGCTGGCTCGCCGACCGGGACACCGGCGCGCTGGCGGCCGGCCGGGTGCACGTCGACCTGTGGGCCGCCACCCAGCTCGATGACGGCGCGGCAGCCGCCAGCGTGCGCCGCCGCCTGTCGGCGCTGTCCTCGTTTTACCGGTACTGCGCGGCCCATGACCTGATCAGCCGGGTCCCCACCCAGGGCGTGGCCCGGCCCGTGGTGGATCCGGACTACACCGCCACCGTCGGCCTGGACCGGGACCAGGCCCGTGCCCTGGTCGCCGCCGCCGACCTCGGCGAGGACTCCGGCCACCGGGTGCTGCGCGTGATCCGCAAGGGCGCGCGGAAGGCGAAGATCCCGCTCACCCCGTCCACCGTGGCGGCCCTGGAGGCCTACCTGGCCGCCCGGGCGCAGCAGGCCGGGGCGGCCGACTGGCGGCAGCTGACCGGGCCGCTGCTGGCCACCGCCACCGGCGGACGGCTCCGCCAGGGCCACCTGTGGGAGCTGGTGCGCCGCCTGGCCCGCACGGCCGGAGTCGGCGCGTGGGAGCAGCTCTCGCCGCACTGCCTGCGCCATTCGGCCATCACCTTCGCCCTGGACGCCGGCGCCTCCCTGCGCGACGTGCAGGACTACGCCGGCCACAAAGATCCCCGCACGACCCGCCGGTACGATCACTCCCGCGACAGCCTGGACCGCAACGCCGCCTATACCGTCGCTGCCTACCTGGCGTGACAGGCCGCTCGAGCAGTCCGAGGTGATCTACATCCCGGGGAAGAAGAAACCGGCTGGCCTCAGCCTGAGGAAGTCCTCCCCCCAGAGCCCGAGCCGCTCATTAGCCCATTGCCCCTTTCGGACTTACTTGGTCTGGCCCTGCTGTGCGCCGTGTGCAGCGCGTTCTAAGCCAAAGTTGTAGACTTCCAGGTCACTGCGACTGCCGTTGGCAAATCATGATCATCTCCTCGTGAGTTGTCGGCGGCGGCGGAAATTCAAGCGTCGTTGACAGAACTGCGGTCCCTAACCGATCTTGACCTACATGGCCGCCCCTCCGGGACCACGACCGTGCCAGTTCTATGCGGATCGCGATGAAGCTAGCTACTGGAAGCCTCTAGTGTCTGTCTCTACTGCTTGTTTCAGGGTCTGATTCGGTTCGCTAAAGAGCCGGGTTCCTGAACATGGCCGCACCGATGATCATGAGTGCGACGGGTGCCGTTCCACCTGTCACGAAGTGGGCTTGGCTTGGGGGGAGTACCTGGAGATGACGTTAGGGAGTGTTTCCGCATCCGGTCGGCTGCGACCGGGGTTCCCAGCGCCGGGAACATCTCAGAAATTGGCAGAGAACGCTGAGCATGCCGGTGCGTCCACGTTGTATGGGGCCTTCAGCGGCAGGCAGAGTAGCGGTCTGGACAGCTGCTATCTCGGCGTCAGCTGTCGATCCGCATGCAGCTCCTTTCGCGTTCGGCGGCGCGGTCGCCAAGGAGATCTTCGATCTCCTGCGTGCTCGTTTGCAGCAGGGCTCGGTGCTGGCCTATCTACGTGCGACCCGGTCCGCGACCTCTCTGAGGATCGGTCCGTCTTCAGGATCTCCGGCGCTGGTCCTGAACGTTGGGTCACGGACTGCCATGCAGCCCGATGACGAGGTGGCGGCAGGCCTGGCGGGGGCTGGCAGCGGCCATCCCGATGCTGACTTGTATCTGGGCGCGGACGAGTTCTGTATCAAGCAGCGCGGGGATTTGCTGGCGTACGCGATGGCTCTCACCCGCAACCTTCCGGACGCCGAGGACGCGGTGTCTCACGTGGTGCAGAAGATCTACGAGCACTACGTGCGGCACGGGACGGTGTGCCCGAAAGGGCGCGACGCGGTCGCCTGGGCTAAGACGGTTATCCACAACCACGTAATTGACGTGCACCGCCGGCGCGTGGCGGAGGACAAGCGTTCCAGGGCATTGGCTCCTTCTGCGCGGGATTTGGCCGAGGACGTCACTGATCAGATTCTCGTGAGGAACGCGCTGGTCTTCGTGGCATCACTGGACTCCCAGGCTCATAGCATCGCGATGATGCGGTGGGTCGATGGCCTGGAGCCGCAGGAGATCGCCGGCCGACTGGGCATGAACCCCCGCTCGGTACGCTCCTCGCTGCACCGGACCAAGAAGAAGATGCGTACAGTACTCGGTGTCGACGAACCCCGGAAGATCCTGAGGGGGACGACATGACCGGCTCGATCATGATAATCATTTCAGGCGTAGCCGCAGCTGTAGCCGCAGTTAGCGTGACCTGGATCGTGGCCCGGAAGCGAGCCGCGCGCAGGGAGCGGGAAGCCGCTGACCTTTACAGGCAGTACTTCGCCGGTGTTAAGGCATTCACGCAGGCATACCTGCTTCAGGCACCTTCTGATGAGGAGTGGCTAGCCGGGATCAAGCCCAAGGCCCTGGAGACCGCGAGGATTTCTTCCCGGGCTGCGGACGCGGAAAGTGTCACGCGGCCGCCCGAAGCAGCAGAGAGCGTTACGCCGCCCCAGGCTCACCGCCGTGGCCTTAATTCGGCAGGCAGCAGCGCCCGGGGTCTGAGGTCTGGGGCGGCCAGGGTTCCTGCCCTGGGGGCCGCAGCTGAGTCTGCCCGGCGAGGTGACAAGGGAATGCCTGGTCTCGGCGGCGGTGGCCACGTCGGGATGTCGGGCTCAGGCTCAGTCGCTCTCACGCTTAGCCCGGGGGTGTCTCCTCGTTCTGTCAGGCGGCTATCGACCTGGACCAGGGACTACCTGCGCGAGGTGGCGCTCGCCGATCTCGGCTGTGCCATGCTCGGCGTGTTCGTGGCGGCGCAGATCCGGTTCGGCAACAACGTCACGTCGACTTACCTGGCCCTGAGCCTGGCCCTGCCGGTGCTCTGGATCGCCGCCCTGTGGCTGGCCGGGGCGTACGACGTCCGGTTTATCGGGACCGGCTCGGACGAGTACCGCAAGGTGCTGAACGCCGGGGTGAGCCTGACCGCGACGATCGCGATCGTCTCGTATGCGGTCAACCTCGAACTGTCCCGCGGCTACGTAGTGATAGCCCTGCCCTGCGTCACGCTGTTCGACATGATCGCGCGGCTTGGCATGCGCAAGCGGCTGCACCACAAGCGCGCCGCAGGCAAATGCCTGCACAGCGTGGTGGCAGTCGGGCACGAACTGGCGGTCACTGATCTGGTCACCGAGCTAGGGCGGGACCGGTACCACGGGCTGACGGTGGTCGGCGCTTGCGTGGCATCGCCAGGGGAGCGCGAGGAAGTGGCGGGCGTCCCGGTCTACGGCGGGTTGGACGACATCACGGCGGCGGTCAAGGCCTTCGACGCGGATACCGTCGCGGTGCTCGCCTGCCCGGAGATGGACGGCATCAGGCTCCGCAGCCTCGCCTGGGAGCTGGAAAAGACCGGCACCGACCTGTGCGTCGCGCCCGCGCTGCTTGACGTCGCGGGTCCGCGGACGACGGTCAGGCCGACGGCCGGGCTCACCTTGCTGCACGTCGACCACCCGCAACTGGACGGCTTCCGGCTAGTGCTCAAGGGACTGTTCGACCGGTGCGCGGCCGCCGTGGCGCTGATCATGCTCGCCCCCCTGATGGCAGCGCTGGCCGCGACCGTCTGGCTGCACGACCGTGGCCCAGCGTTCTTCTCGCAGGTCAGGGTGGGCAAGGACGGCCGGGCGTTCCGGATCTACAAGTTCCGCACTATGGTCGTGGGCGCCGAGCAGCGCAAGGCGCAACTGCTGACCAGCAACGACTCTGATGGCGTCTTGTTTAAGCTCCGCAGGGATCCCCGGGTGACCGCGATTGGGGCGCACCTGCGGCGCTGGTCCCTCGACGAGCTGCCGCAGCTCTTCAACGTGTTCCTGGGCGACATGTCGCTGGTGGGACCGCGGCCCGCCCTGCCTGACGAGGCGGAGAAGTATGCCGATCACGTCCGGCGCAGGCTGGTGGTCAAGCCAGGCCTGACCGGCCTATGGCGGGTCAACGGGCGATCAAACCTGTCCTGGGACGAATCAGTGCGGCTCGACCTGCGGTACGTGGAGAACTGGTCGTTCGCCCTGGACTTGCAGATCCTCTGGAAGACGATCTCGGTGATGCTGCGCCGGTCGGGGGCCTATTAGTCAGCTGCCGGAGTTTTTAGGCGGCCGCTGTCTACACGATGGCCCTGACCGGGTGAAGCGGTGCGCTCAAGGGTGCGGTAGACGGACCGGGCGAGCCGGCCAAGCTTGGGCACTACGAGGGTGTCGCCGGGCCGGATGGCGGCCAGGGCCTGGTCCAGGCCGGGACGGGCGCGGCTGGTCCCGGTGAGGCCCTTGTCGAGGTAGATCCGGTCGTCCGGGACGCCAAGCGCGGCCAGGGCCTGGCGTTGGGCGGTGAGGTCCTGCAGGACGGTGGAGCACCTGCCGTAGCCGATGAGTTCGCCCATCCGAGCAGCGTACCGTTTAGCCCCCGGTCACCGGACTATTGAGCGGACTGGTCTTACGAGACGGCATTCCCGCAGGCCACACGCCCTGATCGGCGGTGCTCCAGCGTGTCCAGCAGGCGATCCCCTAACGGACACAGTGCCCGCGGCTCACGCGCAGGTGGCTGCCCCGAACATCCGGAGCTCTATAGGCCGAGGAACGGGCTTACGGCCACTTCTTTCTCGCCGTCACAGACCGGTACCTGCGGAATGCGAGTACCTGGCAGCGGACCGAATCACTCGGCCGCCGACTCTGCCTCAGCCTCGACGGCCGCTACCCGGCGGTGCGGCATCGCGAGATCAGATCAGGTCGAGTTGCCGAGCCCGGCGTACCGCTTCCCCTGGGGTGCCGGTAACAATCGAGCCGTGAGCACCGCTACGGCGTCCAGTTTCCTGAACGCGGCTGGCAGGCTGGGCGAGTGACGATCAGTGAGCGGATCGCGGCGGCCCGGCGGGAGCGGCGGGTGCTGGCGCGGGTCTCCCGTGCCGCGTGGCGGCTGGACCAGGCCGAACGGGAACGGACGTGGGCGCTGGTCTCGGCCCGCGCCGACGGGATCTCGATCCGCACCCTGGCCGCGGCGGTCGGGCTGTCATCCTCCCGGATGCACCAGCTCGTGGCCGAGGCCGACCTGGACGCGCTGGACGCGGCGCTGGGTGAGCTGCGGGCAGCGGGCTGGCCGGCCCCAGAAGACCCCGGCAGCGATGAGGACACTGACCTGGACGGTCGCGATCACCTCGCCGACCGCCTGTCAGACGAGGTGGACTGGCTGCGACAGTGCGCGGGCTGGCTCAGGCAGCTCGACGGGGGCGGCTACCCGCCGGCGGTCAACCTGCGCCCGTCCGCCGACTGGCCAGACCGGGCCGTCGGCGGCTGGCCGAGCCGGACCTGGACTTCCGGGCCTTCTGCGCCCGCAAGGGATTGCCCGCCTCATCAACCCTGCAACTGGAGCGGGCCTGGGACGCCTGGCAAGCCGAGCGATACCAGCGCGGCGAGACCGGCCAGCGGCCGGGCTACACCGATAACCCGTTCCGGCCACGCTGACCACTCGCCCGCCTGCCCGCGTTCAGGAAACTGGACGCCGTAGCGGTGCTCACGGCTCGATTGTTACCGGCACCCCCGGGGAACTCAGGGGTTATTTTTTATACTGGGTTGGTCCCGGCTCTGCCCCCGGAGGGGTGACGAGACAGTGGGTGTTCAGGGGCCGAGGTGGATATAGGGCGCCCACAGCAGAGGCTCCCCGGCACAGGTCTGGCGCAGGTGGGTGACGGCGCGGTGCAGGGCGTACGGAGCGCGGGCCGAGTCCGGCCGGTCGGCGGGGTCGGGGTGGCCCGGGTCGGGATGCAGGAGATGGGCGTAGACGGCGTCGGCCATGGCGGGGGCCGCGTCGTCGGAGATGCTCCACAGGGTGGCCAGAACGTGGCGGTAGCCGACCAGTTGCAGGGCCGCGGCCAGGTGCAGGGCCTCGTCCAGCAGCCGGATGTCGCCGGTAGCGGTCTGGCAGGCCGCCAGGTAGGCCAGGTCGACCTCTCGCAGGTTGAGGGCGGCCAGGTCGGCCAGAGTGAGCGGCCGATCGTCCAGGAAGAACGCGCTGCGGGAAGCATCGACCGGGTGCTGGATGCCGTGGCAGGACAGGTGCAGCCAGGGATGGGCAGGTAGGGCGTCAAGGACCGCCTGGCGGGTGGCCGCGGCGCCCAGCAGGTGCGTGGCCCGGGTGGGTTCGGGCAGGTAGCTGGCGACGACCTGAAGTTCGGCGGGAACTGCGCGCAGATGGGTCTGACCGGGGGCGTCTTGGACCCCGACGGCCAGCTGCCGTACCCGCCGGGGTGAGGGCCTGGCGCGCGCTCGGATCAAGGCGGTCAGGGTCGGCGTGTAAGAGGAGACCACCCGCCCGGCCACGCTGTCACCGACTGCGGCCGCCTCACCCATCACCATGTACTCATGGCGGGTGCGCGGGTGACGGCCCGAGGCGTGCAACGGCAGCACCATCGCCGGTCCAGTCGGACACCACCACACCCGCGGCCAGTCCTCGATCTCCCCGCTGGGGGTGTGCGTGTGGCCGAGCGCGGTCAGGACCGGCTCAGTGATCGCCTGCCAGGTCCAGGCCAGAACCTCGAACACCGCGTGCCGATCGCCAGCCCCCAACAGGGTGTTGGCCTGGTCGGTAACGGTGTTCCTGGGCGCGGCGGGCAGGTCCACCACGTGCACCCCAGGATCGGGACCTGACTCTGCTTTGGTGACGATCAGGGCGTGGCTGCCGTGCCGACTGATGTTCACGATCGCCACTGGCCCGCCGGCCGCGGCTTGGCGCAGGTCGGTGAACGGGACCGGGCGTAGGAAGTGCTCGAACCCCTCGATTCGACGGATCTGGTCCACAGCGTCGTCCCAGTCCCGGGCGGCTAGCCGCCGCTGGTCGAGCATCTGTCGCTCAGTCACTTGCCCCCGACGGACGTCGCCGACGGTGTCCGAGCCATCTGACGTGCCGGTGGAGGTGTTTAGGATCCGGCGAGCTCTGTTCAGCGCTGCGGTAAGGCCTGGGGCCCTTTCCTTCAGCACGGCCAGGTCCTGGCGCAGGCGCAAGGCCTGCGTCCACAACATCGACCGGCCCGCCTCCAGCAGCTCCACCGCCCGGGCCGGGTCACCTGCCGCTACCGCCGCTGCTGCTGCATCGGACGCCAGTCCCGGCCATTCCCGCAGGTGATGCTCCCGCGTCGCCTGGTCCAGCCCATGCCAGGCCACCAACGGCAACAACTGCTCTACCGCTAGCTCGTACGCCTCCAGGGCAGCGGTCGGATCGCCTGCTTCGACTAGCCATCTGCCCCATGCCTGTGCCGCGATCAACCGCCTCGCCGGCAGCCCGGTCACTGCCCGTGCACCCTCCTGCCTGAGGCGGATCGCCTCGTCCAGGTCCACTCGCGTCCCTTCTCGCTCGTATCGCGCGTGCAGGGTGTCCCCGAGGATGGATAGACGCCTCGGGGAGTCCGGCTGCTTGGCTGGGCTGGTGTCGACCGCCTCCCGGCTGACTGTGATGGCCTCGTCCAGGTCCGCTCGCTGCCCGGTCAGCTTGAACCGCGCCCACAGCTCAAGCCCGAGGTTGGACAGGCATACGGGCCGGGCAGGGTGGCCGGACGGAGTGGTGTCGACCGCCTCCCGGCTGACTGTGATGGCCTCGTCCAGGTCCGCTCGCTGACCGTCTCGGTCGTACCGGGCGTGTAGCGCTGCCCCGAGATTGGACAGCCGCGCGGGTCGGTCCGGGTGCTGGACTGGGGTGGTGTCGACTGCCTCCCGGCTGACTGTGATGGCCTCGTCCAGGTCCGCTCGCTGACCGTCACGGTTGTACCGAGCCCGCAGCATGATCCCGAGGTTGGAAGCCTGGGTGGAGCGGCCGAGAGCAAGGTCGGGGGCGGTGTCCGCTGCCTGCCGCCCGAGGCTGATGGCCTCGTCCAGGTCCGCTCGCTGTCCTTCTCGCTCGTACCTGAGGGCCAGCGCGGCCCCCAGAGTGACTAGGTACTCGTACGCTGAGCGGCCAGTTGGCATGGTGGTGACTGCCTGCCGTCCGAGGCTGATCGCCTCGTCCAGATCCGGTCGCTGCCCATCCAGGGCGTACCGAATCCGCAGCGCGTCCCCGAGGTTGGACAGGAACATGGGCCGGTCCGGGTGCTCGGCCGGGCTGGCGTCGACTGCCTGCCGTCCGAGGCTGATCGCCTCGTCCAGATCCGCTCGCTGCCCATCCTGCCCATACCGGGTCCCGAACGCTCCTCCCAGGCTGGACAACCGGGCGGGTCGATCTGAGTGGTCGGTCGGGGTGGTGTCTACTGCCTCCCGCCAGACGGTGATCGCCTCGTCCAGGTCCGCTCGCTGCCCGTTCAGGGCGTATCGGGTTCGCAGGCCGGCCCCGAGGTTGGACAGGCACTCGGGCCGGTCGAGGTGGTCGGCCGGGGTGGTCTCGACCACCTCGGAGAGTCGGGTGATGGCCTCGTCCAGGTCCGCTCGCTGCCCGTTCAGGGCGTACCGGGTTCGCAGGCCGGCCCCGAGGTTGGACAGGCACCGGAACCGGTCGGGGTGGTCGGCCGGGGTGGTCTCGACCGCCTCAGAGAGTCGGGTGATGGCCTGGTCCAGATCCACCAGCTGCCCGGTCCGCTCGAACCGAACCCAGAACACAAGCCCCAAGACCGATAGGTACCGGAACCGGTCGGGGTGGTCGGCCGGGGTGGTCTCGACCGCCTCAGAGAGTCGGGTGATGGCCTGGTCCAGATCCACCAGCTGCCCGGTCCGCTCGAACCGCGCCCGCAGCCCGTCCCCGAGGTCGGACAGGTATTCGGTTCGCTTGGGGTGGTCAGCCGGGGTGACCTCGACCGCCTCGGAGAGTCGGGTGATGGCCTGGTCCAGATCTACCAGCTGCCCAGTCCGCTCGAATCGCGCCTGCAGCGCGATTGCGAGGTTGGACAGGTATTCGGTTCGCTTGGGGTGGTCGGCCGGGGCGGCCTCGACCGCCTCGGTAAGCCGGATGATGATGGATTGGAGGAGCTGGACGTTCCCGGTCCGCTTGTACTCCTCATACAGGGCGGCCCCGAGGTTGGACAGGCACCGGGGTCGGCCGGGGTGGCCGACTGGGGTGGCTTCGACCGCCTCCCGGAAGCAGGTGATAGCGGTTTGGAGAAGTTGGACGTTTCCGGTCCGCTGGTATTCCTCGTAGGAGGCGGCCCCACGGACGGTGGTCTCGCCAGAGGCGTCTCGTGGGGGCGCGCTTCCACGCCCCCGTGGTCTTCGGCCAAACATGAGTGATAGTAAATCAGTGACGCGGCCGCCGGGGAGTGGGACAGGTGTCCCGCATTTGAGTTGAGCCTGGTGCGGCGCGCCGTTCCCTTGGGTGTCTCTCCGGTTGGTGGACTGCGGCATGGACGTACTCGTGACGGTCGCATGTATCGCCGTCACTCTGGGTGTTGTGCACGTGGTGTAGCGGTGGTTACGTTCTGCTCGTTTGGAATCGGGGCGGGCCTCGCGGCCAGGCCCTGGGTCGGCCTGGTGGTTGGGATCGCGGGCGGGCTCACGTTTGGGCTTAACAGGTCGGCCTGGCCGGGTTCGTGCTCGCCCGGGAATGGTTACTACCGGCGGGCCTAATCCACGCCGGGCGAACTGCGGGGCCACTTGCCGTGGCCCGGGTCGGAACAGGCGTTGAACGCTAGTCCGGATGGAGAGCGCAAGCGTCGAAGGCGCTGTAGCGGTACCAGGCCGAGCGGACCCCAGCCTGGTACCGCTGACGCCTGTAAGCCCTCGAGTAGCAAGAGAGCGGAAAGTCCCGCTAAGCCGCTGAGTCTGGAGACCTACCCTCAGCCTCGCCCTTGTTGGTGGCCAGCAGCGGCACCCTAAGAAGCAAGACCAAGGTCATCGTCGCCGCAGGCAGCGATGACGGCGTTGCTACAGCGCGCAAACCTTGCGGCCAGCGGATCCTCGGGAGCTGGCCAGCCTGCCGCCCGCAGCTCACCCAGCGCGGCGTCCAGCGCGTCCAGGTCGGCATCGGTAACTATCTGGTGCACCCGGGAGGGGGACAGCCCGGCCGCCGCGGCCAGGGTGCGGATCGAGATCCCCTCGGCGCGGGCCGAGACCAGCGCCGACGTCCGTTCCCGTTCAGCCTGCTCCAGCCGCCACGCGGCACGGGAGACACGGGTCAGGACCCGCCGCTCCCGCCGGGCCGCCTCGATCCGCTCGCTGATCGTCACCCGCCCAGCCTGCCAGCCGCGTTCAGGAAACTGGACACCGTAGCGGTGCTCACGGCTCGATTGTTACCGGCACCCCCGGAACGGCGCGTGCCGATGGGAGGATCGCGGCAACGGCTTCCTGATCGGCGAGCCGGTCATCGTGGTGATGAAACGACGTCGCTGTCGCCGACATCGCGGCGGTGCTAGCTGCCGGGGAGCTGGACGACCCAGTATCGGCTCGTGTGCCTGAGCTGGACGCTCTGCTCCTCCAGAGCAGTCACCTCGCCGGGATTCTTGTGCCCCGGCGCTCCGCCGATGAATGCGCCTATCTTCGGGTCGCTGATCGACGCGCACCAGTCGGTCACCGCCGTCTCCGTCCCGCGCATCTCGCGGCCGAGCGTGGTCTGGGCGATGAAATACGCGGTACGGATGTCATCCGGGCAGTAATCGGTGAAGTCCTCCAGATGCGTGGGGAAATATTCATGCGTGAGCGTCAGACGGTCCGCCCGGGCGTACCAGAGCGAAAAAGCGACATCGAGCTCCTGATACTTGCCCGCCGGTATCAGAACCGGCACCGACGTGGTCAATGGAACGCTGGGATTAAGGAATGAACCGTCTGCCTCGACTCGCTGCAAGGTTATAAGGGTCTGGTGCCTGCCGTTAAATGCCAGGTTCGGCACCAAGCCCGACGTGCCCAGCCCGACCTTAACAGCGAGACCCTGCGAAGGCGATCCGGAGAAATCGCTCTTCTGATCGCTGTAGGTGATGCCGTACACCGCCACCATCGAGGTAAGCGTCACCACCCGGACAGATGACTGGTCCGTGACGCTCAGTCGCACGTTCACCAGGTCGAGGCCCGGGCCGACCGGGGACACCGTGGCGGAGTCCAGCGACGGCTCGATCGCGACGTTCGCCGTCGACGGCAGGTAAATGGACGTATAGATAAACGGGGTAACGGATGCGAGCGCGGTGACGACACCGGCCGTCACGACCAGCTTGACAGATTTCTTCACGAGCGGCCAGTTGAAGAAATACCAGGTGACCAGCGCGCACGACAGCGCGCTCACGCCAACCAGGATGACCTTGATGCCACGAGTGTAATGAATCATGTCGAGCAGGAATATGATATCGATGACGAATCCGGCGACTGCTCCGGCGAGGATGAGCCGTTGCCGGGGCGCCGTCAGTTCCCGGAAAAAGCACACGATGTCAACGACCAAGCCTACGAGGACCACGACTCCCAACAGGAGCAACATCAGGCCGAGTATCCGGGAAAACAGCCACGGAGCGGAGGCGAGGTCCAAGCCGCCGATCGCAATGCCCAGGATGGCCGTCGGCAGTTGCAGGAGCGCCAGCGTCTGGAACAGGAACCGCCACCCGCTGGGCTCTTCCGGGGAGCCCGGATCCTTCTTGCGGGTGACGGTGATCGCGCCCGGGCCGCTGAGCGTTACGGTGGCTACGACTCCATCATCTGTCTGAACACTGGTATCTTCTGCATCAGCTACCTTAGCCACCGCATTCCCCCCAGTGATGCGATCGATGACTAAAACGGCATATATTGCCTCCCGGCCGAGAATCTCCCTTTCTCTGCCGTTCGGTGAATTTTAGCTCGCCGCGGCGGCCGGGGGCAGGGTCAGCTTGTCGAGTTGATCGGCAGCGCACGCAATGGCCTGCCGGATCTCCAAGTTTACCGGCGCCCCGCAGGTGCTAAAGCGAACCGGCCCAGGCCGGTGTTGCGGGCCGCCGAGCTGCGGCCCGCCGGCGCCCCCCTCTTCAATCCACTGCGCTATCGCCGCCGGGTCGGCCCCGGCCTGGCGGCACAGGTCCGCGGCCTGTCGGTGCCTGGGGTTATCATGGCCGACTGGCTGCCCCCTCGTCGAGCTGGGCCTGCACCCTCGGGCAAGGCTTCGATCTCGTGGGAGCATGTCGGGTTACGACATGTATCGGTCCTCGTCCTCCGATCGGACTAGGTGCAGGTACTGGTCCAACTGCCACCGGAATCCCGCGTCGTCGGTGAACCACACCACGAGGACCTGATCCGGCTCGCGGGCCAGTTCCTTGAAGCTAAAGGCACAACGGGCACCTGGCCGGAGCCCTTTGAACCGGAATTCCCCTTCGACGGGCACGAAGATCGCGCTGCCACCCGGAGTCGGGACGATTTCACCGCACCCATCCGCTGTTGCCAGGACGTGCCGGTCGGCTTCGGACATCACCTTGCACGTAATGTCCACGAGCGGGCGCCTGGAGTTGTTGATCACGATGCCCTCTGAGGGGTGAAACCGCACGTCAACGTCTTCGACGAGGCGACGTCGCTCGGACTCCTCCCTGGCCTCTGCCTCGGCCAGCTGTTTGTCTAGGAGCTGGTCGCGCCGCTGGTTCCGCTTGGCCTCCTCGGCGATCTGGCCCCGCAGGTCGCTGAGCTGCAGTAGGGTGATCCACGCCGTCGCCGCCGCGCCGACGGCCAGGATCCAGGTGGGAATGTCGCCCCAGGCAGGCGGTAGGTGCCACGGCGCGCCGAAGACCAGCAGTCCGATCAGGAAGCCGGCCAGCAGGCCGGCGGCGGCCGCGCCCAGTACACGCCGGTCCTTCAGCGGCATCTTGCTCTCGCAATTCACGGCCGGAACACTACCGCCAGCGGCCGACAGTTCCGCCTGCAACGGACGACACGGCACAGCTACGGGCTACCGAGTACCTCCGGCCATCCCGCGTATGCGGAAGGCTGGCCATCCAGGCCGTCTGGAATCTCGATATGCGTCGCGATCTTCCTGACCGGGGGCACCTGCGCCTAGAAGGGGGGCTCGTCGGAGTGGCCGCCGGGCCGTCGGAGACCCACGGGTCGGACTCGCCGCGGTAGCCGCCCTGGCTGCCGCCTCGGATCCCGCGCGCTATACGCGCGAGGCTGAAAGTGACCCCGCAAACCACGCAAAGCCCGCAGCACCGCTATTGACCAGCACTAACGCCGGTCCGCGGCCCGTTTTCAAAGCCCGCAGCGTAGACCCGCATAACCCGCAAAGCCCGCAACCCTGCGGGGTTTGCGGGGTTTAGCGATCTGACCCAACCCCAAAACCCGCAAGCTTTTCCGGCCCCTGACCTGGGGTTTGCGTGGTTTGCGGGGTGTTTTTCCCGCGCGCGCACGGGAGATTTCCAGTGCCGGCGCGACCGGCGCGCTGCTCGCAGACACCGCAGACCCCGCTCATCCGGACCACTCCTCAACGCGCCAGGTGCGCACTTTGCTGTGCTTGTCCTGCTCGCTACGCAGCACGTAAGAGCCGCGGTAGCGGTCGATCTGGCCGGTGAGCAGCCTGCCGAGGGACTTGACGCTGACCGGGTAGCCGCGCCCGTCGGTGCGGAACAGGCCGTCCCACCGGTCGTAAGCACGCCCGGCGCCGTCACTGACGATGTCGGCGGAAAGGCGGAGTTGGTTGCTGGTGAGCCACTGATCGCCGTGGACCTTGCGCCACTGGGCGAAGAACGCCGTCCAGGCCGACTCTTCCTCGTCGATGTCCCGGACAGTCTCCACGTTGGCGAGGAACCCGGGGATGCCGTGGTGGGCGAGGAACCCGCCGACCGCCTCGGCCCACGGCGTGAACTGCCGCATGGTCAGCCCGCTGCGCCTGGGTGCACCCGACCGGGTCCAGTCGGCGACGAGCACCAGGAGGTGCCACAGGACCTGGCGCTGATTGGCCGGGAAAAGGATCCACTGATCCAGGTCCGGGATCTCGAAATCGGTCCGCTCCTCCGGCCTGGGCATGTCCGGGTTCAGGCTAACCAGCACGGACCTGGTCCGCATGTCGCCGCCGAGCCGCAGGTTGTTGCCGGTGGCGGTCCACACCCGGTCGTTGGCGAACGCGGCGGTCTTGTTCCCGCCGAGCAGCCGGTCCGCCCAGGTCCGGTCGGTGATCAGCCGGGCCAGCACCGGCGAGTCGATCACCGTGCCCTCGGCGAGGTTATCGAAGATGATCGTGCCGACCGGGTCGGCCAGGACCGACGTGATGGCCTTGCGGAGCTCCTCGTCGCTGTTAGTCCAGGTCAGCACCCGCTGCCCGTACAGCATCCCGAGCCCGCACGTCAGGATGGTCTTCCCCGAGCCAGGCATGGTCGAGGTGACCACGCCGAACGGGATCAGGGTCCGCAGGTAGCTGCGCAGGATCGGGGTCACCAGCAGGCCGAGGTAGTTGGCCTTGTCGGCCTCGCTGACCCACGGGAAGTCGCCGAGGAAGGCCGTCAGCAGGAACTCGCGGGCTG
>Ga0116219_10000730_pt1 | contig 33395 bp, 19 predicted proteins | sample Sb_taG_4_FD_91019 | JGI IMG/M metagenome (GOLD analysis project Ga0116219, IMG submission 91019) | Peat soil microbial communities from Weissenstadt, Germany - Sb_50d_6_BS metaG | ecosystem: Environmental > Terrestrial > Soil > Wetlands > Peat | place: Germany: Weissenstadt | collected 2010-09-21 | reverse complement strand
GGCGGCCCGGGCTGTGACCCACCCGCATTTCTCGCTTACCGATCTGACCGCTGAGCTCCGCAATTCCCAGGAACGCCTGGATGCATTCGAAGGCGGGGATCCGGCCGCGAACCCGCGTGCCGTCTTCTCCTGGTCATATCAGCAGCTCAGCACCGCAGCCGCACGGATGTTCCGCACCTTTGGTATGTATCCAGGCCCTGACATCACCGTACCCGCCGCGGCCAGCATGGCCGGCGTTCCTACTGCCGCCGCCCGATCGGCTCTAGCTGAGCTCGCGTGGTCACATCTGATCACGGAGCACGTCCCGGGCAGATTCACTTTCCACGATCTACTGCGCGCATATGCCATCGAGCAAGCCGCCGGACAGGCGCGCGCCCATAACCATGACGATGAACATCGGGCGGCCATGCACCGGGTGCTGGACCATTGCCTGCACACCGCGATGGCGGCCTCGCACCGGTTCAGCCCGTTCCGGTCCCCGCTGCAGCTCGCCAGCCCGCAGCCAGGCGTACTGCCCGCCGACGTAGCGGACAAGGAGCAGGCGATGGCCTGGTTCGACGCCGAGGTTCCGGTCCTGCTCGCACTGATCGCCTTCGCCGACGCCGACGGCTTCGACACCCACGCCTGGCAGATCCCCTGGACCCTCAGCCCGTTCTTCAACCGGCGCAGCCGGTGGCAGGACTACATCGTGACCCAGCGGACCGCGCTGGCCGCGGCCAGCCGCCTAGGTGACACGTTCGCCCTGGCGCACGCGCACCACCTGCTCGGCCACGCGCAAGCCCAGGTGGGTGACTACACGGCTGCCGACCCGAACGTCAGGCAGGCCCGGGACCTGTTCCGTGAGCTCGGCGACCAAGCCAACGAGGCCGTGGTCCTCAACGGCCTGGCCAGCATGCTGGAGAAGCAGAAACGGTACCCCGAGGCGCTAGCCGTCGCGCTGGACGCGCTGCGGATGCTCAAGGCTGTCGGGCACTGGTGGACCCAGGCCACTGTGGAGAACGGGGTGGGCTGGCTGTACGCCCACCTGGGCCAGCACGACCAGGCGCTGACCCACTGCCAGCGGGCGCTGAGCCTGCACCGCGATTCCGGTCACCGCGGCGGCACCGCCGACACCCTGGACAGCCTCGGCTACATCTACGTGCACCTGGGCGACATCGCCCAGGCCAAGGCCCACTACACCCGGGCCATCGAGGCCTACCGCCAGATTGGCGCGCCGTTCGGCGAGGGCAACTCGCTGGCCGGGCTCGGCGATGCTCTCGCTGCCGAGGGCGACCCCGGTGCCGCCGAAGCGGCCTGGTGCCAAGCCATCGCCATCCTCGACCGGCTCCGGCACCCGCTCGCGGACGAGGTCCGGGCGAGGCTGTGTCACCTCGAGGCGGACCTGATCCATCAGCCCGGGGAAAGCGCCGGTGTGCTCATATCGACGCGCTCGGATGACGGGATTACCGACGAAAACGCGTAAACGCAGCTTCGTCATCGCCATACAAGAACCGTCTGTTCTGCCTCCTCCTCGAGCGCGACCGAGTGCGGGCCAGGGCTGTGATCAGATCGCCATGGTCAGACCGACTGATGACCTTGCACGGGGAGGCACCAAAGACGCGGCCGGCGGTGTCATAAGGTTCTTGATGCTGCTGGCGGGCCGTCCCAGACTGGTGGGATGGGTTTCTACGAGGAGCAGGTCCTTCCTCGTGTGACGGATCTTGCGTTGCGCAGCAACGAGGCGGCACGGTTGCGAGCCCGGGTCACCGCTGGGCTCAGTGGCGAGGTCCTTGAGGTCGGCTTCGGGTCGGGTCTGAACGTGCCGTACTACCCGCCCGCCGTGCAGCGCGTGCGAGCGGTCGATCCTTCGGCCGTGGCGCTCAAGCTGGCGGCGGAAAGGGTGGCGGCGAGCACGGTGCCGGTGGAGTACATCGGCGTGGACGCCCAGGCGCTGCCGCTTGCGGACGCCAGCGTCGACTACGTGGTGAGCGTCTTGACGCTGTGCACTATCCCCGCCGTGGACCGGGCGCTGGCTGAGATCCGCCGCGTCCTGCGTCCCGCGGGCGCTTTTCACTTCATGGAGCATGGCCGCTCCCCACAGCAGACGGTGGCCCGGTGGCAACACCGGCTCACCCCGCTCCAGCGCCGCGTCTTCGGAGGCTGCCACCTCAACCGGCCCATCGGCCGGCTGGTGGCGGACGCCGGGCTGGAGCTGACCCGGCTGGATAACTACTACCTGAAGGGCCCGCGCGCGTTCGGCTACATCTTCGACGGCGTCGCGACCAAACCAGGCGGGCAGTAGCGTGCTGCTGGCCAGTTGCGGCAGGCCGCCGCGGCGGCCTGCTGTTCAGGCTGCGGCGCCCCACAGGTAGTCGGAGGCGATCTTGGCGCCCTGAGCCTGGGACCGGAACTTCGCCCAGGTGACGCTGGGAACCACCACATCCATCCCGGCGATGGTCCCGAATCCGCAGTCAGTGCCGGCCATGACGTTGTCCCGGCCCACGACCTCGGCGTAACGGATCAGCCGGTCCGCGACCACCTCCGGGTGCTCGACCACGTTGGTGGTGGAATCCAGCACGCCCGGGATCACGTACTTGCCGTCCGGCAGCTTGACGTCGCCGAACACCTTCCACTCATGGGCATGCCGCCCGTTGGAGGCCATCAGCATCAGCCCGGCCGGCTTGGCCTTCAGCACAATGTCGATGATGTCCTTAAGCTCCACATCGGTGGTCCGCGGCATCTCGCCGTTGCCCCAGCAGATGTGGATGCGGGTGGCCTCGGCGGGAATATTGGCCAGCGCGTGATTCAGTGCCCTGACGTTGAGTTCCATCTGCCTGCGGAAGTTCTCCAGCGACCCGGCGCCGGGCGCGGTCATCGCCAGGTCGGGGCAATCCAGCTGCAGCACCAGGCCCGCGCGGTAGATCGCCTCGTACTCCTCCCGCATCGCCTCAGCCAGCGCGCCCAGGTACTCCTCCTGGCTGGCGTAGTACCGGTTCGGCGAGAACACCGCGATCACTCCGGGCGAGGCCGCGCTCATGAACACCCCCGCCGACCCGATGCCCTCGGCCGCCGCCCACAGGGTGTCGATGTCGGACTGCACGGCGGCCTGCCCGACATAGCTGACCGGCCCGTCGCAGGAAGTGAACCGGATCGTCGCGGCCGAGGCCATGGTCTGGGCCATCTTCTCGGCGAAATCAGGGAACTCCTCCAGCCCCATCACCGACGCGGCGACCTCCTCGATCGATCCCTCGCCGCCGAAGCCGGTCAGCCGGTCCTTGACATAGGTGGCGTAGCTGGGCTTGCTCATCTCCCCGTCGTTGAGCACGTCCACGCCGGCGTCGGCCTCCAGGCGCACGGTCTCCCGTACCGCTGCCCGCACCTCATCGGTGAACTGCGCCTCGTCCACCGGCTCGCCTGCCTCCCGCGCCAGCACCAGCGAGAGGAACCGCGAAGGGCGCGGCAGGCTGCCCGAGTGCGTCGTCAAGATCCGCCCTGTTCCCGGCTGCATAACAACCCCCTTCCGCCAGCCACGGTGGTACGCGTGCCGCGGCGATCGCCAACGCATGACTCACGGCCATGTCTGATGCGTACGAACGTAACACTGATGATGAGCCGTGCCCAGCAATGATCCGCACGGCATATGGCTCGCCGCACCGAAGCCTGATGCTGGGCACGTGCATGACGAGAAGCCGCAGGCCGGAGCCGTCTGCGCTGGGCCATCCGGCCGACCGCCACTCTGCCCGACGGGATGGTCCCTTAAGCCTGCCGATGTGAAGACTGATCACCAAGCGTGCCTCCCGAAACCGACAACGCCACGAGGCTACTCGCGCCTCGATGATGAACTCGTAGCTTCGCCATACCGCATCGGCTCCAAGAACCGGCATTTCTGCCCCGCTTATTAGAGTTGTTGTTCTGCCTGGTAGCTGCCCCTTCCCCGACCTTCCTGCATCACCCTTCGCAGGTCTCTGCCAGCGGTCTTGAGCTGTCCGCCCCGACCATGATTCAGAACCGCGCAGACCGTTGCATTCATCTGAATGATCATGGTCAGTCCCGCGGCCGCGTGAGGTGGAGGGAGGCAGCTGTTGGCCGTGGTCGTGACCGTCGCCAAGGGCTACGACCTGGACTACATCTGGAAGAACCAGGGCCGGGCCGGTGCCGAGCGGAGCACCGGCGGCTATTACATCAATGCTGCCCAGGCCGGGGAGGCTCCGGGCCGGTGGTGGGGCCCGGGAGCTCAAGCACTGGGCCTCTCGCCCGGGCAAATGGTGGAGCGTGCGTCGTATAAGGCGGTTTATCAGCAGCGCGACCCGCGGACCGGGGACAAGCTGGGGCGGCCGCGCGGCAGCTATGCCAAGTTCGCTGATCACCTGGCGCGGCTGCGGGCCGCTGAGCCGTATGCCACAGCGGAGCGGGTGGTCGAGCTGGAGCGGGAGGCGGCCAGGGCGGCCCGGCAGCCCGCCGTCTATACCGACGTGACCGTCTCGTTCTCCAAGTCGATCTCGGTGCTGCATGCCTCCCTCCGAGAAAACGTCCGCCGGGCGCAGCTGGCCGGGGACAAGCGGGCGGCAGCGTACTGGGCCGGACAGGAGACCAAGTTTCAGGACATCCTGCACCGGGGCAACCGGGCCGCGCTGGAGTACCTGCAGATGTGGGCGGGTGTCACCCGGAGCGGTTACCACGGGATCCGGGTCGACGGCCAGGAGCCGGGCCGGTTCGAGGAGGCCGGGCTTATCGTGACGTCGTGGCTGCAGGGCACCAGCCGGGACGGCGACCCGCAGGATCACATTCATAACCAGATCGCGCGTATTACCCGCACGATCAGCGACGGGAAGTGGCGCGCGCATGACACGGCGAGCCTGCGCGCGGTCCTGGGCGCGTTGCAGGCGGTGGCGGCCACGGCGGTGGAGTGCGAGCTGGCGGCCGAGTTCGGCGTGGCGTGGGTGCCGCGCGCGGACGGGTGCGGCAACGAGATCCGCGGGATCACGCAGGCGCAGATGGACGCATACTCCACGCGGACCGTGCAGGTGCACGAGAAGGAACGCGAGCTCGCGCGGGCATGGGAACGACGGAACGGACGCGCGCCGAACTCACGCGAGCTGTACTACATCGCGAACAAGGCGACTCTGCAGTCACGCAAAGGCAAGGACGCGAGCCAAATCGACTGGGACGCGCTAGCCGCGCGTTGGGACGCCACGATCGGCGGGGAACTGGCGCGCGTCGCCCCGGCAGTATCGAACGCACGCGGCCCGGCCGGGAGCACCACGGCGGCCCGGGGTGGCCGCGAACCCGGGAGCCCCGAGGAGAGCGGGCCGCCGTCGCGGGAGGAGCAGGCCAGGACAGTGGAGAAGGCGCTGGCGCTGGTGACGGCGAAGCAGTCGACCTGGACGAGGCATGACCTGCTGAAGCAGCTGGCCCTGGTGATGCCCGCGCACACCCGGAACATGAACCCGCAGGCCGCGCAGGAGTTGCTGTTCGGGCTGGCCGAGGAAGCCTTGTCCAGGCGGGCTAAGGACATCGTCTCCCTGGAAGCACCCGAGTGGCCGCCGCTGCCCCGGTCGCTGCGCCGCGACCTGGACGGGCGCAGCATCTACACGCGGCCAGGCATCGCGCGGTACGCCACGGCCGCGCAGCTCTCGGCCGAGGAGCAGCTGGCAGCCCACGCGCAGACGCAAGGCGCGCCGCGGCTTCCCGGTGAGCTGGCCGCACGCCGTCTGGGCGCCGACCGCGCGCTGCTCGAGGCGCAGCTGCGCGGGCGGCCGCAGGAAGCGGCGCGCGCGCAGAGCACGCCGCGCGGGCTGCGGCTGGATCAGGCCGCTGCCGTCTGGCACGTGCTCACCTCGGCCCGCACCGTCGAGGTGATCACCGGGCCGGCCGGGACCGGCAAGACCTGGGTCCTGGCCGCCACCGCCCGGGCCTGGGACGGGCCCGTGTTCGGCACCGCGACATCGCAGAACGCCACCAACGAGCTTCGCCAAGCGGGCGTCCAGGTGGCCGCGAACACCACCCGGCTGCTGGCCGACCTTGCACGCTGCCGGATCCCCGCGGGCTCGATGATTATGGCCGACGAAGGCTCGATGGTATCCATGACCCACCTGCACGCACTCGTCAATTACGCGGCGCGGAACGGCTGCAAGCTGGTGCTGGCCGGGGACCAGGAACAGCTGGCAGCGGTCGAGGGCGGCGGCGCGATGATGCTGCTCGCGGACCGGCTCGGCTACGTTCAGCTGGCTGAGCCGGTCCGGTTCACAGCCGCCTGGGAACGCGAGGCGTCGCTGCGGCTACGCCGCGGGGACGCCACCGCGCTGGATGAGTACAACCAGCACGGCCGGATCCGCGGCGCCCCGCCCGAGCAAGCGATGGACCAGGCCGCGAAGGCGTACGTGGCCAGCTACCTGGCGGGCCGGGACGTGCTGCTGATGGCGTCGGACTGGGCCCGGTGCCGGGAACTATCCGCCCGGATCCGCGAGGACCTGATTCACCTCGGCCTGGTCGATCCCGGCCCGGCCGTCCGGATCGCCGAGGGCGCCAGGGCGTCAGCAGGCGACCTGATCATCTGCCGCAGCAACGACCACGGCATCGAGGCGGGTGAGCGGGGCCGGAGCTTGGCCAACGGGGACATCCTCCGGATTGAGACCATCACCAGCGACGCCATCATGGTGCGCCGTCTCCTCGAGCCGGACCGCGTGACCGGGCAGCGGCGGTTCACCGACCAGGCCTTCCGCTACACCGACTACCAGTCGTGCGATCTCGCCTACGCGATCACCGGGCACTCCGCCCAGGGCGCCACCGTGCACACCGGGATCACGCTGGTCACCGGCGGGGAGGACCGCCAGTGGCTTTACCCGGCGATGACCCGCGGCACCGACGCCAACCTCGTGTTCGTGTTCACCACCCCGGCCCGGCCCGCCGACCCGCGGCCCGGCACCCGGCCCGCCCGCGAGCTGAACAGGTACGAACGCGTCCGGCACGAACGCCAGGGATTCCTCCCCGACCAGGCCAGTGCGCCCGAGCGGAGCCGCACCGACCCGCGGGAGCCGATCGCCGTGCTCGCCGACGTCCTGGACCGCGACGGAGCCACGCTGTCCGCCTCCGCGACACGGCATCGTAACCTGGCCAACGCCGACCACCTGGGCATCCTCCAGACAATCTGGATCGCCGAAACCACAGGCGCCCGCCATAACCGGTACCGCGATCTGGTCCTGGCCGCGCTCCCGCCTGGCTACCGGCAGGACCTGTCCCCCCAAGCCCGATGGCTGTTCCGCACCATGCGGGCAGCCGAGCTGGCCGGCCTGGACCCGGCCGAGGTCATCCGCACGGCCATCGCCTCCCGCGACCTGGCCGGGGCGCGGGACATCGCCAGCGTCCTGGACGCCCGGATCAGGCCGCAGGTCTCTCCGCTGCTCCCCCAGCAGTTGGGCCCCTGGTCCAGCCGCGTCCCCGACCTGCCGGACCCCGACCGCCAGGCCTACCTGGCCGAAATCGCGGCCATGATGGACGACCGTAAGGAACGCCTCGGCCAGCACGCCACCCAGACCGCGCCCGCGTGGGCGGTCAATACCCTTGGCCCGGTACCCGCCGATCCGGACGCCCGCTGCCAGTGGGAGACCAAGGCGTCCTCGATCGGCGCCTACCGCGAGACATACGGCTACGACCACCCCGAGGACCCGATCGGACCCGAACCCACCGGGGACGCTCCGGACCAGCGAGCCGCCTGGCACGAAGCGTTCGCCGCTCTCGGGCCCGTGGACGGACCTGACGTCCGTTCCATGCCCGACGGCCGCCTGTGGCTGATCCGTGATACCTACGCAGCCGAGACTGCCTGGGCTCCTCAACACGTCGGCAAGGAACTGCGGCTGGCCCGGCTTGGCGCGGCTGGGGCCGACCTGGACGCCACCCGCGCTGGGGCGGACGCCGAAGCCGCACGCAAGGTCGGCGACCACGACCGTGCCGCGCGGCACGATGTTCTAGCCGCCAGCTACCAGGCGATGAGCGACCACTACCGGCATCAAGAGAGCATCTTCGCCCAGACCATGGACGACCGGCTGGAGTGGGAGCACGCCACCGAGCATTCCCGCCACCTAGCCGTCGCCGCCCACGCCGAACTGCGCCGCCGTCACCCGGACCAGCGGATCGAGCCCCTACGGTCTGCCGAACCGGCCCCTGTCAGCGACACCAACCGCGACGAGTTGGCCTTGACTCCGGACAAGAAAATCGCCGAGATGGCCGCCTGGGTCCGCGATCTTGCCGCCGAGCGCCAGACCTTCCGCGAGAAGCTCGAAGAACTCCAAGGGCTCAAGGTCCCCAGCGAAGACCCCGACTGGGACGACCTGGGTCCGGCATTCCCCGACTGGAATCCGCCTGGCCGCGATGCGATCCTCCAGCCGCCGAAGCCGCAGATCACCCCATTGGCGAGGATCCTCCAGCTCGCCGCAGAACACGACACGTCTCCCGAGGCCGCTCACTAACCGCCCGCCATAGCGCATCATGATGGAGGCAAAGGAGGTGACCGTGACACCTTCGATCGACATCCCCGACTCGCTGCCGTCCGCGATTGTCGCGGCCCCGCTGTGGACCATACCTGAATTACCCAGGCCGATCAGACGGGTAGGCGCGGAACCGGTCATCGAGCGGGACCGAGGACGCGGGCAGCGTGGTAATGAGCAGCTCCTCGCGCTTCCCACGGTGGGCCCTAGTGGCGGATGCGCTGTACCGAAGGTCAACTAGGCGCTTGGTGATGTGCCACTGCCGCGCCTCCTGCCGGTCGGCGTCGGTCGCGGACGGGGCCGTCTGGGTCGCCGCATACAGGTTCTCGTCCTCGGCGAGGTCCGGGTGGTCGTCGTAGGAGAGGATCCACCGGACCTGTGCGTGATGGCACAGGTACCCGGCCAGCCGGTAGTGATCCAGACCACTGAGCCAGTTATGTTGCTCTAGCGGGCTCTTGCCGCGCTCGCTCGACATCGACGTGCCGCGTTCGGCGTAGCCACCGGCCGGGTCGAACGAGCGCGCGTAAAGCTTCGGGGACTTAGACCAGTAGGGCGGGTCCAGGTACGCGATGACGCGGTTAGGGATGAGCTGCGGGTACCACTCCGCGACATCACCCAGAGTGTCTGCCCAGTCCTTGCACCACACGTCCGCAAGCCGGTTGCACGCGTACAGGTCGCCGACAAAGCGCAGCCTAGCCGCCAGTGCCTCCTTATTGAACCGGCAGTCGATCGGGTAAGCGCTCTCCTGCTTCCGGCCGCCGATAGGGCCAGCCCGGCCGTGCAGAATGCCGGAAAACGTGGTCCTATTCAGGAACAGGCACTTGACCGCGATGTCCCGGTCCCGACGGTCCGACGGTTGCCACGCCTTCCAGCGGTCCCATCGTTCCAGAGTGACCGGCTCGTTCCACATCCGGTCGATAAGCCATTCCGTGTCCGCGGCCGCAACCTGCCAGAACCGCGCGACGAGCGGGTCGGCGTCGGCAAGCAAGACACGCCGCACGACGCCGGCTCCGGCGAGCCGCAGCGCGGTTGACGCTCCGCCGGCGAAGGGCTCCACGAACAGCTCGGGCGTGCCGAGCTCCGCAGCCGCGTTCGCGATCAAGTCAGCGATCACGGCCGCAAGACCGGACTTCGCGCCGGGATAGCGCAACGGCGACTGGTAGCGCATTGCGGCGGTCGACTTGTCCGCCAAGGGTCCGGGCTCGCCGAGCCGACGTGGATGAGGCGCTATGCCCGACAACCCACAGGCCGACATGGGAAGACTCGCCGTGCCGGGTGCCGCCGCGACCGGAACAGCCGCCCGTCCGGTCTCCGATGCCGTCATCGCCACCCACTCCCGTTAGTACTGAGGCCGGACATTCTAAAAGAAAGGCGTGAGCCGTACCTGGGTTCGTGCTGCGCCCAGCGCGTCCTGCGCCAGGTACGTCAGCACCTGGCTGCCGGTGCCGAGCGGCAGGGATGCGTAGTTGTGCGCGAAGGCGACCGGGATGACCGCGTTCCGGTACAGCATCGTGCCCACCTGGTCTAGCAGGCCGATCGCTGTGTCCAGGCTCGGGTAGTGCGCCAGGTCCACAGTCTCCGCGTCGTCTGTGGGGTCACCGGATGGCATCGGCGGCATGCTGAAGACCAGCGTTCTGCCGTCGCGCGCACGGTATATGAACCGCCGCCCGTAGTCGGTGTCGTACCCGTATGCACGGTTCCCTTCGCGGTGCTGGACGTGCTCCCGGATATACCGGTCGGGCAGGCAGAGCAGATATCCGGGCGGGATGTACTCACGGATGTGCTCGGCATGTTCGGCGAGCGCACCGCCCTTCTCGATGCCAATGACGACGGGCAGGCCTGCCCTCCTGGCGGCCAACTCCTGTGCGTGGATGGCCTGGAGGAACCGCAGGGCATGACGCTTGAGCCCAGCTGGCCGCCCGAACATGGCGAGGGGCCCGTCGAGCAGGAAGGCGCACCTCGGGAAGACGCGGCCAGGATCGACCATCGAGAAGATGCGGATCTGCCAGAGGAACGTCAGCAGCTCTAGTACAAGCATCAGCCTGCCGAGCGCGTTGTCGTTGGAGCCGAACTCGACCACCTCGTCGTGCGTGTTGGTCGCGTCGGTGAAGTAGAGGGCGGTGCCGCACTTCTCGCACGTCGCCCCGCCGAGTGGGACAACGAGCCCCCCGGCGTCGCAGTCCCTGTCGTGTCGTCCCGGGCAGCGTTCCAAGGTGACGCTTGCTACCGGTACCGTCGGCGTGCCGAACACGTGCGCGAGCACATCGGCGAGCCTGGTATTCGTGCCCGCCGGCCCCTCAAGCTCGCACGTCGTGAACAGCTCCCAGACCGCCTCGCGCCAGGCCTCGTGGATGGTCTGGCCGGACCGGATCGTCACGATGCTAGTGGGAACGACCCCCTTGACCAAGGCGGCCCTGGCGGCCTGCGCGATCGCGACGGGGTCGACAAACCCGCCGGGCGGGGCCGGCGCTAGCGCGTTCAGCTGGCTGAAGACCCCTGCGACCTGGGCAAACCCGACGCGGGCCGACGGGAACTCCGGCCGGACCTCGACTTCCTGCTTCGAACCGTCGATCGAGATCGCATAGGCAGGCTTCGGCAGGCCGCTGACCGGCAGCGTGGCTGCTTCGACGAGCAGGTCCGCGATCGGTGGCGGGCCGCTCACGGCAGGCGGCAGGAAGTACGACTCGAGCGCCTGGCGTACCGAGGGGTCCATCGCGGTGCGGACGTGGCCGAGCCTGCTGGCGCGCTCGGGCGCGCCCTCCGGATGAATATAGGGCACCGCCGGTCACCGCCCGCCCTGGGCCGGAATGGCGTCGAGCGGCGCCAGGCCCGCCTCGACGCGGGCGTCGTTGATCATGGTCCGGTCGAACTTGAGCACCTGGACCGGCACGATGTACTTGCCGGACCGGGTCTTGATGCGAACGAACCCGCGGTCCTCGGCGGACAGGATGTCCGACTCGAACGACTTGAAGTCATAGTACTTGGACAGCGTCCTGATCTCGTCGCTGTTGTTCAGGTGCGCAACGATCCAGTTGCTCGTGTTGGCCAGGACAGCGGGGGCGACCGCCGTCACCTCCTGGGTCGCGTAGATCAGGCCGATCTTTAGCTTCGCGGCCTCCTTGGCCAGCCGAACATACGGGTTGGGGCTGGCGGAGTCGTACGCCTTCCGGTCGAAGAGCCGGTGCGCTTCCTCGATGACGATCTGCATCCGCTGCAGCTGCGCGCCGCTGACGAACCGGTCGGTCGCCCTGGCCAGGAGATAATTGATGACCCGCTCAGACAGCAGTTGGAGCACCTGCTCGGTTCCTCGGGACAGGTCGACAATTACCAGCCGCCCGGCGACAAGGTCAGTGTAGATCCGGTCCGCGTAGTCTTCGCGCGCGCTCTGGCTGTGGAAGGGCGTTAGCCTGCGAAGCCACCGCCAGCCCAGACGCGTCCCGGTAGGTGCGTACAGGGCCAGGACCGCGTCAACGGATTGGTCGTTGAGCCAGTTCGTCGCTTCGACGTCATCGTTCTCCTTGGCCTCCATCAGCCAGTCGAGGACGGCTTGGAGTGCCTCGGTTCCCTCGACGTAGACTCGGCCGCCCCCGCCCGCCGAGGCGATGGTGAACCCGGTGCCGCTGCCGTTGAACGCTTGGACCAACTGCTGCCTCATCACGGTGGTGAACTGGTGAGCGTTACTTGCCTGGAATCCTGCCTTCGCCAGCAGCGCGTAGAAGCAGAAGCGCGCCCTTGCCGCGCGATTCGCGCGCGACCGGTTCATCTGGCCGTCCGGACCCAGCTGAGGCTCGGCCAGCTCGGCTCCGATGAAGTTGTTGATGTACTCGCCCGACGCCGACCCGGCGAGCACGTTGCCGATCACCTCCTGGGCCGCATCGATCTGCGCCGGGTCATAGAAGTTGATCTGCAGTGGCCGTACGCCGACTTCATCCGCCCTTGCCCCGAACCGGTAGATCACCACGTCACCGCCAAGCTGGGCGAGGGCCGTGTCGTCGTCCTGCGAGTTGGCGTTGGCGTACTCCCCCTGCGGGTCGAAGAGCAGCTGCCCGATCGGCTCCCCGATCCGCTTGGCGTGCCGGTAGGTGGCGACGGCCAGCGTTTTCATCGTGTTGGACTTACCCATCCGGGTCATGCCGAAGACGGCGGTCTTCATCTCGATGAAGTCGGCCACCCGCACCTGAACAGGAATGCGGTGCTCGTCGTGTTCCCTGGCGCGGCGACGGGTCGAGGAGTATCGGACCGTCCCGATCTCCAGCAGGTGCGGCAACGTGCCCGCGTGGAGTTCATCTTCGGTGATCTGCGGATAGGAGGCCACGACCGCGAGAGCGACCGGCGAGGGCTTGTAGACGCGGTACCTGCTTGCCGCGTAAAGGTTGTCGATGTCCGCGCCGAAGTCGAGGAACGACTGCCCGTCGGCCAGGTCCGTCTGGTAAAAGGTGCCGAGGATCCGGCACTTCAGCCCGGACCGCTGCATCTCCTGCTGGGTCAGCACGTCGATCGTGAGGTTGCCGTCCGTCAGCATCTGGCGCATGGCGAACTCACGGACCTCGACGAGCTCCGCCTGACGCGGCAGCTGGCAGGTGTCATCCACCCGGAGCAGGAGCACCTCCTCGTCCTCGCGGTCGGCGACCGCCCCTAGCGGCATGACGGTGGCAATCAGGAAGCTGTGCAGCGGGATACCGCCAGCGTCTGCCTTCCACTTGTCGTCGGTGGAGATCAGCGCGTGCTGGAAGTCCAGCTGATAGATTCCACCCACCTGCCGCGCTCCAGCGAGCAGCCGGGTGTGCAAGAGTGAGGAGTCCAGCCTCGCCATCTGCGTCAGATCGGTCATCATCGACCCCTAGGGCGAAAGTGCGGTCATTGAGGTGGCAGCCCGGGAATGGGTGCCACACGTTATTCTGGCACTACCCTCCGACATTCCAGGCCGCCTACCTGTGCAATTCCCTCACTTAGGGGAGTAACGTGCTATTTCACCACCAGTACCACGGGTCGTTGAACCCCGGAGTAACATCCGACCGTTACTGCGCATAGACCAAGAACAGAGACGAGGGGTGCCACCGGTGGCGGATCGGATTATCGATAACCCGATCATCAACTCCCCCTACCGCGTCCCTGAGCAGTACTTCAGGTTCGACGACGAGGGCATCACCAACGAGAAGGTGCCGGGGCGGCGGCCGAGCCAGTACTTTATCCCGGTGCCGCGGCCGCGCAAGCGCGGCCAGCAGATCGAGCTTGAATTCGCCGAGTTCACCGCGGACAAGATCAGGCAGAACGACTTCGTCAACCAGGTCCGCGACCGAGTCGACATCTGGCGTAAGCAGCGGTATCCGCACGTCACGCCCACCACCCGCCGCCTGCTAGAGCACTGGACCGACCCCGAGCGAGACAACCCGATCCTGTTCGCGCAGCGGGAGGCCGCCGAGACCGCGATCTACCTCGCTGAGTCTGCGCAGAAGGCGGGCGACGCCTGGATCCGCAACCAACTCAACGAGACGAACACCGCGTGCAACCTCGGCCTGTACAGGGTCGCGCTGAAGATGGCGACTGGCTCCGGCAAGACCGTGGTGATGGCGATGCTCATCGCCTGGCAGACGATGAACAAGGCCACCCAGCCGAACGACGCGCGCTTCGCCAAGCGGTTCCTCATCATCACCCCGGGCCTGACGATCAGGGACCGGCTTCGCGTCCTGCTCCCGGAGGACGAGCAGAACTACTACAAGCTCCGCGGCCTCGTCCCCGCCGACCTGCAAGAGGGCCTCGGCGAGGCCAAGATCGTCATCGCCAACTACCATCAGCTCCAGCGCCGTGAGACCAAGCAGGGCAAGTCCGTCAGCTCGCTCACCAAGGAGCTCCTAGCCGGCAGCGCCGGCGCGGCCTCACCGTTCAAGGAGAGCGCCGGCCAGATGGTCGCCCGGGTCTGCCGTGACCTCGGCGGCACCTCAGGGATCGTGGTGCTCAACGACGAGGCGCACCACTGCTACCTCGACCGGTACGACAACCCGGAAGAGGACGGCACTACCGACAAGGACCTCACTGGCGATGACAAGGCCGAGGCAGCCAAGAACACCGAGGCAGCCCGGCTCTGGTTCAACGGCCTGCGCGCTATCAACGAGAAGATGGGCGTTAAGGCCGTCTACGACCTGTCCGCCACGCCAAGCTTCCTCTCTGGTTCCGGTTACCGGGAGGGCACGCTCTTCCCTTGGGTGGTCTCCGACTTCGGCCTGGTCGAGGCCATCGAGTCCGGCATCGTGAAGATCCCCCGCGTCCCCGTCGACGACAACGCGACCACGCCGAATGTCGCGTTCCTCAACCTCTGGCCGGGCATCCAGGACGGCCTGCCGAAGAAGGGCCGCAACGCCGGCGCCGTCACCCCCGACCAGCTCCCCGGCCTCCTAGAAGGCGCGCTCACCGCGCTTTACGACTCCTACGCCCGCTCGTACGCCGCCTGGGAGGACTCCGACGCGAAGAAGTACGGCGAGCCCGCTCCCGTCTTCATCGTCGTCTGCAACAACACGACCGTCTCCAAGATGGTCTACGACTACATCTCTGGCTGGGAAAAGCCACTCAGCGACTACCAGTCCGTCTGGGTGCCCGGCAAGCTCTCGCTGTTCAGCAACGTTGAGCACGGCAAGCCGATCGCCCGGCCACGCACCATCCTCGTCGATTCCCTCCAGTTCGAGTCCGGCGAAGGCCTTTCCGCGGAGTTCAAGAAGATCGCATCCACCGAGATCGAGGAATTCCGCGCCGACTACGCCCGCCGTGTCCCCGGCCGCAAGGCCGAGGAAATGGACGACGGGACGATCATGCGCGAGGTGATGAACACCGTCGGGAAGTCCGGCAAACTCGGCGAACCCGTCCGGTGCGTCGTGTCCGTCTCCATGCTCACCGAGGGCTGGGACGCCAACACCGTCACCCACATCCTCGGCGTCCGCGCGTTCGGCACCCAGCTCCTCTGCGAGCAGGTCGTCGGCCGAGGCCTGCGCCGCCGCTCCTACGAGCCCGACGATAACGGCTTCTTCACCCCCGAGTACGCCGACGTGTACGGCGTACCGTTCCAGTTCATGCCCACCGTCGGCAAGGACAAGAACCGGACGATGCGGCCGACCCGCTCCGTCCACGCCTTGCCCGAGAGAGCAGACTCGAAAATCAGCTTTCCGCGGGTGGCGGGTTACCGGCTAGAGATCCACGATCCGGAGCTGTTCGAGGAATTTACCGAACGGTCGCGGCTGACTCTGGACACGAACGACATTCCAACCGAGACGGTGGTCGGCGGCTTGATAGGCGAGACCGAGCAGCACACCCTCGACGAACTGCGGGCCAAGCGAGACCAGGAGATCGCCTACGTCCTCGCGCACCGGATCATGACCTGGTTCGACGCCGGACGCGACCCGCGCCCCTGGTACTTCCCGCAGGTGCTCCGGATCACCAAGCTGTGGATGGCCACCTGCGTCACCTACCTCGGCGGCACGTTTCCCGGCCTGCTGCTCCTTGCGGAGAACGCCGATGAGGCCGCTCGCCGCATCCTGCACGAGTCCATCTCCAAGCAGGAAGGCAACAAGTTCGCGCAGGTCGTGCCGGTATTCCGGCAGGGCGAACGGACCGGGTCGACCGACGGCGTGGACTTCGTCACGACCAAGGAGGTCTACCCGACCAGCGAGCGGTCCCACGTGAACTTCGTCGTCCTCGACGGGATCGGCGGGAACCTGTGGGAGAAGGCGGTCGCGGAGATCTGCGAGACGCTGCCAGCCGTCGCCGCATACGTGAAGAACGATCGCCTCGGGTTCACGGTCCCGTACACGATGCAGGGGCGCAGCCATGAGTACATTCCCGACTTCCTGGTCAGGCTCAAGCCGCGCGAGGACGGCGACCCAGTGCGGACGCTGATCGTCGAGGTGTCCGGGACGCTGAAGAAAGAGGCGCCCACCAGGGAGAAGGCAGAGACCACCAGGAACCTGTGGGTGCCGGCGGTCAACGGCAACGGTTCCTTCGGCCGGTGGGGGTACGCGGAGTTTCGCGATCCCAAGACGTTCCGCACCGACCTGATGATCGCCATCGAGGCGCTGTACCTAGAACCCTCCGAGTTCGCCCGCGAAGGAGCGAGCAGCCATGCCACCGCATAAGAAGGAGCCGTCGGGACCGGTCCCCGTCGAGGCGTTTAAGCACGACGACAAGCGTGTCAACAACCCAACCGCCGACTCTGGTGAGCTAATGTCTCCCGACGTGGCGCAGCCCAAGCAGCTCAGGTACCCCCGCAACCCCGACCTCGACCCCCAGCTCGTCTGGGCGGGCAAGGACGAACAGGACGGCGAGGACCTGGTCGTCGACGCGCCGCCGATCTACATCCAGGAAAAGATCGCGCCCCAGGCCATCATCGAGAACCTTCGCAAGGTCGTCGAGAAGCCTGAACTGACTCTCTTCGACGACTTCGACGGTCTTGAGGGGTACGAAGCCGTCGAGTATTACAAGCACGAGGCCAACTGGTCCAACCGGATGATCCTGGGGGACTCGCTGCAGGTGATGGCGTCTCTCGCGGAAAAGGAGAGCCTGCGGGGAAAGGTCCAGATGGTGTATCTGGACCCGCCGTACGGGATCAAGTTCAACTCGAACTGGCAGACCTCTACAAGCAGACGTGACGTAACAGACGGAAAAGCGGCGGACGTTACACGCGAGGTCGAACAGATCAAAGCCTTTCGCGACACGTGGGAACTCGGCATTCACTCTTACCTTGCCTATCTACGCGACAGGCTTAGAATATCTCTCGAGCTGCTTACCGAATCCGGTTCAGCTTTTGTCCAAATCGGCGACGAGAACGTGCATCTAGTCCGCTCCCTCTTGGATGAGGTATTCGGCAGCGAAAACTTTGTAAGTCTAGTCACATTCAGAAAGACCGGCGGAGCCACAACAGACTTCCTTGCGGGAACAGTCGACTATATACTATGGTATGCGAAGTCAAAATCCAGTGTCAAATTCCGTCGCATTTACAAAGCTAAGGAAGATGAAACTGGTTCAGCCCCAGGATATGACTTTATCGAGTCACCGACTGGCGAGCGGCGGCGTCTCGGACAGGATGAGACTGTAACTCAGGGATGGCGTCGGCTACAGTACACGACACTGATGAGCCAGTCGCAGGGGCGCGAAAAGGGCGAAGGCGCGGCGTCCTGGTTCGCCGTAGAGATCGGCGGCCAAGAGTTTAGGCCCAACATGCAAAGCCGCTGGAAGACAAACGAACAAGGTATGGAACGACTTCTCGTGGCAGGTCGTGTTCAAGTCCAAGGAAAGACGCTCAGATATGTGCGATATCTCGACGACTTTCCGGCTCAGCCTATCACTAACCTATGGGCAGATACTTTCGGTGCCACAAACCAAACCTACGTAGTACAAACCTCCACGCTGGCTGTAGAACGTTGCGTACTTATGGCCACCGACCCTGGCGATCTGATAATTGATCCAACATGCGGCTCTGGGACCACCGCTTTCGTAGCCGAACAGTGGGGACGACGGTGGATTACTACGGACACTTCACGGGTAGCCTTGGCGCTGGCAAGGCAGAGAGTCATGGGCGCTAAGTTTCCGTTCTACCGCCTTTCTGACACTACGGACCTGCACAAGGGCTTTATGTACGAGCAGGTGCCGCATATTATGTTGGAGACAATCGCGCGCAATCCTGACATCAAGCCGGGTATGTCACGGACGGAAATCAATGCGGTAATCAAGCGGCACGCCGAAGTTGAGCTCCTCTACGACCGACCTGAAGAGGACCGGCGCAAAGTCCGCGTCGCAGGTCCCTTCACCGTAGAGAGTCTGTCGCCGCATTCCACAGTCGCCCCGGTCCGTTCCTCATCCGAAAAGACAGGTACCGAGGACGACGGGTCGGCTTTTGAGAAGAGCATCGTCGACAACCTTCTTAAGGCCGGGGTCCAGAACGGCCGTAAGGCCGAGCGGCTGCTGTTCGAGTCGCTGACCCCCTACGCCGGGGAGTACATCCAGGCGGAGGGCGTGCAGCGGGAGACGGAGCAGCGGGTCGCGGTGGCGATCGGGCCTCGGTATGGGACGGTGGACCCGGAGTTCATCAGGAAGGCGGCGCGGGAGGCGACCCGGGGCCTGGGCTTTGACCTGCTGCTAGTGTGCGCGTTCTCCTTCGACCCGCAGGCAGGAAACGCGATGGAGGAGTTCTCGATCGGGCGGGTGCGGGTGCTCCTGGTTCGGATGAACTCCGACCTGGCGATGGGTGACGTGCTGCTGAAGAAGACCGGGTCCGGGAACCTGTTCACGGTGTTCGGCGAGCCGGATGTGGCGGTCACGCACGAGGGCGAGGACGTCGTCGTCGAGATCAAGGGCGTGGACGTCTACAACCCGACCACCGGGGAGATCCGGTCATCGGGGACCGGGGAGATCGCGCTGTGGATGATCGACACGGACTATGACGGGGAGTCGTTCTTCGTCAGGCACTGTTACTTCACCGGTGGCAACGACCCGTACAAGCGGCTCAGGGCCGCGCTGAAGGCGGACATCGACCTTGTGGCCTGGGAGACGCTGTACCAGACGAAGTCCCGGCCGTTCCCGAAGCCGGAGAAGGGGAAGATCGCCGTCAAGGTGATCAACCACTACGGCGACGAAGTGCTCCAGGTCTACGAGGTCTGACCGATGGAGTACACCGGTGCACAGCGGGCGGCGATCGGGACGCTCGATGAGCCGCTACTGATCGTTGCGTGCGCGGGTTCCGGCAAGACCCAGGTGATCTCGGAACGGATCGTCGAGATCCTGCGGCGGCCCGGCGTCGAGCCGAAGAACATCGTGGCGTTCACCTTCACCGAGAAGGCGGCCGCGGAGCTCAAGGAGCGGGTGACGTCGCTGACCACTGCGGCGTTCCCCGACATGACCGGGCTTGCCGAGCTGTTCATCGGGACCATGCACGGGTACGCCCGGGATCTGCTGCAGACCTACGTGCCGCTCACGTTCAAGCGGAACGTGCTGTCGGACATCCAGACCCGGCTGTTCATCGACAGAAACAGCCGGGCCAGCGGTCTTACCGTCACCGACGCCGTGGTGAGCGGGGAACCGAAGAAGCTGCGGCGGTACGTGAACTCCCCGCTGTGGATGCAGGTCCTGGGCATCCTCCGCGAGGACGACGTGGACGAGACACTGCTCCCGGCGCCGCTGATCGCAGCTCGTGACGGGTACCGGAGGCTGCTCGCGGAGAAGAACTACTTCGACTTCACCGAGCTGCTCAAGGTCGCGGTCGACCTCCTGGGTGAGGATACCGACGACGAGATCGCCGGGCCGCTTGTCCGGCACGTGCGGGACCAGGTGCGGTACGTCGTCGTGGACGAGTACCAGGACACGAACCCGATTCAGGAGAAGCTGATCGAGCGGCTCTGCCGGTTCGGGGCGAACCTGTGCGTGGTCGGCGACGACGACCAGACCATCTACCAGTGGCGCGGCAGCGCGGTGTCCAACATCCTGACGTTCACCACGCGGGTCGGCGGCGTGCGGACGGTCACGCTCGACGAGAACTTCCGCTCGTCCCAGGGGATCGTCGCGCTCGGCCGGGACGTGGCCGCGCTCAACGACCCCGACCGGCTGTCGAAGAACATGGTCGCGGCCGGGCACCAGCCGTACGAGCGAGGCGACATGCTCGCGCTCGCCTTCCACTCGGCCACCGAGGAGTCGGCATGGATCTGCGACCGGATCGCGCGGTTGCGCGGGATACCGTTCATGGATTCCCCCGACGCGCCACCTCGCGGGCTGTCCTGGTCGGACTTCGCGGTGCTGTTCCGGTCGGTCTCCAAGGACGCGGACGCACTGGTGGCCGAGCTGCGGCGGCGGTCGATCCCGTACGTGATCAAGGGGCTCAGCCGGCTGTTCGACGCGCCCGAGGTACAGGCCTGCGTCGCCTGCTTCCAGTACATCTTGCAGGAGGTCTCGGCCAACGACGTCGTAGCCGCGTGGACCGCGGCCGATGTTGGCGTCTCGCGGGCTTCGCTTGAGGCGGCGCTGCCGATTCTGGAGGAGGCACGGAACTGGCAGCAGGGCGAGCGCTGGGGCACCTACAACATCCAGCGGACGTACCTGCGGTTCCTCGAAGCCCTCGGCATCAGGGAGGAAACGGTGCCGTCGTTCGGCGACGACGCCGGGTCCACCGCGCGGGGCGAGCTGGTCTTCTACAACCTCGGCAAGTTCAGCCAGGCCATCTCCGACTTCGAGCAGATTAACTTCCAGTCCGCGCCGCAGGCCAAGTACGACTCGTTCGTGGGATGGCTCGTCAACCAGGCGTCGAACTACTACGCGGAGAGCGATGCCGATGTGGGGTACGCGACCCCGGATGCGGTGACGATCGCGACCGTGCACCAGGCCAAGGGGATGCAGTGGCCGGCGGTGTTCGTGCCAGCGCTGCGCAAAAACAGATTCCCATCCCGCAGGCAGGGCGGTCTTAACGTGTTCCACGTGATCCCCGCTGACGCGGTTCCCGACGCCGAGCGGTACCGGGGCACCGAGGCGGACGAGATCCGGCTGTTCTACGTGGCCGCCACCCGGGCGCAGAAATACCTCCACCTGTCCTTCTCGCCCGGAGACTCCAACCAGTACCGAGCGCGATCACCGTTCTTCGACTTCGCGACCAAGAACCAGTACATGCTGACCGCGGAGCCGCCGTTGCCTGTGCAGGCGAGCGGGCGGCTCGAGCCCCGGGCGCGGCACGAGGTGCCGGACGTCACGCTCAGCTTCAGCGACCTGAAGTACTTCTTCGAGTGCCCGTACGAGTTCAAGCTTCGGTTCCTTTATGGGTTCAACCCGCCGATCCACGAGGCCCTCGGCTACGGCAAGTCGGTGCACGACGTGATGGCCGAGGTGCACAAGCGGGCGCTTGACGGCGACATCGTCTCCGACCTTGACGCGGAAGAGTTGGTCGATCGGCACTTGAACGCGCCGTTCGCGTACCCAGCGCTCCGGGCGGACCTGCGCCTGGCCGCGATCCGCGCGGTCCGGCGGTACGTGCGGGAAAACCGGACCCGGCTGGAGAACACCCTCTACTCCGAGCAGCAGATCCAGGTCCATGTCGCACCTGGGATCACGGTCGACGGCCGGATCGACCTGATCACTTCGCTGGACACCGGCGAGACGTCAATCGTTGACTTCAAGTCCACCGAGCGCGCCCAGGCCGAGGACATCACCCGCGACCAGCTGCACATCTACGCGGTCGGTTTCCAGGAGCTGACCGGCCAGCGCGCGGATATTCTCGAGGTGCTCAACCTCGACCAGAAGGGCAAGAACGTCAGGGAGATGGTGAACGAGTCTCTGCTCACCGAGATCCGGGACAAGATCGCCGAGGCCGGCGACGATCTGCGTACCAACCGGCTGCCCCGCCTCCCGCGCTGGTGCTCGACGTGCGCAGACTGCGACCTGGTCGGCCTGTGCAGGAATCGCCAGTGATTGTTATCGATCGTTTTATCGAACCGTGTTACTCTGAGAGAAGTTTCGACTCCCCGGGGAGAGGGAGGGGGAGGACATGACCGCCTCCGCCGACCACATCAAGGCGCTCGTCCGCGCTCATGCTGCCGGGGACGAGAGTGGCTTCTACTCGGTCGCGCTGCAGATGGCCGCGGGCGCGGCTCGGCGTGGGCAAAACCGGTTCGCCGATGACCTGAAAAATCTCATCGACGCGGCACGGGCCGAGCGCATCCCCCGCGTAACCCCCACACCGGTTATTCAGCCGCGTGGGGAACTCGCCGACCTGGTGACCGCCGAGTATCCGGACGTCCGCCTTTCCGACATGACGCTCAATGGGGCCACGCGAGCGCGACTTGACCAGGTCCTGCACGAGCAGCGGCAGCGAGACCTGCTCGAGTCACATGGTTTCGCGCCGATCCACCGGCTGCTTCTCACCGGGCCGCCTGGCACCGGGAAGTCGATGACCGCCTCCGTGCTGGCCACTGAGCTTTCCCTGCCGCTGTTCACGATCCGGCTAGACGCGCTGATAAGCAAGTACATGGGCGAGACGTCTGGAAAGCTGCGGGTGATCTTCGACGCTACGGTCCGTACGCGTGCCGTGTACCTTTTCGACGAATTTGACGCAATTGGGGCACAACGGACTGCTGGGAATGACGTCGGCGAAGCCCGGCGCATTCTTAACACGTTCCTCTTGTTTCTCGATGACACCCAGCCGGAGAGCCTTGTGGTGGCGGCCACCAATCACCCTGCGCTGCTTGACATGGCGCTGTTCCGCCGTTTTGATGGTGTTATCGCTTATGCTCTACCTGATTCCACGCAATCCCTCGACGTGCTGCGCCGTCGCCTTAGCGTCGTCAACACGTCTGCGGTCTCCTGGGATGAGGTAGCCAATCACGTGAATGAGCTAAGCCAGGCGGAACTCGTCCGCGCCGCGGAATCGGCGGCTAAACGAGCAATTCTCGACGGAAGCGCGTCGGTCAGCACCGCTGACCTTGTCGTGTCTCTGGACGAGCGCCGCACGGCGCGACGTGGCTGAGGGCCCACCCGAGCGACCCGGCCGCACGCCACTCCCTCACATTGTCGTCCCGTGGGCTGCCTCGGAACAGGCATATAAGGGCCGCAGTGGGGGTGCGGCGAAGCCGATCAGGGCGATCCGTGATCGGCAGGGCCACGCGGCGCGGTTGTCGGGCGAGCTTGAGTCCGCACGGGATGCCGCGCGCGCCAATTTGGCCGAGGTAAGTCCCGATGTCGTCGCCGATGGCTTTGCGCTGTCCGTTGAGAGCTGGTCGGATGAGCCAGGCTACAAGCTGGCCGTGCAGAGTCTAGACACGTCAGGAGCGAAGCTGCTCAGTGTCGCGTCGGCCACCGACCAGTCGCCCGAGCGTGCCGTGGTCTGGCTGCCGTTCGGCGCGGTGGGGGCGTTCTTTACGAAGATCGAGCAGTTCGCCACTGAGACCACGTCTCGGGGCAATCCAAGAAACCAGGCGCTCGTGGCCAACATCGCAGACTTGCGCCTCGCGGTGCTGCATGACCTGTGGCAGGAACCTGAGCAGTTCCCGGACGCCAACGAGGTCCGCTGGTGGGAGGTGTGGCTGGCACGTCTCGCGCCGACGCCTGCCGCCCGGAGGAGCAAAAAGGGCGACGTTGGATTCATTCCGCCTCGTCAACTGGCCGACGGCCCCGGCGCGGTCCTGCGTGCGGTCGCTGCCGAACGGGCCTGGCAAGTGGCGCCCGGGTTGCTCGCCTTCCCTGACAACGTGATCGCGTTGGTTCGCGCGTCGGCATCCGAGCTCGGGACGCTCCTATCCACCAGCGCTGTGCCGAGCGAACTGCACCGCGCCCGGGTGACTTCCGAGATCTCCAGCCTGGACCCGCTCGATCAAGATGAGTGGGTCGCAAACCTGGCGGGACGAATCAAGGCCGCAGATGCGGACGCCGCCGCCGTCTGCGTGCTCGACACCGGCCTGATGAGCGCGCACCCGCTGCTGCGCGCCTCCGTCGACCGGGCGCTGTCCGCGCTGGACGGTGAGGGACCCGGCGATCAGGCCGGGCACGGCACCGCGATGGCTGGGCTTGCCCTCTTCCGTGACCTGGACCGCGACCTGACTGCGAAGGGCGTCGTCTCGCTCAGGCACCGCATTGAATCAGTCAAGGTACTCCGGAGCAGCCACGACACGACGAACGCCCCGGAGATGTACCCGACGATCACCGCAATCGCGATCGCGGCGGCCGAGGCAGAGCAGGTCCGGCGGCGTGCGTTTTCGATGGCCGTCACGGTGGACGGCTCCGATGGCTCGGACGGCCACCCCACGTCGTACTCCGCCGCATTTGATGCGCTGGCCTTCGGCACCGACATCGCCAGGAGCGATGACGGTATCGAGCTCCTCGGCCAGCCTGACCCGCACGCGGCCCGGCTTTTCGTGTTGAGCGCGGGCAACGTGCCCGCCGATCAGTGGACGGCGGACCACCTAGCCCTGTCGGACGTCGCACCGGTGCAGAACCCCGCGCAGGCGTGGAACGCGCTGACGGTTGGCGCCTACACCGAGAAGGTCACTCCGCCGACGACCGAATTGTTCCGTGGCTGGGCCACGGTCGCATCCACGGGCGAGCTGTCTCCATTCAGCCGCACATCCATGACCTTCGGCCGCGGCTGGCCAATCAAGCCCGACATCGTGTTGGAAGGGGGGAACCTGCTAGTTGATCCGAGTGGCGCTCAGTTCGACCAGCACGACGACGTGTCCCTGCTCACGACGAGAAACGCCGCATTCCGCCTGCTCACCACCGCCAACGCTACGAGCGCTGCCACCGCGCAGGCTGCGCGACTCGCGGCGATCGCGATGGAGCAGTACCCGAGCCTATGGCCGGAGACTGCGCGTGGCCTGCTCGTGCACGCGGCCGAATGGACGCCGACCATGCAGGTGCACTTCCGTGCCGCAGGGACCAAAAAGGGAGAACGCGTCCAATTGCTGCGACGCTACGGCTGGGGCGTGCCCACCGAGGAACGGGTGCTCAGCAGCGCGGCCAGCTCGGTGACGCTCATCCTCCAAGACGAGTTCCAGCCGTTCGAGCCCGGCAAGAGCGGCGGACTCACGATGCGCGCGCTCCGGCTCCATAAGCTCCCCTGGCCTCAGGAGCAGCTGCGCGACCTGTATGGCGCAGGCGTCCGCCTACGGGTCACGCTCTCGTACTTCGTGGAGCCGAACCCGTCGAGCCGGGGCTGGGAGGGCAGGTACAAGTACGCCTCGCACGGTCTCCGGTTCGACGTGAAGCGTCCAACCGAGACCATTGATGACTTCCGGCGCCGACTCGGCAACCAGGCTGCGCGGGAAGAGGGCGGCGATGCGCTGCAGCAGGAGACGAGCGCCGACGACCGCTGGTATGTGGGCAGCAGGCTACGCAACTCCGGCTCCCTGCACGCCGACATCTGGACAGGCACCGGCGCCGAACTCGCCGACAGCGGCTACATCGGCGTCATCCCAGTCGGCGGCTGGTGGAAAGAGAACAGCCGCAAGGACCGCGCCGGCCTACCGGTCCGCTACGCCCTGCTCGTCTCGCTGCACACCGACGCGGTGGCGACCGACATCTACACCCCAATCGCCACCCAAATCGGCATTCCCGTCCCGATATCGATCTAACGTGGTCGTTGGCCACTGGCCGGTGATGGGGGTTTTGGGTTCATCGTGTTCGTGTTCATGCCCCTAGCCTGGCTCCGCGGGCCAGGCCGACACATCGGGAAGATCCCCAGTGTTCCCCTGATCCCGCAGCGCGGACATCAGCGTTGACCTAGGGACGTCCCCAGGAAGCGGCGGCGAGCCCCGCCGTTGCAGGGCCCGGCGCGACAAAGTTACTGGCCCTGGCAGGGGGCGGCGAAGATCTGTCTCCTGCCCGCGGACTTTAGACCGAAGTTGGCGTAGCTCTCCGTAGGCGTTGCGCCCTGAACTGCCATTTCAGCGAGATCCGGGCACAGAACGTAGTCAGAATATCTGCGTGTCGTTGCCGGAATCTTCGCCGGTATGCCGTTATGATCTGGCTATGACGGGAACTGGCGGGAAGGTTCATGTAGTCAGAGTTACCAAGACCGGCTACGTGGACAAGCGGGGCCGGCGCCGGGACTACTCCTCGGCCTACCTGCGCCGCACCTACCGGGAGGCCGGCAAAGTCAAGAACGAGACCGTGGCCAACCTGTCCGCGCTGCCGGACCACGTCATCGACCTGATCGACGCGGGCCTGAAGGGCCAGCAGCTGGTTCCCGCCGCCGAGGCGGTCACCATCACCCGGTCGCTGCCGCACGGCCACGTCGCCGCCGTGCACGCCATGGCTCGGACGCTGGGCCTGCCCGCGCTGCTGGGGCCGGCGGGCCGGCCGCGGGACCTGGCCCTGGCGCTGATCATCTCCCGGGTCGTGGCGCCAGGCTCGAAACTGTCCACCCTGACCTGGTGGGCCGACACCACCCTGGGCACCGACCTGGGCGTGGCCGGAGCGTCCACCGATGACATTTACGCGGCGATGGACTGGCTGGAAGACAGGCAGGACGCGATCGAGGCCGAGCTGGCCCGCCGGCACCTCGGCCCGCAGGCCAACCCCTCGAAGATGGCCCTGTTCGACCTGTCCTCCTCGTGGCTGGAAGGCTCGCACTGCCCGCTGGCCGCCCGCGGGTACTCCCGGGACGGCAAGAAAGGCCGGCTGCAGATCGAGTACGGGCTGCTGACCGACACTGAAGGCCGCCCGGTCGCGGTCCGGGTGTTCCCCGGCAACACCGGCGATCCTGCCGCCTTCACCCAGATCGTCCAGGTGGTGCGGGACAAGTTCGGGCTGGCCCAGATGGTCATGGTCGGCGACCGGGGCATGATCACCAGCGCCCGGATCGCCGCGCTGAACCAGCAGGAGGACGGCACCCCCCGCAGCGATCCCTATGAATGGATCACCGCGCTGCGCGCCCCGGCCATCAAGAAGCTGATGGCCGACGGCGGCCCGCTCCAGCTGTCCTTGTTCGATGAGCAGGACCTGGCCGAGATCACCAGCCCGGATTTCCCCGGCGAGCGGCTGGTCGCCTGCCGCAACCCGGTGCTGGCCGCCGGCCGGGCCCGCAAGCGCGAGGACCTGCTGGCCGCCACCGAGAAGCTGCTCGCCCCCATCATCGCCCGCGTCCAGGCCGGGCGGCTAACCGGCGCCGGGCCGATCGGGGTCGAGGTCGGCAAGGTGATCAGCAAGTACAAGACCAGCAAGCACTTCGACGTGGCGATCACCGATGACAGCCTGGCCGTGGCCCGCAGGCAGGACCAGATCGACGCCGAAGCCGCCCTGGACGGGTTCTACGTGCTGCGCACTCCCGTGGCCGCCAGCGAGCTGGATGCCCCCGGCGTGGTGGCCGCCTACAAGAACCTCAAATACGTCGAGCGGGACTTCCGGCACATCAAATCCGACGACCTGGACCTGCGGCCGGTCTTCCACCGGCTGGAGGAACGCGTCCGGGCCCACGTGCTGATCTGCATGCTCGCCTGCTACCTGACCTGGCACCTGCGCCGCGCCTGGGCGCCGCTGACCTTCACCGACCAGACCCCGCCCGCCCCGGCCAACCCGGTCGCCCCGGCCCGCCGCTCCGCGGCCGCCCAGGCCAAAGCCTCATACCAGTACGACCAGGCCGGACAGCCCTATCACAGCTTCCGCGGCCTGCTAGACCACCTGGCCACCTTGACCCGTAACCAGGTCCGGTTCACCGGCGCCCGGGCCACCGTGCCGATGCTCACCGAGCCGACCAGCATCCAGCGGGAAGCCTTCCACCTCCTCGGCGCCCCGATCCCGCTCAGCTTGAAGTAGCCAGAACGCGACCCCGCCAGCCCGGCAAAACGCCAGGTCAAACCCGGAATCGCGTACCGAACTGGCCGTAACTTCGGTTTAGAGGACGGCATCACGTTGCTGCCGAAGACAGCGCCAGAAATCGACACGAGCAGCGAAGCACCGCCTCCTGGCACGAGTCGGCAGGCCGTCAGAAGGGAACAGCCAGGAAAGTATCGGGGACATCGCGAAGCCCCGACTTATCTTGACCGCTATGTGCAGTTTCCGGCCGCCCAAACGGCCAGGGGAGCCACAAATGGGAGCCAACGCCTTCAGCCGTCCCCAGACTCAGCGCGACCCACTCAGAAGGTCCGCCCAGCTCAAGGGCTCCCCGTGCGACTCAGTCCGACCGTGACAGACACACGGGACCGCCTTAAAATTCCCTGACACAGAAGAGATCCGCTTCAAGCTAGGGGCAGTCTGGCGCGATGTCGGCTAGCATCCGATGCGCCTGCCTTCTTTGCTGTGGTCGTCAGCGTGCTCGTGCGCGCGCACAACATCCTGGCCACGCCACCTTCCTAGCCGTCGCGGTGCGGTGTTAGGTTTCGGGCGAGGGAGGGCGCGAGATGCCGTTGGTGGAAGGGCTTCTTGCGTTGGCGTCGCTGGCTGGCCAGACGGTGGTGGCCGCGGCAGCGACGGATGCGTGGGAGGCCGCGAAGGGCGGGGTCGCCCGGCTGCTGGGCCGCGGCGACCCGAAGCAGGAACAGCTTGCGGAACAGCGACTGGAGGAGACTCACAAGCAGCTCGCCGGGGCGGACTCGGAGGAGACCCGCGCCACACAGGTGGAGCGGTGGACGACGCGGCTGGCGGATTTGCTAGAGGAAGACCCAGGCGTCGAGGCGGACCTGCGCGAACTAGTCCGGGAGATCCAGGAAGCGCTGCCTGGCGAGATGGTGTCGGCAGTCGATCATTCAGTCGCGGCTGCGCGGGATATTACGATCACCGCATCTGGCGGGGCGGTCGCCGCCGGGGTGATCCACGGGGATGTGGCGCCGCCGGGCCCTCACAGCCCGGGTCCGGCCAGCGGCTAGCCGAGCCCGGAGGCATCAGCGCCGGGCCAGGCTCGATCATCGCTGCTCACGGCGGGACGGCTGTCGGGCTGATCCGCCCGCGGCTGCGGGTGGCGAGCCAGCCGGTCCGGCTGTTGCCGCGGCCGGCGTTGTTGGCCGGGCGGGAGGAGCTGCTCGCGGCCCTTTATGCTCGGCTGGCGGCCGGCGATGGCCGCGGGCCGCGGACGGTGATCTTGTCCGGGCTGGGTGGCGCGGGCAAGACCAGTGTGGCGGTGGAGTATGCGCACCGGCACCTGGCTGAGGTCATGATGGCGTGGCAGTTCAGTGCAGACGACCCGACGGTGCTGGCGGCCAGGTTCGGGGACCTGGCGGCGGAGCTTGGCGTGCGCGAGCCGGGGGATGCGCGCAATCCGGTGGCCTCGGTGCATGCCGTGCTGGCTGTCTCCCCGGCGCCGTGGTTGCTGGTGTTCGATAACGCGCCGGACCAAGACTCGGTGGCGGAGTTCCTCCCGCCTGCCGGGCCGGGCCGGGTGCTGATTACCAGCCGGAACCAGGCCTGAACCGCGGGGCAGGTGCTGCAGGTGCCGGTCCTGGATCCAAAGGTGGCCGCGGATTTCCTTGTCACCCGGAGCAGGGACCCGGACCGCGAGAGTGCCCTGGAGCTGGCGGGGCAGCTGGGCGGGCTGCCGCTGGCTCTGGAGCAGGCCGCCGCTTACCTGCGGGCCACCGGGAAGAACCTGGCCGGTTACCTGGCATTGTTCGGGCGGCGACGTGGTGACCTGCTGGCTCGCGGCGAGCCTGCGGGCTACGGCAAGACGGTGGCGGCCACCTGGACGCTGGCGTTCGACCAGCTGGAGCAGTCCGAGCCGCGAGCAACGAGCCTGCTGCGGCTGCTGGCGTTCTGCGCGCCCGAGCCAATCCCGCTGTCCCTGCTGATGCAGCCGCGGCCCGGGCTCGCTGCCCAGCTGGACCCGGAGGTCGCGTCGGTGCTGGCGCCGCTGCTGGACGACGAGTTGGCCGTCGATGCCGCGATGGAGGCGCTGCTGCAGTATTCGCTGGTCGGCCAGCCCGCCGACGGGCTGGTTTCGGTGCACCGGCTGGTCCAGGCCGTCACCGCCGAGCAGATGCCCCCAGATCTGGTCCGGGCGTGGCAGCGGGCCGCTGCGGCCCTGGTCGAGGCCGCGCTGCCCGGTGACCCGTCTCAGCCGCGGGCATGGCCGCAGTTCGCGGTCCTGTTCCCGCACGCCCAGGCCGCCCTCGCCGGGGACAGCGCAGGCCTGGCTCGTGTCGCCTCACATCTGGGCTACAGCGGCAGTTACGTCGCAGCGCGCGATCTGTACCAGAGCATCTGCACCGCGCGGGAACGGGTCCTAGGACCCGAGCACCCCGACACCTTGAACGCCCGCGCCGAGGTCGCCAGCTGGACGGGAATGGCAGGCGATGCGGCCGGAGCCCGCGACCAGTTCGCCGCGCTGCTGCCCGCGGAAGAACGGGTCCTGGGACCGGAGCACCCTGACACCTTGATATCCCGCGGTACGCACGCCCGCTTGACCGGGGAGGCGGGCGACGCGGCCGGGGCTCACAACCTGTTTGCCGCGCTGCTGCCCGTTGAGGAGCGGACCCTCGGGCCCGAGCACCGGTATACCCTGACCGCCCGGTCCGACCTGGCCTACTGGACGGGGGAGGCAGGCGATGCGGCCGGAGCTCGCGACCAGTTCGCCGCGCTGCTGCCGATAGAAGAACAGGTCCTGGGACCCGAGCACCCCGACACCCTGGTCACCCGCCAGAACGTGGCCCGCTGGACCGGCATGGCAGGCGACGCGGCCAGGGCACGCGACCAGTTCGCCGCCCTGCTGCCCGTGGCGGAGCTGGTCCTGGGATCCGAGCACCCGGATACCCTGAACGTCTGCTCTGACCTTGCCCGCTGGACCGGCGAAGGAGGCGACGCGGCCGGGGCTCGCGACCAGTTCGCCGCCTTGCTGCCGCTAGACGAACGAGTCCTCGGACCCGAGCATCCCGACACCCTCACCGCCCGCCACAACCTTGCCCGCTGGACCGGGATGGCAGGCGACGCGGCCGGGGCGCGAGACCAGTATGCCGCGCTCCTGCCCGTGAAGGAGCGGGTCCTCGGACCAGAGCACCCGGATACTCTGGCTACCCGCGCCAACCTCGCCCACTGGGCTGGGAAAGCCGATAGCGGCGCGACTCCCGCCACAGACTGATGGGCCCGAGCCGCGCCAGCCAGGCGAGCGGCCTAAGCGGATCTCTAGTGAAGCCGACGCCAGCCCCCAACCAGGCACGTACGTCAGTCGTCACTGTCATCTGCTCCGGGAGCTTGCCAGAGACATCCTTGCGCTGTTGCCGGAGCGCTCGCAGCTTCTAGTCCGACGGCCCACCCACGCCCGCAGGACATATAGGACGGCTGCAACTTGGCAGGGACGTCCCGGACGTCTCGCTGCGGTCCTGTCGCGTAGTAACGGGGTCCTGACACTCCGGCGCATTCTGCATGCGTGATTGCGCATGCAGCCCGCTCAAGAGGACGAATCGCGCCGAGTGGAAGGAATTCCATGAACCACCCGATTCTCATCGCCGCCCTTGTCGAGGACCGACGCCGCCGGTGTCCGTACGGGGCGGTTGCTCAGCAGCCGTACGGTCTGTGCCGCGAATGCCAGGCAGCCGCGGTCTGGCGACGCGAAACCACACGGACAAGCCGCCGCGCCACTCCCAGCTGGACACACGCCGGAACCGCGAAAGCCCGGTTCTTCGCGCGGGCGGCCTCACTGCTTCAGATCATCAGCAAGGGAGCGGACAACTGATGCTTACCGCGCTGATCTTGGTCGTCTTTGCCGCAGTCGCTCTCGTCCTGATCATGCTTGCCGTCGTTGTCGTCGCTATACGGCAGGAGCCGCGCGACACGGAGATGAGCAGCGTGGCGCCAAGCCTGATCGCCGTTATGGTTCGGCGGCTGCTCGGGGTCTACGTACGCAGACCGACTCCCCCGGCCGACAGCACTAACTGGCAAGAGGAATGGTCGCCGGACATGCGACCGGTCACTGTACGAAGCCGTCCGCCAGGCGGAAGGAGGTGAGAAACCACTGCAGGCATACACCGTCGAGCAAGTAGCGAAGATGCTGCACATCGGCCGCGACAAGGTCTATTACCTGCTCAGGACCGGCCAGTTGCGCAGCCTCAAGATTGGCAAGCTGCGCCGGATCACCGAGCAGCAGCTCGCCGAGTTCATCGCTTCGCTCGACAAGGCCATATGAGTTAGGGACGTCTAGGGACGTCTTTGAGGTAGTATGGGAACGAGGATTCGAGCCAAGTGGGAGGAACATTGCCGATGGCTGCCCGGACACCCAAGCCGAAGCGGCGCCGCGAGCGTGGTGACGATGGCATCTCCTGGGACAAGGTCAACAAGTGCTACGTCGGCACCGTCTCGCTCGGCCACGGCGACACCGGCAAACGCGTTCGGCGAACCGTGCGCGGCAAGACCAAGCAAGAGGTCAAGGACAAGCTCGAAGGGCTGCACGACGAGATCAAGGCCGGAATTCACACACCAGCCACCTACACCGTCAAGCAGTGCGTCATGGACTGGCTCGACTCGCTGGAACTCGATCCGCACACCATGGCCACCTATCGCGGCCAGGCCGAGAAGTGGATCTACCCGAAGATCGGCGCCAAGAAGCTGGCGGAGTTCAAGGCCACCGACGCCGAGCGGTTCCTCAGGGACGTCGCCAAGGTACTCAGCAAGCCATCGCTGGTGAAGATCAAGAGCACCCTGGTCAGGTCGATACGCCGGGCGCAGAAGTACGACCTCATCGGCAGGAACGTCGCCGAGCTTGTCGACTTGCCGAAGGGCCAGCCAGGACACCCGTCGCGGGCCATGACCGAGGAGCAGGCAGACAGTGTTCTCAGGGCCGCAGGCGGCCAGCCGACTGGCTTCGTCAAGGTCGTGAAGGTGAGCCAGGGCCAGTACGCGGCGACCCACGCGGCCACCGAAACCGGCGACCTTGCGTGCGGCACATGGACGCGCCTGGGCGCTCCCACCATGGAGATCGGTACCGACCTAGCCACAACCACTTGCCGCTTCTGTCGCGCGGAACTCGGCCTTGACGCCGACGCGAACGCCAACCGCAGGCTCGAAGCGCTGTTCGTGCTGTCGATCACGCTCGGCCTTCGCCCCGGCGAGCTGCGCAAGCTCTCCTGGGATCACGTTGACCTCGACAACGCAGTCGTCCACGTGTGGCGCTCGGCGAGCAGGACCGGGGAGGTCAAGACCCCGAAATCAAAGCGATCGCTCGTGCTCCCCCAGCGCGCGGTGGCCGCGCTCCGGGCGCACAAGAAGCGTCAGGCAGCTGAGCGGCTGGCCGCCGACGCCGCGTGGCAAGACAACAACCTCGTCTTCTGTCACGAGGACGGCCGCATGTACACCAGCGACGCGCTCAACTGGCGGTTCGGCAAGATGACCAAGCGGGCCGGCATCGGCCACTGGCACGCCCATGAGGGCAGACACACGGCCGTTATCTGTACTGCCCTGGCGGCATGAGGGACGGCCGAATCCGGGGTCAGCCCGCTCGTGCCTTACGAGAATCATGTACTCAGTGAGGTTTTCTCAGCGACTTTTCAGCCGATTATCTTGTGC
>Ga0116219_10000729_pt1 | contig 33437 bp, 23 predicted proteins | sample Sb_taG_4_FD_91019 | JGI IMG/M metagenome (GOLD analysis project Ga0116219, IMG submission 91019) | Peat soil microbial communities from Weissenstadt, Germany - Sb_50d_6_BS metaG | ecosystem: Environmental > Terrestrial > Soil > Wetlands > Peat | place: Germany: Weissenstadt | collected 2010-09-21 | reverse complement strand
CACCGACCTGAGCGTGGGCTTCGAGTACCGCCCGCTGTTGAGCAACAACATCATCACGCGCTTCGGCGTCTCGGGCTTGATCCCGGGCCAGGGCCTCAAGGACATCTACGACAACCTGAACGGATCCCTGGGCACCCTCGTGGCTGCATTTGTCGAGGTGAACCTGGCGTACTGAAGGCAGGCGCGGGTCTGCGACCCACCGCTAAAGGCACTTGACCCACCGGGGCACTTCGGGTTTATTCCCGACCCGTTTCGGGCCGGGCCACCCCATCGAGCACCGCTTCACCACGGCCATCCCGACCAGCCAGTGCCTCGTCTGTCACGTTCACCCCGGCACCAACGTCTTTCCGGAGCGGGCGTAAGCGGTAGACTCAACTGTGAGGGGCCGCGACGTGGGTTCCGATCGAGCGCGAGGGGCTTAGAACCATGATCCTCGGTGTCCCCAAAGAAACGGTGCCCGGCGAGCAGCGGGTGGCTCTTGTTCCCGATCTCGTGCCCAAACTGACCGGGGCGGGCCTCGAGGTCGCCGTGGAGACGGACGCGGGCCGGGCGGCCGGGTTCCTGGACAAGTCCTTTCGCGAGAAAGGTGCGCGCCTCGAGTCGGACGTCCTCGGCGCGGCCGACATCCTTCTCAAGGTCCAGCCGCCGAGCACGGCCGAGGTGGGCCACATCAAGCAAGGCGCGACCCTGATCGGCTTCCTCCAGCCGTACGCGAACCGGGACGGGATCAGCGCGCTGGCCGCCCGCCAGGTCACGGCGTTCGCGATGGAGTTCATCCCACGCATCACCCGCGCCCAGCCGATGGACGCCCTCAGCGCCATGAGCACCGTCGCGGGCTACAAGGCGGTGCTGATCGCGGCGGCTCGCCTGCCGAAGTTCTTCCCCCTTCTCATGACCGCGGCCGGGACGCTGGCGCCGGCCCGCGTCTTCGTCATCGGCGCCGGCGTGGCCGGGTTGCAAGCCATCGGCACCGCGAAGCGGCTCGGCGCCGTTGTCGAGGGCTACGACACGCGCCCCGCCGTCCGCGAGCACGTGGAGAGCCTGGGGGCCCGGTTCGTGGAGCTGGCCCTGGAGGCGAAAGACGCCGAGGCCAGGACCGGCTACGCCAGGGCCCAGTCGGAGGAGTTCTACCAGAAGCAGCGGCAACTGATGGCGGCCCACGTCGCCTCGGCGGACGTCGTCATCACGACCGCCCTGGTCCCGGGACAGCGCGCCCCGGTCCTCATTACCGAGGACATGGTCAAGGGGATGCGGCCGGGATCCGTCATCGTTGACCTCGCGGCCGAGCAGGGGGGCAATTGTGCCCTCACTGAGCCGGGCCGGGAAGTGAGCCGGCACGGCGTACTCGTCGCCGGCCCCGTCAACCTCCCCAGCACCCTCGCCTACCACGCCAGCCAGATGTACGCCCGGAACGTCACCAGCTACTTGCTGCACCTGCTCAAGGGCGGGGCGCTGCACCTCGACCTGGGTGACGAACTGACGCGCGGCCCGCTGGTCACGCACGGCGGGGAGGTGGTCCACGAGGGATTAGGGATTAGGGATTAGGGATTAGGACGATCCGTCTCCCTAATCCCTAATCCCTAATCCCTAATCCCTGTCCGGAGGTCGCAACCATGATGAACGACCCGAAGGACCTGGAACTCGGACTCTACGTCTTCGTGCTGGCGGCCTTCCTCGGCTACCACATCATCTCGCGCGTGCCGCCGCTGCTGCACACGCCGCTCATGTCGGCCACCAATGCGATCTCGGGGATCTCGCTGATCGGCTCGCTGGTGGTCGCCGGCGCCGGCCACAGCCCCCTGAGCACGGCCCTCGGCTTCGCTGCCGTCGTCTGCTCATCGACGAACGTTGTCGGCGGCTTCCTGATCACCGACCGCATGCTGAAGATGTTCAAGAGCGAGCGACAGGCGGAGGGCCGTTGGCTCCACATTCCCTTGCGCTGGCTGCTGCCGCCGGTGGTGTTCGTCATGGGCGGCCTGGCGGCCCTGCTGTACGAGCTGTGCCGCCTGGAGCACATTGAGGCCACGTCGGTCGTTACGTACCTGTACATCCTGTCGGCGGTGCTGTTCATCCTGGGGCTGAAGGGCCTCAGCTCGCCGAAGTGGGCGCGGCAGGGGATGCTCCTCGCCGCGTTCGGCATGGGGGTGGCCATCCTGGGCACCCTGTTCCACCCGGACCTCGTCGCCAACGGCCTGGTCGGCTACCTGTGGATCGGCGGCGGTTTGCTCATCGGCGCCGTCGTCGGGGGCAGCATGGGCTTGGAGATCCCCATGACCGCGGTGCCGCAGCGCACGGCCCTGTCGCACTCGCTGGGCGCCCTGGCGGCGGCCCTGGTCGGGGTCGCCGAGTACGTCCAGCACCAGCACGAGTTGCGCAGCGTGCAGATGACGCCGCTCGGCTTCGAGGTGGTCATCGGCGGCCTGACGTTTACGGGCAGTCTCATGGCCGCCGCCAAGCTCCAGGGGCTCTTGCCGGGCCAGCCCATCACCTACCGGGGGCAGAATGTCTCGAACATCGTCTTGCTCGCCGTCCTGGTGGGGTGCCTCGTCACCCTGATCGTCGTGCCGTCGTTCAGTCCGCTGTTCTACGTCATGGTGGGGCTGGCCCTGCTTTTCGGGTTGCTGCTGGTCGTCCCCATCGGGGCGGCGGACATGCCGGTGGTGATCGCCCTCTTGAACTCCTACGGCGGCCTCGCCGACGCCGCCATGGGCTTCGTGCTCATGAACAAGATTCAGATCATCACCGGCTCGCTCGACGGCACCTCCGGTTTCCTCCTGTCGCTGCTGATGTGCCGGGCCATGAACCGCTCGGCGCTGAACGTCCTGTTCGGGGCGTTCGGCAAGGTACGTAAGGAGGAGGGGCCGGCGGGCGGGGAGGCCAAGGGGAACGTCTGCAGCATCACGGCCGAGGAGCTGGGCGTCCTGTTCGACAGCGCCCGCTCGGTCATCGTCGTCCCGGGCTACGGCATGGCGGTGGCGCAGGCGCAGTACGCCGTCAGCGACCTGGCCAAGCTGCTGCTGAAGCGCGGTATCGACGTCAAGTACGCCATCCACCCGGTGGCCGGCCGCATGCCCGGCCACATGAACGTCCTGCTGGCCGAGGCCAACGTCCCTTACGATCAGCTCTACGAGATGGAGCAGATCAACCCCTACTTTGCCGAGGCCGATATCGCCCTGGTCGTCGGGGCGAACGACGTGACCAACCCGGCCGCCAAGACTGACAAGAGCAGCCCCCTGTACGGCATGCCGATCCTGGAGGTCGAGCGGGCCAAGGCGATTATCGTGCTCAAGCGGAGCCTGCGCCCAGGCTTCGCCGGGGTGGACAACGACCTCTACTACAACCCCAAGTGCATGATGCTGTTCGGTGACGCCAAGGAGAGCCTCAACCACCTCTTCGCCGCCCTGAAGTCGTGAGGCGCCGGTCACGCTGACGATGGCATCGGCGGATCGGACGAGCGGCCATTCGCGAGCAGCGATTCGGTGCTAGACTTTGGCGCGGCAGCGTCAGCATCGTCGCTAGCGCATCCAGGCGCTGCGATGGCTCTCAGTGTCGGCGGCCGGAGAAGCGCGCCATGTTCAAGAACCTGCCCTTGCGAACCAAGCTGCTCTGCCTGACCGGGCTCGGCGTCCTGTCGCTGGTCGTGGTCCTGGCAAGCGTCTTCTACCAGGCCCACCAGGCCGGCAAGATGGCCGCGCAGGAGTGCCTGGCCCTTACGTCCAACGAGGTGGACCATATCCTCCACGGCGTCTATGCCGGCTGCGAAGCCCAGCAGGAAAGCCAGCAGATGACGGTCGATACGACACTCCGGGTAGCCCGCAAACTCCTGGACGACGCCGGCGGGCTGCGGCTGTCGCAGAACGAAACGGCGTCCTGGAAGGCAATCAACCAATTCAACCACCAGTCCGGCGACGTCGTCCTCCCTCGAATGTCGCTCGGCCCGACCTGGCTGGGGCAGAACAGGGACCCCAACAAGCCGTCGCCGGTGGTCGATGAGGTCCGGCGGCTTACGGGTGAATTCAGCACCATCTTCCAGCGGATGAACGAAGCCGGCGACATGATCCGCGTCTGCACCAACCACGTGAACCAGGACAATACGCGGGCCATCGGCACCTACATCCCGCGCACCAACCCCGACGGCACCCCCAACCCGGTGATCGCCAGCGTGTTGGCCGGCAAGACGTACCACGGCCGGGCGTTTGTGGTGAGTGCCTGGTACGTCACGGCCTATGAGCCGATCCTCGATGGGTCCGGCAAGGTCATGGGCTTGCTGTACGTCGGCGTCCCCCAGGAGAGTGTCCCTGTCCTTCGCAAGGCCATCGTGAGGCTCCGCATCGGCAGTGGCGGACACGCCCTGGTGTTTGACACCAACGGGACGTATGTTATCTCCAAGGACGGCCAGCAAGATGGGGCGGACGCACGGGTCGCGCGGGACGCCGATGGCCGCCCCGTGTTTGCGGAGATCTGCAAGCAAGCGTCCGAGATGCCTGCGGGCAGTGTCGCCGAGTGCCGCTACGCCTGGAAGGATTCCGGCGCTGACGCCCCCCGGACAATGGTCACGCGCTTCATGTATTTCCAGCCCTGGGACTGGGTCATTGCCGTGACCGTGCCCGAGGAGGAGATGCTCCAGGCGGAGCGGCAAATCACCGAAGTGGGACGTCACGTGCGCGTCGTCCTCGCGGTGGTCGGCGGCCTGGTCGCCCTCCTGTTGGTTACGGCATCGGTGCTTCTGGCGCGCATGATCGTGGACCCTCTGCGGAAGGTAGTCCGAGTCCTGGAAGCGACCGTCGGCGGCGACCTGAGCCAGCGCTGCGACGTGAACTCGCGTGATGAGGTCGGGCGCCTCGCGGTGGCCTTGAACCAGGCCGTCGGGTCAATGGAGCAAGCGCAGGCGGCCTTGAAGCGGAGGGAAGCGGAAGCATCGCAGGCGGCCGCAGCCCAGGCCGACCGTGCGGCGGATGCGCTGGCCCTCAATGACATCCTGGAACACCTGACGCAAGCGACCAGCATTTATGAAGCAGCCGTGCAGACCCTGGAGTCGGTCCGGAGTGCCTTCGGCTGGGCTTGGGGGATCCACTGGAGAATTGATCCCCAGCGCAAGTTCCTCCGGTTTGTGCTGCAGTCCGGCGACATCCCGGAGGAACTCCAGCGCCTCCTGAAGCAAGCTACGGTCCAGGAGGGGCAGGGACTCAACGGCAAGGTCTGGCAGCAGCGCGATTTTGTCTGCTGTCAGGACGCCGGTCAAGTCGCCGATGGCAGCTGGGCGGAGGTAGTCCGGCGGCTCGGGGTGAAGTCGGGAATGGCTTTTCCCATCGTCATCGAAGGTCAGGTCTACGGGACGTTGTGTTTTCTTGCCACCGAGGTCATGAATCTCTCGCCCGAGCGCCTGCAAGCCATGCGGAACGTGGGCCGCATGGTGTCGGAGATCATGGAGCGGCTGCACCTGGCGGCGGAAATGCGCGGCAAGGTAAACAGCCTGCTGGTCAACGTCACCGCGGCAAGCGACGGGGACTTGACGCAGCAAGTGAAGGTCACGGGAAAGGACTCCATCGGCAAGATCGGCAACGGACTGAGCACGTTCTTTGACGCCCTGCGAACGAGTGTGCAGGACATCGCTCAGAAGGCGACCGTGCTCGCCGGCTCCTCGGAGGAACTGGCGGCGGTCAGCCAGCAGATGGGTGCCAACGCCGAGGAAACCAGCGCACAGGCCGGCGTCGTCTCCGCGGCCTCGGAACAGGTCAGCAATAACGTGCAGACCGTGGCCACGGCCGTCGAGGAAATGAGTGCGTGCGTCAAGGAGATAGCCAAACGTGCCAGCGAGGCGGCGGGTGTGGCTACCACCGCCCTCGACGCGGTCAACCAGACCAATGCCACCGTCACGGAACTTGGCGAGAGCAGTCTCGAGATCGGCAAGGTCATCAAGGTCATCACCGGCATTGCGGAGCAGACCAACCTCCTGGCGCTGAATGCGACCATCGAGGCGGCCCGGGCCGGCGAAGCGGGCAAGGGCTTTGCCGTGGTGGCCAATGAAGTGAAAGAGCTGGCCAAGGAGACGGCCCGCGCCACCGAAGACATTAGCCAGAAGATTCGGGCCATCCAATCCAACACCCAGGGAGCCGTGGGCGCGATCAAGTCGATCAGCGGCATCATCGGCCAGATTAACGATATCTCCGTCGCGATCGCGGGCGCGGTGGAGGAGCAAACGGTGACCAACAATGAGATCGCCCGCAGCGTCGCGGAGGCCGCCAAGGGAAGCGGGGAGATCGCCCGGAATATCACCGACGTGGCCGGGTCTGCGGCGAGGTCGGCCGAATGTGTCGGCACTAGCCAGCAGGCGGCCGCACAGCTGTCCCGAATGGCGGCCGAGCTGCAGCAACTCGTGGCGCGGTTCAAGTACGAGGAAGATCACACGGGGCCTGAGGCGAATGGCAGCCATTCAAACGCGGACGCAGGATTGGGCGCCGTCCTCGACGCGGCGATCGAGGGCCACGCGCGCTGGAAAATGCGGCTGAACGCCGCACTGAACTCGGGAGACGTGCCTGACCCGAAGACTGTTTGCGTGGACAACGCCTGTGCGCTGGGGAAGTGGATTTACGGGGATGGGCAGCGGTACGAGGCGGACGTGCGCTTCCAATCACTCAGGGAGGAACACAAGGCGTTCCACAAGCAGGTCGGTCAAGTCATCAACCTCATCCGAAGTGGCAAGAAAGAGGAGGCCAAGAGGGAGCTGCTCGAAGGGGACTACAAGCGCATCTCCCAGGAAGTCATCACTTCTCTTTATGCGCTGAAGGCGGTCCAACTCTAGGCGATCACTGCGGCGGGGGGTGAAAGTACACGGGACGTTCTCTTGACTCGCAGCGGCGGGGGAGGGGTACAAGGCGAGTCTGCGGGCGCGCCTCATTCCTCCGCCCGGTGGCCCTTGCTCCGCACACCCTCCGAGGGCTTACTCGATGTCGGCCCAGCTCTCTTCGTCCTTGTAGTAGTCGAGCAGGTACTGCAGCTCGCGGACGAGGATCGTCCGTTTGTGCTCTTGTGTCAGGTCCCCAAACACGAACTCCTCGCAGATCTCCAGGAGCCGCTCGTGCAGCTGCCGTGACCGCCCGCGCAGCGCCTTCCGCAGTTCGTGCAGCTCGTGCTTCTTCGCTGCCACTCGTGGCGCCTTGGTGTCCATGGCACTCCCCTCCCATCTGTTGACATGCCCAGGTATCGACAACTCGCTATTCTTGCAGGACGTAAGCCCCCGGTGCCGGCGCCAGCGGGGGGTAGCCGCGGTCGGGTGCCCCCAGCCCGGGGACGGGCGCGGGGCCGCTGGAATGTCCTTCCAGCCAGCTCTGCCAGGCCGGCCACCAGGAGCCTTGCTGCTTGGGCGTGACGGCCTGCCAGGTCTCAGGATCGATGTACGGGTCCCCTTGCGCCCGGCTTGCCATCTGATAGCTGCGATGGGGGTGGCCGGGCTCGCTCACGATCCCAGCGTTATGGCCGCCGGCGCTCAGGACGAACGTGAGGTCCGTATCGGTAAGCAGGTGAATCTTGTGTACCGAGCGCCAGGGGGCGACGTGGTCCTTGACCGTGCTGACCACGAAGACGGGCACGCGGATGTCCGCCAGCGTCACAGGCCGGCCCAGCACCCGATACCGTCCTTCGGCCAGGTCGTTACTGAGGAAGAGGCTCCGCAGGTACTCCGAGTGCATGCGGGCCGGCAGGCGGGTGCCGTCCGCATTCCAGGCCATCAGGTCCGTCATGGGCCCTCGGTCGCCCAGGAGATAGTCGTGGACCATCCGGGACCAGATCAGGTCATTGGAGCGCAGCAGCTGGAAGGCGCCGGCCATCTGCCGGGTGTCGAGGAAGCCCTGGTCCCACGTGAGGTCTTCGAGGAAGGTGACCTCGGTCTCGTCGATGAACAGGCTCAGCTCACCCGGCTCCGTGAAGTCGGTCTCCGCCGCGAACAGGGTCACGGTCCGCAGGCGGTCATCACGATCCCGGGCCAGGGCCGCGGCCGCGATCGCCAGGAGCGTGCCGCCGAGGCAGTAGCCCACCGCGTGGACCTTGTGCCCCGGCACGATCGCCGAGACCGCCGCCAGCGCCTCCATGAACCCAAGCGTGCGGTAGTCCTCGAAGCCGAGGTCGCTATCGTCCGGTCCCGGGTTCTTCCACGAGATGATGAAGACGGTGTGCCCGTGATCGACCAGGTACTTGACGAGCGAGTTGTGCGGCGAGAGGTCCAGGATGTAGTACTTCATGATCCAGGCGGGCACGATGAGGACCGGCTCGGCCTGGACGGAGTCGGTGGTCGGGGCGTACTGGATCAGTTCGATCAGCCGGTTGCGGTAGACCACCCGTCCCGGGGTGACTGCCACCGCCTGGCCCACCGGGAAGGCCTCGGCGCCGGCGGGCTTGCGGCCTAGCACGGCCCGCTCCCAATCCTCCAGGAGGTTCGCCGCGCCTCGGCCGAAGTTGGCGCCGCCCTGCTCCCAGGTCGCCTTCAGGACCTCGGGGTTGGTCCACGGGCAATTCGTCGGCGCGAGGACGTCGAGGAGTTGCCGTCCGACAAAGGTGACGACCTGCTCGGAGTGGCGCGAAACGCCGTGTACCCCGGTGGTGGCGTTGTGCAGCCATTGCTGTGCGAACAGGAACGATTGCTGGCACAGGTTGAAGGGCCAGTGCTGCCAGGCGGGGCCGGCGAAGCGCTGGTCCTGCGGCAGCGGCTCGATGGCAGGCGGGGCGTCCGGCCGGGCCGCGGCGCGGGCGGCGTAGAAGCCGAAGCGCAGGCCCTTGCGCAGCAGCTTCCTCATCAGGTCCAGTTGCTTGCCCGGGGAGAACCCCAGGTGAACCAACCAGTCGAGGGAATCCAACAAGAGGCCGGGCGGAGAGAGGCCGAAGCTGAGACGGCCGACCCGGGCGCGAAGGAGGCGGTCCCAGTTGGCGGCGCTGTCCGACTCAGGGACGGATGGCTCCGCCGCGCGCACCGTCATGCCGGCCGGGATAGGAAGGCTGCCGGCAGTCGGTCCGTAAGACGACTTCGCTCTCAAAGAGTTGTCGCTCGCGGCAGGCGAGCCAGGCAGCGCGGATCGGCTTGCTTGGACCTGGGCTGGTGGCGGCATGGTCACATCCCTCTCTCCGACCGATTTCGGAAGGGCGCGACCACCGTGCCACGGTGCGACGTCGGGTGGACGCGCGAGCAGCTGGTTCTTGACCACGAGGCACATCGACCGGCCGATGCGGGACACTCCGGTCCCTCATCTCGCGGTGATGCTTGGTCCCCTCCGGCGGCCTCAACGTCCGTGCCGGGTTCGGCCCCGCCGGTGGCGGGTCATTGTTCGTGCTCCTGGGACGCTGTTTGGGCCGCGCGGGCGACAGCCGCGACGACATCGGTGCTGCTGACGATCCCACAGGGCCGGTTGTGTTCGCCCACCACCAGGACGCGGTGAATGTGGGCATCGACCATCTTCTGGGCCAGTTCCCCAACGGGAGTCGTGGGGAGGACCGTCACCGGCTGCACCGTCATGTAATGGCGGATTTCGTTGTCGGGGGAATCCTCGACGCTGATCATCTCGCCCCACGGGGCGATAAAGCTGATCTCTTCTCCTTCTGCTCCCGCCCGGGTGACGAAATCGCTCGACGAGAGCACGCCGATGCAGCGCCCCGCCGGGTCCACGACGGGCGCGCCGGTGATGTTGGATCGGGACAGCAAGCGGGCCGCGTCGCGAAGCGACGTGCCCTCAGGGATGGTCACCACGGGACTCATCATCAGGTCGGCGGCGGTCAAGGCCAGAAGAGATTTGGCCGCCGCGCGCTTGGTTGCTGCTCGCACGGTTGGTTTCCTCCGGGGCGAGTTGTCGATGGCACTGAGTAGGCTATCTCTTAGGCCCGCAAACCATGTGCCAGCCAATGCCTTGGCCCGAGCAGAATTATTTCCGTTTAGCGGCGGGTCGCAGACCCGCGCGGGTCTGCGACCCGCCGCTAAACAGCGAACTTGTGAATCGATTGCCTCTAAGGGTGCGCGGAATGGCCCCAACTGGTGTGCCGAATCGCACAGCTCCCTTGTCGATGGGACTTCTGTAGAGGTGGAACCGTCCCTCGCGGACCCGGTTAGGCGTTCTGGCACCTGATTTGCCAACTCTCCGATGCCATCGAGTTGAAACAAGGGGGATTGACGGCGTGACGGCCAACGACCGAGTGCCGAATGCGGCCACGCCCGCGGCGCTGCCCAGGCCCCCTGAGCCTTCGCAGCCTGCCCCCGGTGCGGTTCAGGCGAGCAGCAAGCCGGTTGTCAAGACACACATTGTCGAGGAACTCGGGGAGAAGGCGTTGCTGCTGCCGGCCCTGGTCAACGAGGCCCTCGCCGCCAACGACCGGGCCAAGTACCGCATGACGCTCCTGCAAGCGGCGCGGACGCATGCGGACCAGCCGGACGCCACCGTGACGGACCTCCGCCCCGAGCGGCTCGCCTGTGGCATTACCGACGACGAGTTGGACGGCGTCGTTCGGCGCTGCCGCAAGGGGGACGAGGATTACCTCATCCCCCTGGCCCACCGCCTTCACGACGGCCTGATCCAGGACGTCCGCCGAATGCTGGCCCCGCTCGGCGCCCGGGACGGCTCGGAAGTGCCGAACGGCCCGGCGTCCACCGCCGACTACGAGGGCCGCTTGCAGACACTCCTCGCCGAGGCCCCTTCCCTGGTCGAGGACTCGATCCCCGGGGCCTACATTACCCGCCTGACCTCGGGGCAGCGGGGCGCGGGGGACAGCCTGCACCTGCTCATTATGGACCTGCACAAGGAGTTGAACCGGCTGCAGGAGCGACTGGCCACCGAAACAATCGACGGCGCCCAAGTCTACGGCGTGGAAGCGGACGACCGCCCGCTGATCGCCGCCTTCATGAAGGGAGTCAACCAGACGCGGCGGCTGAAGTTCGACCACCCCGGCCTGGGCACCACGGCCACCCACAGCGGCGGACGGCTCGTCATCCAGAACGACATCGGCCTGACTGACGCCCACGTCCTGGTCGTCCACGTCGAGGGCCGGCGTGTCACGCTCACCTACACCGACGTCCACATCGAGCGACTGGTGTTCTTCCAAAACCTCTTCGACCGCTTTGGGGTGTCCTGGGCCGACACAGTTTCGAGGCGGGCGGCCGGGTTGGAGGAAGATCTGTACCACCTCAGCGTGGGGACCTACACGGCGCCGGACCGGGGGGCCCTGCTGGCCTACCTGACCTTCCTGGGGTCGCAGCTGGTCTTCCTGATCGACTGGAACCGGGCCCGCAAGCGGCTGCGGAAGTTCGCCCCGCGGCGCGTGTGCCTGGAGGTGCTGCGCTGGGCGGCCGACCAGAACCAGGGGCACCGGGGCTTCCTGGCCCTCGGGGGGGAGCAGCTGATCTTCGACGCCCTGCAGGCGGCCGGCCGCCTGCCGCTCCCCCCGGGCGGACAGCTATCCGACTTCCTCGGCCGGGAGCGGACGGCCGAGTTCCTCAAGTTCACCCTGCAGGCCGCCAGCGAGGGATTGCGCGCCGGGCAGTCCGAGTTCCTCATCCGCGACGAGATCAGCGCGGAGCTGCGGCGCTACATCGACACGGTCCACCAGGGCCTGCTGGAAGTGGCCGCCGAGCACGCTTCGCTGATCGTGGAGTTGGCGACAGCCGCCCGCGACCTCCTTGTCGGCACGGCCCCGGCGCCGGACCTGATTGAGCGCGTCGTGCGGCGGGCCCGGCGCTGGGAGCACCGCGCCGACGAACTGGTCAACCGCTGCCGCGCGGCTCGTCAGGACGACGAGTCCCGGCCCATTCGCGATCTGCTGGTGACAGCCGATGACGCCGCCGACAGCTTGGAGGAGGCCATCTTTCGCCTGAGCCTGCTGCTGGGTGCGGCCACGGCGTCGCCGCCCGCGCCGCTGGGGGACCTGGCGGGGTTGGTGGTGCAGGGGGCGCAGGAGCACCTCAAGGCGGTCGAGAGCGCCCGCCACCTACACCGCGGCAGCATGCGGGAACAGGTGGACGACTTCCTGCGCGCGGTCGATCAGACCATGACCGTGGAGCACCAGACCGACGACGCCCACCGCCGCGCCCAGGCCACGGGGTTGAGCTTCCCGGGCGACTTCAAGCAGTGGTACTTGTTCAACGGCGTCGCCGACAAGCTCGAGGAAGCCGCTGACGCGCTGCTGCGCTCCGCCCTGGCGCTGCGGGACTACATCCTTGGTGAAGTGCTGAGGCGCTAGTACGGCGGCAAAGGAGGTCTTGTTCGACCCCTGCCGGCTTGCCCGGCAGGTGAAGCAGGTCGCCAGCTAGGTCCGACCCCTGCCGGCTTGCCCGGCAGGTGAAGCAGGTCGCCAGCTAACCCGGCCATCGGCCCTCTCCCCGACCCCTGCCGGCTTGCCCGGCAGGTGAAGCAGGTCGCCAGCTAGGTTAGCCGCCGACCTCCTTCACCTGCCGGGCAAGCCGGCAGGGGTCGAGGCGGGTGCGCCGCGCCCCGAGGTTAGCCGCCGACCTCCTTCACCTGCCGGGCAAGCCGGCAGGGGTCGTACAACAGGTCGCTTGAATCTGCACTAGGGAGGGATGAGGATGGCCGCGGCGGTGCGACCGGAGGGGTTGTACCTGTTCGGCTGTGGGGCCCCGCTCTCTGCCAGCGCGACGGCCGAGGTGGTCGGGAACAAGGCGGCGGGCCTGATCCGCATGGCGGGGGCAGGCTTGCCCGTGCCGCCCGGCTTCGTCCTGCCGACGGCCCTCTGCCGCGCCTACCTGCAGCAGGGGGGGCGGTTGCCGGATGAGACGGTAGACCTCCTGCGGTCGGGCCTCGGCGAGCTGGAACGGGTCAGCGGCCTGGGCTTCGGCCGCGATCGGCGGCCACTGCTGGTCTCCGTGCGCTCGGGGGCGCCGGCCTCGATGCCGGGCATGCTGGACACTGTGCTGAACATCGGGCTGTGTGACAGGACCTTGCCGGCCCTGGTGCGCCTGACCGGCAACCCGCGTCACGCCTGGGACTCCTACCGCCGCCTGATCCAGGCCTACGCCGAGGTCGTCGGCGGGTTGCCGGCCGTGCCGTTCGAGCGCGTCCTCGAGGAGCACCTGCGGCGTGAGGCCGTCCCTTCGGTCATCGAGTTGGACGTCACCGCCCTCAAAGGTGTCTGCCAGGAGCTGCTGGCGCGGTACGAGGCAGAGGCAGGCGCACTTTTCCCGCAAGACCCGCTGGCCCAGCTGACCGGGGCCGTGGCGGCGGTATTCCGCTCCTGGCAAAGCGCCCGGGCGGCCGAGTACCGCCGCCTGCACGGGCTGGACGACCTGGCCGGCACGGCGGTGACGGTACAGGCAATGGTCTTCGGGAACATGGGCGGCACGTCGGGAGCTGGTGTCGGCTTCACCCGGGACCCGGCCACCGGGGAGAACGAGCTCTACCTGGACTTCCTGTGGAACGCACAGGGCGAGGACGTGGTGTCCGGCCGCTGTGCCGTGCCGGGCGCGGTCGGCCTCCGGCGGCCCGCGCCGGAACTGTACCAGCAGGTGCGGCAGGCCGGCGTCCGGTTGGAGCAGTTGTTTGGCGACGCCCAGGACTTCGAGTTCACCGTGCAGGAAGGGCGCCTCTACCTGCTCCAGTCGCGGGCCGCCAAGCGGACGGCATGGGCGGCCCTGCGCATCGCCTGTGACCAGGTGGCTGAAGGGCTGATCGACGAGGCAATGGCCCTGAAGCGTCTGGCGGGGTACGACCTGGCCTCGATCCGCACCACGCGGCTGGTCGTGCCGGAAGGCTGCCGGCCGATCAGCGCGGGGGTGCCGGCAAGCCCAGGGGTGGCGGTCGGGGAGGCCGTGTTCGAGCCGGAGGCCGCCGTGGCGCGAGCCTCGTCCGGCCGCTCCGCGATCCTGGTACGGGCCGACATTGCTACGGAAGACATTGCCGGGCTCGCGGCCGCGGCGGGTGTGCTGACCGCTCGCGGCGGACGCACCTCGCACGCGGCCGTCGTCGCTCGCCAGCTCAACAAGGTCTGTATCGTCGGCTGTGGCGACCTGGTCTTCCTCGGCGGCGGCCGGGGTTGCCGCATCGGGGGGGAGGTGATCCGCGAAGGGGCGGCCCTGTCACTGGACGGGCACTCCGGCCGCGTCTACTGCGGGCGACTGGAGTACATCGAGGAGAAGCCGACACGCCTCGTGGAGGAGGTGAATCGTTGGAGGGCCCGTTCTCCCGGGATTCCGGTGCCAGTCGGCCAGGTAGAGGCTGGACTCCTGATCAAGAATAGAGGCGATAAGTAAAACCTCCAAGGCGGCGAGCGCTTCACCTCCCGGCCGTCCCGATTCCCTGGACGATCAGTCACATGTCCCTAATCCGCACAGTGTCTGGCCCGAGTCGCACAGCGAATGCTCCCAGCCGGTGGGGCAAATCCGAGCGGAGGCCCCTGCGTCACGAAACCTGCAGCGCGTCAGCGCCTGGCACGCGCTGCGGCATGGCGAATGCTCCTCGGTGCCCAAGGGGCTGCCCCGATTGCAGTTCGAGCAAGGCAACATCAAGGCGCAGACACAGGAGGGCACCGCCGTGACTCACTTCACAATGCCGGGCGACCCAACGCCCCGCGTGCTGATCGTCGAAGCCGACCTCGACACCCTAGACCTGCTGGCCAGTTGCCTCCGGGGCCACGGCTACGAGGTCGAAGGCGCCTGCGACGAGGAGGCGGGGCTGGACTCCCTGCGCGAGCGCGGGGTGCCCAGCCTGCTCCTGCTGGACCTGAACCTGCCGGGGATCGACGGCTGGGACTTCCTGGACGCGGTCGTCAGCGAACCGGCGTGGTGCGCCGTCCCGGTCATCGTCCTGACCGGGGACCCGGAAGTGTCCCAGCAAGAAGCGAGCGCTCTGGGAGTCGATGGCGTGCTTCTCAAGCCGGTGGACGCCGACGTGTTGCTGGCGGCCGTTGGTCGCTGCTGCGACGCCGGGTGTGTCACCGCGTGAGCCGGCACGACGAGCCTTCCCCGGTCCGGGGCCGGTGGTAGACCGCTTCCGGCCACGGTGCTGTCGAAACGCTTGGCCGCGTTTTCGGGTATGATAGGACACCGAACCTGTCACGCTTTTCCCGAGGCGCAGCACATGACTCGTCGCGGACCGTTGGTTGGCTACCTGTCCCTCGCGTTCCTTCTCGCCACCGGCCTGTCGGCCCCGGCCGCGGACCCGCCGAAAGCGGCCGCCGTCGGCGACAAGGTCCCCAACAGCAACTCGCTGCGCGACCTGCGCGGCAACCGCCGGGCCCTGCACGATTTCAAGGGCCACAAGGCCGTCGTCATCGCCTTCGTCGGCGCCGACTGCCCGATTTCCAACCTCTACCTGCCCGGCCTCGTCGCCCTGGAGAAGAAGTACCGCGCCAAGGAGGTGCAGTTCCTGGCCGTCTACGCCAACGAGCAGGAAGACCTCGACCAGGTGGCCGGCCACGCCTATGACCGCGACGTGCCGTTCCCAGTCCTGAAGGACTTCGGCCAGAAGTTCGCGGACCTCCTCGGCGTCACCCGCGTTCCGACCGTCGTGGTCCTCGACGGCGAGTTTGTCCTGCGCTACCGCGGCCGGATCGACGACCGTTACGGGGTCGCTTCCCGCCGCGACAAGGCGACGCGCGACGACCTGGGCTTGGCCGTCGAGGAGGTGCTGGCCGGCAAGAAGCTCGGCGTGGCCGAGACCGAGGCCGACGGTTGCCTGCTCGACCGCGGCCAGAAGAAGGCGGACAAGACCGGCGTGACGTACACCAAGGACGTGGCGGCGATCCTCCAACAGCGCTGCCAGGGCTGCCACCGCCCCAGCCAGGCGGCGCCCTTCTCCCTTTTGACCTACGACGACGCGGCGAAGCACGGCGCCATGCTCCGGGAGGTCACGTCCCAACGGCGCATGCCGCCCTGGCACGCCGACTCGCGCTACGGCCACTTCCGCAACGACCGCCGGATGACCCGCGCGGAGATCGAGACCCTGGCCGCCTGGGTGGACGGCGGGATGCCGAAGGGGGACGACAAGGACCTGCCAAAACCGGTCGCCTGGCCGGAAGGTTGGACGATGGGCAAACCGGACCAGGTCTTTGAAATGCCGGAGGCGTTCGACGTCCCGGCGACGGGCGTGGTGCCCTACAAGAACTGGGTCATCGACACCACGTTTACCGAGGACCGCTGGGTCCAGGCGGCCGAGTGCCGCCCCGGGGCGCCGGGCGTGGTGCATCACATGGTCGCCTACATCCTCAAGGGGAGCGGGCGCGGCGGCCCGCTGGGGGTGGACGGGTCGATGTCTGTCCTCGTCGGCTGGGCGCCGGGCGACCTGGGGCTGAGCTGTCCGCCGGACACCGCCCTGCGCGTCCCCAAGGGGGCGCGGCTGCGGCTGGAGATGCACTACACGCCCAACGGCACCGCGGTGAAGGACCGCTCGGCCATCGGCATCACGTTCGCGCCGAAGCCGCCGAAGTACGAGTTGCTGATGAGCGAGTTCGCCAACATGGGCATCGCCGTGCCGCCCCACGACCCGCACTACCGGGCCGAGGCGACGTTCCGCCTGCCGGCCGACGCGCGCGTCCTCAGCTTCGTGCCGCACATGCACTGGCGCGGCAAGGACTACTTCTACGAGGTCATTTACCCGGATGGGAAGAAGGAGACGCTGCTGTCGGTGCCGCGCTGGGACTTCAACTGGCAGAGTGCCTACCGCCTCAAGGAGCCGTTGAAGCTGCAGAAGGGGGCGAAGCTGCACGCCGTGGCCCACTGGGACAATTCGGCGAACAACCCGCTGAACCCCGCGCCCGACAAGACGGTCTACTTCGGCCTGCAGTCGTGGGAGGAGATGATGGTCGGCTGGGTCAGCTACGTCTGGGAGCGCCCCGAGACCGCCGCGGCACTGGCCAAGAACCCGCCGCGGCCCTCCGACCTGATGTTCGACCGCCTGGACGTCAACGGCGACGACGTGATCACGCCGGACGAGATCCCGGAGCGACTGCGACCGCTCCTGCTGGTCGGGGGCATCAAGCTGCCGGAGAAAATGACGCGCGAGGAGTTCGCCAAGCTGTTCGAGCAGATGCGCGGCCGCCTCGGCCCGCGGAAGCCCCGCGAGGAAGAGAAGAAGCCCGCAGACGGGGAGAAGAAGCCGGAGGGGCAGGGGCTGACACTCTACGAGGCCGAGAAGAGGGCCGCGGACAAGGAGGAGAAGGGCGCCGCGGAGGTGAAGGTCGGCGGCAATTTCGAGGTGAAGGAGGTCAAGGACATCGCTTATTACGAGGGCGATGACGCCGACCCCAAGAAGCACAAGCTGGACCTCTTCCTCCCCAAGGGGCAAAAGGACTTCCCAGTGCTGATCTTCGTCCACGGGGGCGCGTGGGTCTTCGGGGACCGCAAGATGTACGGCAGCCTCGGCAACACCTTCGCCAAGAACGGCATCGGCACGGTGGTCATCAGCTACCGGTTGACGCCGCAGGTGCAGCACCCGGGGCACATCGAGGACGTGGCGCGGGCCTTCGCCTGGACGCACGAAAACATCGGCAAGTACGGCGGTAAAGCGGACCAGATCTTCGTCTCGGGCCAGTCGGCCGGCGGCCACCTGACGGCACTGCTCGCCACTAACGAGACCTATCTGAAGGCCCACAAACTGTCGCTCAAGGACATCAAAGGGGCCATCCCGATCAGCGGCGTCTACACCATCGTGCCGAACACGATGCCCAGGATCTTCGGCAAGGGGCAGGAGGCCGCCGACAGCGCCTCGCCGCTCAAGCACGTTAGCGGCAACGAACCGCCCTTCCTCATCCTCTACGCCGATAAAGACTTCCCGACCATCGACCGGATGTCTGAGAACCTGTTCGAGGCGCTCAAGAAGAAGAAGGTGGCGGTGAGCTGCGTGACGATGAAGGACCGGAACCATATCGATAGTATCATGAAGATCGCCACCAACGAGGCCGAGCCCGGCACCCAGGCGATGCTGGAATTCATCGCCAAACACTCCGGAATGAAGCTGAAGCCGCGCGAGGAGAAGAAGAAGGAATGACCCCCGAAGGGGAAGAAGCCACCGGGGCGACGCGCCACGAATGCCACGGCGCCGGCGGCGCCGTGGTGGCGAGAGGTATTACCCCGGCAAGAAAGAGGCGCACACAAGCCTGACGCGCCAGCGAAGGGGAGCCGTCTCCCTTCGCTGGCGCGTCAGGCTTGTGAGGGTGTCGCCGCCGGCCCTGGGGCCGTCTTATCGCGGCGGGTTTGGCTCCCGCGGCCCCGGACCGTCCTTCGAGGCGATGAACACTCGCTCCTTGGGGAACTTCTCCACCACCCCCTCGGCCACCCCGAAGTTATCCCTCAAGAGGTAGTCGGGGTTCGATGCCAGCCAGACCGACAGATCGATCGCCTGGTAGTGTCCGGTGTTGAACGCGATCAGCAGCCGGGCCGGCTCCGTCCCCTTGTTCTCGACCGAGTGTCCGTACCCCAGGGGGATGTAGCCGACGTCGCCCCGGCGCAACGTCTCGATCCGGAAGCGGCCGTGCGACCCGAACAGCGTCACATCGACCTGACCGCGGAGGACGTACTGCCATTCGTCCGCGTTGGGGTGCCAGTGCAACTCGCGCAGGGCGCCCGGCTCCAGGTCGAGGATGACGCCGGTGATCGTCGTGGAGATCGGGAACTTGTCCTGCCCCACGCGCCACTCCCGCCCGCCCCGGTGGATCGAGTTGGGCTGCTGCGAAAGCATGCGGTACTTGTGCGTGTTCGGCGACGTCCGCAGCTTCCCCTGGTGCGGCGGGGCCGGTTCGGCGGGCGGCACCGGGCCGCGGGCGAAATACACCTCCTCCTTGGGGAACTTGTCGAACGCCGACTCGGGCAGCCCCAGGTTCTTCGCCAACAGCGACTTCGGCGCGTGGCCGAGCCAGTCGGTGATGCTGAACGTGCCGAACTCCGAAAAGTAGCCGTTGTCGAACACCAGCACGAAGTGGCACAACTTATCGCCCAGCGCCTGGATCGAGTGGCCGTGCCCGCGCGGGAAGTACCAGATGTCCCCCGGCTCGAAGTCGTTCGTCTCGGAGTCGCCCCCCGGGGCGATGACTGTCGTGCGGCAGCGGCCTTCGATGACGTAGGCCCATTCGGCGGCGGTGGCGTGCCAGTGCAGCTCGCGCATCCCACCCGGCTCCAGCCGCATCGACACGCCGGCGATCCCCTTGGAGATGGGCAACTGCTTGACGGTGGCCTCCCGCGCGGAGTTCCCGCCGATGACCTTGCCCTCCGACTGCTCCAGGGCAAACCGGAAGGTGGGCAGTTCTGCGCCATCGAGGAGCGGGTCCGGCTTGTTGAGGGCCCCGATATCGGCGCGGGACTCGGCGGCCGTGGCGGCCAGTCCGGCTACGGCTGCGGTCGCCCCCAGGAATTTCCGTCGCGTCAGATCGGACATATTGCAACGCCTCCTTCACTACCCTTGGAATTGCGGTCGAGCGATCGCGCCCTTGGACCCCCGGACGTAAGAGTCTGTTGCGAACGCCGCTTGCGGCTTCGCAGGAACGATTGCGAAGCCGCAAGCGGCTTCCGGAACAGACTCCAGGTGTCGTTCTACGTCGAAGGGTTCCCGGGGAGAAGGCGGTCCACCTCCACGGCCACGCCTCCCGCGTAATCGACTCGGCCGAAGGGGCGGAGCCGCTCAGGCTCGACCCGGAGTTCCTGACCGGGCGGACGTTGACGGGCACGGTCGTCGGTCCGGACGGCAAGCCGTTGACCGGCTGGCACGAGCGGGGGGTGCGCATAGGATGAGGCGGTAGCCTCCGACGCGCCGACCCCATCCCCCCGTGAGGAGGGCCGCTCGTGCAGTTTCGACAGCTCGCCGGCACAGGCTTGCATCTCTCCTGGCTCAGCTTCGGCGCCTCGTCGCTGGGCGCCGAGTTCCGCCCTGTCGATCTCGACGAGGCGATCCGCTCCGTCCGGGTCGCCCTCGACCTGGGCATGAACTTCATCGACACCTCGCCCTTCTACGGCCGCGGCCTGAGCGAGTGCCTCCTCGGCCCCGCCCTGCGCGACGTGTCGCGCGACCGCTACTACCTCGGCACCAAGCTCGGCCGCTACGACGTCAATCACTTCGACTTCTCCGCGAGCCGCGTCGTCGAGAGCATCGACGTCAGCCTGCACCGCATGGGCACCGACCACCTCGACATCATCCTCTGCCACGACATCGAGTTCGTGGACATGGCCCAAATCGTGGAGGAAACGTTGCCCGCTCTGCGCAAAGTGCAGCAGCAGGGCAAGGTGCGCTTCATCGGCGTCAGCGGCTACCCGATGAATATCTTCCGCTACGTCCTCGACCGCGCGGAGCTGGACGTGGTTTTGTCCTACAACCACTACACCTTGCAGAACACGATGCTGGACGACCTGGTCCCGTACCTGAGGGGCAAGCGCGTCGGCATCATGAACGCGGCGCCGTTCTCGGCCCGGCTGCTAACCAACGCGCCGCTGCCGCCGTGGCACAAGGCGACGCCGGAGGTGCGTGCCGTCGCCCGCCGCGCCGCCGTGTACTGTGCCGCCGCCGGGGTCGATATCGCGCAGCTGGCGCTGCAATACTCCCTGGCACACCCTGACCTGGCGACGTGTGTCGTCGGCTCGGCCAACCCCGACAACGTCCGCAAGTGGGTCGAGTGGTCCGAGAAGCCCATCGACCAAACACTGCTCGGCGAGGTGCTGAACATCCTGAAGCCGATCCATAATTGGTTCTACGTCGAGGGGCGGCCGGAGAACAACGACCCGCAATGAAGCCGCTTGCGGCTTAGCGTTCGCCTCATCCCCGAGGAGGCGAACGCTAAGCCGCAAGCGGCCGGAGATTCCCCCATGAAAGCCCTATCCCTGGAAGCGCCGAAGCAGTGGAAGCGGATCGACGTCCCCGGGCCGGCGGCGCCGGGTCCGGGCGAGGCGCTGGTGCGCGTTCACGACGTCGGCATCTGCGGCACCGACATCGGCGGCTACCTCGGCAAGATGCCGTTCTTCAGCTACCCGCGCATCCCCGGCCACGAGTTGGGCGTCGAGGTCGAGGCCGTCGGCCCAGACGTTGCCAACGTCATGCCGGGCGACCGCTGCTCCGTCGAGCCGTACATCAACTGCCAGAAGTGCCACGCCTGCGCCCGCGGCAAGAGCAACTGCTGCGAGAAGCACCAGACGCTCGGCGTCCACTGCGACGGCGGCCTGCGGCCGCGCTTCCTGGTGCCGGCCCGCAAGCTGCACGTCTCGCGCAAACTCACCTTCGAGCAGCTTGCCCTCGTCGAGACCCTGGCCATCGGCTGCCACGCCACCCACCGGGCCGCGCCGCGGCCGGACGAGTCGTGCCTGATCATTGGCGCCGGCCCCATCGGGTTGGCCACGCTCGAGTTCGTCAAGCTGAGCGGAGCCAAGGTCATCGTCCTCGACATGAACGAGCAGCGCCTCGACTTCTGCCGGCGCGTCATGGGTGTGCCGCACACGCTCACGCCGTCGGACAAACTCGAGCAGGACCTGCGCGCCGTGACGGACGGTCACATGCCCGACGTGGTCATCGACGCGACGGGACACAGCGGGTCGATGTCGAGCGCCTTCGGCCTCATCGCCCACGGCGGCCGGCTCGTCTTCGTCGGCATCACCACCGACGAGGTGAAGTTCCGCCATCCCGTGTTCCACCGGCCGGAGGGGACGCTCCTCTGCTCGCGCAACGCCCTGGCGCAGGACTTCACGCAGATCATCGCGCTGATCGAGGACGGCAAGATCGACACGCGGCCGTGGATCACGCACCGGGTGGTGTTCGAGGAGTTGATCGACGTGTTCCCATCGTACACGCGGCCGGAAACCGGCGTCATCAAGGCGATCATTGCAGTGGGAGAATAACAGTCGTGATCCGATCCGCAGTAACGGTCAGCCTGTGTTATGAAGCCCGCGGTGGGCCGTTCGTGTTCTGGCACGACCTGCCGGCGGCCTGCCGCGCGGCCAAGGAACTTGGCTTCGACGGCATCGAAGTGTTCCCGGTAACGAGGGATCGAGAGGACGCAGAGTTCCTGCGCTGCGTGCTCAACGACGAGGGCCTCGCTCTCGCCGCCGTCGGCAGCGGCGCCGGCTGGGTGCGGCGGCGCCTGACCCTGTGTCTACCCGACGCTGCTGCCCGGCAAGAGGCCCGTGCCTACATCCGCTCGGTCATCGACTTCGCGGGGCCGTTTCGGGCGCCGGCCATCATCGGCTCGATGCAGGGCCGCCACGGCGACGGCGTCGAGGCGGCGACGGCGCTGGGTTACCTCGCCGAGGCCCTCGAAGACCTGGGCGAGCACGCGAAGCAGTACGGCGTGCCGTTGCTCTTCGAGCCGCTCAACCGCTACGAGACGAACCTGGTCAACACGCTCGACGCCGGCGCGGCGCTGCTGCGGTCGCTGTCCACGAAGAACGTGCGGCTCCTGGCCGATCTGTTCCACATGAACATCGAGGAGGCGGACATGGCCGCGGCGATTCGGGCGGGGAAGGACGTGATCGCCCACGTCCATTTCGTGGACTCCAACCGCCGCCCGGCCGGCCTGGGCCACATCGACTACGCGCCCATCGTGACAGCGCTGCGAGAGATCGGTTATGACCGCTTTGTCTCCGCCGAGGCGCTGCCCTACCCCGACCCCGAGGCCGCCGCGCGCCAGACGATCAGCGCCTTCCGCCGGCACTTTGGATAACCGCTTGCGGCTTAGCGTTCGCTTCATCGAGGGGTTGCGCGAACGCTAAGCCGCAAGCGGCTATCTGGGAAATCCTCCTCATGCTCAAACACCGACTCATCCACCCGAAGATCAACGAAGTCATCGGCCGTGCCGGCCACCACGCGAAAATCCTCATCGCGGACGGCAACTATCCCGCCTCCTCGAAGAAGGGGCCGAACGCCGAGTTGGTCTGCCTCAACCTGATGCCGGGCGTCGTCACCTGCGCCCAGGTGCTGGAGGCGATCATCTCCGCTGTCCCCATCGACCTCGTCAACACGATGATGTACACGCGTGACGACCCTTACGCTCTCGACGCCGACCCGCCCGTCTGGGACGAGTACCGGGCCGTCCTGCGCCGGGCCGGCCTAGACCTGCGGCTGGAGCCGATCGACAAATGGGACTTCTACAAGGCGGTCGAGACGCCCGACCACGTCCTCACCATCCAGACCGGCGACCAGCAGCGCTTCGCCAACGTGCTGCTCTCGGTCGGCGTCCGCACGGACTGACAGGTCGCCGCGAGGTCAAAACTGCCACGAGCAGGACAGGTGCCAGTGCCCGGGCGAGCCGTACCGGGTCGGCCCCACCGGGACGAGGACCCCGCCGGAGAGCCACCAGGTGTCGCTGAAACGGTAATGCAGGCCGGGCACCACTTCCCAGGTTCGCATCGCCCCCTGGTCGTGGTCGCTCCAGTAACCCTGCGCCTCCAGGAAGAAGAACAGCCCTCGGCTCGGGTCAGTCGGCAGGCTCGTCAGCGGCTGCTGCAGGGCCAGGCCGTACTGCAAGCCGCCGCTCTCCGACACCCCCTCGCGCCAGGTCGAGTTGGCCCGGACGTCCTTCCCCACGAAGCCGTGCAGCGCGGTGCCGTCGCCGAGGTCGTGGAAGACGGCAAGCGACGGCGTCACGAAGGACGGCCCCTCGTTGACGCCGTTGGACTCCAGCCCCGCCGGCCGCACCGCCTGGCAGGTGAAGGTGCAGCCCGTCCTGCCCGTGTCCAGGAACAGGTACTGCGTCTGGACCTTGTAATAGCCGACGCCGCCTGGGGCACCGCGGCGACGGAAGTCGAAGAACGGGTTGTCCTGCCCCATCGACACCTGCACGGGCCCCCCGTCGCCGCTGGAGGGCGGCAGCGATCCGTCGGGGTCGGCCGGCGAGGTGTCGTCGTCGATCAGCCCGAGTGGGTCGCCCAGCGAGGTCGAAGGCATCCGCGGCAGGCGGAGGCGCGGCGTGGACGACTGCGGCGGCGGCGGGTCGGCCATCGCCGCCCAGAGGTTGAGGTCGCGCAGCAGCAGTGGCTTGGCGTTGGGGTCGAGAGCGTCCACCCGATCCTGCGCGCGGACGCAGGGGGCGGTCAGACAGGTCAGTGCCACGGCCCAGGCCAGCGGGCCAAGCCGGCGCGGGAGAGAGGATGGTGCGCTCATGTTGCAGCGGGTTGCGTTGGCGAATCGACCGACCCACGTTCCCAGGGTCCGCGAAGCGGGGACGGGATGACTCCGCGGCCCGGCCGACCGAAAGCGGTCAGGGCTGGTGAGCGATTTATCGTCACCGGTCGCACGAAACAAGAGGAAGATGGGGCACGGCACGGCACGATGGCCGTCGCCCCGCGCGGGGCGCGACACCTGGGGGAACGGGGAAGGCGGGGAAGGGAAGGCGGGAAGTCAGGCCACGACCCGTTGCATCGTCGCCAGCAGTTCCTCCATCGGGATCGGCTTGGCGAAGTAGCCGCAGATGCCGAGCTTGACGAGTTCGGCGTTCTCCTCGGGGTCGGTGCAACCGCTACAGACGACCACCGGCAGGTTCGGCTGGAGTTCGCGGAAGCGGGCACAAAGGTCGATGCCGCTGATGTCGGGAAGCTGGATGTCGAGGAGGACCACGTCGATTCCCGAAGGCGACAGCGGCGTGCGCAGGATCGCGACGGCGTCGTGCCCGGTGGCCGCGGTCTGGACGAGGTAGCCGGCGCGAACCAGGGCCCGGAACATGGTATCGCGGACCAACTCGTCGTCCTCCACGAGGAGTACGGTGGGTTGAGAGGAGTGCTTCAGCGGAGAAATCATGGCATCGGCTTCCCGGCGGCGCCGGCGCACGAACAGCCCTTCCTGGGCCGGCCGTCCAGTTCGCGCACCTGCAGGCCCAACTGATATATTTATAAGAATGCTCGGTCCGGCGTAAAGGGGGATCTGAGTAATTTCCTGCCGCCACGGATAATTCCTTCCGGCGCGCCACGGCGCCGGTTACCCAGAAAGCCCTGCCGCGACTGGTGGAACGTCCGACATAATGAAAGCCGTAAGCGGCCGGAATCGGAGGGTCTCATGCCCGCGCAACTGCTCGACGGCAACACGCTGAAAGAGGCGATGGAGACGGAGATCGCCGCCGAGGTGGCGAAGTTCGTGCAGGCGACCGGGGTGCGCCCCGGCCTCGCCGCCGTCCTCGTCGGCAGCAACGACGCCAGCCAGCGCTACGTCCGCAACAAGCGCAAGGCGTGCGAGCGCGTCGGCCTGGCGAGCTTCTTGCATGAGCTGCCGCAGGAGACGACGCAGCAGCAGCTTCTCGACCTGGTGGCCGGCCTCAACGCCGACCCCGCCGTCCACGGGATCCTCGTGCAGATACCGCTGCCGAAGCAGATTCGGGAAGAGGCGATCATCCGGGCCGTGTCACCACACAAGGACGTGGACGGCTTCGGCCCGGAGAGCCTCGGTCTGCTCGCCGCCGGCCACCCGCGCTTCCTGGCGTGTACCCCCTACGGCATCCAGCAGATACTGGTCCGCAACGGCATCGATCCGAACGGCAAGCACGTCGTCATCGTCGGCCGCAGCACCATCGTCGGCAAGCCGCTGGCCCTGATCCTGATGCAGAAGGCGCCCGGCTGCAACGCCACGGTGACGGTCTGCCATAGCGGCAGCCGCAACCTCGCCGAGCTGACGCGCTCCGCCGATATCGTCGTTGTCGCCATCGGTCAGGCGCACTTCCTCAAGGCCGACATGGTGAAGCCGGGCGCGGTCGTCATCGACGTGGGCATCAACCCCAGGCTGGACGGGAAGCCGGGTGTGACCGGCGACGTCGATTTCGACGCGGTCAAGGAAGTGGCCGGCGCCATCACGCCCGTGCCCGGCGGCGTCGGGCCGATGACCATCACCATGCTGCTGCACAACACCTTGCAGGCGGCGCGGATGCAGGCGGAGCGGCGGTCGTGAGAGAACGAACTTCAACAACCGTTAAGGATGACTGACATGCCTTCACCATTTCCCGGGATGGATCCGTTTCTGGAAGACCCGGCGATCTTCCCAGACCTGCACGACCGATTGATCGCGGCCCTGAGAGACGCGATCAACGCGGTGCTCCCGCCGCCGTACTACGCCAGCAGCGCGTCGCGCGTCTGGATCGAGCCTACACAGCGACGGCCCGGGCCGGACGTCAACGTACTGCGCCCGGAGCAACCCGGCGGTGGGCCGATGGAGCCAGCCAACGGCGGCAGCATCGCCACAGCCGTAGCCGTGAAACCCGTGATCGTTCGTGTCCCCCATGAGGAGTTCCGAGAGCCCTTCCTGGAGATCTACGCGCGGCCCGGCAATGAGCGCCTTGTGACGACGATCGAGGTCCTCAGCCCAACGAACAAAACGCCCGGCGAAAAAGGACGCGACCTTTACGTGCAGAAGCAGAAGGAAGTGCTGAACAGTCAGGTTCACCTCGTCGAGATCGACCTGTTGCGCGGCGGCCGGCACGCCACGGCGGTGCCGCTAGACGCGGCGATCGCCAAGGCTGGGCCATTCGATTATCACGTCTGCATTCACACCTTCGACGAGTGGGAGGACTTCCTGGTTTACCCCATCCGGCTCGAGATGAGGTTGCCCGTGCTGGCGATCCCCCTGCTGCCGGGCGATCCTCCCGTGTCAGTGGACCTGCAAGCCGGACTCGATCGCTGCTACGACACGGGCCTCTACCAACGGCGTACGCACTACCGCGAGCGCACCCCGGTCCCGCCGCTGCGGCCGGAACAAGCGGCCTGGGCCGAGCGCCTGCTGCGCGAGAAAGGCATTCTCCCGGCTCCCCCGACCTCCTGAATCGCGCCATTCCCTGAAAGGTTTCCGCCCCACCCCGGAAGTACCTCGCGGAGGGACCGGCATGACCGACCCGCCGTTGACGCGGCCCAGCCTGCTGGTTCGCCTGCGCGACGCGACTGACGCCGACGCCTGGCGACAGTTCGTCGAGTTGTATGCCCCGCTCGTCTACCGCTACGCCCGGCGGCACCGGCTGCAGGACGCCGACGCCGCCGACCTGACGCAGGAGGTGCTGCGCGCCGTCAGCGGCGCCGTCGGCCGCCTCGACTACGACCCGGCACGCGGCTCGTTCCACGGCTGGGTCTTCACGCTGGCACACCGCAAACTGTGCGATTTCCTGACACGCTCCCGCCGGCAGCCCCGGGGCAGCGGCGACGACGCCACGCAGGAACTCCTCAATGAGTTGCCCGCTTCGGAAGAGGAACAGTGGGAGCGGGACTACGAACGGCGCCTGTTCGTCTGGGCCGCCGAGCGGGCGCGCGGCGAGTTCCGCGAGGCGACCTGGCAGGCGTTCTGGCAAACCGCCGTCGAAGGTCGATCCGCCCCGGAGGTCGCCGCGGCGCTGGGGATGTCGGTCGGCGCGGTCTACATCGCCAAGAGCCGCGTCCAGGCCCGGCTGAAGGGCCTGGTGCAGGAGGCGCGCGCCGAGTGACACACGGCGAGCGGCCGGGCGTCAGCCCGCCGGTAACGGTAAGGAACCGGCGGGCCGCCGCCGCGCCGCTCGCCAGAACCGGCGGGCTGACGCCGCGCCGCTCGCCAGAACCGGCGGGCTGACGCCGCGCCGCTCGCCAGAGGGGATGCCTCTCATGACGATGACATCATGTCCCGACCCGGCGCAACTGCTCCGGCTTCTCGACGGCGAGCTGCCCCAGGCCGAGCAGGCCGAACTGACCCGTCACCTGGACGGCTGCCCGGGCTGTCAGCGGGCGGTGGAGGACCTGGCCTCCGGCGGCCGGTCCTGGTCCGAGACGGCGGCGAACCTCAGCGGCGAGCAGCCGGGCGAGGAGTGCGAGCCGGCCCTGCGCCGCGCGGTCGACGAACTGGCAGGCGGGGCGGACGGGACGCAGGCCAACCGCACCGCCGCGAACGGGCCCCCCGCCAACGCCGACGGCGATCTTTCCTTCCTCGCCCCGTCGAAGAAGCCGGGACACCTCGGCCGGCTGGGGCACTACGAGATCCTTGAAGTGGTCGGCCGCGGCGGCATGGGCGTGGTGCTCAAGGGGTTCGATGAGAAGCTGCACCGCGTCGTCGCCGTCAAGGTGCTGGCGCCGTTGCTGGCCGCCAGCGGCACCGCCCGCAAGCGCTTCGTCCGCGAAGCCCAGGCGGCGGCCGCCGTGGCCCACGATCACGTCGTCGCCATCCACGCCGTCGAGGACGACGGGCCGATCCCCTACCTCGTCATGCAATTCGTCGCCGGCCTGTCGCTGGAGGACCGGATCAAGGCGGGCGGCCCCCTGGAGTTGAAGGAGGTGCTGCGCATCGGCCTGCAGACCGCGGCCGGCCTGGCGGCGGCCCACGCCCAGGGGTTGGTCCACCGCGACGTCAAGCCCGGCAATATCCTGCTCGAAAACGGCGTGCAGCGCGTCAAGATCACCGACTTCGGCCTGGCCCGCGCCGTGGACGACGCCAGCCTGACGCAGAGCGGTGTCATCGCCGGCACGCCGATGTTCATGGCGCCGGAGCAGGCGCGCGGCGAGGCGGTCGATCAGCGCAGCGACCTGTTCAGCCTCGGCAGTGTCCTGTACACGCTCTGCACCGGCCGGCCGCCGTTCCGGGCGGAGAGTACAATGGCGGTCCTCAAGCGCGTCTGCGACGATGCGCCGCGCCCCATCCGCGAGGTCAACCCCGACATCCCCGACTGGCTGGCGGCCATCGTCATGAAGCTGCTCGCGAAGGCGCCGGCGCAGCGCTTCCAGTCGGCGCAAGAAGTCGCCGATCTGCTTGGGCAGCACCTGGCGCACCTGCAACACCCGCACCTCGTGGGGCGGCCGCCCTCGGTCGCCACCACGGAGCAGCCCCGACGGAAACGCCGGCGCCGCCTGGCACTGCTGATCGCAGCGGTCCCGGTGGCGGCGGGCGTCCTGGTGGTGGTACTGACAGGGGGATTCGGCCGCGGCAAGCGCGTCGTCACCGCCGGCGAGGACAAGACCGTGCGCGTCTGGGACGCGGCGACCGGCAAGGAGATCAAAACGCTCGAAGCCCACGGGGAGGGCGTCATGAACGTCGCCTTCAGCCCCGACGGCAAACTGCTGGCCAGCGGCATCGAGGACGAGTGGAAACTGTGGGACGCCAACACTCTCAAGGAGGTCCGCACGGTCGAGGGGCGCGCCGGCTGGCTGGCCTTCGCTCCCGACGGGAAATCGCTGCTGGGCGGCGGGCACAACAACTCCGCCCTGCCCGACGCCGCTCACGTCGTCAAGCGCTGGGACCTGGAAGGCAAGGAGCTGGCCTCCTTCAAGCTGAAGGGCAAGGGCGGCTGGGCGGCCTACACGATGAGCCCGGACGGCAAGACGCTGTTCGAGGTGACCATCCACACGGAGGACCGCACCCTGCGCGCTTACGACACGACGACGGGCGCGGAAGTCCCACAACAAGGGCACGCTGGGCAGGTCTGGTCGGTCGCGGTCAGCCCGGACGGCAAGACCGTCGCCTCGGCCGGCAAGGACGGCACGGTCCGGGTCTGGGACGCGACGCACACGCCCTCGGCCTGCGGCGTGCTCCCGCTGTTCCCCGCGGGAACGAAGTCGCTGCACGGCGTCGCCTTCACTCCGGAAGGCCGCCATCTCGTCACCGCCAACCCCGATGGGAGCCTGTACGTGCTGCGGCTCGCCAGGCCCGGCGAGGTACTGCAACTGCCGGCCGACGCGGGCCAGTGAGGGCCTGTTCCCGAAGGCCGGCATGCGGAGCATGCCCTAGGCGCCGCAGTCCGTAGGGCATGCTCCGCATGCCGCCCGCTCCGGGAACAGACGCTGAGTGCCCCGTGCCGCTTCCGTGCCGCTACTTACCCCCCCTTCTCGATGATCGCCTCCTTTCCCTCACCATTCCTTCGCCTTTCGTTTATAGTGGCAAGCTGTTGCGCCACCGGCGGCCGGTCAACTGGGAAGTCCCGTCATGGAACACAACGGCAGAACACGCATCGCCATCCTCGCCAACCCCAGGGCCGGCGCCGAACAATCGCGCCGCCTCGTGGAGACGTTCGCCCGCAGGTTGCAGGCCATCGGCCTGGCACCCGTGGTCTGCTGGCACCGCCAGGAGTTGTCCGAAGCGGTCGCGTCGAGGAAGGACGACCTGCGCTGCGTGGTAGCGGCGGGCGGGGACGGGACGCTGTTGGAGGTGCTCAACCGGGCGCCCGGGGTGCCGGTCGCCCTTCTGCCGGTGGGGACGGAGAACCTGGTGGCCGGCTACTGCGGCCTGGCCCGCAATGCCGGAGCCCTGGCGGAGATCATCGCGACCGGGAGCTTGCGGGAGATCGACGTGGCGCGGGCCAACGAGCGCACCTTCTGCCTGATGGCGAGTGCGGGCTTCGACGCGGCCGTGGTCCACCGTATGCACCGGCGCCGCCGCGGACACATCACGCGCCTCAGCTACGCCTTGCCCATCGTGCAGCTGCTCCAGGATTATTGCTACCCGCCGATCGACGTGGAAGTGATCGACACCGGAGAGAAGTTGAGGGGTTCGCTGGCGTTCGTGTTCAACGTGCCGCGTTACGGCCTCGGCCTGTCGATTGCCCGGGACGCACAGCCCGACGACGGCCTCCTCGACCTGTACCTCTTCGAGCGGCCGGGCGTGTTCGCCCTGGCCGGGTACGCCCTGGCCATCCTCCGCGGCCGACATCTGGAGCGGCCCGACGTGCATCATCGCCGGGCGAAAGGCTTCCGGTTGTCTTCGGCCGGGGTGGTCCCGCTGCAGACCGACGGCGACCCGGCCGGCGAACTGCCCGCGACCGTTGAGGTGCTGCCGCAGAAGTTGAGGCTGCTGGTACCGAGTACTGAGTACTGAGTACTCAGTACTGTTACTGCCCGACGCCGCCGTGGACGCGCTCGGGCGTCAGGTGCGATGGCTGATCGACCATCCAGAAGCGCTCCATCTCGTACTCGATCTGGCGGAGGTTTTCGGACTGGTTCATCAGAACCATGGTCCGGCGCTGCGGGTCGCTCGGGTAGGCGTTGAGCATGCAGCCGGCGTTGAGCAACCCGGTCGCCACGACTGCCAGGAACAGCACGCGCCGCATAGCGCACCTCTCTCTCCAACGGATGACCCGCACCCCGCGCCGCGCACGATCCCGCCGGCCGGCTCCCCACCGACTCGGGGTCAGGTCAGGGCGACTCAGTCGCGCCCGCCACGACGGCGGGTCTGAGGATTGTATCGGTTCGTCCGAAAGGAGACTTGAGGAGGATTGTGCCCAAAACAACGAGAAACCCGGTCCGGCGCTCCGGACCGGGTTTGACGGGTGAGCCGGGTCAATCCCGGTCGGCCACGGGTTGTGGGACCGCTTTGCGCTTCCGGGGAGCCCGGGGAGCCCGGGGAGCCCGGGGAGCCCGGGCAGGGTGGGCGGGACCCTTGTCGGCGACCCCGTCGCCGTCGGCAGTGACGCCGTTGTTGACTGGGGTTTCCTCGTCCTCGTCCGGGGGGGGCACGGGGACGCGGGTCATGCGGCGAACACGCTCTTCCATGTCCTTGCCCGGCTTGAAGGTGACGACGCACTTGGGCGGCACCTCGACCTTCTCGCCGGTGCGCGGGTTGCGCGCCTTGCGCGCCTTGCGCCGCTTAACCTCGAAGACCCCGAAGTTCCGCAACTCGATCCGCCCCTGTTCGATCAGGGTATCCACGATGGCGTCGAAGGTCCGCTGCACGATATCCTTGGTCTTGAGCTGAGTTTCGCCGATGCGGTCGGCGATTTGCTTGACGATCTCTTTCTTGGTCACGGCTCCGTTCTCCTGACAACGTGCCCGGCCCATCCGCCGACAGAGCCCCTCAGGCGTGAAGCGTTTCAAGTGTAAAGACGCCAACGAGTAATGTCAAGATAAAAGGTCGGCGCCTGTCAGGCAACAAGAGAAATGTCCGCGGTCGGGAGTTTGTCACTTCCGCCACCTGTACGACTGCCGCCACGGGTGGTCCGCCGCCGTTTACGATTCCGCCGCGCTTCACCCCGCCGGTTGAAGCGCGCGTCCCATCCCTTATCGCATCGACTCGCGACCCCTTGTCCCGGCGACGAGGACCGGGCGGGGCGCCCCCTTCGGCAAGAACGCGCGTTAAACCGGCCGAGAGTCGCGTAGCTACTGGTGAAGACGCCGGCCGCGGTGGCCGGCCTTCAAAGGAAAAGGGACGCGACTCCAGTCCGTTCCCCCCTCGTTTGTCGCTATCGACAGGGGTTTCCTGCCCAGTTGGTCACCGTAGTTTTTTCGGCAACCCCTGTCCGAACCTGCCGCCCCCCGCCGCCAGGCAAGATGGCAGCAAGACGGTCAACCCCCAATAACCATGAGGACGAGTCCCCGGCCGCTGGCCGCGCGTCGGGGCTAACCTGGGAGGACGTGTCATGATCGATCAGAGTCTACGCCCGGTGAGTACTGCACGTCGGCTCCCGGCCCTTCCGGTCCGGGCTTCCGGACGGATGCTGTGGAAGTGGATCGAACTGTTCGCGGTCGTTCTGGGCAGCTTGGCGGCCGCGGGGTTCTGGTTCTGGCCCGGTCGCGGCGACGCCGATGAGGTGCGGCTGCCGGGTACCGTCGAGGCGCAGGAGGTCCAGCTGGGATCACGCGTCGGCGGGAGGGTGGCGGCCGTCCACGTCCAGGAAGGGCAGTTGGTCGAGCCCGGGCAAGTGCTAGTCACCTTCGAGGCCCAGGAACTGTCCGCCCGCCGCGACCAGGCGCAAGGTCGGCTCGCCGCCGCCCAGGCCGCCCTGGAGCGGGCAATCCACGGGCCGTTGCCCGAGGAAATCGCCGAGGCCCAGGCGGCGGCCGATGCCGCCCGGGCCCGTCTCGAGCGGACGCGGGCCGGCGCTCGGGAGGAGCACAAACGCCAGGCCCAGGGCGAACTGGGCGCCGTCCTGGCGGAGCAACGACAGGCCGACGAGGACTTCGCTCGGGCCGAGCGACTGGTGAGCGTGGCCGCGGTTTCCCGGGCCGAGTACGACGCCGCCCTCGCCGTCCGCGACCGGGCGCGCCACCGGGTGCGCGTGACCCAGGCCGCCCGCGACCTGCTGCTCCACGGCAGTCGGCCCGAGGAGATCGCCGAGGCGCAGGCGGATTTCGAGCGGGTGCAAGCGCACTGCAAACTGCTCCGGCGCGGCACCCGGGACGAGGACCGGGCCGCGGCCGCGGCCGCAGTGGCCCAGGCCCGGGCGCAACTCGCCGAGGCCGAGGCCACACTGCGCGAGACCGTGGTGACTGCCACGGAGCGCTGCGTGGTCGAGGGGGTGACGGTGCGGCCCGGCAGCGTGCTCGCCGCCGGACAGCCCGTCATTGTGGCCCACCGCGCCGCCGACCTGTGGGTCAAGGTCTTCGTCCCCGCCCCCGACCTGGGCCGGCTGCGGCTGGGTCAGGAAGTCGCGGTGACAGTCGCTTCGCACCCGGGCCAGCGCTTCGTGGGTACGGTGGCCCAGATCGCCACGGTCAGCGAGTCCACGCCGCGCAACGGGCCGTCTCTGGACGAACGCCGCCAGCAGGTGTTCGCCGTCAAGGTCCGGGTGACCGACCCGGAAGGGGGGTTCAAGCCCGGAATGGCGGCCGAGGTCTTCGTCACCCGGGCGGAGGT
>Ga0116219_10000727_pt1 | contig 33475 bp, 26 predicted proteins | sample Sb_taG_4_FD_91019 | JGI IMG/M metagenome (GOLD analysis project Ga0116219, IMG submission 91019) | Peat soil microbial communities from Weissenstadt, Germany - Sb_50d_6_BS metaG | ecosystem: Environmental > Terrestrial > Soil > Wetlands > Peat | place: Germany: Weissenstadt | collected 2010-09-21 | reverse complement strand
TGCGATGCTGTTCTGATTTCTTCTTGTTACTTTCGCTTCCTTCCGGGTCATAGAATGCGTACTTCTCTGTGATCCGTGGTGCAGCAATGATGTATTCAGCGACATCAGGCCGAATCGGAATAAATACGGCTTCCTCCGTCTTCTCCATTTTTTGCAGGAAGTAGCAATAGACTTCCCTTCCGTCAACAGTCCGTTTCACTAATGAACGTGGCTCAAACATCGTAGCGTCGCTCATGCGTAGTCCGGTGAATCTGAGCGTGTACATGAGTGCGGCGGCTGTAATCGGATTCTGCGCCCAAATTGAAAAGCCGGTGTTCTTGCGATCACCAAACCAATTCGGGATTGACTCGATTAGTTTTGGATCTTCGTTTTTCAAATCGAACGGCATCGTAGATTTTGTTCGTGATCGTTTTGGCCGCACCAGTTGTGTGGATGGATCTCTTGCAATCCAACCACGTGAAGCCGAAACCCTGAAGAAATCTTGAACTACTTGGATGTAGTGAACACGTGTCGCCGCCCCAAGGTCTTTCCAGCGCTCCACCAGTTCGTCACAGAACGTCTCGTTGCACTGGTTCATCATGGTGTGGCCTTTGAGCTTGGCGAATCGCATCAGAGCATTCTTGATGGGGTTGTAGCTGTTCTGGACCGAGTTGTCCTTTACGTCTCGTTGGGCCTGAATGATGCCGATGTAGTTTTTCCACGCTTCATCAATTGCCATGTCTGGCAGTGGCGCAACTAGCGACTCTCCCAATTCGAGCTTTCTGAGTCGTTCGGCGGCGACGAAGAGATCTTTCGTGTCGAGCGATTCCCGGTGCCATTTTCCACGAACGTCCACACCGACAACCCGGAGTGGACAATCACACTTCTTTAACTCTTTGGGTGACAGCGGTGGGAGAGGTTCCGGTGTGCCATTCTTGCGCTTGTGATCGGCACGGTTGCGAGTACACTCTTTCGTATGGCGTCTCTCAGCTTCCAGCATGATCGAAGTTTAGCAGAACTGTACGCCTGTTGTACACGAAAACAACAGCTACTATTAAATAGCCTAGTATGAAGGAGATATGAGCATAATGGAAATCACTTGGCTTGGCCACGGCTCGTTCCAGTTTCGCCTGCCTTCGGGGCATGCGATCCTCATGGACCCCTGGATCGAAGGGAACCCCAAATATCCCCGGGGCCACCGGATCGAACGCGCCGACACCATCTGCATCACCCACGGCCATTTCGATCACATTCACGATACGCCGCCGCTGGCCCAGCGGTTCTCTCCGGAAGTGGTCGCGATTTACGAGACCTGCAACTGGCTCGAATCGAAGGGCGTGAAAAACACCCGGCCGATGAACAAGGGCGGGTCCCAGAAGGTGGGCGAGGTCACCTTCACCATGACCCACGCGGTGCACAGCTGCGGCATCCTGGACGACGGCAAAATCATCTACGGCGGCGAGGCGGCGGGCTACGTGCTGCGGCTTGCCGACGGGCGCGCGCTGTATTTCGCGGGCGACACCAACGTGTTTTCGGACATGCACCTGATCGAGCAGCTCTACCATCCGGAGCTGGCGTTTCTGCCCATCGGCGACCTGTTCACCATGAGCCCCGCCGAAGCTGCCCTGGCGGTGAAGCTGCTGCGCGTCCGCAAAGTGGTGCCTATGCACTTCGGCACGTTCCCGCCGCTCACCGGACGTCCCGAAGAGCTTCAGGATCTGGTCGCCGACCTGGAGACGGAAGTCTGGGCGCTGGAGCCCGGCAAACCGGTTTCGTGGTAGATCAGCCGATCCATTTGGCGATGTCGTCGATCACTTCGGGGGCGACGTGGCCGGGCTTGTTGTATTCGGCCGGCGTGCTCTTCCCCTCCCCGGGCACGAACAGGTGGTTCAAGGCCGGATAGCTGCGGAAGGTGACGTCCTTGCGTGCGCCCACCGCCGTTTTCCATAGCTCGAACTCCTTCACGGTGACCTGATAGTCGCGCTCGCCTTGCAGGATCAGCATGCGGATGGCGAGTTTTTTGGCCTCGGCGGCGGGATCGTAGCCCTTCAGGTCCAGCAGGTACGACACCGGCATGCCCAGGATGGGCGGAGCGTCGAGATCCGCCGGCTCGAGAACCTTGATGCGCGCCTGCTGTACCTTGAAGCCCTCCAGCGTCTTGGCGGGAGCGCCGAGATATACGGATTGCTCGACGATCAGGTCCTCGAGCGGCCGCACATTTCCGGCCAGGATCACCAGGCCCGCGAGCTTCTGGTCGGCGGTGGCGATGCGGGGCGCGAGATATCCGCCGAGGCTGTGGCCGAGAAGGAATACGCGCTTGGGGTCCACTTCCTTTTGGGCGCGCAGGAGCGCCGCGCCCTTGACGGCGTCGTCCACGGTCTCGTCGTTGACGGTCATGTTGGACAGGCCGGCCATCTTGGCGGGGTACACCTTGGTGCGCTTCTCGTATCGCAGGACGGCGATGCCGCGCGAGGCGAGGCCCTCGGCGAGATCCTTGAAAACCTTCGCCGCGCCGACGGTTTCGTCGCGGTCATTGGGCCCCGAGCCGTGCACCAGCACGATGGCGGGGAACGGGCCGTTGCCGTTGGGGATGGTGAGGGTGCCGGGCAGCTTCCATTCGCCATCCCCCACCGTCGCTTCGCGTTCCTGAAAAGAGCCGGGCTTGCTGTAAGGAGGGCGCTGCCACGGCACTTCGCCGGGCAGCATGTACAGGCCGGCAACCTTCCCGGAAGAGTTGATGGCGATTTGAAACTTCATGTTCTGGGAGGCGAACTTGGCCGGAAAGATCGCCACGGTGTTGACACCGGCCTTGCGAACCTCCGGCGCGCCGATGCTTTCCAGGGCGCCCCAGGCCTTGATGCCGGCGCCGATTTTGGCCAGCTGCGCCTCGGGAATGCCCTTCTGCGGGTCCTGCAGGTCCGCGGAAAACATCTGGAACAGGTCGGAGTATTTTTCGCCCACCAGGAGGTCCACCGCCTTCCGGGCGATCGCCGCGGGATCCCCGGCGGGCTGGGCCAGGGCGAGCCCCAGGGAGAATGCGCACAATGTTACGAGCTTCACTCTTTCATCGTACAGCTTTGCCGATATAATGGTTCGGACCTTACACAAGGAGGAGAAGGACCGATGTCGGAATATGCTCACCCCGAAGCGCTGGTGACCACGGACTGGGTGGCCAACCACACCACCGACCCCAACGTGCGGATCGTGGAAGTGGACGTGGACACAAAGGCCTACGACGACGGGCATGTGCCCCGCGCCATTGCGTGGGCGTGGAACACCCAACTGTGCGACACCGTGCGGCGGGACATACTGTCGAAGCAGCAGTTCGAAGCATTGATGTCCGCCTCGGGCGTCGGGCCGGAAACGACGCTGGTGATTTACGGCGACAACAACAACTGGTTTGCCGCGTGGGCCCTGTGGCAGGCGAAGATCTACGGCCATCGCGACGTGCGGCTGATGAACGGCGGGCGGAAGAAATGGCTGGCGGAAGCGCGCGCCCTGGCGACCGAGGCTCCGCGGGTGCAGCCTACGAACTATCGCGCCAAAGACGCCGATATTTCATTGCGCGCGTTCCTGCCGCAGGTGCAGCAGGCGTCCGCGCAGCGGGCGGCGGCGCTGGTGGACGTGCGGAGCCCCATGGAATACACCGGCGAGATCCTGGCGCCTCCCGGACTGCCGGAGACCTGCCAGCGCGGCGGCCACGTTCCGGGCGCCCGCAGCATCCCGTGGGGCAAAGCGTGCAACGACGACGGCACGTTCAAATCGGCCGACGACCTGCGCGCCCTGTATGCCGGAGAAGGCGTCGACGGCTCGAAGCCGGTGATCGCCTACTGCCGGATCGGGGAACGCTCCAGCCACACGTGGTTCGTTCTCAAGTACCTGCTGGGCTTAGACAACGTGACCAACTACGACGGCTCGTGGACCGAGTGGGGCAACCTGGTGGGGGCTCCGGTCGAAAAGGGCGCTGCGGCTGCCGCGAAGGGATGAACATGAACGCGGAAGAGTTCCAGGAACGCAAGCTGGAATTGGCGGGCTGGCCGGTGAACGTGTCCAGCTACCGTCTCGGCAACGAGTGGCACGCCAAGGCCGACAACGTCTCTCCGGGCGCCGCGCTCGCGCGCGGCACGGGAACCACTCGCGAAGAGGCCGAGGACAAAGTCCTGAAGAGGGCCGAGGAGTTGCTCGGCGGGACCAGGCGGCGCGCGGTTTGAGCGGCGGGCCTGGCCTCCCTGGCGTCACGCTCAAAGTGCTGCGTGGCCTTACGATTCACATCACCACTACTACATCGATGTCTCCGTCCCGCCGCAGGGCACTGACCGTGACGTCGCGTTCGTGCCGCACCACCAGAAGATCCGCGCTCGCGCCGCCGACTGCCAGATTCCTGATTCTCGCCCGGCCCAGGAACGGGGGCAGAAAAGGACGGACCAACGAGACTCTGGACTCCAGCACGCTGATTCTCAGCCCCAGGCACGCCTGGAACATCAGGAACACCGCGGCTGCCGACCACGCCTGGGGAGCGCAGGCGACAGGGTACAGGATGGGTCCCTGGCCTTCATCGCGCGGGAATCCGCAGAACAGTTCGGGGATGCGATGCAGATCGAAGTACATGGCGGCATCGAACAAGCCGGTGAATACCCGTGAGACTTCGCTCGCCATGCCATAGCGCGCCATACCGTACGCGATCAGGGCGTTGTCGTGCGGCCACACGCTGCCGACGTGGTATCCCATCGGGTTGTAGCGCGGCTCCCCGGCGCCGGCAGTACGGATTCCCCATCCGGAAAAGAGATCGGCTCCGAGAAGCGTCCGCCCCACTTTCACGGCGCGATCCGCGGCGGCGATTCCGGAGAAGAGACACTGGCCCGCGTTCGAGGCGCGCACCCGGCATGGTTGTTTGTCGCCGTCCAGCGCCAAGGCATACGTTGACAAGTCATCGCACCAGAACGCATCTTCGAAGCGTTCTCTCAGCGCCTCGGCGCGCGAGTCGAACCGCGCCCGAAGCTCCGGCCGCGAGAGCGCCGTTGCCAGCACCGCGCCGGCCCTCCAGGCCGCGTAAGTGTAGGCCTGTACCTCGCACAGCGCGATCGGCCCGCGCGCCAGCGTGCCATCCGCGTGAAAGACGGCATCGTCGGAATCCTTCCAGCCCTGGTGCAATAAGCCGCTGTTGGAGCGGCGATGGTATTCGAGGAACCCGTCTCCATCGCGGTCGCCGTAGCGCTCGATCCACAGCAGGGCGGCCTCGATGTTGGGCCAGATGTCCTCGATCGACTGCCGGTCGCCGGTCCGCTCGTAGTAGGAGCCCGCCAGCACTACGAACAGCGGGGTGGAGTCCACGCTCCCGTAGTAGCGCGCAAAAGGCATCTCCTTCAGGGCCGCCATCTCGCCCTTGCGGGTCTCGTGCAGGATCTTACCCGGCTCTGCGTCCTGCTCGGGAACCACGTCAACCGCCTGTGTCGATGCCAGGTATTTCAAGACGCCCTGGGCCAGGCTCGGATTCAGCCAGAGGCACTCCAGCGCCGTAATGATGCCGTCGCGGCCGAAGGGAGTGTTGAACCATGGCACGCCGGCATATGGGTACAGCCCGGTGGGCAGCACGGTGGTCATCATGTGCAGGTCGGAGGTCGCGCGCTTGACCAGCGCGTCGAACTGCCCATTCCCCGTCTCGATCGCGCAGAATTGCGCTACCTGACAATCCAATTGCGCGCGGGCTTCCGCTCGCGCGCGTTCGAAAACCGGGCGCCGCGGCCGGGCCGCTTCCCGCTCGCATCCAACGGTGACGTAGAGCAAGACCTCCTGTCTTGGCGCCAGGGTGACCAAGAAGCCGGCGCGGCCGGCGGCCAGGCTTTGCGGCCGGGGGGCGAATTCGAGCTGCGTGCGCCGGACAATCCCATCCAGGCCGCGATAGCCCAGAGTTACCTCCCGATCGGTCAATTCGGGCTCCAGATCCCGGCCGCGCCCCTTCCTCTCGAGGCCCCGCACCTCGTAGATGTCGGCGAAGTCGGCCGCGAACTCCAGGCCGATGGCGGCATCCACCGGCTGCATTCCATGGTTCTCGATGCGCAGTTCCTGGTACAGCGTGCCCATCCACAGCAACTTCCGCCATGTCAGGTGCAGCGCGCCCATCGGCAGATACACGCGGCCTTCGCGGCACAAATCGGGATTGGTGAGAGCCACCGAGAGCTGGTCGTTATCGTCGCGGACCGTAGAGCTGAGCAGGAACGGACGGGCGCCCTCCAATTTCAGGAGAAAACGCGAGAGAAAGCGCGTGCCGTCGTGGTACAGCCCGGCTTCTCCCTTTTGACTGGGCCGGATATCGCCATACTGATCGAAGAGCGCAAACGTGTCGCCGTGTTTCAACACCCGTATGCGTTCATCGGTGAGGCTGGAATCGGCCAGGACATGATGCACATCGCCGGAGCGGGCGGGCGTAAGGGTTGGGTTCTCCATTCCGGGCCTCTAGACCGCCGGCATCACGCTGTCGAGGGCCGCGGCTTCCGCCATCTCCAGCCGGGCGTGGGGATGGCACAGAAGCCGTTGGTACACCTTTTCGTAGTTGGCCGCCATGCGGGCGGCGTCAAAGCGGTCCGCGAACGCCGCGTGGCACCGCGCGCGGCTCAGATGTCCGGCGTTCCCGACCGCGCGCACGGCGTCGTCGATGTTGTCCACGATGAAACCGGTCCTGCCCTCCTCGATGATTTCCGGCACCGAGCCGTTGCGCCAGGCGATCACCGGCGTGCCGCACGCCAGCGCCTCGATCATCACCAGCCCGAACGGCTCCGGCCAGTCGATCGGAAATAACAGGGCGTAGGCGTTGCCGATCAGCTCGTCTTTGTCCTGGCCACCAACCTCGCCCACGAATTCCACGAATGATCGCGATGCGCCGAGCAGCGGCTCGATGGCGCTCCGATAGTAACCGCGATCCTCGTCGTAGATTTTGGCGGCGACCTTCAATTTCCGCCCCGAACGGCGGGCGATTTCGATCGCGCGGTCCAGCCGCTTCTCGGGAGAGATGCGCCCGATGAACAACAGATAGTCTTCGGGATCGTCGCGAAATGTGTGCAGCGCGGTGGGCAAGCCGTGGTAAACCGTGGCTTGCCAGTTCGCCCAGGGAATCGGACCGCGCTGGTCGTCGCAAATGGAGACCAGCGGAACCTCTGGGTACGCCTGAAAGAGCGGCATGAGATCGTGCCGCCGAATCATACCGTGCAACGTCGTCACGGACGGCGTCCGATGGTAGCGCAGCAGCGGAAAGTGGATGTAGTCGCAGTGAAAATGGATGATCGAAATGGCGCGCCTCCCGGAAGACCAGTTCCATCAACCGGACTTGGTGAGGCAGCGTTTCGCGGCATTCCGGGTCGCGCCACAGGGCGCGTTCCGAGGCCGGCGCCAGCCTCGCGCTGGTTACCGAATCGCCGCTGGCAAACAGCGTAACGTCGTGGCCTTGCCGTACCAGCTCTTCCGTCAGGTAGCTCACGACCCGCTCCGTGCCGCCGTACAACCGCGGCGGTACGCTTTCGAATAGAGGGGCGACCTGTGCAATCCGCATGCCGGCTACCTCCTTTGATTGGCGACGATCGTTTCGGTCAGCCCGCTCCGCCGCTTCTGAAGATACGCAATTTCCACGAGGGTCGGCCAAAGCTGTATGGAAGCCTTGATGACCGACACCACGTCATCCGCAATGCGCAGCAGGTTCTGTTGAAAGAAATCGGGCTCGAAGCTGTAGAACGCTTTCTCCAGGTTGGCGGCGAAGAGCCGCAGCGCCTGCGCGCGTTCCGGATTCGTTGTGTGCTCCGCCGCTCGCAGCGCGCGGCCGTGCAGCGCCGTTATTTTTTCCAGGATCTCGCAGGCGTCGGCTCCCGTGACCTCCCCGTCATAATCGAACTCGACGCTCAGCGCGTCCATGTGGCTGACGGTGGCCTTGATTTTGCGCTTCAGCAGATTGCAGACCTCCTCGTTGAAGATCTCCGCCGCCGGCGGGTTGCGCATGTAGTTGCTCTTGGTGTGATTCTGTGCGGCATCCACGTGGGCGGCCACGATGCCCTCCTGCTGGATCCAGAGCCGGTAAATGTAATCCTCGAAGCGCAGGCGGGTAGGGAAGAACGGCGGCAGCCCGAAGGTGTTGTCGTAGCCCGCCACGCCGCAATCCATCCGCCAGTTCCGGTTGGTCACGGCGGGACGGAAATTGACCAGCACGTACATTTCGTTCAGGCTGTCCAGGCTCGTTTGATCCTCGTCCTCGAGGAACATGTCCACGAAGTCGATGGCGTCGATGTCGTTGGTGCCCGAGCGAAAAGTCTGCGCGATTTTGACCACCGCACGGTCGGCTACGGCGCCTGGTTCGAGGGTGAGAGAATTCTCGCGAGCCAGTCCTTTGGTGGCGTTGGTTTCCAGGTCCATGGAGCTGTCGATCAGCAATTCGCCGCGGTCGTAGTTCTCCGGAACATCGTCCACCGGCTTTCCCAGCACATCCAGGAAAGCCGCGACGATGTCGAATGATTTCCGGACATAGCCGTTCTGGCCCGACCTGTGCAGCCTCCCGCGGCTGACCTCTCTTGCCCCCAGCGACTCGGGACTGTCCTCGATCAGCGAGTAAGGCCGCACATCGTCATCGGAACTCACCATCAGCTCGCCCAACGTGTACATCAGGGTGAAATTCCGGTTGCCGCCGTAGCTGGGGCGAAACAGGTTTTTGACCAGCCCTTCGAGGCGCCTGTCCCTGAGCCTCGAGTTCAGATAGGCGAGAAACTGCTCCTTCTCCCGGGGACCGACGTAGTGCAACTCCTGGTGCGTGCGTGTCTGTTCGAGGAGCGGGTAGTATTTTTGCTGGTTGGCCGGCGAGGAATCGTCAAACACGACCATCCGCACGGAGTGGCCATTCCTCCAGAAGTGCTCGTCGTACTGCTCGATGGTCTCGCCGACGTCACGCAATCGATGCGTGGGAATAACGAACGACAGTTCTTTTTCGCGCATAAACGGTTCGGATTCAATTGGGTGTGGGCGCGCGGAACGTGCTTCCCGCGGTGGGACCGATCGGATGGTAGGAGCCCGGCCACATCGTGACCGGGCTTTCGTTCCGCAAGCATGGCGGCAGCCAGTTTCAGGCTACGCAACAAGCCGTAAAGAAGTCATAGTGAAAGCATAAAGATTTCATGATGGCTAGACGAGACTTGAAGATGCGGCGGCGGGCCCGTGCGGCCCTAACTGGCCGCCCGCGTATCCCACGCCGTCAAGGCCGACGCGAGCGCGCCCGAAATCTGGGCGAACTCGCTGCCGGGCTCCATGGCCCGGGCTGCTTCCTCTTTCCTGCCGGCCAGCGCCAGCGACAGGACGTCTCCGGCGGCGAGATGGAACCGGCGATGGAGTTCCACACACTTCTGGTAGTGCGCCGATTGCTTCAATTCCCGATGGAGCGTCTCGCCGTAGAGCCACTTGCCGAAAGCGCACTGGTCGTCCACCCGCGCCGTGCCGACCGCTATCGCGCTCGATCGTGTCTGGATGGCGTCGCGCAAGCGTTTCTTCCAGGCCGCATGTGCCGCTAACGCAAGCTGGATCTGTTCCGTGCGCCGGTACGGTCATCGCCCGAGATCAGAGAGCGAAGCCGGAGCACGACCAGGTTAATGGCGCGGGCTTGAGTCGACAGGTCACTGCTCGCGGCGGCGCTCTCCTCGGCCTGTGCCGCCGTGGCTTGCGTGACCTGCTCGATCTGCGTCATGGCTTTGGCAATCTGCTCGGTGCCGCGGCTTTGCTCCTGGCTGCCAAGGTCCACTTCGTCCACCAGGGTCTTCACCTTGACCGAATCCTCGGTAAGGGCGCGGATCGCCGCCGCCACCTGATCCATCTTCGCCTTGCCATCATGCGACTTGGCAATCGATTCTTCGATCAGCCGGGACGTATCCTTGGCCGCTTCGGCCGAGCGCTGCGCCAGGTTGCGCACTTCGCCCGCCACCACCGCGAAGCCCGCGCCCGCTTCCCCGGCCCGCGCCGCCTCCACCGCCGCGTTCAGCGACAGGATATTGGTCTGGAACGCGATCTCGTCGATGACCTTGGAAATCTTTTGAATTTAGCGTACAACTGGAAGGAGTACGGCAACGGCCAAGAACACCCGTAGAATCTGCCAATTTGGGGCGGAAACGGGCATAGGAGCCTTCGCCAGATCCACCTGGAAGGCTCGTAGTGAAAATTCTTGAAAAGTTCTTTCACGGGCGCACACTAAACGAAAATTTCGATCTGTAGTTAAAGGTGATTGGAGTTCGATTCCCGCATCCAGATTGCCATTTCTTCGCACGCAAACAAGCCTAGAATCCACCGCCGGAACCAGCCAAGGCTTCACGACCCGCCAGCGCATAATGCAGCACGCAATTTTCGCAGAAAATTGGCGGAATCCCGGATTCGTGTAATGCCACCGTTCCCTTACATTACAGATGAAGCCGAACAGGGGTCTGCGTTACACGTCATTCTGCGGACGCAGTTCGTTCAACCACGCCGTAATTTCTACCTTGGCGTTTTCTGGCGAATCGGTGATGAGCCGTTCGTGAGGCTTCGTTTCACCTTTTGGCGTCACCCACGCTCGGAATTTGTGGCTGATGGACGGCCCATACGCCTTGATTTTCCACTCGCCATCACTGATTCCATGAAAAGCTCGGAATGTGAAAATGGCAAGTTTCACGCCGCTCTCTACGTCAGGCTCCAATCCGTAGATGTCCAAACCGTCGTCTTCGTACATGGTGTTGGGTATAGCCGCCCGACCGATTCTGGGTCTACTTTGGAGGCTCGGATGCCTCCCGCAATACCTTCTTGGTGACATCAGCCTTATGTTCCTTACCGCCGTCGTCCAGCAAGTACATGGTCGTGCCATCAATGGCGAATTTCACTGGACCGTTGACGGTCACGTTGGCTGGCTTGATTCCACGAACGATCTCTGAGGCCGTATAGGTGTATGAATCGGTTTCGATGATGAAGGTGTCACGGGTCTCGTAAACATTATTGGTTCGGCGGCGGCTATCGAAGCCGACTGGTGGACGCTCAACGGCTCCGACGACATTCTGAGAACGCTGCGAGTCCACAAGTTTGCCTGTCTGCCAGTCTCGATTCTTCTTGCCGCCAAAAGCGGGGCCGGTCAAGGCAATAACCACTACGATGAGCGGGATTAGAAGCGGCTTCATTATGGTCTCCTGGAACTCCAAAACGTTAACTCCGGTCAGGATCACCCGCCAGCCATCTGTCAGTGACAACATAAAGAGTTCCCCGTGAGTCACCTTGCCTACGCCTAGCGATAACATTTAATCCACGTTCTTCTATCTGCCTTCGTAGCTTTCCAAGAGAACCAGCCGAAAGATTCTCTACGTATTGGCCGGGTTTTATGCGTCTCGCTATCTCGAACAGCGCTCCCGAAGGCATCTTCGTGTCATAGGAAGTTTTGCCCTGATCTGGAGGATCACCGTCCTTTATCTCAAGTTCGTAGCTGTCAACAGTCTTCGTCATCCTTTAAAGTGTAATCATTACGGGCTGCTTAGTCAATAGCTAATATTCACGCCGCCTTCAACATCTCGTCTACGTACACGTGATGCCAAGCAGTACCTTTTCGTGTGGTGTAGCCGTCGCCGTTCAGATTATGAGCTATGGCACGAAGACTGTAACCTTGCGATCTCAACAGACGGATGCGGGTAAGAACAAATTGTTCAGCGGCAGTTGGTTCAAGGTGCTTGCCGTCAGGGGCCAACTGAAAACCGTATGGGATACCGCCAATCCGTTGGCCTAGCGATTTCTTAAATTGAAGTGCCTGTCGAGTCCTCTCTCCGATAACTTCCCGCTCCCACTGCGATACAGAGATCAACAAATTCATTACCAATCTGCCGCTGGCCGTAGCAGTATCCAAAGATTCCGCAACGCTGACCAGAGCGACATCACGGCGGGAAAAACGTTCCAGAAGTTCCGCAAGATCCTTCACTGATCGTGTTAAGCGATCCAATTTGGCGATGATGACGGCGCTCACAAGAGAACTATCGGCCAGTGCAAGCAAACGCAGCATACCGGGCCTCTCCAAAGATCTCGCAGACTCGCCATCGTCCACAATCACATCCACCAGTTCAGCACCTTGAACTTCGGCCATCGCACGAATTTTAGCAATTTGCGATTCCAGGGAAACTCCCCGTTCATTTTGCTTCGAGATTCTAGCGTAGCCAACGGCTTTCATGCCTAAAAATTGTAACAAATGATAGCTGGTTTGTCAATTGCTGACCCATCAATTGCTACTCACGATCCCGTCTACTTCTTCAACTCCTTTTCCAGTTCGTCACGATGCGACTCCACCAGCGTTCTCAGTAGCTCAGAAACGGATGCTCTGCCGCCGTTGACCTGCGCTCTGCGAAACGCCACTTCACGTAGGAGTTGCCAAGTGTCCTTCCCGATGTTTACCGCCGTTGTGACCTTCTCATCGTTGACATCGGGAGCCTTCTGTTTGCTTTTGCCCGGTGGTTTTGCCATCAGCTTCATTATATGACAATTCATCATTTGTGGAAACCAGAACCAGCCTGAAATGTTTCAGCAACTTCGGGCATTCGCTTCGGATTGGTAAAACTCAACACAGGCACAAGCGCTTGAAATAGCGCCACTTGCAGATCGGCGTATACATAAATCCGGTATACGACGATGAATTGGAATCGCACCTGGAAAACCGAAATTCGGCAGCATCTAGCATCGCTGCCCTTTACCCATTTTCTGACGTTCAACTATAAACGCCGTCTACCCGGAGGCATGGACACTCGCCTTCTCACAGTTCGCAAGAACCTCCGGGAATGGAACAGGGCGATGCTTGAAACTCTGTACGGCAAACAATTTCCCAAACGGAATGTTGGCGACGCCTTCATGTTCGCTGCGTTCATTGAGATAGGCCCACTCCAACAAAAAGAGCACACACACATCCTTGCGAGTGTACCATTGCCACTGCACGAAAAGTTTGAACGAAACGCCGCACTGCTTTGGCAACCGAAGGAGCTTGACCGTTCTCCGGGAAATATTCGGCAACACTTTCCACCGGATGTATGCCTGAAGCGAATATATGACTTGGAGGGAATAGTAAACTATGTAACCAAAACCATCACACCAAATTCAGATCGGATCTTGTTCTCGCAGGAGTTCAGGAAAACCGCAGCGTAATTTAAGGTGTGGTGCATCGGCTGTTCGGCACACCGTTAGTCTCGACTACACCACACTTATCACATTTGACACTTCATAAGATTAGCGCCACTCGGAAGCGTTTGTCTCGAAGTGTCATCTTAATTAGAATAATAGTATAACTTACAATCAATGAAACTGAAAGACAAAGGTTTTATGAATAAACAAGAAATAATTTCTATGAATAAACACGATACTAGAATGTACCTTACACAGTACATCATCGAAGAAGTTGAGGAAGGATTAACTAAATTATGGAACCAAGTCAACTATGGCAACTACTCTGATGATCGCACTGTTCACATCACCTTCTCGGACGAATCCAAAGGACGAATCTTGTCAGAATCAAGGAAAGAGTTGGATCGTTTGCCCATCACGACGCTCAGATTTATGACGAACGGCACGAATTTCGGCAGTTCAGTGTTGATGGGCTTTGTGGACGTACAAATAGACAAGGCCAAAGCTTATATGGAAACAATTTATGACGAACTTGAAAACGAACTGCTTTACTAACACACCCGACATCAAAAACAAATTGAATCGCCTATTGATTATTCGTATGAACCACGAATTGTACGAGCGCATTGACCATGCTCTGATGACAACTCCAGCGCTGGCAGGAATGAATCGCTCAATATTCGCACGTAAAGCGCTGATCTATGCACTTGAGTCCGTCAAGCCAGCGGATGAAGAGACCCTTGCGAAAATTGGTGAGCAAGACAATGTTAGTAGACTGCCTGACGATGTAACTCTCTTGAAACAGGTTATAGTAGAGAGCAAATCCTTTCGGCCACCGAAGGCATGATGTGCTTACTCAAACATTGGGTGGCCGGTTACTGAGTTCTGTGACGGGCTTTGGAATTGAACCATGACAACAACACGAAGAGAACGAGGGAACGCCAAATGGCTGGAGAAGATCAAGAAGCATTGGCGGAGAAACCTTCAAATTCTGAGGCACACCAGCCGAAGCGACAAGGAAGAAATCGAAGATCGGGTGATGGCAAGAATGCACGAAGCCGTCATCAGCGTTTCCGACTTCACGATTGAGCATGGTGGGATGCTTCCTGCATTCGAGTCCGACGCTGATTCGCTGGCGATGGACATCCTAATGGCCGTTGGCATGGCGCATCTCACAGGCAACCGCTTACTTGCAGTACCAGCACCCGCACGGTAATCTCGAAGTTTTCGCCATCGGATATCCCCGATAGCCGTATCCCGGTGCGGTATCCACGTCCAGGCCGGTTTGGGCACTGGCTATACGTATGCCGTCGAGCGTGTGCATACGACATGGGAGTGCGGCGAAGCCCTGACGGGAAAAATTCAGAAAAACACAGTAATATTCTAGCCTGTGACTCCAGTCGAAGGTGTATTACAGTCGGCCCCAGAGTTTTCGAGGAGGGGAACGGAAAAAATATTTCGCTAAAGGATTCCTTCCCAGAATGGAGTCGTCACTTGAACCATCTGGCGGATGGCTTGACTTAATCTTTGCAGTGGCGTACCATCAACGCCGTGGGAGGATGAACATTGGAACAGGCCCAACAACCACGAAAGAAAGTTCTGATCCTCCAGCGTGTTTCGACAACGCAACAGAAAATTGAACAACAGGAATTCGCCACTCAGGAAATTTGCGAACAGTTCAGCCTGGAACCCGCAAAGGTCTATTCGTTTCCTGGTGAATCCGGCATGATTGTTCAGGAAACGCCAGAATTCAAGGACATGATGAAGGCCCTGGAACAACCGGACATAGCGGGATTGGTTGTGATGCATCCTGATCGTATGTTCAGACCAGAATATCCCGACGCTTACCGCAATCTGGCACCGTTTCGCATCCACAAGAAAGTGATCTTTACGTTTCGTGAAAGGCCGGTTGAGATTTGGAAGAAAGAAGATCGGGATTGGATCGTGGATACGTTGGAAAAAGCCGCCGATGAAAGGGTGAGCATTCGCCGCCGCACGTACCCGGTAAAAGAACGTCTTGCCAAAGATCCCCTCTGCAATGTGTTCAAGCTGCCGAAAGGTGTTATCCACATCAAGGACGAACATCTCTATGGCAGGGGAACAAAAAAAGGACATTTCGAGTTTGACGGTTTTGCCCACAACAAAGTGAAACTCGCCTTCGAGATGGTTGCAAACGGTTCCAGTATCCGCCACGCTGCTACTGTTTTAGGATTCTCTAGCGAGACAGCGCTGCGTGTCGTGCTTGATAATAAATGGTGGATCGGTATCAAGGAACGGACGCACAAACGCATAGCTGAATACGTCAGTGAGTCGGAAGCGGTAAATGGCTTGACAATGGGTGACAGGAAACGGACGAAGAAGGGCACTCCAAAATTTTCCAGACGCATGGAACATGATGCTCCCATCTGCCATCACACCAACTTATCTGTTACGCCTGATGTTGCGTTTGAACCATATTTGGCCCAGCCCAACGTGCAACACAACCAACCGCTTGTATCGCCTGAACTGTTTCAAAAAGTTCAGGATCTAATCAGCGTGTACCGTAACTCATGGACGCAGAACCGTTCCAACACCAACAAGTTCTTAGGAACGAAATTCCTGTATTGTCAATGCGGTGCAAAGTTGTACGTGAAAAATGACGGACGCCAGAAAGCCACATTCTATTGCTCCAAGAAATGCGGCTTCAAACGTCTGCGTGCTGAACCAACTGACAAAGCAATCTGGACAGCCGCCTTAATTTATTTCACCGACCAACAGAACCTCACCCGGATCATTACACAAGCGCAGAATTCGGACGAAGCCCAAGCACGCCAGAATGCCATTACACAGGCTCAAACTCGATTAACCGAACTGGAAAACGAGTACCGCATCATCAGCCGGAACATGTTGAAGATTGACGCTGAGAGCGATCCAATCCGCTACGAAGTTGCCGATAGAGAATGCAAAAGACTGAACCTGGAATTATCCGAAACACGGATACGTCTAGCCACGGCCAGAGCACAGGGCGAACCCTTCGGCACTAACGACGTGGCCGTGATCGTTGATGCCATCCTGAGACGGTTCTGCTTGCCTCACAAGTGGACGGCTGAAGAGAAAATTTCCGCACTGTCTGAAGTGGTGGAACGCATCGAAGTGAATGATAGAGCAATCGCCCGGTTTGTGATTCGTGGTGGCTTGCCTGTTTACAATTTGGGTAAGCCAATCCCCACACAATTGAACGGGCACGAATACGGAACGGAATCGTTCTCCGAAGAATGGAACGCCAAATTCCAAAGATTGTCTTGATGATTTTGGCGATCTTGCCGCTTTGACTGTCGATCTCGCCCATGGCGAGCACCATCTGATCCAGCGATCGGTTGGTTTCGGCGAATCTCCGCTGCGACTGTGTCGCCAGCTCGGCGGCGGCGCGGGCGTTCTCGCTGTTCTTGCGCGCCATGGAGCCGATCTCTTCGCCCGACGCGGACGTTTCTTCAATCGATGCGGCCTGCTCGCTCGCGCCTTGCGCCAGTGACTCGCTGGCCGCGGTCACCTGCCCGACCGAGGCCGCAACCTGTCCCGCCGCGTCACTCATGTCCGCGACGGCGCGGCGGAGCGTGCTCTTGATTCCGCGGACAACCCACAGCACCGCGGCTGCCACGAGCAGGTTCAAGCCGATGAGAAGGATCGCGGTCCAGCGGCTGGCCGAGATATTGCGCTGAGCCTGCCGGTTGGAAAGCGCCAGAGCCTCCCGCTCGCGCCCGGAAAGAAGCTGGGACGCCTTCTCCACCTCTTCGAGGATGGGAAACATCTTGTCCGTCAGGACGGTGTGGGCGTCCTCGAACCGCCGGCTGCCTGCCAACCCCAGGTATTCCTTGTTGGAGGCCAGCCAACCCGACGCCCCCTTGTCGAAAACGTCGAGCGCCTTTCTGGCGGCTTCATCCGAAACCAGGCCCCGCAACTTCTCGACGCGCTGTTGGACAACCGCTCCGGCCGCCTCGAGCCCGCGGACGCTGTCGTCCACCGCCGCGGGCGTATGACAGGACGCACAGCTCGTGCCATCGCCGGCCCGCGCCTGATGTTGAGTGGCCGACCGGCGCTCCAATTCCAGAATGGCGTAGGCGATTTGCTCGCGCACGGAATCGCTTTTCAGTTTCTGGAATGCGTCCTCGGTCGCGCCCACAAGTTCCAGCTTCGCCGCCGTGTTGTTTACCGCCGCGTCCAGCGAAGCGCCCAAGGTGGAGATCGCCTGGAAGGATGTGACGCTGAGCACGGCCAGAGACACCACCAGGCCCGCGACACCCAGCGTCAGCTTGCTTCCGACTGTGAGCTTGATTCGATACGTATCGGCTGCCCTCGCAATGTTCTTATCGGCAACCGATCCGCAAAGTTGAGGGGTATTTTTGTGGCCACGACCGGACGGACCGCTCCTTTCAGTCGCGGCCCGGTATCCAGCCCGCCGCCTCGCGCACCAGGTCCCACACGCGCCTGACATGCCGCTCCGTGGTGGCGCGGTTGCCGATCGCCAGATGCAGAACGAACCGCCCGTTCAAGACCGTCCCGGACAGGAAAGCCTCGCCCGTCCGATTCACGCGGTCGAGAATGGCGTGGTTGTCCTCGTCGCTGCCCTTGTACCGGAAATTCACCACCGAAAACGGCACCGGCGCCACGCGCTCGAATCGCGGATCGCCATCGATTTTCCGTGCCAGCTCCTGCGCCATGCGCACGTGGCTCCGCACCATGTCCGCCAACCCCTCCCGCCCGAACGACCGCATCACGAACCAGAGCTTCAGCGCGCGGAACCGCCGGCCCAGCGCCACCCCGTAATCCATCATGTTGACCGCCCGCGGATCGTCCGCCGTGCGCAGGTATTCGGGGATCAGGGAGAATGCCTGGCGCAGAATTTCGGGCCGCCGCGTATAGAATACGCTGCAATCCATGGGCGTCATCAACCACTTGTGCGGATTGGTGACGAAGGAATCGGCGCGGCCGCAGCCCGCGAACGCCCAGCGGAATTCGGGCGCCAGCGCGGCCGACCCGGCGTAGGCCGCGTCCACGTGCAGCCAGAGCTTGTGGCGCTCGGCGATATCGGCGAGCGCGGGGACCGGATCGACGCTGGTGGTGGACGTGGTGCCGACCGTGGCGCTGACACAGCACGGGCGCAGTCCCGCGGCCAGGTCGCGCGCGATCAGGTCCTCCAGGGCATCCGGCCGCATGCGGAATTCGGCGTCCACCGGCACTTTGCGCACATGGTTCTGCCCGATCCCCACCGCAATTGCGCCCTTCTCGATGGAAGAGTGCGCCTGCTCGGAAGTGTAAACCACCAGGCCGGGCGTCGCGCCGCGAGTGCGCGACTCCGGATCGGCCGCCTGCCGCGCCGCGGCCATGGCGTGCATGCTGCCCACCGAGGCGGTGTCGTAGATGATGCCGAACCAGTCTTCCGGCAGGCCGCTCCATTGCCGCAGCCATCGAAGGGCCACCTGCTCCAGCTCGGTGACGGCGGGCGCGGTCTTCCACAGCATGCCGTTGCCGTTGAGCGCGGCGCACAGAAGCTCGCCGAGGATGCCTTCCGCCGTCGCCGAATTGGCGAAGTACGCTAGGAAAGCGGGATGGTTCCAGTGGGTCATGGCGGGAACGATGAGGCGCTCAAAATCGGCGAAGATCGCTTCCATCGGCTCGCCGCGCTCCGGCCCGGCGGCGGGCAGGGCGTCGATCAACTCCCCCGGCTTCACCGAGGGGAGCACCGGATACCGTCCAGGATCCGCCAGGTAATCGGCAATCCAGTCTATCGCCCGGTAGCCATGCTGTCGAAACTCTTCAGGTGTCATGTTTAGCGAACCGTCACCGTGCCGGTGGCCGTCATCCGGGCGGCCGCATCGGCGGGAACTTTCCAGTTTCGATCGAAGCGCCCCTCCGCCACCACGTTGGCCAGCGAGCCTTTGAAAAGGACGTAGTCGCCGAAAGTGGAAAGCAGGCGGTACTGCGGCGGGGCGAACGCATCGCCCCCGCGATCGGCCTCCTCCGCGCCGGTCCACCAGGGCAGCCCGGAATTCACCAGCACGTAATGGCGGCCCACCGGAGCGACGAACAGGAGGCCGTAGTCGGCGGCCCCGGCGCCCAGCGACAGCGGCAGCCGCGCCCGCAGGCGCGCGATCAGGGAATTCGTTTCGGAGGCGCCGAAGAGAATCAGGTCGGCGGTGTCGAGATCGTCCGCCGTCACCGCGCTGTCGGCTTTCACCGGCAAATTCACCGACAGCCGGGAGCGCGGTGTGGACCAGCGCGCCGCGGCCTCCGCTTCCTTGCGCCGCGCGTCGACTTCCTCGCTGCTGGCGGCGAGGGTGCCGTACACGTAGATCTGGCGGCCCGAGACCGCGGCCACGATGGGCCCCTCGGCGCCGGCCTGTTTGCCCACCGGCGCGAACCGGCCCGGCTGCCACTGCCCGGAGGCTTTCGTAAAGGACAAAAGCGCACCTGGCTTGGTTCGCATGGAAGCCCCGTCGATGGTCACATTGACAGGACCGCCGGTTCCCTGCCCCACCACGGAAAATCCGTCGAGGCCCTTGGTCTCGACCTTCAGCACGGTCTTCGACGTCCAGGAAGCATCGATGGATCCGTCGACTCCCGGCGTGAGCCCGTCGATGCGCACCCAGTAGGCCGTGTCATAGAGATAGGATCGCGTCACGAAGCGCACTCGTTCCGGCGAGGAGTTGCGGCGGAATTTGGCGAACCATTCGAAGATGGCGCCATTGCGGTAAGCCGGCTCCCAGGCGTTGTGCCGGATGCCGGGGTATTCGATGTAATCGACGGGAATTCCGAGATCCAGGAATCTCCGCTGCCAGGCGCGCGAGGATTCCACCGGGACGATGGGGTCCAGCTCGCCGTGAAAGATCCGGATCGGCAGGCCCAGCGCATTGGGCGCCAGCTCCCCGGCGCCGGGCGGCGGGGGCGTGGGGCACACCGCGGCCACGGCGGCCCACACATCCGGCCTGGTCAGCGCCAGCCGCAGCGCGCCGGCTCCGCCCATGGAGATGCCCGTCAGGTAGACGCGGTCCGCATCGACGGGAAACCGCCGCTCCACGTCGGCCAGCACATCGTACACGTCTTTTTCGGCGATTCCCTGGTACCCCATGGAGCCGCGGGCGAACGGCGCGGCCACCAGGAAATCCACGTCGGCCACGGGCGGGAAGTAGCGCATGTCTTCGGTGTCGGGTTCCCCCATGCGGCTGACGACGCCGAAGATCCGCCGCAGGCTGAGCCGGTGGTTGGACTCTTCCTCGTGGAGGCTGATCACCAGCGGGTATTTCCTGCCCGGCGCGAAGGACCGCGGCACGTACAGCGCATAAGGCTGCTCGGAATCGTCCACGTCCGAGGGATACGCCGCAAGCTGCGGCCCGGTCCGCACTCCGCCCGGCGGCGACTGCGCCGGCAACATCAGCGCGCAAGCGGCCAGGGTCGCCGCGCACGCGCGGGAAACGCGGAGACTTCGCGGAGACAGGCGCCCCTCAAACATTGGCCGCCAGTTTCTTCATGGCGGGCAGCCAGTCCCGGAACCACTCGCGAAACTCCTCCAGGAGCCGCTGTTTCCCTGGCGACAGGGGCACCGGCAAGGGCCCGGTCTTCAATCCTCGCAATGCGGCCGCGGTTTTCACCATCACGGGCTGCGGAAAGCGGGCGGTCCAGTCCAGGAACTCGCCCAGCAGTCCGCTCAGCCGATCCACTTCGGCGCGGTTCCCCGCGCCCGTCACGCGGTCGAGCGCGACCAACAGCTCGGGTACCGCGCACGCGGCGGCCGATACGGCGCCGCAACCAGCCGCCCGCGCCGCGGGGAACAGCCTGTCGTGCCCCACCAGCAGTTGAAAGGAGCCGCGGCCGGCAGCGGCTCTCAGGCAGGCGAAAGACTGTGGATCGCCGCCGGCGTCGTCGATCCCCGCGAACAGACCGGTTTCGAGCAGGCGAACCGCGGTCTCCACCGGCGTCTCGCTGGCCGTGCACGGCGTGTTGTAGAGGAAGATGGCCGCGTCGCGCTCCATGTGGCGCGCAAACTGCGTGCAGAATTCCGCGATCTCGTCCGGCTGGTAGTGGTAGAAGCACGGCGGCGGCAGAAGCACCGCGGCCGCACCCGCGCCCAACGCCTCCTGCGCCAGCTCGACCGAAAGATCCAGCGTGGGGCTGCCCACTCCCACCAGCACCGGCACGGGGCTCCGCTTCACCGCCAGGTAGACCAGCCGGGAGCGTTCCACCACCGTGAACGCCGGGTACTCCCCTTCCTCGCCGAACAGCAGGACGCCGCGGATGCCAGCCTTACAGCAATGGTCCACCATTTCGAACGCCGCCGAGAAGTCCACGTCCCCCTGCTTGCCGCGGGGTGTGACGAGCGAGACATGGACGCCGGGGAACTCGAGCATGGGGAAGTGGCCGCTGCGGTTTCACTTTATCACGAGTCCAGGCCAGACCGCCCCAGGGTTATCATTGACCTGGATTTCTCCTGATACCTGTACGGTCCTATCCCGCGGTTACTCCAGCTCAGTACGTTTGTGGTACTTCCGGGACTCGAAACGCTGATGCGGAATGGCGTCAAATGGTACTTATCGGGTGATGGATATGACACCGGCTTCGCACACGCTCTATTCTATTTGCCTCTTTCTCTCTTTGGTTTCGCTTCGGCTGTGGGCGGAACGCAGGCACGGCCTCTCGCGCCGCATCCAGAGAGGGATCCGCGGGGACCTGCCGGCCTGAAGCTAGTGTTTCCCGGTTAGTTCCCGCTCTGCCCGAAACCAATCCTCCAACGCGGACCCGCCGAGGCCCCCGCGGGCCTCCCAATACGAGTAAGCCAGCTCCGCGATCTCGCGGTGAGCCGGCGCCGGCTGCCTGTCCGGCGCCGGCTGGGGTTCCTCGCTTCCGTTCATGAGTTCTAAATCGCGCCGGATCCGATGGGCGTGCGTGTGTCCGCAAGAGTGGGGCATGTTCGTTCAAAGGGACAAAGAACACTATATAAAATCTCGACGTCGATTGGGGCAATGCCGCCCGGCGCCGGACGACCCGCGCCGCCCGCGAATCAGCGCTTCCAAGCCGCGCGCGTAAGCGAGCGGTGCGCGGGACACCGCCTCACCGGACTGCCCGGCCCGCGCCGCCCGGATCCTCCGGCCACGCATGTTTGGGATACCGCCGCGCCAGCTCGCGTCTCACCTGCGGATACAGGCGCGTCCAGAATCCCGCCAGGTCGGTGGTCATCTGCACGGGACGCTGATTGGGGGCGAGCAGCCGCACCACCACCGGGACCGCGCCGCGCGCAACCGAGGGCGTTTCGCTCATCCCGAAAAAGTCTTGCAGGCGCGATGCGATCCACGGCGGCTGGTCCGCCTCGTAATGCACGCGCACCTGCCGGCCGCCGGGAAGGCGGATCCGTTCGGGTGCAACTTCGTCCACGAGGCGTCTCGCGGCAGGCGCCATCTGCTGTTTCAACGCGCCGAGCAGCCCGCCATCGCGGGCCGCGCTCTCCAGCTCGCCGAAACTCCTCAGGCCCGCGGCCAGCGAGCGCAGCGCTCCCGCCAGCGCATCGGCGCCCAGCGCCGGAACGGCCGAGTGTGCCGCGGCGAAGCTCACCCGCGCCGCGAACGCCTCCAGTTCCCGGCCATCCGCAAAGCGTGAAACGCCCGCTTCCAGGGCCTTTTCCGCCAGCATCGCGGCCGCCGCCCGAAGATCGGGGTTCCCGCGGCTCTCCTGGATGGCAATCTCCCCGAACCGCAGCCCGCTCACGCTCTCGACGCGCTCGGCCGCGCGGTTCCATTCGAGCCGCGCCGTCTCGCGCACGGCATCGGGGAACAGGTCGAGCAGCCACTCCGGCTCGATGGCGCTCGCCAGCCGCACCAGCGGCATCTTCTGGTCGGGCCGGTCCTCGGCCTCCACCGCCACCAGAAACTCGGCGGAGGTGACCGTGCTAGAAGGCGCCAGCAGCGCCGACCCTCCCGCCGCAAGCTGCACTTCGCCGCCGCGCCGCCGCCGGGCCACCCGGTCCGGAAACGCGGCCAGCACGGACACCAGCAGCGCGTCCTCATCCCGGCTTTTCTGGCGCGGCGGATTCACCACGCGCCGCACCTGCCGCACCATTTGCACCGTCCACGGCTCCCACGGCGACTCCATCAGCGCCAGCAGGTCCGACCGCGTCGCGTGATCCGGCTGCGCGGGCAGCCGCCCGCCCGCGCCGAGCAGCGCCGCCACCGTGCACCCGTCCTCCGCCACCCCGCGCCGCCGCGCCTCCACGACCAGGCGCGCCAGCCGCGGATGCAGCGGATAGCGAGCCATCTCCCTCCCCAGCGCGCCGCTTGCGCCAAGCTGGCGGAGCAGATCCTCGGCATGCTCGATGGCGGCCCGCGGCGGCGCATCCAGCCACTCCAGCGAATCCAGGCCTTCGACCCCCAGGGCGCGCAGCAGCAAAGCCGCGGGCGCCAGGTCCGCGCGTGCCACTTCGGGCAGTTCCTGTGGCGGCCGCCGCACGAAATCTTCCAGCGGATACAGCCGCACCGCGCGGCCGGGACCGGTGCGCCCCGCGCGGCCCGCCCGCTGGTTCGCCGACGCCTGGGAGATGCGCGCCACCTGAAGCGTCGGCAGGCCGGACCACGGGGAATGGCTGGCCACCCGCGCCAGGCCGCTATCGATCACCGCGCGCACCCCCGCGATGGTCACCGAACTTTCCGCGACGTTGGTCGAGAGAATCACCTCAGTCCGCTCGGAAGGAGCCAGCGCCTGGTCTTGCTCCTCCGCGGATTGATCGCCATGCAGCGATACCAGCGCCCAGCCGTGCCGCCGCGCCAGCGCAGCGCACGCCGTTTGCGCGCGGCGAATCTCCGCGGCGCCCGGCAGGAACACCAGCACGTGACCATCGAGCGAGCGCGCCGCCATCCGTTCGAGCGCGCCCGCCACCTGCTGCTCCACGGGCGCCGCCGAATGCGGCGTGTACTCCACCTCCAGCGGATACTGCCGGCCTTGGGAACGCACCACGCGCGCCCCGCCCAGATAAGCCGCCACCGGCCCGGGATCGAGCGTGGCCGACATAACGACCAGCCGCAAGTCCGGCCGCCCGGTGCGTTGCAGCCGCCGCAGAAGCGCCAGCGCCAGGTCACCCTCGAGGTGCCGCTCGTGGAATTCATCGAGCACCACGGCGGCCACACGCTCGAGCATGGGATCGGAAAGCAGCCGCCGCGTCAGCACGCCCTCGGTCAGGAACCGCAGGCGTGTCCGCGGCCCCGCGACCTCTTCGAACCGCACCTGGTACCCGACGCTTTCGCCAACCGCCTCGCCCCGCTCCGCCGCCACGAACCGCGCCGCCAGCCGCGCCGCCAACCGCCGCGGCTCCAGCACCAGCACTTCGCCCAGGTCCATCAAGGCAGGCGGCACGCGCGTGGTCTTCCCCGCGCCCGGCGGCGCCTCCAGCACCAGGTTGTTGGCGGAGCGCAACCAGGCCGCGATCTCCGGGACCAGGGGATCGATCGGCAGGCTGACCGTCACTGGCGCAGCTCGGCAATGGTTTGCCGCATTCGCTCGGCCCGAGGCCAGTCGGGGTGGTGCTTCAGGAAATCTTCCATATCGTCGGCGGCCGATCGCCGATCACCGCGGCGTAAGTGGATCTCGGCCAGGAAAAGCTGCGGATGCGAGAAGTGCGCCGGGTCGAGGCGCCGCGCCTCTATGAGACGTTTTTCGGCGAGGTCCAACTTGCCCAGCCCGAAATACGTCATTCCGAGCTGCGCATTGGCCAGCGCGTCGTTGGGCCGGGCCAGCACCGCGTACACGTTGTAGGTCCACGCCTCATCCAGCTTGTGCAGGTCGATGAGCACGCCTCCCAGGTTGACCAGCGGCTCGTACGAGTCCGGGTCCGCGGCCAGCGACTGGCGGAAGCACTCCTCGGCGCGTTGGAACCGCTGCGTCTGGTAAGCGATGGTGCCCAGGTTGTTCCACGCCGCCGAAAACTGCGGCGCGATCTCCACGGCGCGCTCCAGGTGTTTCAAGGCCGCCTCGACCTCGCGCCTGGCCAGGTCCTTCTGTGCCTCCTGATACTCCCGCTGCGCTTTTTCCGGGACGGCCAACTGGCTCGCCGGAACCGAGTGCTGGCGCCGCAAGGCGTCCTGGACCACGAAGTCGGAGTCTTTGAAATCGAGCGCCAGCACCACGCGTTGGCGCGCGTCGGCCGTGGACGGCCCGACCTCGATGGTCTGCCGCGCCTCGCCGCGTCCCGGCAGAAACACCGCGATGGTATACGCCCCGGCCGCCAGTCTCTTGAAACTGAAATGCCCGTCGTCGCTCACGGTGGAGGCGGTGAACGGGCTGGCCACGCCGTAGAGCGACACAGAGCCCTCGCCTTCCGGCGTGAACCTGCCGGAGACCTCGTACTGCGGGTCGCCGGCCATCGCCGCCACCGCCAGCGCGAAGAAAGGAACCAGCCGAAACATGACGCCGATTTCGATTGTACTCCCGTTGCCAAGACGCGACCGGGATACGCCCAAGGTCGGGACATGGGCGTCAAAATGAGGGGCATCTATCAACATTCAGTCCCCTGTGATTGCTCACCCCACAGACACTTCAGGCGGCTAGTGAATCGGGGCGGGCTCGTTGTTTCGAGCCGGGCGCGCCACGGCGCATATCATCGCAGTCAGGAGTGCGATTACGGCCGCAAGCGCGAACCCTCTACCACTCGCTCCAAGGATGGCCTCCGCCGATCCAGCTTTCATACCGTTTCCCAGGGCTCGCGACAGGATTATACCTGCCAGCGCGATTCCCACTCCCATGCCCACAGTGCGCGATGTCGCCAGGATTCCGGCCGCGATACCTTGCCGGGATCGGGGTGCGGCGCCCATGAGCATACTATTGTTGGGCGGCACGAAAATACCGACTCCGGCGCCGGCAATCAATACGCCTGCGACCAAGCCCACAATCGAGGAATCCTGAGTGAGGCGTGACAACAGGAACGAACCGAGAGCCAGCGTCCCGGCGCCGAATGTTGCGGGCAACCTCGATCCGCTCCTGTCGGACCATCGTCCACTCAGTGGGGCGGCTGCCACGCGGATCAATCCGCTCACGGCCAGAAGCAGTCCTGCGGCCGCCGGGCGCATCTGACGGCCCTGGATCGCATAGAACGGAAGAAGGAAGGTTACCAGGTATCCGGACACGAAGCTCAGGACGAGCGTCGCCACTGGCCAGGCGAATGAGCTTCGGCCGAAAAGCGCCAGGTCGAGCATGGGATCCGGATTGCCGCGCTCAATCCTCAAGAAAGCAATCCACAGCATGGCGGAAATCAGCAGCGGCATTAAGCCGGCGGGCGAGATCCAGCCCCAAGCGTTTCCGCGGTTCAACCCAAACAGGAGTGCGGCCAGGCCCGCAGTCCAGGTTCCCGCGCCGGCAAAGTCGAGGCGTTGCGGGCGAGTCGCAGGTGGATCGTCCCGAATCAGCCGCTGGGCGAGCTTTAATCCCAGTAGGCCAACCGGAAGCTGCATACAAAAGACCGCGCGCCAGCCGTAGCGTTCCGCCAACCACCCGCCCACCGCCGGTCCGGCAGCCAAACCCAGGTAAATGAGCGAGGCACGCAGCCCGAGGGCTTGTCCGCGCCGCTCCGCCGGCAAGTGTCTCACCAAAAGGGCAGGCGAGCTGGCGAGCAACATCGCGGTGCCGATTCCCTGGATGATCCGAAAGGCGATGAGCGGGATCACCCCGGGCGCGGCGGCGCACAACGCGCAACCAATAAGGAATACGCCGAAACCGGCTACATAGATACGCTTGTGTCCCAGTTGATCGCCCAGCCGTCCAAAGGCAAGCAGCAAACCGCTGGTCACCAGGAGCTCGGCCTGGAGGACCCATTGCACCATCGGAATCGTGGTATGAAAGGCTCCGCGGATGAGCGGCAAAACCGCATTTACCGCGCTGGCATCGAGCGATGTCAGGAAAGATCCTAACGCAGCCGTGAGCGCCAGATACCGCTCCGGCCCGCCCAAGCGCAAGGATGGAGGTGTTGCTTCTAGCGAAGCTGGCACGTTCGCTCGCTCCGATTCAGAGGCCAAACACTTTCAGTTGACCATCGCTCGGCACGTAGACCTTGCCCTGGATGACTGTGGGTTCGGTGAACGCTCCTCCAATGTTGTTCCATGGCCCGGCGGTGACGGCGGGGAAAAGAGGCCCGGTAGTGAGATCGGTGGCATCGAACGCCACCAGTTTCAGTGGATTGCTTCTGACAAGCGCCCACACAATCCCCGTACCGGCGTTGTGCTGGTTTGATGAAACCACGGGGGTGGTGCCACCGCTCTGAAAACCCAAAGGAGAAGGAAACGTCATAACAGACTGGTTGGGCTTTGAGCCGATGTAAGACGGGGCCAGGGAGTTGCCGGAGAAAACAAAGGCCATCAGGTTGCCTCCGCCGCCGCTTTTTCCATTGCCGCAGTAGTAGATAAACTGCTGGCTGCCGCTGTCAAAGTATGCCGGCCCGCCCCAAACGCCGGGGCCGTCGCCCCAGGCGCCCACGCCCGGACCGGTGGTGAAGGTGGGCGGCGATCCAGGCAGCGGCACAACTGGCTTCAGTACGCGATCGGCACCGGGAGGGGGCCCGTTGTACTTGCCCATGTTCTGGCGATTGAGCAGGTAGATCTGTCCGTCCTTGCCGCAAACGACCATGGCCTGGGGGAGGCCTGAGCCTAGGGGAGGATCGGGAAGTATCAGAGGCCCTCCCGACCCAAAATCCCAGTCGTGACCAACCAAATCCCCCTGATTGGCCGGCGTAAAGAAATCGGCCGGCACCGTGGGGGGCGGCACCGTGAAATTGGCCGGAAGCTTCAATGCCGTATCGCCGTAGTTCGTTCCGCCCTTCGCATTCGCGTTGAAATCGCCGTTGCCCGTCATGAAGTAAACGAAGCCCTCAGGATCGGCTGCCAAGCCCATGCCTCCTTGCCAGACTGACCCATTGGCGCCGTCGGGTGTCGTGCAGAATACCCCGGCCTGCTTCAAGGTCGTTGCATCGTAAACGAAAACCCAGCCCCGCCAGCCTGAACCCGCGTCGTTATGGGATCCGAAACCGATGTAGATTCGCCCGCCCAGCAGCAGCAGCGCCGGCCGATTCATCTGCACATTCGGGTCGAACGAAACAGAACCAGTCCCGCTCGGGTAGGAACCCTGGATCTCCACGGGGCTGCCTGGCCGGTCGGCGCCGGTAGAGATATCAATCGCGTGTAGGCGGTTGTAACACTTGACGCTTGGTCCGCCAATTGTCTTGGTCACGACTGTCTTGGCCACGGCCCACATCGTGTACGAGGCGCAGTCGATGACGGGTGTCGATGTGATTCCTATGACCGCGATGTTTCCCCCTCCCGCGACCGAGTCCGGAACAGCCTGTTCGCCGGCCGGGATGAGGGACCGTTTCCACAGCACCGCCTGCATAGTGTCCGCGTCGAAAGCATAAACCGTGTCGTTCTCGGTAGCCACGTAGACCACGTTGTGAGCGCCTGAGTCGGGAATGTTGACATGGTGGGCATAAAGCGGCTGGGCATACACGGTGCCGTCAACATTCTGCGTGAACAGATTCTTCAGCTTCGGCACATTCCCCACATTGAGGGTAGTCTCATAAGGGAACCAGCCCGTTCGTGCGGTGGTGAAGTGCTGCGTCAGGTAGTAGAATCCAGCGGAACTGATGACCACCACGGGTGGGCCGAAGCCCGTGATAATTCCGCAGATACTCTGACGCGCTTTGACTTGATCGCCCACTTTCAAGGAACCCGGCAGAGGCACTTCGACGACTGCGGCCGTGGCAATCGCGGTTCCCCGCCATACGTTGTTTACGTAGACATCCACGTGAGCGCCCGGAATGACGGCGCCGCCCACCGTCACGCTACGCATGCAAGCCTCGACAGCCGGTAACACAATAGGAGGAGCCGGCTGCGTCAACGGCGCGACCACTACGGGCGCCGAGTTTGAACTGACGTGGCCGCAGCCGTTTTGCGTTGCGAAGATGTCGTCTCCGGCCAGAAGCACAGGCGCCACGAGCACGTCCGCCTGCGTACTGTAAACCGCTCGGGAACCGATAGGCGCCCCGAGAAGAGTGGACCAGACATAGACAGTCGCGCCGGGGTGGAGATTGCTGACGTGCACAGCGGCCCCGCACTGGAATAAAGGACCCGCGACGACGGGTGTCGGCAGCGTTCTCGGTGCGGGATCGACTTTGACTTGGTTGGAATGTAAACTCACGTTTCCGCAGAGTTCCTGGGTGGCCGTAATCTCACTGTTTCCAGCGAGCGGGGGAACCCCAAAATCGAAGGTGGACGCCGGAGCCGATCCCGTCCCCAAACTGGTGGCGTCTTGAAAAATCTCCACTGGTGACCCGGGAAGTAAACCGGTCAGCCTGACCGTGGTGGTCCCGGCGCATAGCGGGGGAACAACCGTGGGAGGAGGCACGGGCGTCGGGGGACCCACTGGAACCGATGGAGAACTCGCACTCTTGACCTGGCACTTCGGCATACTCTGGCTTGCCGAAACGCTTGATCCTTGCGTGAGTGGCGGGCATTGAAACCACGCACCGGGAAAACTGAAGCATGCCTGTTCGGTAAACCCTGGTGCGGGTGTCTCGGTCATGACAACTTGCGCACCATCGGTCACGTTTCCAATGTTGACGGCAACCATGCATGCCTGCAATGGGCCGTTTACCGTCGGGGGAGGGAGTTGTCGCTTGCCTCCAGGCAGCGGATCGGGCGGCGCCAGATTGGTTTTCGGCCCCGGCGTCCCACATGCAGTCTGTTGCGCAACCAGTGTTTCACCAAGAGATGTTTGCGGCGACAAGCCGATCTGCGCCGAGCCATCGGCGGCCGTGCCCGTCCCGCGAACCACACCGCCCACCGTCACTTGCACGGTTGCCCCCGGAACCATTCCGTTGAACGACAGGCACTGGCCACACTCGTAAATATGTGTTTCACAGCTAACAGGCAGGATTATCGCCGCCTTCGTTTGTACAATCACGGGTGCGGGCGACGGCGGACTCGTCATGCTGCCCAAGGTTTGCGTTGCGGTTACGGGGTGAGCCGCGCCCGCCTTCAGCGTCACCCCCGATTTTAGGTTGAAAACCTGATCCGGCCAGGTGGCGGCGCCACCACCCACATTCGCGCCATCCTGGAACAAGTCAACCGTGGCGCCGATAAGCTGCCCTTGAACCCTGACGGACGAACTGCATACGGAAAGAGGGCCGACAACCACCGGCGGCAGCAAAGACATTGGAAAGCTCCTTTAAATGGGGCATAAAATGCCCGTCCGAATAACTGTTTATCAGATGGCCGGGCTTAGCGGCCGATTGGCTGCTTAAACCCACCCACTAACTACGCGCGTCCTCCGAGTCAGAGGCCGAACACGTTTAGTTCACCATCGCTCGGCACATAAACCTTGCCCTGGATGACGGTAGGTTCGGTGTACGCTCCCCCGTTGGGATTCTTCCATGGCCCCGCCGAGCTGCTGAAAAGCGGCTTGCCTGTGAGATTGGTAGCATCGAACGCCATCAGTTGCAATGGATTGCTTCTGACAAGCGCCCAGACGACCCCCGTACCGGCATTCTGCTGGTTTGATGAAACCACGGGAGTGGTTCCGCCGCTGGGAAAGGTCTGAGATGACTGGTTGGGATTTGGGCCGATCTTAGCCAGCGCCAGCGAACTACCGGCGAAAACAAAGGCCGTCAATGGGCCTCCATCGCCGGCGTAATACACAAACTGGTGGCTGCCGCTGTTGAAGTATGCCGGTCCGCCCCAAACACCGGGCTGCGTCCCGGGCGCTTTGCCAGGCTGTAGCTGCACAACCGCAAGTACGTGATCGGGACCGCCAGGCCCGTTGTACTTGCCCATGTTTTGGCGATTGATCAAATAGATCTGGCCGTCTTTGCCGCAAGCGACCATGGCCTCCAGGGCGGGTGCCGTGCCGGCGGGCTGATCGGGAAGTATCAGAGGCCCCCCCGATCCGAAATCGATATCCCCGGTTCGCAGGAAATCCTGGTTCGCCGGCGTAAAGAAATCGGCCGGTACCGTCGGGGGCGGCACCGCGAAATTGGGGGGCAGCTTCAATACCGTATCGCCATAGTTCTTTCCGCCCGTGTTCGCGTCGAATTCCCCGTTGCCCGTAATGAAGTAGATGAAGCCTTGGGGATCGGCGGCCAATCCCATGCCGCCTTGCCAGATTCCTCCCATGTCGTCACCTTTGGGATCGCTGTCGGGTGTGGTGCAAAATACCCCGACCTGCTTCAAGGTCGTTGCATCGTAGGCCAAGACCCACCCGTGGTATGCGCTGGCACTAAAGTCGCAATGGGATCCGAAACCGATGTAGATGCGCCCACCCTGCAGCAGCAGCGCCGGGCGATCCATCTGCCATTGCTGGTCGAATAAGACATGCCCCGCGCCGTCATTCGGGCTTCCCGCGCCGGGGTAGGAAATATTCTGGATCTCAACCGGACTGCCGGGCCGGTCCGCGCCGGTAGAAATGTCCATCGCGTAAAGGCGGTGGTGAAAAGTCGTCTTGCCACCCGCGACGCTCTTAGTCTTGGCTACGGCCCACATGGTGTACGAGGCACAGTCGATGACGGGCGTCGATGTGATCCCGATGAATGGCGAGATATTGTTGCAGCCGGTAATATCTGAATCCGAGACCTTTTGCTCGCCGGGCGGGATCAGCGTTCGCACCCACAAGGTCGGTTGCAGCGTGTCCGCGTCGAACGCAAAAATGTTGTCATCCTCAGTGGCCACGTACACTACGTTGTGCGCGCCCATGTCGGGAATATTGACGTGGTGGGCATAAAGCGGCTGGGCATACACGGTACCGCTCCCGGTCTGCGGATTGCCGTCGGGGTCAACCCACTTTGTAAGGTCCTGCGTAATTTTAGGTGCGGGCTTCACCTTCGGGACATTCGCCACAGTCAGCGTAGTTTCATAAGGGCACCAGCCCGTTCGTGCTGGGTTGAAATGCTGCGTCAGGTAGTAGAATCCGGCGGAACTGATGACTGGCACGGGTGGGCCGAAGCCCGTTGTAATTCCGCAGATACTCTGCCGCGCTTTGACCTGATCGCCCACCTTCAAGGAACCGGACAGAGGAACTTCGACGGTCGTAGCCGTGGCAATCGCACTTCCCCGGAATACGTTGTTTACATAAACATCGACGTGGGCGCCCGGAACAACACCGCTTACGGTCACGCTACGCATACAGGCTTCGACGGGAGCTACCACTGTGGGAATACCCGGCTGTTCCATCGGGCTGACCTTGACCTTCGCCGATTGTACTGTTAGCCCGCAGCCCTGTTCGACGGCGTAGATGTCGTCTCCCGCCAGCAGTAGAGGTGTAACCGGCACGTCCGTCTGAGTGCTGTTAACCGCTTTATGACCGATCACTCCCCCGAGAAGAGTGGACCACACGTAAACCGTCGAGCCCGGGTGGAGATTGCTGACGTGCACGGCCGCTCCGCACTGGAACAAAGGGCTGCCGACGATGGGTGTCGGAAGCGATTTCGGTTGGGGATTGACCTTGACTGGGTTGGATAACGCACTCCAGTGACCGCAGAGCTCTTGGCGAGCCGTAATCACACTGCCTCCCGTGAGCGGGGGAACGGGAAAGGGAAAGCTGGATGCCGGAGCCGATCCCGTGCCCAAACTGATGGCGTCCTGAAAAATCTCGACGATTTGGCCGGGGTTCAAACCGGTCAGTTGGACGATGAGGCTCCCAGCGCATAGCGGGGGAACGACCGTGGGCGGCAGGGGCGCCGGTGGACCCACTGGAACCGGTGGAGAACTCGCACTTTTGGCCTCGCACTTCGGCATACTCTGAATTGCCGAAACCACTGATCCTTGCTTTAGCGGAGGGCATTGAAACCACAAGCTCGACAAATCGAAGCATGCCGTTTCGCTAAACCCTGGCGCCGGTGTCTCGGTCAACGTCACCTGCGAACCATCGGTTACATTACTGACGGTAACGGCAACCATGCATGCCTGCAAGGGGCCGTTTACCGTGGGCGGAGGGAGTTGGCGGTTGGCTCCCGGCAGCGGATCGGGCGGTGGCAGATTGGTTTTCACCCCTGGGGCGCCGCACGCAGTCTGCTGCGCAACCAGCGTATCCCCGGGACTTGTTTGCGGCGACAGGCCGAACCGCGCCGTACCATCCACGGCCGTGCCCTTCCCACGAAGCACACCACCCACTGTCACTTCTACGGTCGCCCCCGGAAGCATTCCGTCGAGGTACAGACACTGGCCGCACTCGTAAATATGAGTCTCGCAGGTCACAGACCCGATGACGGCCGGCTTGCTTAGTACAATCACCGGAGCGGACGGCGGACTCGTCACGGCGCCCAACGTTTGTGTTGCGGTTACGGGGTGAGCCGCGCCCGCCTTCAGCGTCACCCCCATCTTTA
>Ga0116219_10000722_pt1 | contig 33559 bp, 22 predicted proteins | sample Sb_taG_4_FD_91019 | JGI IMG/M metagenome (GOLD analysis project Ga0116219, IMG submission 91019) | Peat soil microbial communities from Weissenstadt, Germany - Sb_50d_6_BS metaG | ecosystem: Environmental > Terrestrial > Soil > Wetlands > Peat | place: Germany: Weissenstadt | collected 2010-09-21 | reverse complement strand
GGAATCCGGCCAAAACGAGCATCGCACGGAAACGCAAGGCGGCTGCCTTGGACACGGGTTTTCTCGAGGAAACCTTGGCTGGGGCACGAAACCTAGAGAAAGTTTGATGCGTTCGCCCTGGTTGCTCGAGGCCTCCGCAGAGCAATTCATGATCTGGATGCACGAAAACAACGTCTCGATTGTCCGCGAGGACTCGATGTACGGACCTAGTTTGGGTTTCGTCTACGGGCTGGGCAACCACTCCGGCGGAACTGGTACCTTCTCAATGGATACTCTTTGCCGCAAACTCCCATATGCCGGCCTGCTGGAGATCGACCTGCTCAACAAAGTGAACTTGACGATGCGTGGCAAAGAGTTTGCGAATTGGCTCATTGAGAATGGCCACAAGGCAGTTTATTTTAAATCGTCCATTGGCGGATGGGGGCTCCCGGCAGCAAATCCGTTTCTTGGGACGCCATACGATCTCTCACCAAACCGAATGCCACCATACACAGTCAGCCCCAACCAGACCCCTCCATTCGCAGCGGAGCCGAAGCAAGCTCCACCCCCGGCGGAAGAGAAGCCGGCTGAACGAGAACCGCCGCCGGCCAAATGACCAGATTGCGCCGTTCGTTGTCGATCACTTCAAGAGGACGATCCTGGCGGAGTTGGAGTTGCTTCACATGGAGTGTTTTGAGGAATGCCGCCGGGTTTTTGACGCAGTGACACCGTTTTCTTTACTTAGTTCGGTTGCAGACAAAGGCCTGGCACAGCATTTGCTTATCTAACTCTCGTTTCTCGCACAAGCCTGTCCCGCTTTCCCCACGTAGGAAGGGAGGAATGGTTTTGGAGTACTTAGGAAGCGACCTTTACGGACACCATAAGTCCGTTCCGTATGCGATGTCACCTTTTTGAGTGATACTGCCGACGCACGGCATCAGCCGCTCGCCCAGGCAAACTGGATAGAATATTTCGATAGCATGCGATTTTTCGTTCCGTGTAACGTAAATGGTCCAGCCGGATGTCAGATTTTCTGAATGAGCTTGACGTTGTGCTTGTAATTCACTACCGAAAGGGTATATTTCTGCAAAACCATTTGCCAGCAGTCCGACCGCGAACGGGGCAGAGCCGAGGTTCGGTTGCGTTGGAATCCACTCCCTCGGGGTTCGACGTATCGTCCAGACAACCAAGTACGGCCTTCGCAGCAGTGCGCGTTTCTTGCTGATAGCGGGCCTTGCACCAAGGACTCAGATGCCCAGAGAGACCCGCCCGAAGGCTCCGAAGCGGTTTATTATTCTGGAGATGGAGAAGGATCGATGGTGGGCGCGGCTGTTCGCCATTGTGTTCTTGATCATAGGAATTGCGGCACTGGGCGCATCGGCTTGGCTTTTATCTCTGGCATTTACCCTGCCGCGGGCGCGAGAACAGATCAGCCTTGGCAGTGGTGGGTTGGTCAGCGGGCTTGGCATGCTGGGCTTATTCCGAGCCTCGCTGAAGTGTCACGCCAAGAGCAGCCAACATACCGTGATCATTGCCAACCTGATTTCGGCACGTGAACTCAAGAATAAGGTCACGATCATCGATTACACGGAGTTGTGCGTCAAGCTTGTACGACAACAGTCATGTGATGAGTTTTTCAAGAAGCTCCGAAACGATGCTGGCAGGAAAACGAAATCGCCTTAACCGGCCCTACGAAGAAGGAATTTGCCCATGTTCTCCGTCGACTCGTACTTTGACCGGAGAAGACTCGCCCTTGCCGATGACCTCGAACAGGGCTAAATCGCTGTCTGGCCAGATGAAGTCCCCCGAAGAATAGTGGCAGGACCAGATCCGCGTCTTGTCAGCAACCTGATCGTTGACGAGGACTTCAGCGGTGAGGATCTGCGCAGCCAGGATTCATTGAATGGGAAAGTGCTGAAGCAATGCGACTTCCGTAGCAGTTGTCTTGATGGTCTCCAGATAAACGGGGCCACCCTTTCGGAGAGCAATTTCCGGTACGCTCGCGGTTTGAAGGTTGGGGCCGTCGAAGCGATACTCAAACATGTGGACGCATGCTGGTCGGTATGGTCGAAGAGTCAATTCCGGGGCGGAGATCTCCAGAATTCCAGATTCGTTGGCAGCACTCTCACCGGCTGCAACTTCTCCAACTGCAATCTCTCCAATGTTACGTTCATGGGCGCGCTGATTCAACATGGCGATTTTCGCGGTGCCGATCTTTCTAGAGCCAATCTCCGATACGCCGACCTTACCCAAGCAATGTTCGATGACAAAACCAAATTCGATCACACTGATCTGTCGTACGCGACCTTGGCGTCCACGACATTGCCCGAGTTCCTTTACACTCGCGGCAACTTTGAAGGCGTGAAAGCCCTTGAACACGCGCATATCTCCAAAGTTCCCCTCCCTTGGAGGAGACGACCAGAAAAATGGTTGTTCGATAGACTCCAAAAATACGCAGGGCTTACGCGAATCGCCAAACTAATCTATTAGCAGTTGGCCGTCTGTCCTTTGAAATACTCCTAGCACGCTGGTTACGGTTGTCTTTTGGGAGCATCCCTTCGCGTTCACGTTCCAAGCGTGCGACCTGGAAACTCTTGCCGAAAATGCGATAATCGGGAACCTTTGGCCACGCCGGCACGCGCTTGCACGAAGGCCGGTACCTGGCGCGAGCGAAGGCATACCGGTTGTCACGACAACCGTTCGCATCGGTTTTCGTGGCTTTTCGTGGCTTATCTTGGGACTGGCGTGAAGTGTAGAAAATGCCGCGTTTTATCGCGCTTTCGCGTGATTTTTGCCAATTACGGACATTGCAGATATTCGCTTAGGGATCCGTTGCTCTATCCATTGAGCTACGAGGGCAAGAGCGAACGCAACTCATGTGATCAGAGAGGGATGGAGTTGTAAAGATTCGTCGGCGGAGTTCGGCGGCAGGCATTCTCTTGACGCCGACCGCGCCCTAAGCAGCTGGCTGGGCATCGTGCCGAAAAGGGCAAGACTCTGTGAAGGCGCGCTCCTGGTGGCTTACCGCCGAATGTCGTTCCTCTTCCAGGTTCGCACGATTGGCTACTTCCCCCTCTCCAGTATCCTCAGCCCATAGCCTTTGAGCGCCTCCAGTTGCTTGGTCTTGGCTGCCTCAGAGAGGGGATTGCCAATGAGGTAAACGCGCAAATAGGGGGCAAAGCGCCTTTGGCCCTCGGCATCAGCCTTCGACATGGCGACGAGCGGGGCGAGGTCCGCGATTTTGTTCCGTTCGATCATCAGGAGGCTCAATTCTGTTTGCTTCGTCAAAGGGCTTAGGTCGGCAATCTGGTTGTCATCCACATCGAGCGTCGACAGTCTGGTGATCTTCTGCAAAACATTGATCTCCTTGATCTGGTTATGGTCCAGATGTAATGACGATAGCCGCGCGAGGTTGGCCAGCGCGCTAGCGTCTTTGATGGCATTGCCCGAGAGATAGAGGGCCGAGAGATTGATCAACCCTTTTAGCGGAGCGATATTCACAATCTGATTGTTGGAGAGTTCCAGATACTGGAGCTTGGTGAGGCCCGCCAACGGGGTGACGTCGGCAATTTTGTTTCCTGAAAGATCGAGAGATTGTAGATTCCCTAGATCCTTGAGAGGACTCAAATCGCTGATCTGGTTCTTCGATGCCTTCAAAAGAGCCAGGTTCTTGCATTTTTCGAGCCCGGCGAGACTACGGATGTCCTTGCCGCTGGGTTCCAATATGTAGACGTTGTTGAGTTTCTCGTCGGTAAGTTCCGCTTTGGGCTCGAAAAGAACCGCCCGCACTGCCGCCTCCAGGTTTTTGTCGGGAAACGGCCCCGCGAGGGCCCATTGGGCATGCACACAGATGCAAAGCACGCCCAGACATACGGCCGGCGTTCGGGCAAGTATTGTTTTCATGAATCATCCCCAAGAATTCGATCCGGTGTGGATCGATCAATTCGATGCATCCCTGACCAATAGTTCGTTGACTCTTTGGGAGAAGGCCGCGGGGTCCTTGACGCGCGAGCCTTCCGCCAGGACGGCCTGGTCGTAAAGGATCCGGCCATACTTTTCCACGCGTTCGTCCGTGGCGTCCTTCGCAAAGAGGTTGTGCATGGCGGCCACGGCCGGATGGTCCGGATTCAATTCCAAGATGCGCTTCGACGCAGGCAGGTCCTCCCCGCGCCCCATGCGCTGCATGAGCCGTTCCATGTGGGCGCCCATTGCCCATTCGTCGGCCACCAGGCAAGCGGCACTTTCCTTGAGCCTGCTGGTAAGCCGGACTTCCTTGACCTCGGCCAGTCTTTCCTTCATGTAATCGAGAAGGGCTTGAAACTGTTTTTTCTTATCTTCGCTAATCTCCGTGCCCTCAAGCTGGCCCTTGTCGATCGCTTTCAGCTTCTTCCCCTGGAATTCCGTGAGCGCGCTGGCGACGTATTCGTCGACCGGATCGGTGAGCAGCAGCACTTCTTCTCCCTTGGCCTTGAAGGCTTCCAGCAAGGGGGAATTTTCGAGCAATTCGCGGTTTTCACCGATCAGGTAGAAGATTTCTTTCTGATTCGCCGGCATCCCCTCCACGTAGGTTTGCAGTGCCGTGTATTTCCCGGGCTCGGTCTTGGTTGATTCGAATAGCAGCAGCCGGGCAAGCTGCTCGCGATTGGACCGATCCTGGTAGACGCCCTCTTTCACAAATAGGCCAAGCTCGCTGTAAAAACCCACGTACGCATCGTATTCCTTGGTTTTCATTTCCTCCAGCGTATTGAGGACCTTGTTGACGAGGTTCGACTTGATCTTCTCCAGTGGGGCGCTCTGCTGCAGCAATTCGCGGGACACGTTGAGAGGCAAGTCCGGTGAATCGACGACACCTTTGACGAAGCGCAGGTACGCGGGCAAGAGCGCCTCGCAATCATCCATGATGAAGACGCGGCGGATGTAGAGGTGCAGCCCCTTGTGCGGGGCGTTCCAAATCAAGTCGAACGGCTTGTGAGCGGGAATGTAGAGAAGCGCACGGAATTCAATGGCGCCTTCCGCAGAGTAGTGGATCACCTTGGCTGGGTTGTGAAAGTCGCGGGACAGGTGTTTGTAGAATTCATTGTGCTCTTCCGATGTGATCTCCGATTTCGGCCGTAACCAGATCGCCTTGCGGGCATTGAGCGTTTCTTCGACAACCGTCTTGTTCTTCTTATCGTCCTCGCGCTCGACATCCAGAACGATGGGGTGTTCGACAAAATCGGAATACTGCTTCACTAACTCCCTGAGTTTCCATTCCTTCAGAAATTCCTTGTCCGCTTCGTGCAGATGCAGGATGACGTCGGTGCCATGTTTCTCCTTGTCGACCGTTTCGACGGTGAACTCGCCCTGCCCGTCCGATTGCCAGCAGACTCCTTCGCTGGGCTTGGCACCGGCCATCCTGGAGACGACAGTAACTTTTTCGGAAACCATGAAAGAGGAATAGAAGCCCACTCCGAACTGGCCGATGAGTTCGGGCCGATCCTTGACGTCGGCTTGCCTCAAGCTCTCGAGAAAAGCCTTGCTGCCGGACTTGGCAATCGTCCCCAGGTTCTCGATGATCGATTCCTGGGACATGCCGATGCCGTTGTCCGATATGGTCAGCGTGCCGTGCGCTTCATCCGGGATGAGCTTGATCTTCCATTCGGGATCGCCTTCGCGCAACTCCGGCCTGGTCAGCGACTGAAACCGCAAGGTGTCGATGGCATCGCTGGCATTGCTGATCAGTTCGCGAAGAAAGATATCTTTGTGCGAATAAAGGGAATGGATGATGATGTCCAGGATCTGCTTCAGTTCGGTCCTGAACTGCAAAGTTTCCGAATGCACGAGTAATCCTCCGCCAGGTCGGCTCCTCCGGAACCATGATGCATCGTTGCTGATTTATTACCAAAAACATCTTGCCTGCCAAGCGGCGCGCCGTCGAATCCAGGAGCTGAAGCCCCTGGCTAGTTTCGCGCGCCCTCCGGGCGGAGAAAGAGGAAGAGGAAGGGAATCCAGGGGCTGAAGCCCCTGGCTACGTCCGTGCGCCCTCCGGGCGGAGAGGGAAGGGGGTCTGGCCTCGCCCGGAGGGCGAACGGGCGTAGCCGGGGACTTTAGTCACTGGTTGGGTTTAGATCCACTCTCGGATGGGCCGGCCCTCGTTCAAACGGATGGGCCGCCCGTCCGGCGTCGTGGTGATCATGTCCAAGGGAATGCCGAGTTTGGTATAGATCGTCGCGGCGATATCTTCGGTCATGTACTCGTTGTGCGTCGGTCTGCCGCCCTCTTCATCCGTTCGGCCCAGCACAGCGCCGCCCGGCACGCCCGCCCCAGCGAAGAGTGCAAACCCTGCTGAAGCCCAATGATCGCGACCGCCCGCGGAGTTGATCTTCGGAGTCCGTCCGAAATCCGTGAGCCAGACGACAAGCGTAGTGTCCAGCAAGCCGCGCTGCTCCAGGTCGATCAACAGTTCGGGAAGGGCCTGATCGACCGGCGGAACAGAACGATTTTTCAGCGTGGTGAAGTTGTCGGCGTGGGTGTCCCAGCCGCCGTTGGACACGGTCACGAAGCGCACACCGGCCTCGATGAGCCGGCGGGCCAGGAGACAGCTTTGGCCAAAGCGATTGCGGCCATAGCGGTCCCGCAGCCGCGGATCTTCGTTGCCAATCTCGAAAGCCTTCTTGGTCTCGGGAGCCGTGATCAGGTTCATGGCAGCCTGATAATGCTGATCGAGCGCGTCGAACGCCGCGAGGTGCGTTTCCGCCTTGCGCTGCAGAGCATCGATCGTGCGCAGCATGCTGCGTCGCCGAGTAAATCGGCCGGAGTCGATGCCTTGCGGCGGGGTGATATCGCGCACGCTGAATTGCTTTGCGCTGGGGTCGGCAAGGATTTCGAATGGATTGTATTCCAGCCCAAGATAACCCGCCGTGCCGCCGCCGGACGTGCGGTCGACTTGATCCCCTAGCTGAACGAAAGGGGGCATGGCTGTCTTGAACCCCTTCTGTTCATTAAGGACGGAACCGTAGCAGGGGTAAATGAGCGACGGGTTGAATGCGTGTCCGGACATCATGTATTGATCGGCGACACCGTGCCCTGCATTACGCGGGTTCCAGCTTCGCAGGACTGCGTAGCGATTCAATTCGCGCGCCATGCGCGGCAGCACTTCAGCAAACCTGACGCCCGGCACAGCAGTCGCGATGCTGTTGAACTCGCCGCGCACGCTCAAGGGCGCGTCGGGCTTGGGGTCGAACGTGTCGTGATGGCTGGTTCCGCCGCGCGTCCAGATCAAGATGCAGTTAATGTCACGAGTCGAGGAATGCTCTTTGGCGAGCGCCTGCTTGCGCGCAAGCGCCATCGGCAATGCAATGCCGAGGCCGGCCAGGGCGCCAACTTTCAGGAAATCCCGGCGGTGAAGGCCGTCGCAATCGCGTGTCCAGGTAGAAAGGAGATTCAGCATCACTGGTTCTCCAAGTCGAGGCGGGTAAGGTCTGGAGGGACCAACATAGGCAGGTCTCTAGAATCTACCACAGACGCCTGGTTGGGAACAGTTAAAATCTCCTGGATCCCAGACCCGCTACCCAATGCAATGGCGCCCGTTGAGAGATTTTCCGAAAACTCACCTGGCGAGCATTTGACGCCGACCGGGGTATTCCGTTATGCTGTGGGTTACCTGCCGATGAACGGCCCTTTGCGGATCAGGCCTGTTGAGCCGCCGGCTTAACGGGCTCCCACCGGAGGTTTCCGGAGGCCTTTCACTTGTTCCTGCCTCGATATTTTGCTTGGCTGAACTTCTCAATCGTCTTGCGCTCTGCCCTGTGCTTTTTCCTTTGGCCCACATGCTCGGTCTGCCTCGCGGGCAATGATTTTCACGTTGATCCGCCGCAATCGGTGTTGAACGGAAACTACTCCCAGACTCAATTAGTAGTGAGGGCCAGCACGCAAGGCGGCGGAGTGAATGAGCGTTCGGCTGGCCTCACCGGCCAGGCAGTCTATCACTCCTCCAACCCGCAGGTGGTGACGGTGAGCAATTCGGGCCGGCTGCTGGCGGTCGGCAATGGCGAGGCGGTCGTTACCGTAAACGCTTCGGGCACTACCCATTCCGTGCCGGTGAAGGTCACGGGCGTGGTTCCGGAGCCTCGGATCAGCTTCGACAACCAGGTGCTCGCGGTTATCGGCAAAGCGGGTTGTAATGCTGGGGCATGCCACGCCAGCCAATACGGCAAGGGTGGGTTCAAGCTCAGCGTTTTTGCCTATGCTCCCGACGAGGATTATCTTGCTATCGTCCGCTACGGCTTCGGCCGGCGGGTCAATCTGAATGACCCCGAGCGCAGCCTGTTCCTTTTGAAACCAACGCTGGGCGTACCGCATGAAGGAGGCCGACGTCTGCAAGCAGGTTCGATTGATTACCAAATCCTGCAGCAATGGCTGGCGGGCGGTGCACCGGGGCCCAATAAAAAGGCGGCAAGCGTCTCGCGCATTGGGGTCCTTCCCAATCGCAGAGTCGGGCCGAAAGGCTTCACTCAGCAGCTTCGCGTACTGGCCACGTACAGCGACGGCACGATGCGCGACGTCACCGCCTGGGCCAGGTTCGACAGCATGGACGAGGGCATCGTGCAGGTCTCGCGCGACGGTCTGGTGCGGGGGATTGGCACCGGCCAGGGAGTGGCCATGGTCCGCTTTGGCGGGCAAGCTGAAGTCGCGACCATCGTGGTGCCTTACGCCGATGCCGTCGATCTCGCCGGCTGGAAGGACCAGAACTTCATCGATACGCTCGCCGCCGCCAAGTTCAAAGAAGTCGGGATCGCGCCGTCCCCTTTGTGCGACGATGCAACTTTCTTGCGGCGCGCTTACCTTGACGCAATCGGCACGCTGCCAACCGTTCAGCAAGCGACGACATTTCTCGATTCCAAAGATCCCGACAAACGAAAAAAGCTGATCGATGAGCTCCTGGGACTGACGGGCGATCCAGCTCGAGATATCCACAACAATGAATATGCCGCTTACTGGTCGCTCAAGTGGTCCGACCTGATTCGTTCGAACAGCGCAGCGATCGGCGAGCAGGGCATGTGGGCGCTCTACAACTGGATCAAGGAATCCTTCCGCGAGAACAAGCATTTTGATCAATTCGTGCGCGAGTTGATCACGGCCCAGGGATCGACTTACAGCAATGGGCCGGCCAACTATTTCCGGATTGCCAGTAGCCCTCAAGATCGAGCCGAAGAAACTTCTCAATTGTTCTTGGGCGTTCGGCTGCAGTGCGCGAAATGCCACCATCATCCCTACGAGAATTTCAGCCAGGACGACTATTACGGCTTCGCGGCGTTCTTTGCGCGGGTTGGCAACAAGGGCAGCCAGGAGTTCGGCATCTTTGGCGGAGAAACTGTCATCCTGGTGCAATCCGGCGGCGAGGTTACAAACCCGCGCACGGGCAAGGTATTGCAGCCGACGCCGCTCAATGGCAGACCGGTGACCTCGTCGATCGACCGCCGCGCTGCATTGGCGGATTGGATCACGTCGCCGCAGAATCCATACCTCGCGCGCAACATCGTCAACCGCTATACCTCCTACCTGCTTGGCCGCGGGCTGGTCGAACCCATCGACGACATGCGCGCCACGAACGCGCCTACGAATCCGGCCCTGCTCGATGCCTTGGCGGCGGATTTGGTCAAAAGCGGCTTGGACCTGAAGCACCTGTTGCGGGCGATCATGAACTCCCGCCTCTATCAGCTCGATTCACAACCAACCAGGAACAACGCCGCTGATGACCGCTTTTACTCTCATTACCGTGTGAAACGGCCGGCGGCTGAGCCCTTGCTTGACGCGATAGACGACGCGACCGGCATCCGCACGAAGTTCGCCAAGGTCCCGCTGGGGACGCGAGCGATCGAGCTGCCCGATGCCCAGTACAACGATTATTTCCTGACGGCGTTTGGCAAGCCGCGCCGGGAAGGCGTCTGCGAATGCGAGCGCGTCTCTGAGCCAAACCTGGCCCAGGCGCTGCACACTCTGAACAGCGACGTTTTGGCGGCCAAGATCTCGTCTTCCAAAGGCCGGGTCGCAAAACTGATCGCCGCCAAGAAGTCGCCCGATGCCATTATCGACGAACTCTACCTGGCGACCCTCTCGCGTCGCGCCACCAGCGAGGAGCGGTCCGCCTGCGAAAAGCTGCTCGCTGCCAACCCAGATAAAAAGGCGTTCTACGAAGACTTGCTCTGGTCCCTGATCAATTCCAAACACTTTTTGTTTATCCATTGATCGCGGGGACCTCCAACCGAAAGTACCCAACAGGCCCGTGTCCTGCCAATTGCCATGAAACCCACGATACTTTCTTCCGCCTGCTTCGCTTTCACGCTGTTCTTCCTTGCGCCGACGCCGGCCCGGGCCCAGACCCAGACCTCGTACCCGATGCTCATGAGCATCTCCCCGGTGGCGGTACAGATCGGGCAAACGTCCGAGTGCGAAGTATCGGCACGCTATAGCCTGCAGGGAGCATACAAGGTATTCGTGTCGGGTGACGGTGTGACTGGCGAAGTGGCTGGGAACGCGGAAAAGACCGACAAAAAGCCGTCCGGTAAAAAGCGCCTGCTCGAAAAAATCAAGATTCGCTTCACCGTGGCAGCCAACGCTTTGCCGGGCGTGCGCGACGTCCGCATCGCCACGCCACAGGGAGTATCCACGGTGGCCCAGCTTGTGGTGGTGCGTGATCCGGTCATTCGGGAAGCCGCAGCCAACGACACCATGGAGACCGCCCAGCGCATCACCATTCCTGCCACTGCTTGCGGCAGGATTGAGAAACTAGAAGATGTGGATTACTACAAGTTTCACGCCGCGGCTGGCTCATCGTGGACTTTTCACGTGCGCTCGCAGCGCCTGGAGAACCGGATCCACGATCTGCAGGAACACGCTGACCCGATCATCACTCTGCGGAACGCGCTCGGCACCGTGCTTGCCGCCAACGACAATTACTTCTTTGGCGACCCGTTGCTTAACTACCGTTTCCCCGCGGCTGGGGAATATTACCTGGAAATTCGCGATGCTCGTTATAGCGGCAATCCCTACTGGGAGTACAGCATCGAGATCAACGACCGGCCATTCGTGACCAACGTCTACCCGTCATGTGCCGCTCCGGGGACCACGACGGTTCTCCATCCGATCGGTTACAATTTGCCGCCCGACGCAGTTACGTCACTGACTCTGCCCGCCGGAGCTCCGGAGGGGCTGCAATGGGCCACGCTGACGCTGGCTAACCATCAAATAACCAACGAAGCGCCGATCATTGTCAGCCGGTTGCCGCAGGTTTTGGAGGCCCCGGGTGTCAAGAATACTCCCGCTGCCGCTCAACACATCTCCGTGCCAGCCGGGATTTGTGGCCGCATTGCAAACCCCGGAGAAATCGACTGCTATGCATTCGATGCCAAGGCCGGCGAGCGCTTCACGTTTGAGGTGGTTGCCCGCGCGCATCAATCAGCCATCGACTCGGTACTGCGGATCCTCAACGACAAGGGAGTCCCTCTGATTGAGAACGATGATGCCGGCGGGCGCTACGTCCATGCCGACTCATTGATCGAGAACTGGACTGCCCCGGCCAATGGTCGTTACATCATCGAGATTCGCGACCTGCATCTGCGCGGCGGTCCCACCTTTGTCTATTTTCTCAAAGTCACGCGTAGCGAACCGTCCTTCACGCTGGAAACCGACACCGACAAGACCTTATTGGCCCCCGGCACATCCGGAGTCATTTTCGCTCGCGTCACCCGCAGGGCCGGCTTCAGCGGAGAAGTGCAGCTTCATGTGGAAGGATTGCCGGCGGGCGTGAAGGCAACTTGTGGCCGAATTCTCGCCACCGGGACCGACGGCTGCATCCTTCTGCGCGCGGCCCCGGATGCTCCGCGCGGCGCCTCCAACATTCGCGTTACCGGCTCAGCCAAGTACAAGGAGGCGAACGGCAAGACAGCGGACCTCACTGCCGTCGCCCAACCTTTGCAGGAAATCTACATGCCCGGAGGAGGTCGCTCCCACTATCCCGTTGAGACACATGCGGTTTCCGTTGGTGATGCGCTCGACCTCAAGGCGGTCAACATCAGTCCGACTGCCATCACGCTTCGGCCTGGCGAATCGAAGAAGATCGACGTCACGATCGATCGGCAAGCGGGCTTCAAGCAGAACGTAACGCTGGATGTCGTTTACCAACATCTCGGGTCCATTTACGGCAACAGCTTGCCGGCAGGCATCACGGTCGACGAGAAGGCAAGTCAGACCCTCCTGACCGGCGATCAAACGAAGGGAACTATTGTTCTCAAGGCAGCCCTCGACGCCAAACCGGTGCAGAATCAGCAGGTGCCGGTTATGGCACACGTCTCCATCAACTTCGTCATGAAATTCACCTATTGCGCCCAACCGCTGTATCTAAGTGTGATTCCAGCTCAGACTGCGGCCGCACGAAAATAACCCCACTCTTGAACGGGGAGCGAATCTTTCGGTGTGCCTGGATTTTCTCGAAGTGCAGCTCGATCTTGCTGACGAATTCGCGAATCACTTCCCGCAATAGCATCGGATCCGCCTTCTCGATGGCTTCCCGTAGGTGCCAGAGATGCGCTTCCGCCTGGTCAAGCGTTTGCTCCATGTCGGCCTGGTCGCTTCCTCTCTTCTGGTTGTCCATCTGCCTTTGGAGTTTTTCACGCTCTTCTTTCCAGGCTCGCACCGTTGCGGAAACATCTCTTAGTAAGTCTTTGTCGATTTCCGTCAAGCGCTCGATGCCCTTGCCGATCTTGCGATCCAGGACCGCGATTTGCTTTTGCAGCTCCCGTAAGCGCTCCGGTCGTTCGCGGTTCGCGTCGCGTATTTGCTGGCGCATCTCCTGCCGAACCTTTTCCAGACATGCAGGGTTCAAGACCTGCTCCTGAAGCTTGCGGACGACGCAATCGAGCATCTTCCGGTGTAACACCATATTCGCGGAGCAGGCGCGCTTGCCGTAGTGATGGTAAGACGCGCAGCGGTAGAACGGTTGCCCGTTGTTCATCATGCCAATCATTCGAGCCCCGCAGTTTCCGCAAACCAATAGCCCGGCCAGCGTGTACTGCCCACCGCCGATGACAGGCGTCCTGTTCAGCTTCAACTCGACCCATGCCTTGCGATTCAGGGATAATCGCTCCTGAACACGCAGAAACAGCTCTCGGGACACAATGCCTTCGTTCAGGTCCATCTTGATAATCCAATCCTGGAGAGCGTTCTTGCCCCCCGGCGCCCTGGAATCGGTCGTTTTGATTTGCCCGGCCGAGACGGAAGTATACTTCCCGCAATGTGCGGAGTTCCAAGTCATGTCACCGATATACTTCCTGTTGCGCAGGATCTTCTTTAACGTCGCTGTAGACCAGAATGGCCCACCGCTCGGGTTGCGTACTCCGCGTGCGGCTAGCTCGCGAGAAAGGGCATTCATGCTGTAGCCGTTGGCGTATAGTTCAAAAATGAGTCGCACTACCCGAACATCAGCAGGCTCACCAGGAACAAGACGTTTGCCGAGAACTGGGTCGGGAATCAGTTTCAGGCCATGCGGGACGGGCCCGCCCAGCCACTTCCCTTCGTTGGCCATCATGAGCATACGCGTCATTACGCGCCGGCTATTGGCCTGAGACTCCAGTTTTTTTGATTCCTGGAGCACGCAATCCGTGATGCGGCCGGCGAATGACTCCCAGTCGATGCGCCCCTGGCTGCACGTTTCCAGCCGTGCCCCGGCGTCTCGGAGCTGCTTCACGTAATAGCCCTGCGTGATGCTGTCGAAGCGCATCAGGCGGTCTTTATCATCGACCAGGATGACGGCGAATTCCTTCCGCTTGGCGTCCTTCATCAGCTGCATGAACGCCTTGCGTTTTTCTTCCTCATCCCCGGCAATCCCCTCATCGATGTAGTCGCGCAGAATCCGGTAGCCGTTGCGCTCGGCGTAGGGTTCCAGCTGGGAGCGTTGCCGAGCGATGCTATCTTCCTGCTTGTCTGTGGACATGCGGTAGTAGGCGACGGCGTTGATAATAGACATGTGAATCCTTTCTGGTAGACCACGGAACCAGCTGCCAGCTGCCAGCTGCCAGAGCAAAGCGGCGTCGACTTCAGAGGTAGAACCTAACTCCCACCGAAAAACTTAGAAAATCCCGTCAAAATCGGAGTTTACGCACTTCTGGGGCCGTTTGCAAGCGCGTGGGAGCGCGCTCGTAAAAGCGCGAGGATTTGCGGATTTTCCGCGCGGTGCGCGGAAGATTCCGCGCTGCCGCGATGGGTCGACAGTGGGGGCCGTCATTCTCGCGATAGGTACTCACCGGAGACGGTGCTCGCCTTCTTCTGGGAAGAATCCGATAGTCCGGTTGCCGCATGAGCAGTTTGAAAACTTGCCCTTTTCCGCAGTCGCTAAGCAAGCTGACCGCACGTCCTCTAATTCCGGGCATCATAATTTATCATCGCGGAGCTTGGGAAGGCATATGGCCGAAAAGGAAAAGGTGTCGAGCCCCATGAACCGATCCGGCTGTGGCGTTCTCCGCTAGGTGCATACAGACTGCTGCGAAAGGCTGCTTCAGCACACCTTGATGTGACGTTGGATTGGCTTGTCGCCCTCCAATCGGGCGACATGAATGACTGGCGTCGTCACGTCAAATCCGCCAAGACGCCGGCGCCGCAGAAATTGGGATTGCCAAAACTTTGCATGGGCTTACCCATGGCTGCGGCCAGGGACAGGAGGAGCCGGTTGTGAGGAAAATTCTTGTAATGGATCGCGCGGCCCATGCGGAAGTCCAGTCCGCCACCGACCAGCACGAACGGGATGTTATCGAGAGTGTGCGAATTGCCTTTGCCGAGCTCATTGGTCCACACCAACAGCGTGTTATCGAGCAGACTACCGCCGCCGCCCGGCTCGGGGGTTTGGGCCAACTGCTGGGCTAGATAGGCCAACTGCCCGCAGAACCATCGGTTGATCTTGGTCAGTTTTTCCTGAGCGGCCATGTCCTTGTCCTCGGCGTGGGACAGCTCGTGATGGCCTTCGTTCACGCCGAGCCAGTGCATCCGCGCTCCGCCAACCGAATTGGTGAATTGCAGCGTGGCAACTCGCGCGAAATCCGCTGCGAAGCTCCGGACCATGAGATCGATCTGCGCTTTGCTGATCTGGGGCATCTGGTCGTTTACCTTCTTCAGCCCTGGATCGAGCACCGGAACCGCATGCCCTACCGCCCCTTGCCGGGCCGCCTGGAGCTCCTGCTCCATGGCGCGGACGAAGGAGGCATGCTCTTCCAGCAGCCTGCGGTCCTCCGAACTAACCTTGGCACTCACCTTGCGCAGATCTTCTTGCAGATCGTCAAGGACACTCTTCAGGAGTTCTTGATTCTTCATGCGGCCGTAAAGCTTGGCGAACATTTGATACGGATCATCGATCGGCGCCAGTGGCTTGTTCGGACCTGCATACACCATACGAGTCCACGTGTCCGCACGGTCCGGCACCATGACGCCAAATTCCAGCGATCCAAAACGCGTGCGGGTCTGGGGTTTGCTTTGCAAGTAGCTCTTGATTTCCTGATCGATCGACAGCCCCTTGGCCCATCCGGCCGGGGTATCCGAGCCTCCTTGGACATTTCCGGGATAGAGCTCGATGCCGGTAAGCAGACAGCCGATGCCGCGCATATGATTGTCGCCGTCCCCGCGCACTCTGTCGCTGATCCCCTGTAGGACTAAGGTACGATCGCGAAACGGCTCCAAGGGTTTCAAGCTCTCCTTCAGCTCGCTCAGTCTTCCCGCCTTTTCCGGCCAAAACGTGCCCGGCACGACGCCGTTCGGGCTGAACATGATCACCAGCCGCTGCTTGCGCCTTTGCTGATTCGCAAAGCCCAGGCTGGGCAAGTTCAGGATGAATGGAAGAGCCGCTGCCCCGATACCCAGGTCACGAATGAACTCGCGTCGGTTTTGCTGATTCATCACGTACACGGCACTCCTAAAAGCCCGTTGCAACAAAGGTGACATGCACGAAAAGCAAGAGAATCAGTCTCAATTGTTGCAACAGGCTCTAATTCTTCAAAGGCAGAGCCGAAGTTGCCATGATCTCCACAATTAGTTTACGGATATTGGTACCGTGCCCCCGGAAAAACCCGCGCAGATTCTCTAATTCGCGGGGACCGAAGGCACGGATGGGCTGCTTGACGAGGTAGTGAAAGAGGTGCTCGATGAACGCATTCTGCGCCTCCTCGCTGTCGGCTAAGAACGTTGCCAGGTCGCGAACACCCGCGAACTTCACTCGTTCACCCTTGCGTGTTTCATAGATTCCCATCGCGTCGATTGGTTTGCCTTGGTCCCGATCGCGAAAGCGGCCGATGGCATCGAAGTTCTCCAGCGTGAAGCCGAGCGGATTGATGATCCCATGACAAGCCTGGCACTGCTGCGGCCGGGTCTGAAGGGCTACGCGCTCGCGCGTGGTGAGCTGAGGGTGCAGTTCAGCCGGAAGGAGCTCAAACGCCTCCGGCGGCGGTCGGAGCGGAATCCCCAGGACGTTGCGTGCGAGGAAGACGCCGCGATGAATGGGCGAGCTCGTCGCCGTGTGGGCAAACGTGGCCAGCAGGTACGGGTGCGAGAGGATTCCCGCGCGCGTATGCGGATCCTGGGAGACTCTTACAAAAGGAGAGTCGGGCCGGAGGTTCGCCCCATAGAAGCGCCCCAGCCGGCCATTGAGATAGAGGAAATCCGCGAGAAAGAGCTGACGGAAGTCCGAGCCCTCGCTCCAGACCACCTCATCTAGGAATAAGTCGAGGGAATCGCGCAAGTCAGAAGCGGCTACCTGGTCGAACCCGGGAAATTGGTCCTTAGCCTTGAACAGCTCCGGAACGGGATCGAGCTTGAGCAACTGGAAAAGGAAAGTGCGGATCTTCGAACGTGTCCGCAGGTCCCCAACCATCCGCTCCGCCTGGTACACTACCTGCTCACGATTGGCCAAGCGTTTGCTGACCGCGGCCTCAAGCAGCGGGGGATCGGGCAACGAATCCCAAAGCCCAAACGAGATCCGGGAAGCGACGTCGAAGTCATCCCGGCCGCCGCCAATCTCACGGTAGAGGAACCGCGGCGATTTGAGAATGAGGAGAAGTGAGCGCTTGGCTCCCGTCTCCGGGTCTGGAGCTTTTTCGAACTGACGCGTGATATAGAGCTGCCTTTGCTCATCGGTGAGCGGCCGTCGGAAGGCCCGTTCGGCAAAACGACGACAAAACTCGATCAAGCGTCGGTTTCGGTCGGAGGTATGTTCCGAGACGTCGGCAAGCTCTCTTAGGTGAGTCATCACATAATCGGCTACCTCGATGGCCGCGCTGGTTGTCGCCTGGTCCCAGGCCTCGGAGACCGACGTTCCCCGTTCATAGCCAAGGTTTCGGTCATCGGGCGGAAAGGCTGGGTTCAGGACGAAGACCTCGGGAAATCGTGCCGGCGACAGATTGCGCGCCGGAATGACCTGGGCGGCCTGTCCAGGCGGCTTCCACTCCAGCGCGATCGACGCTTTGGCGACCGGCATCTTGTCTCTCTTCTCTTTCGAATCCTGCACGCCTTGCTTGGCCTTGGAGAATTCCAATCGCAGCGAATAAAACCTGCCTCCCAGCAAGTGGATGGAGGCGCGGTGTTCAATGTCGTTCCCAGACTTGACCCAAGCGTCGACCAGCGGATGGACGATGTCGTTGACCCAGAGGCGCGTGGCGTGTTCCGTACGGACTACGAATTCGTACTCGCCGGTCTCGCGAGCCAGGACCGATCCTTCCCAGCGAATCGCAAACTCCTTGGCATCGATCTTCCGGGGGAATGGGCTCGAAATACCGAAGTCGAAGTGGATCTCCGCGTCGAGGCGTTCCAGAGCGCGCTCGCCTTGGTGCAACGTGCCCGATTTGAAGTACTCTCCATGCAATCCGTGCTGCTCGTTCCGCGGGCCGGGCGTGCGGAAGCTGCCGACCAGGTCCGTCACAGCATTGTAATACTGGCGCACGGTGAGCCGCGCCAGCTCGATCCGCGGCGGTTTCTTGCGTTCCTGGGCGGCTTTCGAGTAAAACGCCTCGTAGATATAGCTCGCGACCTGCTCGGCCTCAGTGGCGGTGCATTTCTGTGGAGCATCCTTCGGCATGTACTTAGTAATGTAGCGCGTCAGCTGAGGCAACGCCCGATTTCCGGAAAGTGTGTGCGGATAATGTTCGTCGGATCCTTCCCCCGAGGCGCCGTGACAGAGGGCGCAGTGCGTTCGGTAAATCCGCTCACCTGGGCCAACCTCGTCGGCACAAAGCATCCTGGAGGGAAGCAGCAATGCTGATCCCGCTAGTGCAATGCAGGGCGTCAGGCGGTAGAAAACGGACAGAATGCATAATCTAATTTGCATTGGGAGCTGGAGCTTAACCGAGTCACAAGCTATTTAACAATTAGCGTGGCTGGGACCGCCAACAGTGCCCCGCGGCAATAAAACGTATCTTCAATTTGAGCGTCCATCTGTACGCTGTCAAGCTCGGACGAGGAAGCCCGTTCGATGTTCGCTCGCAGACGGCGTTTGTCACATTCAGGCCATGGGACACATTAATGACAAGGAAGGTCGTTTTTCTTGTTCGGTGAGCCGCTACCGTATTGATGTGGCTGCCAATCACGCCGAGATGACCGGATCGGCTACCATCAGATGTCGGGAGGGGAGACGAAATCGTACATTATGACAAGAGTAGGTTTTAGCGCGTCGGAACGAACGGCTGCATACCTTTTCAGCGGCTGTAAGGGACAGGACTATGCCTCGAGCCATTGCTGGCACCATCGCATCTGCCGTGATCCTCCTACTGCACGCTAATGCCGTTTGGCCGGCCGAGCCGGCGACCAATTCTCCCGCAGCCTTAAAGACAGCTGTCACCAAAGCGCTCGGCTTGCTGAGGAAAGGGGCAGAGGGGCATGTCGCTCAGCGCACGTGCTTTGCTTGCCACAATCAGGCGATCCCTATCCTTGCCTTTACGACAGCCCAGGGGCGAGGATTTCCGAAGGTTGACCTGAAGAATCAACTTCAATTTATTGCCTCCTTCCTTGACCGAAACCAGGAGAACTACCGGAAGGGCAAAGGCCAAGGCGGAGATGTGAGCACGGCGGGGTATGCCTTGCTTGCCCTCGAATTAGGCGGATGGAAGTCCGACGCGACGACCGAGGCGGTAGTGGAATACCTGCTGCTCCGGGCCAAGAACCTGGACCACTGGCGAACATCAAGCCATCGACCCCCCTCTGAAGCCAGCGACTTTACATCGAGCTACCTGGCCATTCGAGCCCTGACCAGTTGGGGCACACATACCCAGCAGGACCGCATTGCGAAGCGGATTACCATAGTTCGCGAGTGGTTGCGCAAAACCGAAGCCAAAGATACCGAGGATCGCGTATTTCGCCTCTGGGCGCTACAGGCAGCCGGGGCGCAGGGCAATGAATTAATGTCCGCTGGGCAAGCGCTTTTGCGAACCCAGCGCAGGGATGGTGGGTGGGGACAGACCGACGCGATGGACAGCGACGCCTACGCTACCGGCTGCTCGCTGGTCGCGTTGAATCAGGCAGGCAGCATGGCAACGAGCGATCCTGCGTATCAACGCGGTGTTGCATTTCTTCTAAAGAGCCAGCGGCCGGACGGCTCCTGGATGGTCCAATCTCGAAGCCAACCATTCCAAACCTATTTCGAAAGCGGGTTTCCGCACGGGAAGGACCAGTTCATCTCCATAGCAGCGAGCGCCTGGGCGACCACGGCCCTGGCCATGGCGTGCCCCATTGCGGAGAAGGCGGAATCCTTCCCGACCACGCATTCGAGGACCCGCTAGCGTAACGTCCCCTCCCAACGGCTAACACCCTCAACTCCCGACAGGGATCGAACCCATCGGCGCAACCCCCGTGCGGGGCTATGACTTTAGGGAAATCGCTTTATCCGGGCGGCGCAAAATGCGGCGCACTTCACCCCGATTCCTTGGCAATCGACCCCGCCCTGGCGAAAATCATCGCCGCTTGGCCGAAGCTACCCGAGGCCGTGAAGGCCGGGATCGTGGCCTTCGCCCAGGCCGCAAGTGGTTCCGATAGCGAAGCCCAGGCTTACCCTACGTTGCGCCACGTTTGCGCGTGTCGCGTTCTGGCGGAGCCGGTTGGGCGAACGCCCGACCTTAGCGACTCGCGGCCCACGTACCAAGGAATCGGCGACCCGCGTAGCGCAGGCAAAAGCTGCTGGAGTCCGCCTGCGGCGCCTCCAATCTAGGTAGAGACCGGAACGAACATAACGATCTGGAATCAACCCCAACGGGTGAGCTAAGCCATTCGCTCGTTCGAAGGGAGTCATGGAAATCCGCCAGAGGACGCGCTGCCGGAGAATGATTAATGCACTGACTTGGACGAGGCCAATCCCGTAACTCCTCGAGCAGCCGCTCGATGCTTGCGGATAGATTTGATTCCCCTCGACCGCGGAGGATCCTACTTTAGTGGAAGTCGTCGCCGATCTGCCGATAGGCAGGGTGCGAGAAGCTCGATCTGATGTAGCAGAAATCTAGGAATATCCGGTGCACCGAGTTCTTCCGGAGGCGGCATATAGAATGCGGCAAACTTGCGCCGTCGTTCGTTGGTTGGGCAGGCATATGCGGGCAGCGGGCCTGTTTTTGCGTGGTTTGATGATGGGTACACGGGGAAAACGTATCGCGCACCAGTAGTGCCATTCTTAAAATACTAGAATACTCTAAAGCGTTTTTCATTTGCATTCCAGCGGCGGCCGGGAGATAATCACCACCCTACCCATCGACTTGCCTTGCGCGCTTCAGGTGGAATCATGCCCGTCATCGCCGAATGTCCTTCCTGTGGCAATCGAGTGCAGTTATCGGATGCGTTTCAGGGCCGCCGCATTAGCTGTAGCCTCTGCCATACTCCCATCCTCGTTAGCGCGCCGGTGGCGGAAGCCATTCCGGAAGTTGAGATCATAGAACCAGGTCCCCCGGCGCTGCCGGTCAACGTCGAGAACCTCGAGGCGGTGTTGGCCCTGGAGGAAGTTGAGTTCGAACCGGCTTCGCGTGGACCCCGGGAACCGCCGCCCCTGCCTGCCGGCCGCAATCAAACGCTAGCGGATAGCCTGGGGATTGCTGCGGTTGTCTTGGGCGTTCTCGCCCTATTCTGCAACTGGATACCGGCCGTCCATCTAGCAGTCTTGCCGATGGGCGGCTTGGGCTTGCTGTTGGCTGCTGGAGGTCTCGTGCTCTCGGCGGCACGGCGCGCGCAGGCAAGAACCTTCTCCTTGGGCGGTTTGATCGCGAGCCTTGGCGCCATTGTGGTCGCAGCCGTGTTGATGTCGAGGGGAAGCGGCGCCGGACCGAATGTAGGAGAGGAAGCCGGTGCAGTTCGAACATCGTCGCCGCAAGCCGGAACGGTGGCCCAGCTAATTAAACTGCTGGAGACAGGTGACGCCGTGGATCGGCAGGATGCGGCGGAGGCATTGGGAAATTACGGGCCGCAAGCGGCGAGTGCTGTGCCTGTCCTGGGCGAGGCCCTACGGGACGATACGCCGCAGGTGCGTGCTGCCGCGGCGCAGGCATTGGGAAAGATAGGGGTGCAGGCAAAAAGCACCTTCCCTGCTCTCTTACAGCTAGTGGGCGACGCTAGCCCGCGGGTACACGAGGCTGCGGAGACGGCGTTGGGCCAGATCGGCGCCGTGGAGCCGGCAGACCTTCCCGCGCTGACGGCTGCTTTGGGGTCCAAGAACGCGCACGTTCGCCTGCATGCACTTCAAGCGTTGACCCAACTTGGCCCAGCCGGCAAGGGGGCTTTCAAATTAGTCGTCGGGGCGCTCGGCGATGCTGATGGAGACGTTCGCGAAGCTGCTCGGAGCGCTCTGCAGGCTTTTACGCCGATCACCAGGGCACACATCGTGGATCTTCAGGAGACCCTGAAGGACTCCAATCCGCAGGTTCGTGCCGCCAGCGCGCGGCTTCTCGGGACGTTGGGTATGTACGACAAGTCCACGGTCTTCGTTGCTTTGGTGCCTGCGCTTCAAGACCGCGATGCGAATGTTCGTGCCGCGGCGGTCGACGCCCTCTCGATGATGGCCCCGCCGGACGAAACTGACATGCCAGCCCTATGTGAATTGCTGAAGGCCAGAAGCACGGAGGCACGCTGGTACGCCATTCAAGCTCTCAGCCGGCTCAAGCCAGTGACCCGGGCTGCCGTCCTGCCGCTCGCGGATGCGCTGGATGACCCGGAACCAAAAGTGCGCGAAAGCGCAGCCGCAGCCCTGGCTAGCATGGGGCCGGACGCCAAGGCCGCCGGCCGCGCCCTGGCGGATGCGCTCAAGGATCCGGACCGGAACATGACTAGGTGCGCGTTGGACGCGCTGGCGAAAATCCTCGGACCGGAAGCTGATTATGCCGTTCAGCCGCTTTTTCAGACGTTTCGGGACAAGGACCAGCAAACGCGCGACCTGGCTGCAAAGACCCTTGCCAAAATCGGCGAGCCGGCCTGGCGAACTTTACGGCTAGGGCTGAAAGACGGCAACTCGGAGGTCCGCAGGCTCTGTGCGGAAGCGCTGGCGCAATTGACAACACCGGCGCTGGACGCCGTGTCGCCATTGATCGACGCCCTCGAGGACGAGCGTGCCGAGGTTCGCAGCGCGGCAGCATTGGCGCTAGCAAGCGTCGGACCAAGCGCTCGGCCTGCTGTTGCCGGCCTTCGTAAGAGGTTGAAGGATAACGACCCCAAGGTCCGCAGCGCGTGCACGACTGCATTGGCAAGGATCGGTAAGGAAGGTGGGAGCACGACGGCTCTTATCGAGGCATTCGACAGCGACGACAAGGTGGTTGCCCTGATCGCCGGTCAAGCCCTCAACAGGATGGGGAGGCTTGGCAAGGGCGATGTTGCCGCGTTGGCAGCCGCCTTGAAGAGTCCAAAAGCGGAAGTTCGGAACTTTGCTGCGAGCGCGCTGGCCAAGATAGGTCGCGATGCCAGGGAGGCCGTGCCCACGCTCAGCGCAGCGCTGCAAAACCTCGATTCCCAGACCCGGTGCCTTGCCGCGCAGGCGCTTGGCAAGATCGGCCCGGACGCGCGTGCAGCCGTGCCCGCTTTGGCGCTGGCGCTTCAAGATGAAGAAGAGGCCGTTCGGAGTTCTGCGGCAGCCGCTCTGGGCGACATTGGCCCTGATGCCAAGGATGCGATTCTGAACCTGCTAAAAGCCTTGAGGGACAAAGATCACGAGGTACGCAGGAACGCGCGCAGGGGACTGAGTAGAATGGGAGCCATTGCCGTGCCCGAACTGGTGGAAATGTCGCACGAGGTCAGCAGCCGGTTGCGTCTTGAAGCCGTGCTGACACTGGGGGATATTGGGCCTGCGGCAGCGCCCGCAATCGAGCGACTCAAAATGCTCGAGGATCGCGACGGCTCGGCGGATATCCGGACGGCGGCCCAGGAAGCGCTGGCGAAGATCGAGAAAAAGTGAGGCATCCGAGCGTGGCAATTCCAACGCGCACCCTGCTCCGCCCCACAACCTGCCCTCATTGCTGGGCAAAGTTCGAGCCGCAAGACATCTTGTGGATCTCGTCCCATTCAGATCTTCTGGGCGATCCGCGTCTCGGTCCGGAGCAGCCACAGCGCTTCCTCCCCACGCGCTTCAATCTCCAGGGGTATGCCCTCGACTCCCGTGGTTTCGTCTGCCAGTCCTTGGCGTGTCCGAAGTGCCACCTGCCGGTCCCACGCGTCTTGCTGGAGACCGAGCCCACTTTCCTCTCGATCCTGGGCACCCCGGCGTGCGGCAAGTCGTTCTTCCTGACGGCGCTCACATGGGAGCTGCGGCGACTGCTGCCCACGCATTTCGGCCTCTCTTTTGCCGATGCAGACACGCTCTCGAACCGCAGCCTCAATGAGTACGAGGAGTCCCTGTTCCTCAATCCGAAGGCGGATGAGCTGGTGCCGCTCGCCGACCTCATTCGGAAGACCGAGTTACAGGGGGAGCTTTACAACACGGTGATGTACGGCAATCAGAATGTCAGCTATCCACGGCCGTTCCTGTTTACTGTGCAACCTCTGGAGCATCATCCCTACGCTATCCAGGCGCCCCGGGTCGCGCGCGTATTGTGTCTCTACGACAACGCTGGCGAGCATTTCCTGACGGGGCAAGATTCCACCGCCAGCCCGGTGACCAGGCATATGGCCCGGGCGAGCATCCTATTTTACCTGTTTGATCCGACCCAAGACCCGCGCTTTCAGAAACTTATTCGGCAGAACAAACCGGCCCTGGCGGGCGCGCCCTCCAGCCGGACCAGCAGACAGGAAGTTGTCCTCCAGGAGGCAGCGGGCCGCGTTCGCCGGGTGCTCGGTCTCTCGCAGGGAGCAAAGCACACGCGCCCGCTGATCGTGGTGCTCACTAAGTACGACGTCTGGGCCCACCTTCTACCGGAAGCCGACTGCGCGGAGCCGTGGGTTATCAAGGAGAATCTTGCCGGACTTGATCTCGAACGCATCGAAAATCGGTCGCGCGAGGTGCGCGCTCTGCTCCTCCAGGTATCCCCTGAGTTGGTCGCGGCTGCCGAGGGGTTTGCCGAGGAGGTGATCTATGTACCCACGAGTGCCCTGGGTGAAAGCCCGACGCTGGGTGAACAAGGCAAGGGCCTGGCCATTAAACCCGCCGCGATCAAACCGATTTGGGCAACAGTTCCATTCCTCTATGGAATGTGCCGGTGGATGCCCGGCCTGATCCCCAGCCGCAAACGAAGACAAGGACAGGATTCCTCAGCGGATGGACGCGGTGTCGCGGGGCGGCTCCAGCCCCTCGATGGCTTTGCAACCTGATTCCCGCGCGATTCTTACCATGAGCCATGAGTTGTTCCACACATCCGCGCCGAAGGGTTTGCAACCCGGCGCGAGTGGCTTTTGCACGGTGGCTGCCACGCGCGGCATTCCTGCCGCCTTGATGGAAAAAGTTGAGGCATTGAGCGGCTATCGGCACCTGTTATCGCCTCTCGATCCGAAGAATCCGGTGGCTTATTCCCACCTCCGCCTGAGTGCGCTCGGCAAATCGTATCATGTGTTATCGCGCATTTGCGCTGCCGGCCTCGATTATTCGCAGCGGAGCAACAAGTTTGCCCATCATGTCATCCTGGAGCCGAATGAGCTACCTTCGGCCGGACCAGCCTGGCTGCTCGCTCGGCCCGGCTTCATGGAGACCAGCTGGGACGGGCAAATACGCCTGCTGCCGACGGGGCGAGTTGCTCCAAACGGTGATGCGTTTCCGGATGTCTGTCGAGCCTGGCAAAGCCTTGCGGGCGACGCAGGCTGGGCGGGAGTTTTGGCAGAGACATTCGATCAGAACACCGGGCGTCCCGCGTATTTGCTTTTGCAACCAGAAGTGGGCGCTCTGGCCCTGATTGGGGAAGCGTTGGCCCTCCTGTCACCCGAGTCGCGCTGGCTAGTCACTTTCAATACCTACTTCACGGGCCTACACCAAGGAACACCTTGCGCCTGGCGGGTGGTTTTTGCAGGTTCTGACGAAGCGAAGAAAGCTGGGCGCGTTCCTGGGGTGCTCTTACTCGACCTGACCGCCCCCCTCGGACCCGCGCAGGGCGGCCCGCTGGTTGAGGAGGCGCGAATGGGCCGGCGTGCCGCGCCCATGAATCGCCGAATTGTCGATTCGCAGAAACCGTTGGAAAAAGTGCGCAGTGCTGATAAGAGCATGCCGACCACGCCGGCGGCGCTGGCTGGGAGTGCCGATCTGCCGCCGTGGGAATCCGATACTTCTTTGCCGCCTGCCCCTCCGTCGATTCCTCGTCAGCCGCAAAAGATCGCCCCGGCATTGCCACCTCCACCGCTTTTGAACCGCCCGCCAACCGTGCCCTCCAAAGTAAGGGCTAAACGCTGGGCGATCTATCTGCTCGTGTTTGCAACAGGTTTGTTAAGTGGGGTCTTACTAAGCTTCGCAGTCGGCTGGCTGCATTCCGTTTCAGTCGACCTTCAACCTAAAAATCAGCCAGACACCGAGGAACCGATGAGCGAAAACTCCGCGTTAAACTCACCTGATTCTTCGCCTCCAGCCGCTGGCTCAGCAGAGCGAGACAAAGCTCCCAAATTAGTGCGAGCTTCCGAACCGAATGCGAAAGAAAAGAAACCAGAAAAGGTCCCGACAAAAGCTATGCAGTCTGCTTCTGGCTCAAAAGCATCGGCTACCCGGGCCCCTAGCAACCAGGTAAAGGATGACGCGCAGAAGCCATTGAAGAACGCCCCATTTAACGCCGCTACTCGTGCCCAGGCAAACCCTCCGGCAACTGAGCTACAACCAGTCAACCAATTCTTGGCGCTGGCTCACCCCGGCGGACAGTCCTCTCCCCAGGCTGAATTCATACACTCTTACTTGTATCCTGCGCACCATTATTCCTTTAACTTAATTGGCATTAAGGAATTGAAAACCAAGCGACCCCTCAAGCTGGAAACAAGCGACGGCAAGCTCATTGTACGTATGGAAAATAGTGGGAAAGACACCGGAATGGAACTTGCGCGAATCAACCGAGTCGATCCAGCGCTGGAATTCAAATGGAGTCCAGGCAATCAAGATACCAGGGACGCCCAAGATCTGATCCGGAATTTTGCAGTCCTGCAAATCACCGACCGCGAGACGGGCGCAAGTCAATATGTCTCGCTCATTGCACCCAAGATCGTCAAGACTAAATGCGTTTTGAAAGAGAAAGATCAGTTCACGTATGTTCTCAGCAGTCCCAGCGCTGATTTGGCGCCCATGCGGCAGCTTGTTTTGGAGAGCGCAGAAATATCTGAACTCGGAACATTCTCACGCGGTGCCGCAGAAGACGTGAAACGACTTGCTTGCAAAGACTATTCGCTTACCTTGAAGTACGTCCCTCCTAAACTGCAGGTTCATGGGGCACAATTCGTTGTCGAACTGAGTCGCAAGGGAGGTAAGATCGAGCCGTCAGAACTTACTCTGAAATCTCTCGTCGTTTATCAGAAAGTAGAAGGTCGGTTGAGGGTAGATGTCTACATAGTCGAGGCCAGGTAAGAAGTCTTCGTAGAGCATGCTCCCAGAGGTTGGCCATGACCGACTACCAGCGCGTGGTTGATGAAATCCGCTCCTTCCTTCACGCGAACGATCAGACTTACAGAGATTCTCTGAAGCCATTGTCCCTGGCTTACAACGAGGTCTGCCAGGAAGTCAACCAGCGGCTCAGGCGCTGCGAGGAGTTCCTGCAGAAAGGGCTGCGCTCGGAAGCGGTTCATTTTGCCCATGCGGAGCCGGTGCTTCTCGATGTCTTGGCGGCAGTCGATTTCCCGGAACGCAGCCAATGGGAAGAGCTTTCTCTGTTGTATGGCCTGCCGCCGCCGCCCTACCTGCGCGTCGATACGGCCGAGGCGCTCAATACGGCTTATGCCGAAGAGCAGCCGCTCGAGCGGCTCCTGCGCGAGCATCGCCTGCTGGCACTCACGGGCGCGCCGCTTGTCGACCGCCTGAAAGTCATGCGCGCGATCGCGCACGTCGATGCCGCCAACCCGGTCTGGACCGAAGACATCAAGGAATTCGAAACCATTCGACTACAGAAGATGGACGAGGACATCACCCGCGCCCTGGCCGACAAGGACACGGAAGGGCTCTTTGATCTCTGGGAGGAGCTGCAGGGCTCTCCCTGGTTGGCGGAGGCTGCCGGACAGCTCGCCGCGCGCATCGAAGACAGGGTCAACCAATTGGCCCACATCAAGCTCCGCAAGCGGATGGAACAAGTGGCCGAAAAGCTTCATCGGTCTCACGCTGCGCGCAATGAATCCAAAAGCCGCGAGCTGCGCGACGAATGGAATCGGTTGAACCTGCAGGCGAGGTTGGTGCGCCAAGACCCCTTATGGCGCGAAATCGGCCCCGCCCTGCAGTGGTTGGCTAGTTTGGATCGCGATCAGGCAGAAGAATTTGAATACCAGGCGGCACTCGAAAAGCTCGAACAGGCGTTCGCAAAAGAAGCATCCCAAGGCGAATTGCAGGAACTTTACTACGAAGCCCGCAAGTTCAAACGCGGCATGCCGCTGGCAGTGGAGGAACACTATCGCAATCGAGTCGCCAAGATACAGACTACCGAGAATCGCCGCGAGCGCTATATCCTGGTGGCGGCGGCTTCTTTCGGTTTGCTGATCCTGGTCGGGTTCCTCATCTTTGTGCTGGCCCACAAGGGCCGCTAGAGAATCGGAACATGGCCGAGCGACGATATTACTTGCGCGTGCGTGACGAGGTGACGGGGCCTTTCCGCATTGAACAGCTCCAGCTCTTCCGCATTCGCGGTCAGTTGCAGCCGCATCACGAAGTCTCCGAGGATACAATCACCTGGGAGCAAGCTTCGTCGGTGGAAGAACTCTACAACAGCGCAGCCGCGGAGCCGAGCGACGTTATCGAAATCATTCCATGCGAGCTCGGGCGGCCGTCGGGTTTGCTTGCTCCCGAGCCAAACGGCGAACCACGGGCAGATTCCGCACTGCTGGCCGGCGTGCCGGTGGAGTCAACCGAGTCGCAAGCATTGCCCGCAAAATCCAGCGTGATTCCAGGCAGGCCAACGCTTCGCAACTGGCGGCGCCGTCTGCCGGCAATCTTCCTCGCTGCAGGAGGCGTTCTAGGCTTATGCGGAATTTTCTCGTTCGCTGGCAGCGTCTCTCTCAAGGATAAGTCTCAGGAAGAGTTGTCCGGACTGCGCCGGGAGTTGACCACCAAAGAAAAGGAACTCTCGCAACGAGAGCAGGACCTCGATTTCAAGCAGCACGCAGCTAATCAGCGAGAGGCGCGACTCGTTCGACTCCAACAGGAGCTCGATGATAAGCAGCAAGTTCTCGGCAGCATGGAAAAAAAGATCAGCGAATCGCAACAAGCCATCAAGAAGGACGAGCGGGGATTGGCCCAGCGCGAGAACGCCGTCCGTGCCAGGGAACGAGCGCTTGAGGAGAATGAAAAGCTATTGACGAAACGACAGCAGGATCTTGACAAGGTGAAACAGGACTCTACAGGACGGCGCGACAAATAGCGATCCACAAGTCGGCGCTGCGCCAGGTGCATCATGGTCGACAGAAAGCTTTATGTCCGGTCGCGCGGCAAGGTGACCGGGCCATTCACCCTGGAGCAGCTTCGTTCGCTGCGCAAGCGCGGGCAATTGGGCCGTTTTCACGAAGTTTCGGAAGATCGTCAATTGTGGACGGCCGCGTCCTCCATCTCGGAAGTATTCGCGGATGCTAAGACCCTTGAGGAACCCGCCGATACAGCCGTGCAAGAATTAGCCAGCGCTCCTCCTCCGGCAGCGGCACGGGTGGAATGGTATTACATTGATGCTTTCGGAGCACGGCAGGGGCCCGTCGCCACTGAGGAGATTGTGGCCCAATATCAATCCGGAAACATCGCCGAGGCCAGCCTCGTCTGGAAGCAAGGCTTGGCAGAATGGGTGCCGCTGGAGTCCTTGCCCGGTGCGTTCCCTCAGCTCCATCGCGGGGACGGCGCTAGTGCGGTGGGCCGCGACGACGACTCCACGAGCGGAACAGCGAAAGCAACCTCTTGGCGGAGGGTCCGAACCGGCCTAACGCTTGCGCTGATCGCGATTTTCCTGTTTGTCGGTGCCGGCATGGTGGCAGGGATTGCAATCTTGATGGCCGTGACCGGCAAGGGAGGCGCCGACCTGGTAGGCGTGATGGTCTTTTTTATTCTGGCGTGGGCACTCAATTTCACGTCCCAGGTTTTGGAAGCCGTCGCCTTTGGGTTCTGCGCAGCAGCGCCTTCGCGCAGTGGAGCGAAAGGATTGGGAATTACCGCCTGGATCATGGCGATCGCTATCCCGGTTCTCGCCGTCGCAACGATCATCTTGCTTATCTCTTCCGCGGGTTTGTCCGCCCAAGACTCGGAGCACGTCGTCGCAGCGGTAACCGGCGGCCTGGTTGGCGCCCTGTCCATCGTGAGTTGGCTCCTGGCAGTGGTGAAAATGGTCTCAATCATGCTGTTTCTCCGAGCGGCGTCGGTCTATCTCGAGGACACGAAATTGGCGCAGCGTCTGTCCTACCTGCTGATTCTCTATGGGGGGACCGCGTTCTTTTCGCTCTTCCTTGCTTTCAGCATGGCGACCTGGGCATCGCCTCGGGGCGGCGAGACGGAGATGCACGCCGTGGGCCTCGTTGCTTTCGCGATGTTGACTGTCATGCTCTGGCTCTTCTGGCTCATTTTCTACATCGTTTTGCTCCTGCAATGCAGAGGACTGATCGAGAAGCGGTTGCCTGCGCCGTGAAAGCACCGCGTGAGTTTGGGCGACCAATGTGTCGCGTCTGCTGCCAATGGCGAGCGATTTGCACCTTGTGAATGTGCACAACTCGTAAGCCTTGGCCTGTTCGGGGTGACAGCGGAATGGGGCCTTGCAACATGTCGATTTGTACCTTTCATGTCGCCGGCTAGCGCGCGGTCCGGAATTTGTACCTCTGGAATGATTGCACGATCACGGACTGAGCTAATCCCGGCCAAGAGCATTCAAAACAACATGCGGTCGCCAGAAGGAGTGGCGCTCACGGCTCCAAAACGTGTTTGAGGTCGACATGGACGCACTTGCATCCAACTGGGTCTGTTCTCGTTTCCCGCCAATTGCTTGGTGCCTCTAAGAACCCTCGCCTCGCGCACTCCTGCCGGGAGCGATCCCTCAGAGCACCAGCACTGCAAGCAGAGTTCTTGCACTACGGTTGCGGCTTGGCCACATCGCTCGCGATGTTCGGTCCGGGCGACTCATACTGAGGCATCGGCTTATCCTGGAGGTACTAGTCAAACCAGTTGACGATATGCTCCAGGCGCTCCACGCGGTGCCAGGGTTTCCCGGAACGTGACAATTCATGCGATTCTCCGGGAAAACGGACCATGACCACCGGTTTCTTCAAGAACTTGAGTGCCCGGAACATCGTCTCGCCGCCGCTAGTACTGGGGGTGCGGGAATCGGCCTCCCCCTCGATCAGCATCAATGGCGTCTTGACGTTGCGAATGTATGTGATAGGTGAACGAGCCGCATAGTCGGCGGGGTCTCCAAACGGTGCGGTCTTGAACCAGTTCGGGTGAAACAGGGTAAAGTCGGCCGCGTACCACCAGGCCGACCAGTCGGCTATCGACCGTTGGGAAACCGCCGCGGCAAATCGGTCCGTTTGGATGATAACCCAGTTGGTAAGCAGCCCGCCGCCGCTGCCTCCAGTCACTCCAAGGCGCTCAGGGTCCACGTAGCCTCGGCGGATAACCTCGTCGACTCCGGCCATGAGGTCTTTGTAGTCATCACCAGGATAATGGTACTGGATTATGTTGCCGAACTCTCTGCCGTAAGAACTGCTGCCGCGCGGATTGGGATAGAGGACGACGTACCCCTTGGCTGCCATCCATTGGAACTCGTGGTCGAAGGTGTAACCATAGGCAGCGTGCGGTCCGCCATGAATGTTCAAGATCAGCGGGTACTTCTTGCTGGGGTCAAAGTCAGGGGGCTTCTGGAGCCAAGCTTGGATTTTCCTGCCGTCAAAGCTGGGGTACCAGAATTCCTCCGGCGCTGACAGACGCAGATCGGCGAAGAGTTTTTTGTTGATGTGCGTCAGCGGTTTGAGCTGGCCTCCCGGGCCATCGGCGATGTAAATGTCGCCGATGTTCGTGGGAGTTGCGACGAGCAACGCCAGCCGAGTGCCGTCCGCGGAGGCGCTAAAGGATGTCACCTCGTGGTCGCCGCTAGAGTAAGGGCTTGTCCTGCCGGAAGCGATGTCGAAGATCTCAAGATTGGTCCTTCCCTGCCTGGCGATGGTGTCCATCACGGTTGTTCCGGCGCGGTTCCACACCGGCCGGGAAGCGCCGCCAGCGCGCGGCGGGTGCTGATCACCGGTCAACCCGCCGCCGACGTCGTAGTCGTAGGAAGCGGTCAAATTGCGAGGCACAGCCCCGGGTGCCGCCTCGACGACGAACAGTCCTGGAGGCGTATAGGAGTTCACCGGCCGATTCAGGACACCCGTAAAGGCGATGCGTTTGCCATCGGGGCTTAGCGCGAAGCTAGCGATCGTGCCCTCGATGGCTGCAACCTTCTGGATCTTGCCGCCGTCTGCGGAGATGGAATAGAGTTCGCTCTCGCGGAGGTGGTAGTACGGCTCATGAATTCGGACGGAAACGAAATAAAGTCGCGAGCCGTCCAGCGACCAGGTTGGCGGTCCTTCTTCGAATTCGCCGTTGGTAAGCTGCTTGGGCGATGCGTTCTCCCCGCCAGCCGGAGGGACGGTCAGGGTCCAGATGTGCGCGCGGTGCTTGAAATCGCGATAGCCCCGGTTATCCATGCGAAATTCTGCACTGGTAATCACGCGCACATCGCTTTCATGTGCCGGCTTGGTCTGCTTAGTTTCCTTAGTCTTGGCTTGGTCCTCTGCCGTCGTGCTGCTGAGGAAGGCGATTCTCTTTCCATCTGGCGACCAGGCAGCCGCGGCCGCTCCTTTTGAGAGAGTCGTGATCTCGGTAGGCTCCCCTCCTGACAGCGACATTAGATAAAGCTGCGACGGTTGCGCTTTGTCGTCCTTTTCAATTGCGCGAACGAAAAGCAGGCGGTTACCCTCGGGTGACCAGCGCGGTGATGAATCGTGGGGGCCGTTGGTCAGTCGTTGCGGGTCGCCCCCCTGGGCCGAGACCATCCACAAGGCGGTTTCGTATCTATCCTTGTCCTGGTTAACGGTGACCTTCACGAAGGCCACGCGCGTGCCGTCGGGCGAGATTTGCGGGTCGGCTGCCCAGGCGAATTGGAAGAGGTCTTTCTCCGAGATGAGGCGTTTTTCTGCGGCGGTGGCCGCAGGTGTTGCTGTCATCCCAAGCACTAAGGCCAACAGGACAAATCTGCGGGATAAGCGCATTGAAAGGGAACTCCTCAAGCAAAGAAGGAATCGTGTATCACCCATTATTCACACGAGCCAGGCTGCTTATTCCAATGTTTTCTTAGCCTTCTTAACGTCGTCCACGGCAAGTGCCAGCTCCACGAGGTCTCCATCGAGTCCAATCACGTAGATCGCGTGAAGATTAATGCCGGCTCTGGCTAGCTTCCCTGCGACCTCTCCCAGCTCTCCGGCCTTGTTCTCGAGCAAAACGGTTACAAGCTCGCTTTCCTCGAAACGGATGTTGCTCTCAGTGAGGGCAGTCCGTGCCGACTCGACGTCATCGGCGATGACCCGAATCACTCCCTGGTTGCCGATCACCATGCCTGCGATGGATTTCATGTTGACGTCCTTGCGGGCCAAGGCATCGGCCGCCCGGGCGATCTCCCCGGGTCTGTTCGTCACATGAATGGCAAAGTCTCTCATGGAAGCACCTCGATGGTTGGGAGCCAGGGCACGGGCGCAACCCACAGCGCTCGGCCAGGGCTGGGAATGCGCCTCTAGCATAGCTTGGAGATCGAGCGATTCCCAGACTCAGCCCATCCTGACGGGCATCAGTATTTCCACCAGAGAGTTCTTAGGATTCCCTTGAAGATGATTCCCGTCGTTAAACTAGACCTCGCGGGCGTGAATGATAATTTGGTAAGTCCGACGCGTCGGCTTGCAAAGAAATTCTGACTGCATGCTAGCCTCTTCGGACCGCCCAGGATGATCGGCTGCGCATTACGCATGC
>Ga0116219_10000715_pt1 | contig 33754 bp, 36 predicted proteins | sample Sb_taG_4_FD_91019 | JGI IMG/M metagenome (GOLD analysis project Ga0116219, IMG submission 91019) | Peat soil microbial communities from Weissenstadt, Germany - Sb_50d_6_BS metaG | ecosystem: Environmental > Terrestrial > Soil > Wetlands > Peat | place: Germany: Weissenstadt | collected 2010-09-21 | reverse complement strand
GTGCTGCTCTCCAAGAAATACGGGTACGAGAACCAAGGCCGCTTGAGTCTGGAGCAGCTTGCCAAAAAATATACCGGATCGGACGCCAGCGCATCGGCGGTCAGGGCCTATGTGAAGGGATGGTCCCAGGCGTCCGGGGGCACGCTCAACGCCGACTCGGTTTTCCGCCTGAACAATACCGATGAGATGCTGTCACTGGCGAAAGCCATGTACGCGCATGAGATCGGGGGCCCGAGCCCAGCTAAAGGACGAACAAATCCGCTACGGGATCGACAAGCAGCGCAACGACTCGATGCGCGCCTGACCGGTCGTTAGCGATCGCCACCCAGACCGGAGCGAAAACTCACGCGACGGCGAGGGTCGTCGCCGGGGCCACCACCGGCTCGGCGGCAGGCTGCTCGTGGGAGATGTGCGGCAGCTCGCATAAGCCGCCGCCGAGATAGAGATGGTGCCAGAGCTGGGTCGCCACCACGCCGCCGAGACCAAGGCTCGCAAAGGTGCCGAGCTTGGCCCCTTCGCCCTTCGCCAAGAACTCGCAGTCGCGCCGCACGCTCCCCACGTCGAAATAGCCTGCGCGCGCCAAAGATTCGGGGCTGATCAAATCGCGCACGAAGGTGGGCGGCTCAGCGAGGAAGCTCTCGGCAAGCGGCGCGCGGAACATGGCTTTCCGCCGCTGCGCTACCGTTTCGGGGAGCACGCGCGCCGCTGCCTGCCGCAGCAGATATTTGTCCTTGAACCGGCGGCGCAGCTTCCATTTCGGGTGGATACGGGAGGCAAATGTGATCACGTTCTCGTCGAGGAATGGGTAGCGGGTCTCGACGCTGTTGGCCATGGCCACGCGGTCGCCTTTCTGACTGAGCAGCAGGCCCGCAAGCTGCACCTTGTAGCCGAGATAGAGCGAGCGGTTCAGCGGATGCCACCGCTTCATGCGCGCAACGTCGAGGTCGAGGTCCTCATAGGCGACATGCGCGCCGAGCTGCTCCTTCAGCCCCGCGCTGAAATAGCGGTCGCGAGAAGTCGCCACCAGATTGTAGAGGACCGACTGCGCATGCGGGCCGCCGATCATGCGATCGATGCGGGCGAGATCGCCGAAGCTAAGATTGGGCGCCGCCCATTTGCGCGCGAGGTGGCTGATCGCGGTGCTCGGCCGGAAGGCGTCGCCCATGTCGAGCAGGCGCGCGATCTCGCGGATCTTGAACCAGACATAGCCCGCAAAGCCCTCGTCAGCTCCCTCGCCGGTGAGCACCACCTTGTAGCCTTGCGCGCGCACCTCGCGGGAGAGCGCGAGCAGCGCCGCGCAGGAGGTGTCGAGCACCGGGCTTTCCGCCGCGATGATGAGCGCGGCATAATTGTCGGCGATGAGGCTTGGCCCCGCTTCGACCACGGTCGAGCGGGTTTTGCCAATCGCACGCGCCGCTTCCAGCGCGCCGTCCATCTCGTCGAGATTGGGGTCGGGCACGCGCACGGTAAAGCTCGGCAGCGCATGGCCTCCGACCCGCGCGGCCGTGGCGAGCACATAGGCCGAATCCACCCCGCCGCTCAGATAGCCGACCACGGGCACGTCGGCGCGAAGCCTGATCTCGACCGCGCGGGCAAACGTGGATTCAAAGGCGTCGATCACGCCCGCAGCATCGTCGGGATCGTCCTCGTCGCCCCAATCGGGGAAATCGAAGTCCCAATATTTGCGCTCGACCGGCTGGGCGGCCAGGCCGTCGGCGCGGAAGGCAATCTTCATATAATGGCCGGGCGCAATGGCCTGCACGCCGGCGAAGGCCGTGCGGCGCGAGCCGAGCGCGAAGAAGGTGAAGAGGTGGTCGAGGCCGCGCGGGTCGGCCGCCGGCGCCACCGCGCCCGAGGCGAGGAGCGCCTTGATCTCCGAGCCGAAATAGACGTGGTCCCCTTGCTGCGACCAGAACAGCGGGCAAATGCCGACGCGATCCCGCGCGAGCAGCACGAGTCGTCTCGCAAAATCGATCAGGACGAAGGCGAATTGACCCTCAAGCTGGGCGAACAAATCTTCGCCGTGCTCCTCATAGAGATGCACGATGAGCTCGTTGTCGCTATGGGTGCGGAACATGTGACCCTTGGCTTCGAGCTCCGCCTTCCGCTCCGGGTAGTCGAACAGCTCGCCATTGCAGATGACGGCAACGCTGCGGTCCTCGTTGAAGAGGGGCTGCCCCCCGTCCTCAAGACCGAGAATGCTGAGCCGCCGATGCGCGAGGCCGAGCCCCGATGCGAACAAGGAACCGGCATCGTCGGGGCCGCGATGGAAGAGCGCCGCGCCCATGCGAGCGACCTGAGCCCGATCGGGCTCCCGTCGACCCTTGAGGTCGATCACTCCTGCCAAGCCGCACATTTTGCCTCGCTAGAGAATTCGCCCGGATTGCAGTGAGCGCGGCTTTGGGAGTCCGCGTCCTTCAAAGCACGCTGCCCCGTACGACCAAGCCTGGCCGCGCACGACAATCTGATGGAGTTGCTAGGGCTTTTCTATGACCGCTGGGGCACGCGGACTCAAGGACTTTTCGGAGCCATGCGGCAAATTGGGCGAAAAACAAACGCGCCTAATCCAGATCCACACTGACCTTGCGCTGCTCGCCGAGGCTTGCCTCGGCGAACTCGAAGGAAACTTAAGCCTGAACCTCGCGCCGCACGCACCCTGGGTCACTCCCCCTCAAACCGCCGGCTGGGCCCGGAGTCCCTTCGGGGCCATTGCGCCGGTGTCACACGATCTATATATCCAACGGCATAGAAACGCGGGCCCTTCTGGCCCGCGTTCGACATTCTGGACCTTCATGAAACTCCGCAACATCGCCATCATCGCCCATGTCGACCATGGCAAGACCACCCTGGTCGACCGGTTGCTCCAGCAATCCGGCGCCTTCCGCGAGAATCAGCGCGTCGCCGAGCGCGCCATGGATTCGAACGACCTCGAGCGCGAGCGCGGCATCACCATCCTGGCCAAGGTGACGTCGATTCTCTGGCACGACACACGCATCAACATCGTCGATACGCCGGGCCACGCCGATTTCGGCGGCGAGGTCGAGCGCATCCTCAATATGGTGGAAGGCGCGCTGGTGCTGGTCGACGCCGCCGAAGGGCCGCTGCCGCAGACCAAATTCGTGGTGTCAAAGGCGCTGAAGATGGGGCTCAAGCCCATCGTTGTCATCAACAAGGTCGACCGCTCCGATGCGAGGTCGACCGAGGTGGTGAACGAGGTGTTCGACCTGTTCGCGAGCCTCGACGCAAGCGACGAGCAGCTTGACTTCCCGATCCTCTACGGCTCGGCCAAAGAGGGCTGGATGGCGGCGGCCCCCGAAGGCCCCAAGGACGCCGGGATGCAGCCGCTGTTCGATCTGGTGCTGCGCCACGTGGCGCCGCCAAGCGTCGAGGAAGGCCCCTTCCGGCTGCTCGGCACCATCCTCGAAGCCAATCCCTACCTCGGCCGCATCGTCACCGGCCGCATCACCTCCGGCACGATCGCGCCGAACCAGATGGTTAAGGTGCTGGACCATGACGGCAGGCTAGTCGAGCAGGGACGCGTGTCCAAAGTGCTCGCCTTCCGCGGTCTCGAGCGGGTGGGGCTCGACGAAGCCGCCGCTGGCGACATCGTCTCCATCGCAGGCCTCCCCAATGCCACGGTGGCGCAAACCATCTGCGCGCCGGAGGTGATGGAGCCGCTGCCCACCCAGCCGATCGATCCGCCCACCCTGTCCATGACCTTCCGCGTCAACGATTCGCCGCTTGCCGGCACCGAAGGGGACAAGGTCACGAGCCGTATGATCCGCGAGCGGCTCTTGCGCGAGGGCGAAGGCAATGTGGCCCTTCGCATCACCGAGTCCGATGAGCGGGACTCCATGGAGGTTGCCGGCCGCGGCGAATTGCAGCTCGGCATTCTGATCGAGACCATGCGGCGCGAGGGCTTCGAGCTCAGCGTGTCGCGGCCTAAGGTACTGTTTCAGCGCGACGCGACGGGCGAGCTTCTGGAGCCGATAGAGGAGGTCGTCATCGACCTCGACGCCGAGCATTCCGGCATCGTGGTGCAGAAGCTGTCCGAGCGCAAAGGCGAGCTAGTCGAGATGCGCCCCTCCGGCGGCGAACGGCAGCGGCTCGTCCTCTACGTCCCGACGCGCGGGCTGATCGGCTACCAGGGCGAGCTCCTCACCGACACCCGCGGCACCGGCATCATGAACCGCCTGTTCCACGCCTATGCGCCTTACCGAGGTGCGATCCGGGGGCGGCGCAACGGCGTGCTAATCTCGACCGAGGCGGGCGAAGCGGTCGCCTATGCGTTGTGGAACCTCGAGGACCGTGGACCGATGCTCATCGATCCCGGCACGCGCGTCTATGCCGGCATGATCGTGGGCGAGCACAACCGCGACAACGACCTCGAGGTCAACGTGCTCAAGGGCAAGAAGCTCACCAATATCCGCACCACCTCGAAGGACGAGGCGGTGCGTCTCACCCCGCCGATCCGCATGACGCTCGAGCGTGCCCTCGCCTATATCCAGGATAACGAGCTCGTTGAGGTCACGCCGAAATCGATCCGGATGCGCAAGCGCCATCTCGATCCCAATGCGCGGAAGCGGGCCGAGCGGCAAAGGGAAGCAATAGTCATTGCTTAGTTGTCCGTATATTTTGCTTCTATTTCCAGTTAATTCTTCTATTTCCAGTTAATTCAAAGTTCTTCTCCAAATCTATATCGTCTTGATCTCTATCGAATATCTGAGATTATTTCACCGTTAGGAACTGGCCAAGGTCAAGGCCGCTCTGGCCGATCTCGGCTCGTGGCGGAAGGCTACAGTAAAGAAGAGCAAGGCATTTACGAGATCGATGATGCCAAGTGCAAAATGGACACGATGGACATCAAGCTCGACAAGGACTTCTCCGCGATTCTCATCTCGCGCTACTAGCCTCCGAACAGCTTGGAAGCTTGGCCGGCAGGCGCCTGTCCCCCCTGCAGGCTAGCACCGCCTGCCCCCGCCCATCTCCTGACGAGCGCCGAAGGCCTTCGCTATGTGCCTTGGCCTCGGCAAAGCGACCTCACGCCATGTGCGGAGACGCGCGTTCCCCCTGCACATCGGCCGCGCTCTGCGCTAGGCTTGCTTCATGGAGACCGACGTGGTGCAGATCAGGCCGCCAAGGCTCAAGGATGCGCCTGCCTTGGCCGAGGTCTATGCCGAAGCTTGGCGCGGTGCCTACCGCGGCATCATTCCGCACCTTTCTCTCGAGCGCATGATCGCCCGGCGCGGCCAGAGCTGGTGGAAGGGCGCACTTACCGAGCGGCGCCCGCTGCTCGTGCTCGATTTCGACGGGGAGCCGTCGGGCTACGTCACCTATGGCCGCTGCAGATCGGGACGCACGCCCTACCAAGGCGAGATCTTCGAGCTCTATCTCCATCCCACCTATCAGGGCCTCGGCTTCGGCGAGAGGCTGTTCGAGCGCGCGCGGAAGAGACTCCTTGATCTTCGCCTCAAGGGTCTCGTCGTTTGGGCGCTGACCGACAATGACGGCGCTTGCGCCTTCTATCTTAGTCTCGGCGGCAAGCCCGTAGCCGAGGGCGCAGAACGGTTCGGCGAGGTCTCCTTGCGCAAGGTGGCGTTCGCCTGGACCTAGAGCTTAACCAGTTGCTAACCGCAAAACTTGGAAGGCCGAGATGCTGAGACAATGGGGCTGCGACCAGATGCAAGGCTTCTATCACGGCCGACCCGAGACGGGCCCGAGGGGGAGCCGATCCGCTCTCGACCATCCCCTCGTTGCTTAAGCTTCCGGGGGGCCGGGCTGCGGCCTTGCCACCTCCGCCAGCCTTCCTTTACGGATAAGAGCTTCGCGCCCGTCCTTTTGCGGAAGCCCCAATTGCCTGTCCTCAGTCTCATCGGTGCCCCGCAGCTTGCGGCCATCCTGGTGCTCGGTCAGCGTGGGCTGGAGGAGCTCTACTCGGCACGCAACACGAGAGCCCTACTCGTCGCCGGCAGCCGCGAGGTGGGAAGCGCCTATTATCCCGTGGTCGCCGCGACGCACCTTGCCTGGATCGCGTCCCTGTTCTTCCTGATCCCGCCGGACGCCCTCATTCTCTGGCCGCTCATCGCCTCTTATGTCGCGCTGCAAATCCTCCGCTATTGGATCATCGCCAACCTCGGCGGCCCTTGCCAATCCGCCGACGCCGCCGCCGCAACCGAGCCCGAAGATCGGCAGCCCCTCCACCGAAGCTGGTAGATCGAGCCGGTTCATGAGCTTGGCATCGAGGCTCGGGATGGCCAGGCCCGTGATGGTATTGACGACGATGGCCCTGATGTCCTTGAGCCCGATGCCGGCAGCATCGATGGCGCCTCGGGCGACCTCCTCGAGCAGGAGCAGCGCATGGTGCAGGAAGATTTCGGTTCGCGCCTCCCAGCCATGCTCGACGCCGTACCACTCCGGAGGCTCGCAGGCGTAGCGCGTTTTGATCCCGGTATTGCGGAAGAGGCGGTCATGCCCGGCCAGTTGCGGGAAGAGGTCCTTGGCCCGGCTCGCCGCATCATTTTGCGACAGCCGGTGAGCTGGCACGGCGGTCGCCACGCCTGCGATCTCCACATCGAAGCTTGCCGCCGCCTGGCGGGAGTGTCGGACCCTTGCTGGCCGTCTTGAGCATGATGGGCTCCACCCAAGCACGATTGCTCAGGGTCCGGTAGTTTGGGGCTTTGCGCCATCCGCGAACCAGCGGTTCCGACGCCGCATTGGCTCAATTCTTCGTGTGCGGAGCCGCGTCATTTCCGCCACAAAGCGAAAGTCGCAGGCGCAGGGCCTTGGGACGCAAGGCCGCGCCTACGCGGATGCGGCCTTGTGACGAAGCGAGCCACGGCCTAGAAGGTCGAGGGCTCGGTGGCGACGCATAAAAAACCCGCGCGCAAGCCGATTAATCCTGACGGTCCGTTAGCCATGTCCGACATGAAGATCGCTGTGCTTGGCGCCGCCGGCCGCATGGGTCAGGTGCTGGCCCGCGCCGTCGCGGCCACGGAAGGCTGTGTTCTTGCGGGCGGCATCGAGGCGAAAGGCTCGCCCGCGATTGGCCGCGACCTGGGCGAAACGGCGGGACTCCCGACCCTCGGCATCGCCATCACCGACGACCCGCTGCCGGTGTTCGCGAGCGTCGACGGCGTGCTCGATTTCACCACGCCGGCAGCCACGGTGGGCTTTGCTGCGCTCTCCGCGCAGGCGCGCATCGTCCACGTCGTCGGCACGACCGGGCTCAGCGTGGACGACCAGGCCAAGATCGAGGCTGCCGCGCGTCATGCTGCCATCGTCAAAGCCGGCAATATGAGCCTCGGCGTCAATCTGCTTGCTGAGCTCACGGCCAAGGTGGCGCGGGCGCTTGGACCTGAATTCGACATCGAGATCCTTGAGCTGCACCACCGCCACAAGCGCGACGCGCCCTCCGGCACGGCGCTGATGCTCGGCGAGGCGGCCGCCCTGGGCCGCGGCATCTCGCTGCAAAGCCACAGCGTGCGCGCCCGCGACGGGGACGTCGGCGCCCGCCGCGAAGGCGATATCGGCTTCGCCGCTTCACGCGGCGGCGACGTGGTGGGCGAGCATAAGGTCATTTTCGCGGGCGAGGGCGAGCGGATCGAGCTGGTCCATGTCGCCACCGACCGGGCGATCTTTGCCCGGGGCGCGGTCAAGGCGGCGCTCTGGGCCCGGGGCCAGGGTCCGGGGCTCTATTCGATGAAGGATGTGATCGGCCTGTGAGTTCGGCGGCGGAAATCCAATTCTTGCTCCCCTCTTCGCAAAATGCTGGAGGTGCGCCTAAATTCCGGCCTCTCGCGCCGAAAATACGCCCGAAACGGGGTCCAGGGTTGAACTCTATCCTAGCTTTCCTGCGCTACTCTCCCACACCACAGGCTGGAGCCGCCTAGGCGGCCAAAACAACGGCGATGTAGCGATGTCGGCCCGTCCGAGCGAAGAACCACCGACTATGGAGAATGCGCTGGTGCTCGTCCGCCACGGCGAGAGCGAGTGGAACCGGCGCAACATGTTCACGGGGTGGCAGGACGTCGATCTAAGCGAGGAGGGCGTCACGGAGGCGCATCGCGCGGGCTGCATGCTCAAGGCAGCGGGCGCCCGCCTGGACTTGGCGTTTACCAGCACCCTGAAACGGGCTCAGAACACCCTGAAGATCATTCTGAGCGAGCTCGATCAAGAGGACCTTCCGATCGTCTACGATGCCGCCCTGAACGAGCGCCACTATGGCGACCTGGTCGGCCTCAACAAGGATGAGGCCAGGAAGCGCTGGGGGGAGGAGCAGGTGCATCTCTGGCAACGCTCCTATGACGTCGCCCCTCCGGGCGGAGAGAGTCTCAAGGACACCGCGGCCAGGGTCCTTCCGTTCTTCGCCAAGCGGATCGCGCCGGAGCTGCAGGCAGGCAAGAGCGTGATCCTGGTCGGCCATGGCAATTCCTTGCGCGCGCTGGTCATGCAGCTTGACCGTCTCAGTCCCGAACAGGTGATCGAGCTCAACATCGGGACGGGCGTGCCGCTGGTGTACCGGCTGCGGGCGGATGGCTCAGTCGCCGAGAAGCGCGATTTGGCGGCTTGAGGGCCGTGCCACGATTCGGTGAGGGTCGTAGCGCGCAATATGCCAAAGGCTAGGCTGGGTTCGGCGTCTTGGCCGCGGAGAGAGCCGCCGACAGGGCGTGCGCGAAGTCTTCCCGCTCGGGGTCGGTGAGGAAGGTCGCAAACACGAGGCGGTTGCCGTGGGAGGCAAGCGACAGCTCGGTCGAACGGCCGATGCGCTCCTCGAGCTTCAGCCGCACCCAATAGGGATTGAAGCGCCAGGATTGGGCCTTGCCCGAGGGCTCGACCCGCGTCACGGTCAGGGCATCGTGGGTGAGGTCGACCGTCTCGTAGAGGCGCGCGGCGCGGTAGTTGAGCTTAAAGGCGATGTAGACGAGGGCCACGTCGAGGCCCATGAAGCCCACCACGGGCCAGGCACCAATCAGGTAGAACAGGAGACCGGTGCCGAAGCTCACGAGGCAGACAGCACTCATCAGCACCACGAAGCCCTTGGGTCCAAGTGACCGGTGAGGCGTCAGCATGGCGCAGAAGCGCGTTTCTTGTTGTGGGCCCGAGGAGGCCTCTGTCATAGGTCGCTCTTAGCCGTCTTGAAGAGGCATTGGTAAGACGAGGAGAGATGGGGGTTCAACCGAAAAGCGCCAAGCCCGCCCACGCCGCCAAGGCGAAGGGGCGTGGCAAGGCCGGCGGCGAGGCGCCGGGCTCGCTGCTCACGCAAGCTGAAGTGGACGAGATCTTCCGCCGCTTCGCGGCCGCTGACCCAAACCCTAAGACCTAGCTCGCCTATCGAGATCCGTTCACGCTCCTCGTCGCCGTGGTGCTGTCGGCGCAAGCCACCGACGCCTCCGTTAACAAGGCCACGCCGGAGCTGTTCGAGCTGGCCGATACGCCGGAGAAGCTGCTCGAGCTCGGCAAGGCGAAGCTCACCGAGAAGATCAAGACCATCGGGCTCTTTCGCAGCAAGGCACGGAATCTGATCGCGCTATCCCACAAGCTCGTCGAGGAGCATGGCGGCAAGGTGCCGGACAGTCGCGAGGCGCTGGTCACGCTTCCGGGCGTCGGCCGCAAGACCGCCAATGTCGTGCTCAACGTCGCTTTCGGTCAGGCGACCATCGCCGTTGATACCCATCTCTTCAGGGTGGCGAACCGCACGGGGCTTGCGCCCGGCAAGAACCCGCTCGCGGTCGAGCTCACCCTCGAAGCGATCGTGCCGGAACGCTACAAGCACAATTGCCATCACTGGCTGATCCTGCATGGCCGCTATGTCTGCAAGGCACGTAAACCCAAATGCTGGCGCTGCCTGATCAATGACATCTGCCTCTACCAGCCGAAGACGCCCGCGCCGGGGTGACGGGTGCGTCTGCTCCGACCTACCACTGGTCATCGCCCGACTTGACCGGGCGATCCGATAACCCGAAGGAAATTCATTGGTACGCCACGCGAGTGGTTACTGGATGCCCGCCTCAGCCTGTCATCGGGCCGACCAAAAGGCCGGTCCCGTTGGCGGGCCAAAAAGAAGTGCTATGCCGGACGGGCAGCAAGCTCGCCAAGGCCGGCGCGGCGGGCCAAGGATTTATAGATGTGCACCATGAAGGCCGTGGCGAAGAGGGGCGTCAGCAGGTTGAGGATCGGCACCGAGGCGAGCCCCGCGATGACGAGCCCGCAGAGCGACACATAGGCCACATTCGCCTTCCGGAGCCGCCTCGCCTCCTCCGGCGGCAGATGCCGCGTGGCCACCATCTCGAAATATTCACGCCCCAACAGATAGCCGTTGCCGACATAGAAGGCGATGAGGTTGACCCCCGGTACGAGCAGCAGGAACAAGGCGATCAGGTTCACCGCCAGCACCACCAGGAAGAATTTCAGGCCGACGCCGATTGCGGCCAGCGCCGGCAGCTCGTGCCCCCGCGGGTCGGAGGGATAATAGACTCGCTCCACCTCGCCGGCGATGTCGTCGAGATAGAGGCCCGCCATCAGCGACGTGACCGGCGGAACGAGGAAGATCGAGCCGGCCACGAGCGCCAAGCCGCCGAGCCACTCGATCGCCGTTTCGATCCAGTGGGGCCATTCGACGAAATGGCCGAACAGCCACTCGACCAGGATGATGAGAACGGCGAGGAGGGCAATAGTGAAGCCGACGCATTTGAGGAGCACGGCGCGGAAGGGCGGCGTGAACATCGGCTGGAAGGCTTGAATTGCGGCGGCGAGCATGACCTGTTCCAACTCTAGCGGCCGCGAATATAGTGGGCCGCTTGCGCAATACCAGATCGGACGTGCAACTGGGGGTCGGCAAATCCATGGCCGAACGCACTGGTGCGGAACGCAGCTATGACGTGGTGGGCATCGGCAACGCCATTGTCGATATCATCGCCCGCTGCGACGATGCCTTCCTCTCCAAGCACGATCTCGCCAAGGGCTTCATGCGGCTCATCCCTGCCGGAGAAGCAAGCCGGCTCTACGAGGCCATGGGACCGGCAATCGAGCGCTCCGGCGGATCGGCGGCCAACACCATCGCCGGGCTCGCTTCCTTCGGGGCAAAATGCGGTTTCATCGGCAGGGTGGCGGCGGACCAGTTCGGGGGCATCTTCCACCACGACATCCGCTCGCTGGGCGTGACCTATAACACCCCTCCCTCCGAGGATGGCGCCCCGACGGCGCGCTGCCTCATCTTCGTGACGCCGGACGGCGAGCGCACCATGAACACCTTCCTGGGCGCGAGCGTGGACTTTGCCGCGGCCGACATCGACGCTTCGCTCATTGAAGCGGCCAAGATCATTTATCTGGAGGGCTATCTCTTCGACCGCGAGGAGGCCAAGGCCGCCTTCAAGGAGGCGGCGCGCCTTGCGCGCCAATCCGGCGCCAAGGTCGCCTTGACCCTGTCGGACGCCTTCTGCGTCGACCGCCACCGCGCCGACTTCCGGACACTCATCCGCGAAGGCGCCGACATCGTCTTCGCCAATGAGAAGGAGATCACCACCCTCTACGAGGTGAACAGCTTCGCCGAGGCCGCCGACGCCGCGCTTGCCGATTGCGAGATGGCCGTGCTGACCCGCTCGGAGGCGGGCTCTCTGATCGTGGCCCAAGGCAAGACCATCCTCATTCAGCCGGAGCCAGTGCGCGAGGTGGTGGACGTGACTGGGGCCGGAGACCTCTATGCCGCCGGGTTTCTCTATGGTCTCACCCAAGCGGCGCCGCTCGAGACCTGCGGCGCTCTTGGCAGCCTGGCCGCCGCCGAGGTGATCGGCCATATCGGGGCACGGCCGGAGATCTCCTTAGCCAAGCTCGCGCGGGAGCGAGGCCTACTGAGCGATTGAACGTCATGTGGCTATTTCGCGACGCCGGCCGCCAAATTGGCGTGCCTTAACCAGGGATTAACCCCGCCGGCATCCCGACTGCTATGTTATCCACAATACGGAGTCGATTTGGGGGCCTCCATGCATAAATCGTTGCGCCTTGTCGCCGGCGCGGTGTTGGGGACCTTTGCCGCCCTGACCGCGCAGACGGCCCTTGCGCAAGACACGGCCGTGGGCGGGACCGTCATCTCGCTCGGCGGCGGCTTCGCTTATCTCACTCTGCCCGATACCCGCTTTACCTTCCGATACAAGGACAGCGGCGCCGGCGACACGATCAGCAAACAAGAGAACGATACCTTCGACGACTTTGGCGGAGGCTTCAGCGGATCGATCGCAACTCCCTTGGGGGACGCCTTCGGCATGCCCTGGGTCGGCGCCTTCCATGGCTATTGGTCGAGCATCGACAATTCGAATCGCGACAAATGCACCACGACGAACAGCAGCATCTGCGCCGCTGCGGATATCATCGATCAGCCCGGACCCTCGACCGTCAGCGTCGCGGGGACCCTCATCTCCGACACCGCCCGCGCGACGTCGACAGTTGGGGCACGGCCTTCGAGTTGACCACGCCGAATCCGTCGCCCGTGCTGCTCCCTGGCCTCTTCAGGAACACTCATTGGGGCGCCGCCTTCGACGTGAGAGGTCTCGACCGGGACCTGCAAATCCATGGCGGCACCGCCGGCGCTAGCGATCTCTTCAACTACCGGGAAAGCCTCGACACCACCTATTATGGCGGCTACCTCACCTTCGGCGGTGAATATTCGATCTTCCCATCGCTTTATTCTGGCTGGGGACTGCGGTCCTTTGCTGATGTCCATGTCGGCCTCTACGACGCCAACGTCGATTACAATGGCCGCTTTGCAGGCAACGGGGTTGGGCCGAACGGGCTTGGGCTCTCCGAAGACAACCTCGCGGTCATTGCCGGGCTGAAATTCGAGACGCGCAAACAGTTCAGCCCGCGCACCAGCGTGTCCCTGCTCAGCGAGTATGACTGGTACTCCTTTGTGCCGGGCATGCGCTACAACGACGGCGACGGCAAAGCCAATGGGATCGTCAACCAGACCCATATCACCGATGACGATGCCTTCTTGGAGCGCACGAGCCTCCGGCTGAACATCGGGCTTGGGCCGTCCCAGCTCTACGTCCCACCGATGAAATAGGGACTATCGTCTAGAAATTGCTCCGGCCTCAGAGCTTCCTGAGCGCCACTGTCTCGACGGCGTGATCCTGCCCTTTGCGCAAGATCAGGTCGGCGCGCTGCCGCGTCGGCAGGATGTTCTCCTTGAGGTTGACGAGATTGATCGAGCGCCACAGGGACAGCCCGATCTTGCGCGCCTCTTCCTCCGACAGGGTCGCGTAGCGATGGAAATAGGAGGCCGGGTCCCGGAACGCCGTCTGTCTTAGCCTCAGGAAGCGCTCGACATACCAGTTCTCGATCAGCTGGTCGGCGGCGTCGATATAGATCGAGAAATCGAAGAAGTCGGACACGAAGGGGATGGCTTCACCATCCTTCGGCAATTTTGCCGGCTGCAGCACGTTCAGGCCCTCGACGATGACGATGTCCGGGCGTTCGATCAGGATCGCCTGGTCGGGCAGCACGTCATAGACGAGATGCGAATAGACCGGCGCTCCGACGCGCTCGCGCCCCGACTTCAATTGGGCGAGAAAGTTGAGCAGCGCGGGCAGATCGTAGCCTTCGGGAAAGCCCTTGCGGCCCATCAGCTGGCGCTGTTCGAGCACGGCGTTGGGAAACAGGAACCCGTCCGTCGGCACGAGCTCGACGCTCGGGTGGCTCGGCCAGCGGGCGAGCAGCGCCTGCAGCACGCGGCCCGTGGTGCTCTTGCCCACGGCGACACTGCCGGCAAGCCCGATGATGAAGGGCATCTTGCCGTCGCCCTTGCGCAGGAACTTGGTCGTTGCCCCATGCAGCTGCTGCAGCGCCTCGACGTAGAGATTGAGCAGCCGGCTGAGCGGCAGATAGATCTCGACCACCTCCAGCGTCGACACGCGCTCGGTGAGGCCGCTCAAATTCTCGAGCTCGGCCTCGGTGAGCGGCATGGGCGTGCCGGCACGAAGCGCCGCCCATTCGTCGCGGCTGTAGATGGTATAGGGAGAGAACGCGACGGACGGACGCGGATTCATGGTGACGACGGGGCCGCCTGTCAGAGCGACGCGGCTTTCCGCCTCTTCTGCGCAAGCTCCGTGGCGCCCATGCGCCGCTCGAGCTCGCCCAAGACGTCGTCGAGGGCGATATGGCGGGATTCGAGCACCACGAGCAAATGATAGAGCAGGTCCGCGGACTCGGCGATGAGCGCGGTATCGTCCTGGGCAAGGGCGGCGATGGCGGTCTCCACGGCCTCCTCGCCAAGCTTCTTGGCGGGCTTGACCGGCGCGCCGTCGAGCAGCCGCCGCGTATGGGAGTCCTCTGGTCTCGCATTGCGGCGCGCCTTGATATTGGCGGCAAGGCGGCTCAGCACATCATTATTGCTCATGACTTGGCTCATACACTGCCTCACGCCTAAGTGGAATAGGCGCGTGCGCGTCATCCCTAGCAAAGGAGAGGCATTGTGCGCGTTTGGCGGGCAGGATTGAGGCAGGACGCCTTTAAGCCTGTGCCTAGCCGTCGAGGCGCATGGGGAGGCCAGCGGCGGCCATGTAGCGTTTGGCCTCGCCGATCGAATGCTCGCCATAATGGAAGATCGAGGCGGCCAGCACCGCCGAGGCGTGGCCCTCACGCACCCCCTCGACCAAATGGCCGAGCGTGCCCACCCCGCCGCTGGCAATCACCGGCACAGGAACCGCGTCGGCAATGGCCCGGATGAGCGCGAGGTCGAAGCCCATCCGCGTCCCGTCCCGGTCCATGGAGGTGAGCAGGATCTCGCCCGCGCCGAGCGCAACCACCTCCTCGGCATAGGCGACCGCCTCGATGCCGGTCGGCTCGCGGCCACCACGGGTGAAGATCTCGAAGCGCGGCGTCTCCCTCTGCCCCGCCACGCGCTTCGCGTCGATGGCGACGACGATGCATTGGGCGCCGAATTTCTCCGACGCCGCGCGCACGAAATCACGGTCCTTCACCGCCGCGGTGTTGATCGAGACTTTGTCGGCGCCAGCCTTGAGCAGCTTGCGCACATCGTCGAGCTTGCGCACCCCGCCGCCCACGGTGAGCGGCATGAAGCAGCGCTCGGCCGTGCGCTCGACCACATCGAAGATGGTGTCCCGGTTCTCATGGCTTGCGGTGATATCGAGGAAGCAGAGCTCGTCGGCGCCGGCCTCATCATAGGCGCTAGCAGCATCCACGGGATCGCCAGCGTCGCGCAGATTGACGAAATTGACGCCCTTGACGACACGGCCGTCCTTCACGTCGAGGCAGGGAATGACACGGATCTTGAGCATGACCGAGGCTTATAGTTTCGCGGTGTCTTCTTGCGCAAGCTGACAATGACCGCAATGAGCGCGGCCACCGCCCAGACGCCGAGCAGCCCGAGGCCGGCCGGAATGCTCAAATAGGAATACCAGATCGCGAAGCCGAGATCGTAGACCGTCTGGCCATAATCCTTGCCGTGGATGACGCAAGGTATCACGCGGTTGAGATCGACCTCGCAGCCGAACGCTTCCGCGATCTCTTGGCTTCCCACGGCGAGGAGCGCGGGACCAAGCGCGACGAGCACAATGAGGATGAGCAGAATGATGAAGATGGTACGCGGGCGCATGGTGTCCCCGCTTAGGCCGGACGCCGTGTGGCTTTGCGGCTCGCGGCGATGAGCGCGAGCGCCTTGGCCGGATCGAGCCTGCCGTCATAGAGCGCGCGCCCCGCGATAGCGCCTTCGAGCATGGCATAGTCCGGCCGAAGCAGCCTGTGAACATCTTCGATCGAGGCAAACCCCCCACTGGCGATCACCGGGATCGAGATCGCGCGCGCGAGCGCAGCGGTCGCCTCCAGATTGAGGCCGGCAAGCACGCCGTCACGGGCGATGTCGGTATGGATGATGGCGGCAACGCCAGCGTCCTCGAAGCGGCGGGCAAGGTCGAGCACGTCAAGCTCGTTCGTCTCGGCCCAGCCTTCAATGGCGACCCTACCGTCGCGGGCGTCGATGCCGACGGCGACGCAGCCGGGAAAGTCGCGGGCGGCCTCGCGCACAAGATTGGGATCGCGCACCGCCGCGGTGCCGAGGATCACACGGACGATACCCTTGTCGAGCCAGGTCACGATGGTGTCGAGATCGCGGATGCCACCGCCGAGCTGCACCGGGATGCGGACGGCGTTGAGGATCGCGTCGACAGCCTTCGCGTTCACGGGCCTGCCTTCGAACGCGCCATCGAGATCGACGAGATGCAGCCAATCGAAACCCTGGTCCTCGAAGCTGCGCGCCTGCGCCGCGGGGTCCGCGTTGAACACCGTGGCCTGGTCCATCTCGCCCTGGCGCAGGCGGACACAATTGCCGTCCTTCAGGTCGATGGCGGGGAACAGAATCATGGCAGCTAGCGGTTGATCTCGACGAGAACCACCCAGGCGTCCAGCACGGCCTTGACGATGGAGATAATGACGGCGGCGGCGACCCAGTAAAAGCCTTTGGCGTCGCCGAACAGGATGAGGAGGCCGCCAACGATATAAGGCACCACGCCAACCTCGAGCAGAATGAAATTGCCGATGAAGCCTGCCCAGTTCTGCAGCTTCACATTGCGAAGCGCCTGCAGCTCGATCCTCGTGCTGAGCGCCCAGAAGCCGATCCCAGTGGCGAGGACCTCGGTGCCAAGCACTCTTAGCGACTGACCCGGCATCAGCATGAACGAGGAAACGACGAGGATCGCCAGCAGGACGAGGAGCGCCAAGAGTGCGCGACCGGGAAGCACCGCATAAGAGAGGATGGTCTTAAGATGGAGCGAAAGCCTACGAACAAAAGCCCCGCCAAAGCCGCCGCGGCGCCGAGCTGCGTGGTGTAGAAGGGCTCCCAGTCGCCGACGGTCATGGTCTCCATCTGAGGAAATTCGCGATGAGGGCCAGCCCAAGCTTCTGGCTCTTCTCCGGGTGGAACTGGGTCCCGGCCATATTGTCCCTGGCGACGAGAGCGGTGATCGGGCCGCCATAATCCGTGCTCGCCACCAGCGCTCCAGCGTCTTCCGGCACGAAATGATAGGAATGCACGAAATAGGCGTGTGAGCCCGCTTCCCCCGTCGGTATGCCGTCCAGCAAAGTGTGCTCGCGGGCCACGCGAAGCGTGTTCCAGCCCATATGAGGGATTTTGAGCGTGGGATCGGCGGGCGTGATCGCCCGGACCTCGCCTTCGATCCAGCCGAGCCCCGGCGTCACGCCGTGCTCGAGTCCACGACTCGCCATGAGCTGGAGCCCGACGCAGATGCCGAGGAACGGCTTACCTTCCTCCTGCACCGCCTCCTCCAGCGCCTCGATCATGCCGGGGATGCGCGCGAGCCCCTGCTTGCAGTCGGCGAAGGCGCCGACGCCTGGCAGCACGATGCGGTGGGCGCTTGCCACCTCCTCGGGCTCCGCGGTCACCTTGACGGCGAGCGCGGACCCATGCTCGCGCGCGGCCCGCTCGAAGGCTTTGGCGGCGGAGTGGAGATTGCCCGAGCCGTAATCGATGATGGCGATCTGCATGGCGCGTCACGGTCTCGGGAACAGCCCGATGACCTCCTCTCCTTCCGCGCCCGGCCTCGGGTCGAGCGCCTGCAACGCGGCGGGCGCTTGTGCCCGGCCCGGCCACTCGGGACCCGTCTCTCGGCCTCGTGCCGTGAGCCCTTGCTGTCGCGGCAGCCAGGACCCGAAGAAAGCGAGCTCCGCAGCATCGCGGTCGCCGCCGATGGCGATCCCGGCCAGCCGATAGCCGCGCCGCTCCAGCGCCGCCCGGCGGAGATCATTCGCCTCGAAGGCGAAGACCACGACAAGCGCCGCGCTGACCCAGCCGAGAAGCGCCTGCCCGTCATCGCTCGGGCTGGACACCCAGGCGAGCAGGGTGAAGACCAGAATGAACAGGATCAGCTCGAGCCACATGCGCTGATAGAGGAGCCACAGCCCAGGCACCAGCAGCGCGGGCCAAGAGAACCCCTCCTTAACGAAGGCAAGCGCCTCGGCACGTCCGGTGAGATCGGGCGCCTCGGCAGGCGGCTCATAAACCGAATAGAGAGTCACGACACTAGCATGCTGTCAGAAGAAGGCTGCGCTTAAGCCTAAAGCTGGCCCTTGGTCGACGGCACGCGGCCGCCCTGACGCTCATCGATGGCGACCGCCTGGCGGAGCGCGCGTGCGAGCGCCTTATAGCAGGTCTCGGCGATGTGGTGGCTATTCTCGCCGTACAGCGTCTCCACATGCAGTGTCAGCCCCGCGGCCTGGGCGAAGGCCTGGAACCATTCGCGGAACAGCTCGGTATCCATCTCGCCGATCTTGGAGCGGGTGAAGGCGACCTTCCAGACGAGGTACGGCCTGCCGGAGACGTCGATCGCGACCCGGGTCAGCGTCTCGTCCATGGGCAGATAGGCAAAGCCGTAGCGCGCGATGCCCCGCCTGTCGCCGAGCGCGCGCGCCACGGCCTGGCCGAGCACGATCCCGCTATCCTCGGTCGTGTGGTGCTGATCGATATGCAGGTCGCCCTTGGCTTTGAGGGCGATGTCGATCAGGGAGTGCCGCGCGAGCTGCTCGATCATGTGGTCGAGGAAGCCCACGCCGGTCGCCACCTCAAAGGCGCCGGTGCCGTCGAGATCGACGGCCGCAATGATCGCCGTCTCCTTGGTGCGGCGCTCGACGGTGGCGGTCCGCTTCGGTTCAGTCTTGGTGGGCTTCTGCATGGGGCAAGCCTAGCGCAAGGCTCTTAGCAATTCGCTTCCGTCGTTGCCGCGCCGCTTATACGCCGGGACGCCTGAGAGTGCTATGCCCCGCGGGCAACCATGGGTGGCTGCCCGCGTTAACAAAGGATTTGTTCGGTCCCCTGACTCGCGTCGCTCTTTCGTCCTCAACGCTTGACTAAATCCGCGTTCGTTCCGATATCGCAATGCAGCATGGGTCCCTCCTCTCCCGACATCTGGCACGGCACGACCATCCTCACCGTCCGCAAGGGCGGCAAGGTGGTCATCGCCGGTGATGGTCAGGTCACCCTCGGCCAGACCATCATCAAGGGCAACGCGCGGAAAGTCCGCCGCGTGGGCAGCGGTAATGTCATCGCGGGCTTCGCCGGCGCCACCGCCGATGCCTTCACCCTGTTCGAGCGGCTGGAGACGAAGCTCGAGCGCTTTCCCGACCAGCTGAAGCGTGCCTGCGTCGAGCTCGCCAAGGATTGGCGCACCGACCGCTATCTGCGCCATCTCGAAGCGATGATGCTCGTGGCCGACCCCGATGAGACCCTGGTGCTCACCGGCAAGGGCGACGTGCTTGAGCCGGACGACGACGTCATGGGCATCGGCTCCGGCGGCACCTATGCGCTGGCCGCGGCGCGGGCGCTGCTCGACAGCGAGCTCGACGCCGAGACCATTGCGCGCAAAGCGATGGCCATTGCCGCGAGCATTTGCGTTTACACCAATGAGGAGGTCGTCGTCGAAAGCCTCGAGGCAACGCGATGATGCTCCTTCTGTTGAAGCAATTTCCTCGTCAGGTAAAAAGCACCAGGGACACATGACCAGCTTTTCCCCCCGCGAGATCGTCTCCGAGCTCGACCGCCACATCGTCGGCCAGCGCGATGCCAAGCGCGCGGTTGCCATCGCCTTGCGCAATCGCTGGCGCCGCCAGCAGCTCAAGGACGAGATGCGCGAGGAGGTCCTGCCCAAGAACATCCTGATGATCGGCCCGACCGGCGTCGGCAAGACCGAGATCTCGCGGCGGCTGGCGAAGCTTGCGAGTGCCCCCTTCATCAAGGTCGAGGCGACCAAATTCACCGAGGTGGGCTATGTCGGCCGCGACGTCGACCAGATCATCCGCGACCTGTTGGAAGCCGGCATCGGGCTAGTGCGCGACGCCAAGCGAAAAGAAGTCGAGGCCAAGGCGCAGCTCAACGCCGAGGAGCGCGTGGTCGACGCCCTGGTCGGCGCCAATGCCACGCCGGCGACGCGCGATGTCTTCCGTAAGCGCCTGCGCTCTGGCGAGCTCGACGCCAAGGAGATCGAGATCCAAGTCGCCGACACGGGCGGCGGCATGCCCTCCTTCGAGATCCCCGGCATGCCCGGAAGCCAGGTCGGCATGATCAATCTGAGCGAGGTCCTCGGCAAGGCTCTCGGCCACCGCACGAAGCCCCGCTGCGTCACCGTGCGCGGCAGCTTCGATATTCTGATGGCGGAGGAGTCCGACAAATTGATCGACAACGACATGATCGTGCAGGAGGCGATCCGCAACGTCGAGAACGACGGCATCGTCTTCCTCGACGAGATCGACAAGATCTGTGCCCGCTCCGAGCGCATCGGCGCTGATGTGAGCCGCGAGGGCGTGCAGCGCGACCTCTTGCCGCTGATCGAGGGCACCACCGTCGGCACCAAATACGGGCCGGTGAAGACCGATCATGTGCTGTTCATCGCTTCTGGCGCGTTCCATGCGGCCAAGCCCTCCGATCTCCTGCCCGAGCTGCAGGGGCGCCTGCCGATCCGCGTCGAGCTTCGCCCGCTCACCCGCGAGGATTTCCGCCGCATCCTAACCGAGCCCAAGGCCTGCCTGATCAAGCAATATGTGGCGCTGATGCAGACCGAAGGCGTCGATCTCGACTTCACCGCCGATGCCATCGACGCCATCGCCGACATCGCGGTCGAGGTGAACACCAACGTCGAGAATATCGGCGCGCGGCGCCTGATGACAGTGATGGAGCGCATCCTCGACGACATCTCCTTCGACGCCGCCGACAAGGCGGGGGAGCGGATCGTCATCGACGAGGCTTACGTGCGGGACCATGTCGGCGAGCTCGCCAAGAACGCCGACCTATCGAAGTTTATTTTGTAGGTCGAAGCCTTGTGTCCGTCGTCATGAGAGGTGACGCGAAGGCAAGCAAGCGGCGTCCCATAAAATAAATCGCTGTGCTTGCGTACAGGACAACTTTTAGTTGTACTCCTCCCAAGAGACGCTATGCTCCTTTTGCGGGAGTAGTCCCGTGCTACTTGGGGAGGTCGAAATGCGATTTCTGTTCTTAATTGTGAGCATGGCTGCGGCGTATCGCCCGCTCTTGCAGTCGATTTGAAGGATTGCAGTAAACTGCGGGGGTAAAAGCGAATTGACTGCCTGGAACAGAATGTAACCGCGCTCAATACTGCCCTGTCGAAAGCTGTTCAAATAGATACTAAATATCAGCTAAAGACAAGGGGAATATGTCTAAGCTTTTTCGACGTGAACAGTCACCAATAACAATTTCATGCGATCATCTTGATCTACAGGACTGGATGCTCACCAGGTACTAGAAGCTTCTAACCGTTGCCAGGTCTCGACTGCCTATGCCCGGCCTTTCCGGAGCCGCACATAAAGCGCGCCTTCGCCGCCGAGGCGCCGCGGCGCCGGCGAATAGTTCACGACGAGGCTTGCGAAGTCGGGCTCGGCGAGCCAGCGCGGCACCGCCTGGCGCAGCACGCCGCGCTCCTCCTCCTCGTAGAAGCTCGTGCGCGTTTCCGGATCGGCGCCCTTGCCGGTGATGACGAGCACATGGCGCAAGCCCCGTGCTTGCGCCATCTTCAGGAACCGCCGCAATTGAGCATGGGCGTCGCGCTGTCGGATGCCATGCAGGTCGAGCCTCGCTTCGACCTCAAGGCGCCCCTTCTCGAGCTGCCGCGAGGTCTGCCGGTCGAGGGGCTCCGCGCGAGGGACGTAACCGGACTTTGGCGTTGGTTTCGCCAATGGCTGACGGGGGCCTTCTGGCTGCGCTGGCTTGACGGGCTTAGGCGTCGATCTGACGGCTTTGTCGGTCTGCGGTGGCGCGGCCCCGCGTCGCTTCAAGGGAGAGGCGCTGCCGGCGACGCGGGCCCAGAGTGCTGAACCCTCGTCGTCGCCCTTGCCGCGCTTGCTCATGGCCTTAGGCGCCCGGCGCCTGGTTGGGCAGCAGCACGATGAACCGCGCTGGCGCAAGCGTGCTCCCGGCGATCGCGCCGGCTGCCTCACCCGAGCCCCAGAAAATGTCGCCGCGCTCCGGCCCCCTGATCGCCGAGCCAACATCCTGGGCGATCATCAACTTACGAAACGGCGCGCCGTCCGACCCGACAAGCGTCTCGGCCTCGACGAAGATCGGCAGCCCGAGCGCGTGATAGGACGCGTCCACGGCGAGGCTGCGTCCCGGCGTGAGGGCCACGCCTGCGGCGCCGATCGGACCGTCTTGCGCCTCCCTTCCATCGAGCTCCCGGAAGAACACATAGGAGCGGTTCTCCCACATCAGCCTCTGCCCGCGCGGGGCATCGGCGCACAGCCAATCCTTGAGCACTTGCATGGACATGCCGTTGGCCTTGCCTTCGCCCCGCTCCAGGAGAAGCTTGCCGATGGAGGTGTAAGGGTAGCCGTTCTTGCCGGCATAGCCGAGGCGGAGCGTGGTGCCGTCGGGAAGCCGCACGCGCCCCGAGCCCTGCACCTGCATGAAGAACAGCTCGACCGGATCGGCGAGATAGAGGATCTCGAGCCCGCGGCCCGCCAGCGCGCCCCGATCGATCTCCTCTCGGGTGAAATAGGGGACGAGCCCGTCTCCGGTCTCGCGCATGGCGGTGAGGCGGTCGTTGAAGCGCGCCCGCATCTCGTCCGGCGTGAGCGCCACGAGATCGGCGGGGCGCCCATAGACCGGGACCTGAAAGCCTGGCCCTCGCTCCCGCGCGCCTTCGACCTCAGGCTCGTAATAGCCGGTGATGAGACCGGGCTGCTTCGCGCCCAGGATCCGGTGCGGCGTGTAATGCGCCTCGAAGAAGGCGCGGGCCGCATCGCGCCCCACCTCGCCGCGCGAGGCCAAGGCCTGTGCCTCGCCGCAAATAGCGGCCGCAGCCGAGGCACTCGGGCAGGATCGGAGCAAGGCCTGGAAGGCCGGCGCTTGGTCGTCCGTCTGCCAGCCGTCGATCTCGGCGAAGCTTATCGGCTCAAAGCTGACGGCCTCGTTGTCCAAGGGTTTCCCCCGCAAGAGCAACAAGAGCAAGACGAGGACGATGGTGACAGCAAGCGCGCCAAGCAGCAATGCGGCGGAGCGGGAGACGTGCAGCCGCGCCAAGGCGAGGCTCAGTTCGCGGTTTCGGTCGCGACCAGCTTCCAGTTGGGGTTCTTGGACGTGACCTCGCGGGCGAAGGTCCAGATGTCGGTGACCTCGCGCACCTTCTTCGGATCGCCTTCGACGACCTCGCCGTCGGCATCGCGCGTCACCGAGATGAGCTCGCTCACGAATTTGACTGTCACATAGGCGGTGCGATTCTTGACCTCGGCCTCGATGATGTCGGCCCGGTCGATGCCGACCAGATTGGACTCGACCTTCTCGCCCCGCGTCTCGCGCTCGCGAATGGCCGACTCGAAGCCTTCGAAGACGTCCGCGCCGAGCAGCTGCTTCAGCACCGCCTCGTCCCCTTCGGCGAAGGACATGACGATCATCTCATAGGCGGTCTTGGCGCCATCGAGAAACGGACCTGGATCGAAGCTCGGATCGGCGCGCATCAGCGCGGTCAGCGACTGGGCGAGCGGGCTGTTCTTCGGCGCATGGCTGCCAAGCCGCGCCTCGATATCCTCCACGGAGGGGACGGACGCATCGCCAAGCGGAGCGGAGCGGCCGCGCGGCAGCGCCACGACGGGCTCGTTCGTCTTGGGCGCCCCGGGCCGCTTCTGATCCGGCGCCGAATAGGGGTCGAAGGGCTGACGCTCGTTGCCCGTGCGCCGCCCAAGCACATTCCGCAGCCGAATGAAGATGACGACTGCGAGCACCAGGAACAGCAGCGTATAAATGTCGAAGGCTTCACTCATCCTTACCGCCACCCGCGTTCGTGGAAAGGCCCGCGATTCTTGCGGAACCCTCCAGGAGCATATTGGTTCGCGCCTGGAGATTTGCCAGCGGGAGCCTCAGGGGTCGTGGGCTTTCCCACCGCACCCAAACCACAACCAACTTAAGGCATTCGCGGTGCCTTCGCCAACCCTAAACGGCCACGGCCTTAACCCGCTCTTGCTTTGGCAACACCGAATGCCCTCCGAGCCCCTGATTGCAGGAGGAGACACGCCATGCTAGCCAGCAGCCCACGCCGACCCCGAGAAAAGCTGGACGCGAAGCCTCATGGCCAGGAAAAAGGAAACTCCCGAACCACAGGGTAAGCGCAATGGCGACGGCAAGCCCGAGCCCAAGCCGGAGACCCTCGCGGCGGCGGCCCCCACGGCAGAGGGCGCTGGCCAAAGGGCTGGGGCAGCCGCTCAGCTCAACGTTCTAGGCCAATACATCAAGGACCTTTCCTTCGAGAGCCCCGGTGCCCCGCAGGCGCTGCAGGTTCCGCCGCAAAATCCGCAGCTCCAGGTCACCGTCAATGTCAGCGCCGCCGCCCGGCCCGACGAGGCTTACGAGGTGATCCTCAACATCGAGGTCCATGCCAAGAGCGACGCAGGCGTGATCTACAATGTCGAGCTTGCCTATGGCGGGCTCTTCCGCCTGCGCAACGTGCCCCAGAACGCGTTGCAGCCGGTGCTCTTCGTCGATTGCCCGGCGATCCTGTTCCCGTTCTTGCGCCGCGTGCTGGCCGATGTCACGCGCGATGGCGGGTTCCCGCCGCTGATGCTCGATCCCATCGATTTCGGCAGGCTCTACGCGCAGAACCTCGCCCGCGCTCAAGGCCAGGGCCAGGGCAACAACTAGAGCGAAATCGCTTCCGGTGGAATCGCGCTTTCGCGTCTCAAGCTCTTGTCTTGACGCATGCTCTAGTCGGCGAGCGCGGCGAGCAGCGGCAGCCACAACGCCTCCACGCCGAAACTTGCCACGAACGCCTCATGCGCCTGCCGCTCTTCCGCGGTGAGGCGTGAGGGCAGCGGGTTCGGGCGTGGCCGCGCGCCCTCCGCGATCGCATGCAAGAGCGCCCCTTGCGCGCCGTTGCCCACGAATTCGAGGCGCGCCTGGTGGCCACCCACCAGCTCCACATACACCGCCGCGAGCAGCCTGCAATCGAGCAGCGCGCCGTGCTTCTCCCGCTGCGAAGGATCGACGCCATAGCGCTTGCAGAGCGCATCGAGACTGCAGGGCGAGCCGGGATGCCTGCGCCTGGCAAGCGCCAGCGTGTCCACGACGCGGTCCCAGCGGAGCGGCGGCTGCGTCAGCCTCGCAAGCTCGGCGTTTAGGAAGGCGAAGTCGAAGGCGGCGTTGTGCATGACGAGCATGGCGCCTTCGATGAAACCCAGCATGTCGTCGGCAAGCTCGTGGAAGCGGGGCTTGGTGCTGAGGAACTCGATGGAAAGCCCGTGGACCTCGTAAGCCGCCTGCGGCATGTCGCGTTCGGGATTGAGGTGACGATGCCACACCCTGCCCGTGGGGATGCAGTTGATCAGCTCGACGCAGCCGATCTCGACGATCCGGTGTCCGGCGGCGGGATCTAATCCCGTTGTCTCGGTGTCGAGTACGATCTCACGCAAAGACGCTTCGCTTCCCTCAGGTTTGGCGTAGACGCTGCATCACCCGGCCGTCGCGGCCTTCGAGCGACTCGATCAGACTATCGATCTGCGCTTGCATGTGCGCGAGGCTCGTGTCGCTGTCCACAACGAAGTCGGCGCGGGCGCGCTTCTCGCGATCCGGGAGCTGCCGCTTGAGCAGACCCGCAAGCTTTGCCTCCGTCATGCCGGGGCGCGCGAGCACGCGCATCTTCTGTGCCTCCGCCGGCGCGCTGACCACGACCGTCACGTCGACGCGGGACTCGGCGCCCGTCTCGAACAGGAGCGGGATTTCGAGCACGGCGAGTCTGGCACCGCGCCGGTCCTGCTCACGCAGGAAATCGATCTCGGCCTTCACCACCATCGGGTGGACGATGCTCTCGAGCGTCTTGAGCCTCTCGGGCGAGCCAGCCACCTCCTGCGCCAGCAGCGAGCGGTCGACCTTTCCCCCGCGTACGGCATTTGGAAACACCGCGGCGATGGCGGGGACTGCCTTGCCCGCATAGAGCCGGTGCACTTCCGCATCGGCATCGAACACCGGCACCCCAGCCCGCGCGAAATGCGTGGCCGCGGCCGATTTCCCCATGCCGATCGAGCCCGTGAGACCGATGACGAGCATCATTGCCCCGTTAACGTCGCGGCGACATGGGCCCGGAGCGCCGGCGTCACCTCTGGCCGCACCCCGAACCAGCGCTCGAAGCCTGGGACCGCCTGGTGGAGCAGCATGCCGAGCCCATCCACAGTGCGATTGCCCCTGGCGCGCGCGGCGGCAAGGAGCGGGGTCTCGAGCGGGCTATAGACGATATCGGCCACGATGGCGTCGGCGGGAAGCAGGGATAGGTCCAAGACAAGCGGCGGCTTGCCCGTCATGCCGAGGCTCGTCGCGTTGACGAGGAGGCCGCAACCGGCGAGCGCCTCGTTCCTAGCCTCCCAAGCAATGACCTCAACGGCCGGGCCGAAGGCCCTCGCTAGAGCCTCGGCGCGCTCTCTGCTGCGGTTGGCGAGCAGGATCCTGGAGGCCCCCGCCTCGATCAGCCCATGCACCAAGGCGCGGGCGGCGCCCCCGGCGCCGAGCACGATGACAGGTCTTCGGCCCTTGTTCCAATCGGGCGCCTCTTCAACAAGATGCGCAATGAAGCCGTAGGCGTCGGTGTTGCTCGCATTGAGCCTTCCCTCCGCATCGAGCCAGAGTGTATTCGCGGCGCCGATTGCCGCGGCGGCTTGATCGGCGCGGGTAGCCATGGCCAAAGCGGCCTCCTTGTGGGGAAGCGTCACATGGGCGCCGGCATAGCCGCGGGTCCCGAGGGAGCGCAGAAAGCCCGCGAGGTCCTCCGGCCGCACGGCTTCCTTCTCATAGGTGCCAGCAAGGCCATAGAGCTTCAGCCAGTAACGATGGATGGCCGGTGAGCGCGAGTGCTCCACCGGCCAGCCGATGACGCAGGCCCGTTTCAAATCGCGCACCTTCTCGTTGACGCATGATCTTTTCCGAAAAGTCTGCAACTTTTCGGGATCATGCTCTAGCCTTCGAGGGCGCCCTCGCCCCGGAGCGCATCGAGCAGCGGCAGCAGCGGAAGGCCGAGAATGGAGAAATAGTCGCCGTCGATCTTCTCGAACAGCTGAATTCCGATCGTCTCGAGCTGATAGGCGCCGACGGAGCTCAACACCTCCTCGCCGGCGGCCGCGAGATACCGGCCGATGAACTCAGGGGTGAGCTTGCGCATGGCAAGCGTGGATGTATCGCTATAGGCCCAGAGGACTTCGCCGTTCCTGGCGAGCGCGACCGCGGTGTGCAGACTGTGGCTCTTGCCGCTCAGATCGAGCAGCTCGGCCCGCGCCGCCTCCATGCTGTCGGGCTTGGCTAGAATGCGGTGGCCGAGCTTCAGCACCTGATCGGCGCCGATGACGAAGGCTTGAGGGGCAAGTTCGCTCACGGCCTCGGCCTTGGCGCGCGCCAGCACCTCGGCCACGTCCTGAGCGTTCAGCGTCTCCTCGCTGCTCACGGCCTGGCGCATGGCGCTCTCATCGAGCCCCGGCGGCTCGACGATGAAGGCGAGCCCCGCCGCCTCCAGCAGCCGCGCCCGGACCTTGCTCCCAGAGGCGAGGATCAGCGGCGGATGGCCACTTTGCAGGAAACCGCTCATGGGTTGAGCACCGGCGCGGCGCGGTCCTGGTAGAGGCGGAGGATGGCGGCAGCCGTCTCCTCGATGGAGCGGCGGGTGACATCGATCACCGGCCAGCCCCTCCGCGCACAGAGCTGACGCGTCTCGGCGATCTCGGCCGCAATCGCCTCGCGGTCGACGTAAGTGTCGAGATGCGACTGGGCATGCTCAAGCACGCGATTCTGACGGACCTGGGAGATGCGCTCCGCGCTCGCCACGAGACCGACGACGAAGGCCTTGGTCGGCGCATCGAGCTTGGGCGGCAAGGGCACTCCCGGAATCAGCGGCACGTTGGCGGTTTTGAAGCCCCGATTGGCGAGGTAAATGCTGGTCGGCGTCTTCGAGGTTCGGCTGATACCGATCAAGAGGATATCGGCATCGTCAATATTCTGCGGCAGATGGCCGTCATCGTGCAGCATGGTGAAGTTGAGCGCTTCGATGCGCCGGAAATAGTCGGCATCGAGCACGTGCTGGCCCGCGACCTTGGGCGTCGACGGCATGCCGAGATAAGATTCGAACACCTGCAAGATGCTCTGCAGGGCCGGCACGCAGGGCATGTTCAGCCGCTTGCAGGATTGCTCAAGCTCCTCGGCAAACTCCTGGTTCACGATCGTGTAGAGCACGATGCCGGGCGTCGCCTCGACGTCCTTCAGCACGCGTTCAAGCTCCCTCCGGCTGCGGACGAGCGGGTGGATATGCTCGATGGCGCGCGCTTGTGAATATTGCACCCGCACGGCCTTGGCGATCGCCACCAGCGTCTCGCCGGTCGCGTCCGAGATCATGTGCAGGTGGAAAGAGCGGGGGGTATCCATGGCTATGCCTTTGGATAACTGTGAATGATGAATGGAGCAACTGAAGCGGACCCTGTAGCCACTCCCGGTCTGTCCCAGTCAGTGCGCAATCTTGTTCACAGATTCGCCAATGTCGAGAAAATGCCCTGCGTCGTGGGCACCTTCGCAATACCCTGCATCGTCCCCAGGCGAAATACGAGACGGCCGACAGTTTATCCGGGCGTGCTTCACAGCCGTGCTGAAACGACCCAGCACTCTGCAGCAGCCGCTTTCCGGGGTTCCCGCACGGTATTTGCCCACAATAAGCGAGCGGTACCGATCCGCCCCTTCGCGGCGCCTTGCCTAGTCTGTCGATAGTCTGGTGACAGCCTGGAATGTCCGCTAACCACGACAAAGTAGTAACAATAGAAATCTCTTTAAGAGTCTCTCTTTTAGTGTTTTGGAGAAACGGATGTTGCGCGTCCCCTCCCCTCAAAGTCGCTTGCTGGGCGCTCTTAGCGGCAAAGCGATCAGCCCTCCGCCGATCTGGTTGATGCGCCAGGCCGGGCGCTATCTCCCCGAATACCGGAAGGTGAGGAGTGAGGTTGGCTCCTTTCTCGATCTCTGCCGCACTCCCGAGCTCGCAGCCGAGGTAACGCTGCAACCCTTGAGAAGGTTCGACCTCGACGCGGCCATCGTGTTCTCCGACATCCTGATCGTGCCCTATGCGTTGGGGCAAACGGTCGAGTTCCTGGAGGGCGAAGGGCCACGCCTCGATCCGGTGCGCAGCGCCTCCGATCTTGGCCGGCTCGGCCCTGGAGCGGCCACGACACGGTTTGCGCCGGTCTATGAGACGTTGGAGCGGGTAAGCGCCGAGCTTCCCTCGAGCATCCCCGTCATCGGCTTCTGCGGGGCGCCTTGGACGGTGGCGACCTATATGGTCCAGGGCGGCGGAAGCAGGGACCAGGCGGAGGCAAGGCTTTGGGCCTACCGAGACCCCGCCTCATTCCAAACGCTGATCGATCTCCTGGTCGAGACCTCGATCGGCTATTTGCTTGGCCAAGTGCGGGCGGGTGCGGGTGCCTTGCAAATTTTCGACAGCTGGGCCGGTGGCCTGCCAGAGGATGAATTCGCCCGCTGGTGCATCGCCCCGACTCGCGCCATCGTGGCAGGGGTGAAGGCTGAAGCGCCGGAGGTGCCCGTAATCGGATTCCCACGAGGCTGTGGTGCTTTGGCGGAAGCCTATGCACAAGCGACCGGCATCGATGCCGTCGGCTGCGACACCGGCATGCCGCTCGCCTTCATGCGGGAGAGCCTGCAGAGCCGTCTTCCGGTGCAAGGCAATCTCGACCCGCTCCTGCTTCTTGCCGGCGGGACGCACCTCGACAAGCGCGTGGGAGAAATTCTGGATGCCTTGGAGGAAAAGCCCTTCGTGTTCAATCTCGGCCATGGCATTCTGCCGGAGACCCCTCTTGAGTGTGTGGCGCGGCTGATCGCGCTTGTGAAGCATGGCTCGGCCTAAGCCCGCCTCTGGTCCCCGCGATGCTCCTCTCTTACATCAAGGCCTTCCACGTCATTGCGATCATCGCCTGGATGGCGGGGCTGCTCTACCTGCCGCGGCTCTTCGTCTATCACGCCGAGAGCCCTAAAGGCTCCGCGGAAGGCGAGACCTTCAAGGTCATGGAGCGGAAGCTCCTCAAGCTGATCACCACCCCGGCGATGCTCGCAAGCTGGCTCTTCGGCCTGATCCTCGCCTTTTCCGGCGCGATCGACTGGTCGGCCGATGGCTGGTTCCACCTGAAGCTTGCGCTGGTGTTGCTGCTCTCGGCCTTTCACGGCCTGCTGGCCAAATGGACGAAAGACTTTGCCTTGGATCGGAACACCAGGTCCCCGCGTTTCTATCGGATTGCCAACGAGGTGCCGACGATTTTGATGATCGGCATCGTCATTTTGGTGATCGTCCGCCCTTTCTGAGCGGACCTCGGCAAATCTGTTCCGCCCGCGGTCTTGGTCTGCTATAAGATGAGTCGTATCCGATCCGGGGCGCTGTCGCGACCCGACCTTTCCTTGCAACATCGGGTCACCCGGAGCGGAGCAGGCTCGAGAAGTCTGCCTCACCGCCGAGGCTATACCTTCCCCTTCCCCAATGCCCCACGCGCAGAACGCGCGGGGAACCTTTAAACCCTAGGGTTCACCCTTTCCCCGTTTGGAGTAGCAGCGCATGCAGGAAATGAAGCTGCAGGACCTCAAGACGAAATCGCCGACGGAGCTGTTGAGCTTCGCGGAGGAGGTCGAGGTCGAGAACGCATCCGCCATGCGCAAGCAAGAGCTGATGTTCGCCATCCTGAAGCAGTTAGCCGCCCGCGACGTCGATATCACCGGCACGGGCGTGGTCGAGGTGTTGCAGGACGGCTTCGGCTTCTTGCGCTCGCCCGACGCCAATTATCTGGCCGGTCCCGACGATATCTACGTCTCGCCCTCCCAGATCCGCCGATTTGGCTTGCGCACCGGCGATACAGTCGAGGGGCAGATCCGCAGTCCCAAGGAGGGCGAGCGCTATTTCGCTCTGCTGAAAGTGAACACCATCAATTTCGACGATCCCGAGAAGCAGCGCCACAAGATCCATTTCGACAATCTGACCCCGCTCTATCCCGACGAATGGATGCAGATGGAAGCCGAGCGGCCGAACATCAAGGACCTCACCGGGCGCGTCATCGACATCGTGGCGCCTCTCGGCAAGGGCCAGCGCGGACTGATCGTGGCGCAGCCGCGCACCGGCAAGACCATGATCCTGCAAAACATCGCCCACTCCGTCACCGCCAACCATCCGGAGTGCTATCTGATCGTTCTCCTGATCGACGAGCGGCCCGAAGAGGTCACCGACATGCAGCGCTCGGTGAAGGGCGAGGTGATCTCCTCCACCTTCGACGAGCCGGCCTCGCGCCATGTGCAGGTGGCCGAGATGGTCATCGAGAAAGCCAAGCGCCTCGTCGAGCATAAGCGCGACGTGGTGATCCTGCTCGATTCGATCACGCGGCTTGGCCGCGCCTACAACACCGTGGTGCCCTCCTCCGGCAAGGTGCTGACCGGTGGCGTGGACGCGAATGCGCTGCAGCGGCCCAAGCGCTTCTTCGGCGCCGCGCGCAATATCGAGGAGGGCGGCTCCTTGACCATCATCGCCACGGCGCTGATCGACACCGGCAGCCGCATGGACGAGGTGATCTTCGAAGAATTCAAGGGCACCGGTAACTCGGAAATCGTGCTCGATCGGAAAGTGGCTGACAAGCGCATCTTCCCGGCGATCGACATTGCACGCTCCGGCACGCGGAAAGAGGAGCTCCTGGTTGCGCCCGATCAGCTCAAGAAGATGTATGTGCTCCGCCGCATCCTGAACCCCATGGGCACGCAAGACGCTATCGAGTTCCTGCTCGACAAGCTGAAGCAGACCAAGGGCAATTCCGAGTTCTTCGACTCGATGAACACTTAAGTCCAAAACGCGCCAATCCGGCGGGCGCCTTTCCTATACTGGCTCCCTAAGCTCCAGTCGGAGGGGCCCCCGACGCCAGAGACGCGGCGGCTTGTACCGGATGTGGCGAGGGTAGCGGTCCTCCCTCGCTTCGTTTTCCTCGTGGCGGTGGCGACCGCAGGCTTCTCCAGACCCTCGCCATCTTCCGCATCTCGCAACTGGTGATCCCGGCCTTTGCCTTTCTCACCTTCTATTCGCTGCTCGTCATCCTGTTCGCCTCGGCCTACCACATCCTCTCGCAATACACCGCCGACGCGCATTTCTATGTGGGCGGCGTCCCGCGCGCGTTGAGCTTCTCGGAGTCGATCTATTTCTCCATCGTCAGCACGGTCGGCTATGGCGACATCATTCCGCATTCGAGCCTGGCGCGCCTGCTCGCCTCGCTCGAGGTGATTTGCGGCTTCATGCTCCTGCTGTTCGCGTGTCGGAGCTCTTGGAATATACGCGCGAGCATCGCACGCGCGGTCGCCGCATGCGCGATGAGGCGTGAGGTCGCCGCTCGAAACCGGGGCTCCAAACGGGGTGCGGCGTGTTTGAGCATGGGACAAAATGACCGGTCCGGAGCATCCGCCAAGTGATATGCCGATGGCCGTGATGGTGGCCCCCTGCCATCACGTCTCTCCACGTGGAATCGTTAGGAAGAAGCCCCGGCCCCCCTCGGGGCTTCTTTCCTTTGTGGTGACGGCCGCGCGAGGGATCGGCAGCCAAGATCCCGGCCAAGAGGGCGCATGGGCTCTCGCGCGGTTAAATAAACCCTGGCTCGTTTTTTGGCCAGGATGTGCTATGGTGAATGCGGTGATCATACCCTGCGATCACCCCTTTGGTTTGAAAGCCCCGGTCGCTTTGGCCGGGGCTTTCTCTTAAGCCTGAGACAAATTGCCTAATCCGGCGGCACCGAAAGATGCTATGGCAGCTGCATGATGGGAGTCCCTCCCCATCATTGTTCCCCCCAAAGGAACCGAAGAAGCCCCGTCCCCCCCGTCGGGGCTTCTTCATTTTTGAGCTGACTGCTGATGCAGTTAGAGCTTTGTCATGGCCGGGTTGTCCCGGCCATCCACGCCTTTCCAGGGGAGCAAAACGTGGATGCCCGGCAAGCACAAGGCCGGGCATGACGAGTGTTGTGGGCGCCCGTCGTCACGTCAGCCCACTCGCTTCAACCCTGTGTTGCAGAGTTCCAGTTCCGCTATAACAACAGGGAGAACACGGACATTTTCTGAACGGCGATTGCGGGATGCTGACAACGCATTGGCGCTGGATAACGGCCCTTTGGATCGTTTCGGCCGTCGTTGGAACGACATGGGGCTTACTTTCGGTTCCCACCGGCCACGATAGTTATAACCAGTACGCCAGCCTAGCCACGCAGCTCAGTACCAAGAGCAAGATCCTAACTTCGCCGATAAGTTTCAGTCTTCTTTTAAAGCTTTTGTCGGGTGGATTGGTGATCTTGCTTTTGATGCCAATGCCTGGATTGCTGCCGCAACGGTCCTCTTGTTCTTTGCGACTGTCTTGCTTACCATTATCGCCTGGCAGCAAAACAAAACGACAAAACCTCAATTGAGAGCCTATGTATCCGTATGGCCAAGGTGGATATCAAGCTTCAATGAAAAGTATTTTGCTGAATTTACGCTTACAAACGTCGGAGCCTTACTCCTGCATATAGAATTTGCCATCACAACATAGTCTGTGTTCTGACCTATCCGTTGTCCAGGTAAGTTAGCCTGTAACCAATCTCTACTGACTGGAGCCCTCCTTGCGTGTTGTTTCCAAATAGCCCATTCACCGGTCGCACCACCGCCCAGATGTCTTTTACGGCGAACGAAAATCACCTGGATTATTGCCGGAACCCATAGAATCTATAT
>Ga0116219_10000711_pt1 | contig 33810 bp, 27 predicted proteins | sample Sb_taG_4_FD_91019 | JGI IMG/M metagenome (GOLD analysis project Ga0116219, IMG submission 91019) | Peat soil microbial communities from Weissenstadt, Germany - Sb_50d_6_BS metaG | ecosystem: Environmental > Terrestrial > Soil > Wetlands > Peat | place: Germany: Weissenstadt | collected 2010-09-21 | reverse complement strand
GCGGCCAATCAGCGAGCGAGGAATCTTCCGGAATGGCCGTTGCGCCGTAGCGCTCGACCGTATGGGAACGCGCGCGGAAATCGTCCTCGTGCATGCGCCAGGACAGCGTGCCGTAGTGGACCGTGCCGCCGCCCGCCTGATTGCCGTAGTTGAGAATTGTCATGGGGTGAGCGGTCGCGCTTGCATTTGGCCGCCAGGTCACCGGCTGGCGCTTCCAGTTCGGGCGAAGATCCTGCCGCTGGAAGTATCGCAATTCATCGTGCGGGTTGAAGTCCGCCGTGGTGAGGCGCGGGCCGCGCTCAAGGCCAACGACTTTCATTCCCGATTTCCCTAACTCGGCCGCGAGGATTCCGCCCACCGCGCCCATGCCGACGATGATGACATCTGATTTCTCGATTGCCATTGCTTATGCCCTCCCTGCTGGGCCTTTGGCCGTTATTTGCAGTCCCACTATCGGCGCGCGCGTAAATTCCTGTTTGCTCTGGAGATCCGTCGGCGTGAAAATCGCTTGCGCGCCCGGAAAGCCGACCAGACGCCACCCGGCGAAGTCCTTGTTGCCGCCGTAGAGCGGGTCAGCGAACATCCCTTCCATCGTGTGCGTCCGAAGGATGTTGAAGAACTCCCGGCCAGTGGGATAAGTGAAGCCGGCCGCCTTGTCGCTTTCGAGTGCAGCGATCACTTCGTCCTGTTGTTCCGGGCTGAGCCGCACGAAGGGCTCTTTATGAGTGCCGCGACAGTACGCTTCGAGCTGGGCCAGGCCGCGACGGTAGAAATCCTGCAGTTCGGCGTAAGCGCCGGAGAGCGCGAGGTCAATGTAATTGAGGACGTCGGCGTCGCGCGCTCCAGGTTTGCCGGGCGCGCTGGGCATGATCCGTTCGGTAATCGCCGCGATTGTGGCCGCGTCGGCGTGGTTGAAGAACGCGCCATGTTCGCTGCCGCTCGGATGCTGCGCTCCGGGAGTTGCGGCGCCACCCTCCATTTGCTCATGATTCTGGGCGATCGCGTCCGGCACGAGGCCCGCTCCCGCAGCGGCTCCCGCGCCAACCGCCGCGCGCACGAGAAATGCGCGGCGAGATGCATCGTGTTTGGTCATGGTTGTCGTACCCCTTCCTGGCTAGAACCGATATCCTGTGGATGACTTCCGAACTGAAGTGAACAATATCAATTTTTTGAAGCATTGTCATCGGCAGCGCTCGGGAAACTTGCATGCCGCAAACTCTTGTCTGTGGTTGACAGTCGCGTTGGCGGCGGGCAAACTCGTCGCCATGTCACGAGGAGGAAACTTGCGAAGCGACGGACGCGCGCACGATCAGATTCGCCCGGTCAAGATGACGCCGGACTTTATTACCAGCGCCGAAGGGAGCGTGCTGATCGAGATCGGCAACACGCGCGTGATCTGCACGGCGACCGTGGATGATGGCGTTCCTTCCTTCCTGAAAGGCCAGGGCAAGGGCTGGGTAACCGGCGAGTACGGCATGCTTCCGCGAGCGACCGAGCAGCGCACGGCGCGCGAGTCGATGCGCGGAAGGCCTTCGGGGCGCACGCTGGAAATTCAGCGGCTGATCGGGAGATCTCTGCGGGCGATCATCGACCAGGAAAAGCTGGGCGAAAAAACCGTGTGGCTCGATTGCGATGTGATCCAGGCCGACGGCGGCACGCGCACCGCTTCGATTACGGGCGCCTATGTCGCGTTGACGCTGGCGATGGAGCGGCTCGTCGCGGCGGGCATACTGAAGGCGGTTCCGCTGACCGATTCCGTCGCGGCAACGAGCGTCGGCGTGGTGGACGGCGTGGCGTTGCTGGACCTCGCGTATGAAGAAGATTCCCGCGCCGAGGTCGACATGAACGTGGTGATGACGGGAAGCGGAAAATTTGTGGAAGTTCAGGCCACGGCCGAAGGGCAGCCGTTTGGCGGCGCCGAGTTGCAGGACCTGCTGGCGCTTGCGGCGGCCGGAATCCGCCGCATGACTGAGTTTCAATCCAAGCTGGTTCAAACCGATTTCCGTGCACGCGCAAGGTAAAGTTCTCCGATTGTACGTGGCTTCCTCGAATCCGGGAAAGCTGCGCGAATTTCGCGCGCTAGCCGAGCCGGCCGGCGCGTCCGTCGATCTTGCCTTCATTCCCATCTTCGATTCCCTCGACGTTTTTGAGGAAATTTGGCCGACCATCGCGGAAAACGCGGCGGGGAAAGCGCTGCACTACAGCCGGTTTGCCGAGGGAGTCGTGATCGCAGATGATTCGGGGCTGGTCGTGCCGGCGCTCGGCGGCGCGCCAGGCGTGCATTCCGCGCGCTATGCCGGGCCGGACGCCTCGGACGCGGAGCGCGTTCAGAAAGTGCTCGGCGAAATGCGGGGGAAAAAGGGGGAAGAGCGGCGGGCCCGATTTGTTTGCGTGGTGGCCGTGGCTGAATCGGGAAAAATGCGCGGATTGTTTTCCGCATTCGCGGAAGGAATCCTTTTGGAAGAGCCGCGGGGACATGATGGATTCGGCTACGATCCGATTTTCTACTTCCCCGCTCTCGGAAAAACGTACGCGGAAATTTCACGCGAAGAGAAAAATCTGCACAGCCATCGCGGGAAGGCGTTTCACAAGGCGCTCGATTTCCTTTTGAATGCGCGCACGGCATGAAAATCGGCGCTTATGCCATATTCATGCGCCAAACCAAAATGAGAAAACTAAAAGCCAAGGCCAGAAAGATTGCCGCTCGATCCGCGAAAGGATCGAAAACCACCTCGCCCGCGCGAAAGGCGAAAACCTCCCGGGCGGGCGCCGCGAATCCGAAGGCCGCGGGAACGAATCCGCAGCGCGTGAGCGCGATTCTGCAAAAGCTGGATGAGGCGTATCCGAACGTGACCTGCGCGCTCGAGCACCACACTCCGTTTCAATTGCTGATTTCCACGATTCTATCGGCGCAATGCACCGACGAGCGCGTCAACCAGGTTACCAAAACGCTCTTCGTGAAATATCGTACGCCGAAGGATTTTGCCTACGCGAATCCGGCGGAACTCGAGCAGGACATCCGGCCCACGGGCTTTTTCCGGAATAAGACCAAGTCCATCATCGGTGCGGGCAAAAAAATCGTGGAAGAATTCGGGGGCGAGGTGCCGCGCACGATGGACGAGCTGCTGACGCTGCCGGGGGTGGCGCGCAAGACGGCGAACGTCGTCCTCGGCACGGCGTTCGGCATCGCGGTCGGCGTGGTAGTGGATACGCATGTGATCCGGCTCTCGAACCGGCTCAACCTTTCCCGCAACACCGATCCGAAAAAAATCGAGCAAGAATTGATGCAGGTGATTCCACAGGAAAAATGGGTTTTGTTTTCTCACCAGCTGATTTGGCACGGACGCAAGGTCTGCCAGGCGCGCAAGCCCAGATGCGCGGAATGCAACCTGGAGCGCCTCTGCTACGCAAAGGACAAGACCGTCTAAGCCGCTTTTCGCACCGGTGATGTCCCCCGGGAACGCCCTTCTCCCGAATGGTGTCAGGCAAAATGCCAATCTGGAGATTGGCGTTCCCGGGCTGTCCTTTTCGCCGCATGGCTTCTCCCATGTGGTAGACGGCCTGAGCCCGGTTGGCTATAGTCGCTTTCATGCAGATCTTGTCGGGGAAGGACGCAGCAGAGCAAATCGCGGGCATCATCCATCCGAAATATCAAGTGCATGGATTTTCCGTTCATCTCACGGTGCGGAAAATTTGCGCCATCGATCCGGCGGGAAAGCTGGATTTCGGCGGCGGCGAATACGTCCCCGCCGGGCGGGTGGAAATCGCGCCGCGCCAGCTTCGCCCGGAGGACAATTATCTTTGGTGGGAGTTGGACAGAGACACCTATTTCGTCGAATGCAATGAAACGATCAGCCTCGCGTCGGACCAGATCGCTCTGATCGAGCCCGAAGACAGGCTGTTGCGGGCTGGAGCGTGGCACGCTCCTCTCTTCGTGCGCGGGCACGTGGACCCGGTGGAATTGCTGCTGACCGTCGGAGTCCTGCAATTGCGAGTGAAGGAAAACGCGCGGATCGCGCGCGTGCGCCTGTTCCGCATTGACGAAAAGCTGAAATCCAGACGAACGGCGCACAAGAGAAGCTCCTCGAAACCCAGCCGGGCTAAGCGCAAGTAGCCCTCATTTTCAGACCTTCAATTACGCTCTCGGGGTGGATGGAAAAATCCCGTGGTGCAGGATTCACTGGCTGCGGAAAAAGCGGCCCACGCTTTTTGTCATTCCGAGCGAAGCGAGGAATCTCTCTTCGATTTGAGCCCGCGAAAAGAAAGAGAGGTTCCTCGCTTCGCTCGGAATGACAAAATAGAAATCTTTTTTCGCACCTAGTTCAGACTCTGCGGGTTCGTCCCTGCAAGGACAAACCCCACAGGCTGAAGCCTGTGCTACTTGGCAACCCGCGCGGCGATCAGGGGTGGTTGTAAACCGGGCTGCTATTTGCGGGCGGGATGTAGTCTTGCCCGTATTTGTTTTTGTGCTCGAGGGTGAAATTGGGATTCTCAACGACGCGAACGAGTTCAAGAGATCGGGTTGCGTCGGAAATTGTCACCGTTCGGCTTGCGGCCTTCAAGTCTTCCGGCAGGCTGCGCTCATACCATACATTCATCTGGTAACGGCCATCGGGAACATTGGGGAGGGTCACACGGCCATTTCGATCCGACATGCCAAAATAAGGCGTGTCGACGGAAACGACGGCGCCGCTCATTTCCGGGTGAATATTGCAGAAGAGAAAGCTCACGCCGGGACGGTCAAAATGAACGATTTTGCTGGACCCCGCCTCGTAAAATCCCAGGTCAAATCGTTTGCCGTCGAACAGCGAGAAAACGTTGTGCAAGAACGGATCCTTGTTGGGAAATTGGACCGGCGTTCCCACCTGAATGACCAATACGTGAGGATCAAAACTCTTGTTGATCTGCGCGATTTGCGGCGAAGGACGGCCCGGCATCGGCGGGGGAACGGCGCCTTCCCCCGACGCGAGCGGCGTCAGCCAAATCACGATGTTCGATAAATCGGCGGATTCCTTGGCCGCGGGCGTCTTTTTCGCCGCCCGGGGATTTACGATTTCCACCTTGACCGTGACGGGCGGCAGTCCGGTCTGGGCGAGCAAAGCGCATGCCCCGAAACAAGCGAGACCGAGGATCGTGATCCGCCGAATTGGTTGAACCTGCTGCACTAAAAAATATACCCCAGGCTCAAATTGATCTGATTGGCGCTGTTCGAGCCGCTGTCGAGCACCGTCGAATTCAGGTAACGATATTCAGTAGAGAATAGTATGTCCGAGCGGATTTGGTATATGAAATTCACGAGTGGGCTCAGATTCCTGGTATACGAGCCGGGATATTGGAAATTCGCATTGTACCGCCGGAAATCGTTGGCGAACGGATTATCGGAGCCAAATGCGCCGTTGATCTCAAAATTGGATTTCACCTTGAATTTCAATTGCGCCCACCCTCCCATCGAATCCAAGCCGCGGAACGTCGTGGCCGGGGTATCAAACGGGCCGTTGATCAGAACGGTTTGTCCGATCCCGCCGCCAATTCCGCCCACCGCACGGCCTCGATAGAATGCGCCGGTAAATTCGAAGCGTTTCCCAAGAGGCAGCGTCAGATCGGCAGTCCCGGCCCATCCATCGACATTCCGGCTGAATCCCCAGTCCTGGCGCCCATAGTATCCGCCGGCTCCGACCGTGAAATCCTGGCCAAACATCCGGTGGGTCCAGGAGACGCGCGCGGCAAACGCCGGCAGCCCCGATTCCTCGCCCCAGCTGGGGTAGCGTTCAAACTGATCGGGCGGAGTATCGCCCGTGAGGCTATCTAGAATTCCTCCCTGAAAGGAGAAACTCGAAGCGTCGGACAATACGACGCGGTGCTCGACGCGGACTTGTGGCGTCCAGGCCCACAAATTTCCCGAATAGGAGAGCGCCGGGGTTGCAAGGGCCGCGAGCGACGTGGGGGCAAGCGGGGCAAAAAACAAGCGGTCCTGGCCGGCGACGATTGAAGTGTTGGTCCAATCCAGCCGCACGACTGCGGTTCGCATTCGAACGAGACCCATCCAGGCGCCGTTTGGAGTGTCTGGAAATCCGCCGGCGAAATCGAGATTCACATCGGCGCTCGTGCGCGCGCCTAAGATATCCGGGCCGAAGGCTTGAAGCCTGATTTGCGATTGGCGAAGCGTTCCACCAAATGATCCCGCCGAGGCATTCGGCGCTTGCGACTGTTCCGATAAAGCAAGTTCCGGGAAATCCAGGTTGTCCACGGTGCCGCGGTTCTCAAACAAATTCAGGAGGACAATGCCGGAAAGCCGCAACCGGTACTTCGATCCGCTTTCGACCTTGGTCTGGTACTGGTCGTTGATCTTGCCTTCCATGACCTGCTGGTCTTCTTCCAATTTGGCGATGCGATCCTCGGAACTCTGCGATTGCGGCGGTGCAACAGAAGACGCCGATGCGGGCTGCGCCACAATTTCTTTTCCCGGGGGTGCCGAGTATGGATTCAGCGGTCCGCTCGCGGAAGGCGCCCCTTGAGATTTCACGAGATTTAACTCCCGCCGAAGCTCGCGCGCCTCCGTGCTCGCGCGCTCCTGTTCCATCCGCAGGTCGCCCAACTGCGAGTTGAGCGTCTGCACTTGAGCTTGGAGGCCGCGAACCAGGTCGGAGAGCGCGCGAACTTCCGCCGGCGTTTCCGAAGCTGATGGATTGGACGAGGCCGCGCTGCGGACTTCCTGCCCCTGTACTACAACCGAGGACAGAGATAGAAAAACGGCGGCCACACAAATTCTGAGAGTTAATTTCGGGTAGTCCATGCCCTGCATGTCTGCCTCCTTGAATGCCCCGAATATAATGCCTCAAGGCGGCAAGCCCAAGCAGAAGCGGGGCATCTAGGTAACGTGGAGTTCGCTATTCTCGCGAGCCGGCGTGGCCAAGGGCCGCGCGAGCGCTTCGCGGACAATTTCAACCAGGGAAGCCGGAGAAAAGGGCTTTTGCAGAACAGGGGCTTCCGGAAATCCCTTGCCCAAGTCGCCCCTGGAAAATTCGGAATAGCCGGACATGAACGCGATGCGAATCTCCGGCCGGATTGCTTTCAGTTGCGCCGCGAGTTCACCTCCGCTCATCTTGGGCATCACCATGTCGCTCAAGAGGAGGTGAATCACGCCCGGATAGCGGCGTGCGACGTCTAATGCCGCGTGGCCCCCTTCGGCTTCGAGCACGTTATAACCTTTAACGCGCAGGAATTGGCAGGCCAGCTCCCGCACGCCCGATTCATCCTCGACAACGAGAACCGTCTCGCTCCCGCGCGGGATCGGAGAGGTTTTTTCCTCCTGATCGGCGTTGGCTGCTTTTCCCACGGCTTGCGGAAGGTAGATCTCAAACGTCGTACCCGCGCCGGGTGAACTGTCCACCCAAATAAAGCCTCCGCTCTGCTTTACGATGCCGTAGACCGTTGCCAACCCCAGCCCTGTCCCTTTACCGAGTTCCTTGGTCGTAAAGAAAGGTTCAAAAATGTGGGTTTTGGTTGCCTCGTCTATTCCATGTCCCGTGTCGCTAACAGAGAGCAAGATGTACTGGCCGGGAGTCATCGGCTGTCGTTTCACCGCCTCTCGCTCGTCCACCGAAACGTTTGCCGTCAGGACCGAAAGCTTGCCGCCCCGCGGCATTGCATCGCGCGCATTGGCGGCCAGATTCAAGATCACCTGCTCGATTTGCCCGGGATCGGCTTTTACCGAAGCAAGTTTCGGATCGGGCGAGAACGAGTACTCGATGTGCTCGCCGATCAGGCGCGGGATCATCTTGCCCAACTCTGAAACGACGCCGTTCAAGTCGATCACTCGCGGCTGCAAGACCTGCATGCGGCTGAAGGCCAGCAACTGGCGCGTCATGGAAACCGCGCGGCCCGACGCCCTCTGGATCTGTTCCACGCACTTCTGGTGAAAAGAGTCCGAGCCTTCGCGGTCTTTGAGCAGATCGCTGTTGCCGCGGATGATCGTCAACAAATTATTGAAGTCGTGCGCGACGCCGCCCGCCAGCCTGCCCACGGCTTCCATTTTGTGGGCCTGCCGCAATCGTTCCTCGAGTTGCTTTTGTTCCTGCTGCGTGCTTTCCAGACTGGCGCGCATCCGGAGAAAAGCGTCGGTGACTTCCGCGACTTCATCGCCGCCCCGCGTATCGAGCGGATAGCTGAAATCTCCCTGTCCCAGGGCGCGAACGCCGGCTACGAGGCCTGCCAGGGGCTTGGTATATGTATGTGAAATCCAGAAGACAAGCGCGCTGCCCGCCAAGATGCTGAATAAACCCAAGCCCATCAGGACATGGTTCAATTCGCCGAGGAACAATGTGGCCTTGTCGAAGGATTTCAGGACGGTCAGGGAAACAAAAGGGCCGCCGTCGGGCGAAAGATTCACGGTCTTGGCAAGGTAGAGCTCTGAACCGAGCTGAATTTCTTGCGTGTCGCTTGCGGGACCTTGCGCGTGATCGTGGATCTGCCGCGCGAGTTCGGATTGCAGCGCGGGGCTCAGCGTACTGGCGACGGGCGCGTCTTCAAAATTGAACGCTACTTCGCTCGAGGCCACGCTGGCAAATTCTTTCGCGGCGCGTGAATTGACTTCGTGGCCCACGGCGAGCAGGCCTACCGTATTGTTCTGTGAATTCGGGCCAAAATAAATCGGCTGGATCCTTACTTCGTACAAATGGCCGCCGCCGAACCACCAGCCCTTCGATTCACTGCGATCGAGCGACTCGCGCAAGAGTCCCTGCGCGGTGCGGGAATCGAGACTGGAGGCGCTCGCACGCAGCGCGACGATGTTACCCGCGCGGTTGGCCAATACCAGCAAGTCGCTGCCGCTCAATTTCCACACATCGGCGGAGGCGTCCTCGATGGTCGCCGCGTCCTCGGTGGTCATCAGGGCGCGAACGTTGGGCAGATTGGCAAGCAGGGCCGCGGAGCGGGTCAGGGCTTCTTCCTGCTGCGCCTGGAAACTTTGATAGTTGGTTACGGAGTTACGGACGTCCTCGCGAATGTCTTCCCGGACTCGCTTCCGCACGCTGTAGCTGACGATGAGGAGCGTAGCGGCGGTTAAACCGGCAGAAATCGCCAGGAGCGACAACAGAAATTTCGTTCGCAGACGAATATTGATCACGCGAGGCCCCCGGCTTTACGTCCGGCCTGGGCAGGAGAATCCCGACACATCCGAGATGAATGGACCCACCCGTACTTAATCTAACATTGCCGGACCTCGCGTACTCAGGCCGCAAATGCGGGTGTTGTCGAATGAAACAGCGCTTCGATAGTGAAAAAGGAGCGGAATGGCCTTCGTTTTCACCGGGCACCGGTGGTCACAAAGTGAGGCCGACGCGGGATTCATCTCTTCCACGAAGCGGACCGTGGAGCCGATGGCGATACCGCTGCTAATCCTGTTCACCGAGAGTTTGAACGTAGGTTTTGCCGTACGGATAGAAGAGTTCCTTGCGGCCTTGCTGCCACGCCGCTTTAAGTTCGGGCGTTGTGATGTCCCAGTCCGGACGGCATTTTTTGGTAACGGCACGCAGGTCCTGGCGGAGATCTTCCACAGTGGGCCGCCCTAGGAACCAGTAGCCGTTGTAGATCTTATGGATGACAAGACCGGGCTCGAGGACAATCACGTGGGGAATCATGGGATTGTGAACAGGATCCGTGTATTCGGCGATGTCGAGGTCTTTTTGGACGATACGCCCCACGTCGGAGAGGAAAGGCCAGTGGGCTCCGACTCCGCTGCGATATTCATTCGTCTCGGTGATGTTGTCCGTGCTGATGGTGACGAGGCGGCAATAGGCAACCTCCAGCTCACGATGGAGTTCCGCAAGCCCTTCCGCCTGGCGGCGGTCCTTGGGGCAGTAGCCTCCACGGCTGAGGACCAGAACCATGGGATGCAGTCCCTGCAATTCGGAGAGCTTATGGCGTTTCGCGGTGTGGTCGGAGAGTTCATAGTCAGGGAATTTAGCTCCCGGAACAATGTCAGATCGCATGGGATGTTCCTTTCCTTGGCCTTGGCCAACTTCACATCGTCAGAACGACGCGGAACTGCGCCTTGCCGCTCATCATGCGAGCGTAAGCCTCGGCCGCTCTTTCAAGCGGATACGTTTCAATCATCGGTCGGACGCCTGTGAGTACGGCGAACTGCAGCGTGTCCTCAGAATCGGCCGGTGTTCCCGAGGCGTAGCCCTGAATGGCTCGGTTTCCGAAGATGAGCTGCGACGGCGTGGCTTCGATAGGATCAAACGCCGCGCCGACGACCATGAGCGTGCCGTTCGGCCCCAGTCCGTCGATTAGCTCGGACATGGCCTTCGAGCTCGGAGCCGTCGCCAGGATGACCTGCGCGCCGCCCAGTTCTTGCAACGCCCTCGCCGCGTTCGTCGCGTTGCTATCGATGTAGACGCTGGCTCCCAGCTGTTTTGCAAGCGCCCCATGTTCGGGGCCGTGCCCGATGGCCGCGACCTTATAGCCAAACTTGTTCGCGAACTGAACTCCGAGGTGGCCCAGCCCCCCGATGCCCTCCACCGCGACCAGATCGCCCGGCATCGCCCCGCTGCGCCGCAGCGCGTCGTAGGTCGTAATTCCGGCGCAGAGCAGCGGAGCTGCCTCAACGTCGCTCAGACTTTCCGGTATCGACGCCAGGGCCTCCACGGGCGCCACCATGTATTGCTGGTACCCGCCGTCATAACTGATGCCTGCGATTTTCCGATTGCGGCAATTGCGAAAATCGCCGCGCCGGCACTGTAGACACGTGCCGTCATGGCCGCCGTGCCAACCGACACCGACGCGCTGCCCCTTCTTCCACGCGGAAACACCGGCACCCAGTTCATCGATGATGCCGACGACCTCATGTCCTGGGACGCGGGGATACTCAATTCCGGGCAAGGCGCCGTCCTTCGTAAGCACGTCGCTGTGGCAAACGCCACAGGCCTGCACCTTGATGAGCACGTGACCCGCACCCGGCTTTGGAATCTCGCGCTCTACGATCTCGAAATCGGCTCCCGCCTTGGGAACCTGCGCCGCCTTCATTGGTGCTATTGCGAATTTTGTAGTTGCCATGTTTCCTCCTTTGAATTTTTGACCTTGTTGCTTGAACATACTTATTCACGGAGCGAAGCAGCATCTTCGGCGGAATGCACGCCCCCTACGAGTACACGCCCCCGGCGAGCTGCGTCCGTCACGGGCTCACCCCTCCACAAGCTGCTGGCCGCCGTCGATGTCGTACGTTGCTCCGGTGACCGCTGTGTTCGTCATGAGGTGGACGGCGAGCGCGGCGATGTCGTCCGGGCCGACCACGCGCCCGATCGGCAGCGTCGTGCGGAGTTGCTCGCGACGCGCGTCCAACTGATCGCCGAGCAGCGATGCCGACAGCGGCGTGTCGACGAAGCCGGGCGCGATAAGGTTGACGCGGACGGGTGCGAGCTCGAGTGCGAGCGCCTTGGTGAGCGCCGGTAACGCGGCGGTGAACGCAGCGATGAGTGCGCCCGCGGCCGGCCGGCGCCCGCCCGTTCCGCCGATGAACAGGAGCGTTCCGCCCGGGCGCACCTTGCCGACGGCCCGGCGAGCGATATGGAGCGGCAGCCAAAAGTGCTCGTCGACGTTGCGGCGCGCCCGTGTGAAGTCGATGTCGGCCAGCCGCGAGTAGTACGGGCCGCCGCCGCTGACCATGACGTGGTCGATCGGCGTCGGCAAATCGTCAAAGAACCGATCGAGGTGCTCGAGGTCGGTAGCATCGAACGCCGCACTGCTCAGCGCGCCGATCTCGTGTGCGGCGTGCTCGAGGCGTTCCGGGTTCCGGCCGGTGAGAATTAGCTTGGCCCCCTCAGCGCGTGCTCGTCGGCCCGTTTCGAGCCCGATGCCGGCGCTACCGCCGACCACGACGACGGTTTGGCCGAGGAGTTGCGGTTCGCGCTGGATGGGAGAGGGGGCGGTTGCGGTGCTCATGAGTCCTCCGATCGGCATTCTAAGATTGCGTTCGTTTTAAGCATACATTCTCATTTACCCGACACCGGTGCACGTCGACTTCGGCTTTTGCCGCCGCCTGACGCGCACCGTGGACCGCCTCGCCGCGTCATCGCCGGCGGCTCGCCGGGCGAGCGCTGTGCGGGCGCGCTCGCCCGATGTGGCCTGCGTCTCGCGCTCGTCGTCGTAGCCGCTTACGTCGGCAACTCCGACCCAGCCTGTTCCGCCGCCATATACTCGGCGTACCAGTCGGGCCAGTTTGGATCTGTCTGGCCGATGCGCTTCTCATGATCGCCATGGGCGGCCGCCGCGCGCCGAAGGGCGCTCGCCAGCTCACTTGCGGAGTCGAACGCAGTCGCCCCTCCAACGACGCGACCGGGAAGCCGCGTTGTGATCTCCTGGAGCACCCAGCTATTGCCGTCGGGATCCTTGAACGCAGCCAGCGAGAAGTAGCTGCGATGCTCGGGATCCGGACCGCTGACTGGGCCGTTCGGGCCGAGGTGGAAGACCTCGCCCACCTTGATCCCGGCGGCGATGAGCTTGTCCCGGGCGGCCTCAAGGTCGGAAACAATCAGGTACCCCTCGCCTGAACCGGGCGCGGCCGACGTGAGGTTCTTGCCGAAGATGACCGAGCACCACGAGCCCGGCGGCGTGAATTGGGACACGCCGGGCGGCGTGGCATCCTGCCTCCACCCGACCCTCCTGTAGAACTCCTGGGCGCGGTCAACATCCGAGACGGGGATGATGAGGACCTCGAGTTTCATGTCGCCTTTCGCGATACCCGCTTTGCTGATTGCATCGTTAATACGGACCGGTTTAGTGCTCATGGCTGCCTCCTGAGTTGTGTCATGTTTTTGTCTCCTTTTTGATCGAGCAGAGTGGCCGATAATTTCGTTCATCGAAGTCTCTAACCAAACGTGAAGTCAACTGCCTGAACGCCCGGATCGAGGAATTCGATCTCGAAAGTTCGGTCTACGATTGGGCCTTTTTGCCGGATGAGCTGATAGAGCCGGGGCTCCCGAATTTCGCCGGAGCCGTCCGGGGCGGTGTCAACACCGCAATTTTCGCCGGGAGCGGCAGCGTCCAGCTTCACAATGCTTTAGATGATCAAGATGGGCGCCTGCATCCAAATTTGTGCCCTCAATCTGACAGGACCTTCGCGTGCTTTTTTTGGCCGCTGCTGCATGTCGCCCAACACTTCCGGAGCTACGCCGATTATGAACGGACTGACCTGATCGTTATTCATGATGAGCCCCGGGGCGAGCAACCCTACGTAAACCAGTTCGGCATCAAAGGCAATACGTGTTTCACCTTAGAAGAACTGTTTCGTGCCCCCTGTTTGCGGCACGTCAAATTTTCAATAATTTATGAGGGATGAGGGGTAGTCTTCCTAAACCTTTGGGCCACAATTTCTGAATGGACCTATTCCGGCAAGGCATTCGTATGCGATCTCAGTAACCCGTGAAGTCAAATGCACAAGTTGCGCTAGAATAGGGTGCCGCATGTCGGGGCGTAGCGCAGCCTGGTAGCGCGCCTGCCTTGGGCGCAGGAGGCCCGCGGTTCAAATCCGCGCGCCCCGACCAACCACTCAAGTTCAATAAATTGCGGCAATGAATTTCATCGCTGCCGCTCAAAATGGCGCCGGATCCTGAGCATTCCTGTTTGTATTCTGGAGTACACGTGGGCGAACGGCTTGCAAATCTCAGATCGGATATGGCGTTGGGGTTCTCCGGATCGTGATCCAACGCAACTCGGTGAACTCCTCGAGAGCTGCTTTCCCGCCAAATCGGCCCCACCCGCTGTCCTTCACTCCGCCAAAGGGCATCTGCGGCTCATCGTGAACTGTGGCGCCGTTGATGTGGCAGATGCCGGATTCGATCCGCTCGGCGAGCTTCATCGCCTTGTTGGTATCGCGGCTGAAGATGGCGCTGGAGAGGCCGTATTCGGTGTCGTTGGCTGCGCGGAGCGCTTCGACGGCGTTCGCGACGATCACGATGGACGCGAGGGGACCAAACGACTCTTCGTGGTAGACGCGCATCTCCGGCGTCACGCCGTACAATACCGTCGGCATGTAGCAAGGTCCTTGCGATTTTCCGCCACAAAGAATTTTGGCGCCCTTGGCGAGGGCATCGTCGACGAGTGCTTGCACACGCTCGATGGCGGCCTTGTTGATGAGCGGACCGATCTGCGTATCGGGCTGGAGCGGGTCTCCCATCTTCAAGGCGCTCGCTTTCGCAGCGAGCTGGCGGCCAAACGCCTCGGCGATCGGATTCTCCACGACGATCTTTTCCGTGGACATGCAGATTTGTCCCTGATTCATGAAGGCGCCGAAATTCGCGGCCGCTACGGCGGACTCAAGATCGGCGTCGTCGAGCACGATCATGGGCGCCTTGCCGCCTAGTTCCAGAAGGGCTCGCTTAAGATGGCGCCCCGCTTTTTCGGCGATGATGCGGCCGACCCTTGTCGAGCCCGTAAAATTGATCCTGCGCGTCTTCGGGTGCGCGATTAGCTCATCGACGACCTCCGCGGCATCGGCGGGGGAATTCGTAATTACATTGATCACACCTTTTGGAATGCCGGCTTCATGGAATATCTGTGCGATCGCCAAATGCGTGGCGGGAGTTTCCTCCGAAGCTTTGAACACGACCGTGTTTCCGTAAGCAAGCGGCATGGCCACAGCCCGCATGCCAAGAATCATGGGCGCGTTCCACGGCGCGATTCCCACGACGACGCCGACCGGCTGGCGAGTGGCCATCGCTACCGTATCGGGGAGATCGGAAGGAATAATTTCACCGATGAGCCCGTATGCTTGCGCCGCCGCCTCGCGCAACAATCCAGCTGTGAAAATACAATTGAACATTCCCCATCCGAAGGTTCCTCCCATTTCTTCGGCCAGCGTCCGGGCGATCTCGGGCTGGCGGCGGTCAAGAATGTCCGCAGCCTTGAGGAACAAGCTGCGGCGCACTGCGGGCGGCGTGGCGCTCCATGCGGGAAACGCGGCCGCAGCGGCGTCAATCGCGCGACGCGCATCCGCGCGCCCAGCCGAGGAAAACTTCGCAATGATTTCGCCGGTGAACGGATTCGTTTTCTCAAAAGAACGGCCGTCCTGCGCGCCTTGCCATTCGCCGTCAATGAACAACTGGTGGTTTTGCAGCGCCGTAGTGTGCATGGAGTCTCCCTTCACTTTTGTGGCTCACCCGCAAGCGTCTGGGTTCCTGCGGTCCCGGGCCCACTGGGGTCAATTGCCTCGGAACGTTGTACCACGTTTCTCCTATTTGGTTTGGCTTGGGCCAGGGAAAAATCGGCGATGACGCGTCCATTCTAACGAAAAGGCCGGTCAATTTGGATTCCGCAATTAGGGATCTGAAATTCCAGATTTGAAATTTGAGATTTCAGATTCTCTCATTGGGGCGAGCCCTCTCGTACATTTGAATATTTCTATTGTTGCGTGCTTCCAAGGAAATGAATCTGGCGATGGAGACTGCGGGCTGCAGTTCTGCGGGAATCTCCTCGACTCGCAAAAGATTGTTCCAATCCGTGTCCACTTGTTTTATTTTTTTCTTGTGACGTCTTCGATCGACAGCAAGATCATCTGCGTCCCGCCCTGCGGTTCGATGCGCCGGGCGTTGAGGATCATGTGGCGGAGCCCGAGGTGCTGGAATTTGCGGCGCACTTCAAAACCGTCGATGCGCGTGTTGCGCGCCGTGATCTCGTGAAACAGTTCGCGAAGCTTGGGGATATCCCACTGGTGATTGCCGAGTTCGTAAATAAGGCGTCCCCGCGTCTCCTCGGGCGAAACTTGAAAGGTTCGGTAAAACACGGGATTCGCCAGCGTGACGCGCAAACCTTCGTCCAGAACCAGGATCGATTCCCGGGCATTTTCGATGAGCGCCTCGGCGAAAGTGCGCGTCTGATCCAACGTTCGCTTGAGGCTGTCAATGTCCAGAAAGCTGATGACGGCGCCCTCGATCTTGTCTTCCCAGGTTTTGTAGGGCCGCACACGGAGCAAATACCACGGTCCGTCCTTTACGCGCACTTCCCTTTCCTGGAACACGGCGTTTTCGATGGTGGTCCTGGCAACCTGCTCCAGTTCGTCGGGTTCGATGTTCGACCGGATTTCGCCCAGCCGCCTGCCCACATCCCCGGGAAGCAGGTTCAACAATTTTTCGGCCGGCGGCGTGAAGCGCCGGATGCGCAGATCGTTCCCGACCATGACCACGGGGAGATTCACATTGGTCATGAGATTGAGCTGGTCGTTGTTGGAGAGCGTCAATTCGGCGTTGCTGTTTTGCAATTCCTCGTTGAGGGTGGAGAGTTCCTCGTTGCTGGACTGCAACTCTTCCTTGGTGGTTTCGAGTTCCTCGTTGGTGCTTTGCAGTTCCTCGTTGGCGGACAGAATTTCCGCGTTCGCCGACTTGAATTCTTCGAGAGTGGTTTCGTGTTCATCAATCAGCGTATGAAGCTGCTCCCGGAGATGCGCCACTTCCTGATTCGTCCGCGCCAACTCGCGCGAAGCCCTTCCCTTTTCTGTCTGCTTTTCGAGCCGGCGACTGCCGGCCGCGGTGGCCGATACGGGCCGAACTGCATCCTGAAATGCGATGATATATAAGCGCTCGGCGGCGGATTGCCCCCGTATGGGAATTACTTCCAGATCGATTTCGCGCGTGCCGCCGTTGGCCGCGATGCGCAGGCCCTCTTTTCGCACGGGCCGGTTTTCTTTTTTTGCCCGGGTCAGGGCGTCGCGGAGATCGACCTGGAGGTCTTCGCGAGCCATTTTCGAGAGACTGAATGTCGGATGGCCGGTCGCGGGCTCCAAATAGGGTCCGACCTTCCCGCGGAATTGCACGATTTCCATATCTTGATTTACGACGATGCTGCCGGGAACGAAGCGGTGCGCCAGAATCCGCTCCACTTCCCGATCCACGTCAAATCCAGTATCCAGGGTTTTTGGAGAGTGGATCGGTTCCAGCCGAGGGACGGCGTATTCCGGACCCATGAAGTGCGCGACCACGCGCGCGGTGGACCGCTTTTTCTGGTAGATCTTATGTTTCTTGTCGATCAGCGTGAACAGGTCCTCGAACGATCCCAAACTTTCCGACGGTCCCAGCATCAGATAGCCGCGAGGTTTCAGGGCATAGTAAAACGTGGGAATGACGCGTTTCTGCAAGATAGGACCGAAATAGATCAGCAAATTCCGGCAACTGATCAAGTCCAGGTTGGAGAACGGCGGGTCCTTGACGACATTCTGCTTTGCAAAAACGCACATTTCCCGGACGGATTTATGGATCTGGTATCCGCCGTCATGGCGCACGAAGAAACGGGCGAGCCTCTCCTTGGAAATTCCCGAAATCTCATTCGCCGCGTAGACGCCGCTCCGCGCCCGATCGAGGGCGAAATCGCTGATATCCGTCGCGAAAATTTGCACGGACATCTGAGGGATAGTAGGAGACTTGCGCTTCTTGTCGTAGCCCCACAAAAATTCGAGAAAAATCATCGCCAGGGAGTAGACCTCCTGCCCCGTGGAGCAGCCGGGAATCCACACCCGCAGCGGGCCGTCCTCGGGTTTGCGGTCCTGCAGGATACTGGGGAGGATCTTATGATACAGAGTTTCAAACGCTCCCACTTCGCGGAAGAACTCGGTGACGTGAATCAACAGGTCCCGGTACAACGCATCGAGTTCCGTAGGGCTGCTTTCGATGTAGCGGAGATAATCCTTCAGCTTCAAGATGTGATGCAGGACCATTCGCCGCTTGATGCGCCGTTGCAGCGTGGTCTGCTTGTAGTGCCTGAAGTCCACTCCCATCGCTTTCTGCAGGAGAGCGAATAAAGCGTCTAAATCTGCTGGCGGCCCGGTTACTTCAGGATCCAGAGACTCGGCCGGGATTCCGCCAGCTAGAATGCGGCGGCTGATCCGAGCCAGTCCCCTCGCGATGTCCTTGGGCGGCAATACAAAATCGATGCTTCCTCCGCGGATCGCATTCCCTGGCATGTCATTGTATTTTGCGGACTTCTCATCCTGCGCAAAGGTGATCCCGCCGGCAACCTTGACGGCAATGCACCCCCGCGTCCCATCCGAAGCGGTGCCCGACAGAATGATTCCAATGGCCCGATCGCCACGATCGTTCGCCAACGCAGTCAAGAAATAATCGATCGGAAGGTGTGGACCATGCGAGGCCTGGCGCTCGACAAGCACAAATTTGCCGCCGGCAATTCCCATCGTCTTGTTCGGCGGAATCACGTAAATGCGATCGCGCTCCAGGGGCATGCCGTCTATAACTTCCGCGATGTGAATTTTCGTGAAGCGGGAAAGAATTTCCGTCAAAACACTTTGATGGTCGGGATCGAGGTGAGGAACGAGCACATAGGCCATTCCTGTTCTTTCAGGAAGGCTGGTCAGCAATTCCTTGAATGCCTCGAGTCCTCCGGCCGAAGCGCCGATTCCGACGATGGGAAATGAATCCGCTTTGGACGGCTCCGGTGGAGGAGCCGGGCGTGAACTTTTCTGATTGGGCTTGGCTACTTTTTGGGTAGCGCCTCTTGCACTATTCACGGAGATTCTCGACACGCAAAATCGTGGCGCCTCGAAAAGTCGAATCAAGCTATGCCCGTCGGAAGAACTACCAGAGAGCCTTGGACCAGACGCCCCGCGCCTTTAACGAAGCGTATAGTACTCCAAATCTACTAAAACTTCTCGTAATCGAAGTAATACTTAAGGCGGCACAAAATGCGGGGTTACGGTCGTGCTAATACGTATTTTTTGCGGGTGGCCCGAGTAGCACAGACTTCAGTCTGTAGGGTTTCGTGAGTAAACCCAGGCCACCCGCGCCAGCCAAGATTAATGCGCCATCCAAGCACTAATGGAACCCCACAGACTGAAGTCTGTGCTACTTAAGACCTCACGGCCCCTTCCGAATCCACCACAGAACCTTTCCAACAATCTGCCACTTCCTGTCTTTTTCCACGGTGACGGGGCTGTAATCGCGATTTTCCGATTCCAACAAGTGCACTCCGTCGGCCGCGATGAACCGCGCCAAGGATAGTCCGTTCTGGCGGTGCCAGGCCACCACAATTTTTCTGTTCAAGTCTTCCGGGTTCGTCTGCGAACCATCCACTGCCACAATGTCCCCGTCGTTAATGAGCGGACTCATGGAAGTCCCCTTCACGCGAAGGCAGTTGGTCTGCACCGGGTCGGGACACCAGAACGCGGGCGCCGCGATCATCTCTTCCGCCATGGCATTGTCAAAATCGGCGAATTGGCAGCCGGTCTGTCCGATCGTGCCCACTTGCATGTCGAGGAGGGGAACCGCGACCATTTGCATTTTCGGAGCGCCTATGGGTCTCTTCCTCTTCGCGCCGCTTCCGGCTCGCACGATTTCAAAATCCACAGACGAGGACATGCGAGCGATGGCGCGCGTGCCGGGAAACATCTGGCGGAGGTCGGAACTCTTCAGGCCGGCTCTGGCCCAGAACAACCAGCACTCGGGCTGGCCGGCCATATTTCCAAGCTGGATAAAACATCTGGAGGTGGGTTCCTGCTTCCCGGTTTCCCAGCGCGACACAGCCATGGCGGAATAATGCAGGCGGGATCCGAAATCGGACTGGCTCAGGCCCAGGCGCTGTCGAAGGCTAAAGATCGCGCTCGACCAATCGGGGACGTTCACAGCTTGTTGCATATGTGTCACCTTTCGTGCCAACTATTTCTACCATCAATGCGCGTGTAGATTAAACATTAAAATCACCCGAATGCCCCCTCTTGCATGCAATTTCAGGCGTGGGCAGTCCGCGTATTGGCTGATGCTATACTTCCTCCAGATCATAATAAAGCGAAATCGCGTTCAATTTTTACCTGGGGACTCCGGCATAACCATGTAGCGCCCGTCCGCCGCGGCGGATGGGCGCTACAAAGAAATGCCAATCTTGAGTTCTCACGCAGACTTTTCGGGTCCAGGGCTTGTCTTCAGCATTCAAGGACCCTCGTCGAGTGAACGGCACACTGCCAATGACCCTTGCAGTCGCGAAAGTCCACTGTGAAACCTTTGCGTGTTACTCTGCGTAGTATGAATGTGACTGCGGCAGCCACTAGTTCGAATGGATTTGCGATCCGCGCGGAACGGGTCTCCCGCCATTACAGGATGGGAGAGGCGCTGATCCGAGCCGTGGATGAGATTTCGCTCGAAGTCGGCACGGGAGAATTTCTAGCGCTGCTCGGAGCCAGCGGATCGGGCAAGTCCACGCTGCTCAATCTAATGGCGGGACTCGACCGGCCATCCTCCGGAGCTATCCTCGCGCTGGGGCGCGACCTGGCTACCATGTCCAGCGAGGATTTGGCGGCGCACAGAAACCGGACGATCGGCATCGTGTTTCAATCCTTCCAACTGCTTCCCCGAATGACTTTGGAGGAAAATGTGGAGCTGCCCCTGCGCCTGGCGGAAGTGCCGCGCGCTGATCGCCCTGCGCGCGTGCGAGAGGCGCTGGAGCGCGTTGGCCTGGCCGCGCGAACCAGGCACCGCCCGACCGAGCTTTCCGGTGGCGAGCAGCAACGCGCGGCGATCGCCCGCGCGCTCGTCAACCAACCGAGGATCCTGCTTGCCGATGAACCCACGGGAAACCTGGACACCAAAACGGGCGAGGAAATCATGAGCTTGATCGCACAGATTCACCGCCCGCCGTCGGGCCCGGGAAGGACCATCATCATGGTGACGCACGAGCGCGTGCTGGCGGAACGATACGCGGACCGGATCGTCACGCTATCCGATGGCGCCATTTCCCGCGAGGAGCGTTTGCGATGAAACTTGGGGACCTGACCGAGCTTGCTGCTCGGAATTTGCGCGAAGCCGTGCTTCGCAATTCGCTCACAACGCTAGGCATTTCCGTCGGCGTGGCTTCGCTCGTGGCATTGCTTTCGCTGGGTGTGGGTTTGCAGCAGCTCGTGGACCGCTCGGTTGCGCGCGCCGGATTGTTCGACACGATTTCGGTGCGGTCCCGGCAGAGCGCTCCGTTCGGCCAGCCCGGAGGAGGGCGGCGCAATCCGCGAGACGCCGCGGAGTTGGCGCCCCCGAGGCCTCTCGATGACGCGGCGCGGAGGGAGTTTGCCGCCCTGCCCAATGTTGTCGAAGTGAATCCGGAAGTGCGATTTACGGCCGAGGCGCGGCGCGAACCGATCAGCCAGCTCGTGATGGTGTCGGGCATGGCGGCTTCCTCGCAATCGAGCGGAACGCTTGACGGTTTGAACGGGCATTTTTTCTCAGGCCCGGACGCCGAGGAAGCGATCATCCAAGGCGATCTGGCTAAGCGCCTGGTCGAGGTCGGGCAGGCGCCGGCGTCGCTTCTCGGCCAGGAAATTACTTTGCGATTTGCGCAGAGGCAGGCACTTCCTCCACCCTCTCAGCAGGCTCCAACGGACGCGCCCAATCAAGCGGTCGGCCCCGATGAAGAGGCCATGGGTTTTTCCATTGTGCCGAGCGAGAAGAAATTTCTCGTCGTGGGAGTCACTCCGACTTCAGACTCGGGCGGCGGCCAGGTCGGCTTCAACAATGCGGGAATGTATCTGCCGCTCGCCGTTGCCGAAAAGCTTCAGGTCGTGCAGCAGGGAGACTTGCGTGACGTGTCACGGTCCAATGCGGCGCAGGGCACGCGTTACGCCGCTTTGAACATTCGCGCCAGCAGTCCCACGGCAGTGGCGCAGATCGAGTCCAGCGTCACGCACATGGGGTTCGCAGCATTTTCGTTGATCGACGTCACGCGCAACCTGCGCACATTTTTCGCGATCTTCGATATGTTCCTGGGAATTTTCGGAAGCCTGGCGCTGGCGGTCGCTTCGCTGGGGATCATCAATACGCTCGTCATGGCCATCCTGGAGCGCCGCCGCGAAATTGGAGTCCTGAAAGCATTGGGCGCCGCGGATCGCGACGTTCGGCAATTGTTTTTCGCCGAGGCGGGCGTGATGGGTTTGGCGGGCGGCTTGTTTGGCGTGCTCTTGGGCTGGGCGATCGGCCGCGCAATTCAATTCTCCACGATGATCTATTTGAAACGGCAAGGCGTGAATCCTCCGAACATCTGGTCCGTGCCGTGGTGGCTGGTATTAGGCGCGATTGCCTTCGCGGTAGTGGTCAGTCTGGCGTCCGGGATTTATCCCGCCTCAAGGGCGGCGCGGCTCGATCCAGTCGAAGCGTTGCGGTACGAGTAACGTGACCCGTGGCTCGTGACCCGTGGCCCGTGATTCGTCCGGCCAATCATCCGCACTCACTGAATTTCTAAGTGTGAAAAAATAGGGCAAGCAAGAGATTGCAGGCTGATTACTCGAGGACCGTGTCCGGCCGTCTTTCCACGGGTCGCGGGACACGGGTCACGTCGCGGTGAGGCTACAGGTCGAAAACCGGAAAAGACAAACGTTACGGCGGCAAATGCCGCGCAAAAAATTAACCGGGGCGCTCAGCTGAGGGGCCGGAGCACCCCGGTCTTCCCTGTCCGCCTCCGCAGGTGGCGGGCAAGACTCGTACTACGCGGCGTGTTCGTCGCCGCGCAGAAATTCGTATCGTTCGATTTGGGCTACCACTCCGATGCGGCCAGGCTCGTCCACTTCGGCGCGCTTGATGCGGCCGAGGCAGCGAACCTTCACGGGTCCGGCGAGCGTGATTTCATGGGGTAGCGTCAGCAGAATCTCCACCGGCGAACCGCTGGAGACCTCCTTTGGCAGGAAGAAATAGACCCCGCGCGAACTCACATCCCGAGATTCCGTCGTAGCCTCACCGATCGCCGAACCGCTGGTCCAGCGAACGATCATGGGTAGCCGAATCTGAAACCGCTGTGTCGCGCGTCGCTCTTCGGCTGTCAAGGTGTTATCCTCCGGATTCATTCCGCTACTGTTCACGCTTACGAGATTACGTTTGGGGGATGAAACGCTCAATAGCGCGGGAGTCCCGATTCTAGGGGTGGCAATTTGGTACGCACGTACTAGGATGTAGGGCTAGCCAAATCTAAACTAGATGGCATCTCAGAATTGCCCGGAAATACCAGAAAATAATACAATTACAGGTTCTTTTTTGCTTGGCTAAACCCTATACAAATCTTCCAGTTCCGGCGCTCGCCGCGGCGAGCGCCGAAGCATCCTTGCCGAGGGCACTGTCCCCGGCCGTACATTCCTTCGCGCCGTTGGCGCGACAATGTGGCCGGGTTTTCGAGCCAAGGAGACTGCCAAAGGACAATTTATGGGATAGCTTAGAAAGCCTCTAGGAAGGAATGGATTCCGGGAGGCTAGGCCTGATCGATGAGGCGGTGGTGGATGGCGTAGAGGGCCAGCTCCAAGCGGTCGGAAACACCGAGCTTATCGAAGATATTGTGCAGGTGATTTTTCACCGTCTGTTCGCTAATGAAAAGCTTTTCACCGATTTCCTTGTTGCGGTAGCCTTGCGCGACGAGCTGGACGATCTCTTTTTCACGGTCGCTGAGCAGCGGCTTTTCGCGCCGCGGGCCGCCGTCGGAGGACTTGGAAAACGCCTTCATGACTTCCGCGGTCATGTGATTGTCGAGCCAGATTTCGCCGCCATGAACTTTGTGGATGCTCCGCACCAGCAGGTCGGTTGCGGATTGCTTCAGCACCACGCCCCGCGCGCCGAGCCGCATCGCGCGGACCACGTCGCGGTCATCTTCGGCGGCCGTGAGCACTACAACGCGCGTGGGCAGCTGGTCGAAATTCACTTCCTCGAGGACAGCGAGTCCATCCTTGTCCGGCATGCGCAAGTCCAGCAATAGAATGTCGGGCTTAAGCTTAGCCAGCATTTTGATGCAATCGTTGCCGTTGGAAGCCTCGCCGACAATGGTGATTTCATCATCGCCGTCGAGCAGTTTGCGCAGACCTTCACGGAAGATGGCGTGATCGTCGGCCATCAGGACACGGATTTGTTGTTTCGTCGTTTTGGCCATATCAGCCGAGAGGAACCTCTACAGTCAAACGTGCGCCATGACCAGGAGTGGATTCCACCGTCAACACACCACCAACGCTGCGGGTTCGCTCCTTGATGGAAATCGGCCCCAACCGGAGCCGGTCCAATTCATCGCCAGTAAAGCGGCCAGCGAAACTAAAGCCTTCCCCGTTGTCGTCCACCACGAGGACGACTTCCCCTTCATTCTGCCATAGTTTTACCACGACGTGGGAAGCATGCGCATGTTTTTTCACATTGTGTAACGATTCTCTATAGATCTGAAAAAGGTCGCGGCAGATGCGGTCCGGGATCTGCAGTTCGGCGGCATCGATAAGCAGATCGAGCGCCAGGGCGGATTCATTGCGGAACCGCTCGGCAAAGCCCCGCATCAAGTCCACCAAATCGGCGCTCTGGACCCGGAGAGGGCGCATATCGGTGACCATGCGACGGAGTTCATCTGTCTCATTTCGCACCGTTTGTTGCAAGGACGAGAGCCCGCTGACAGCCTGATCCGGATCGGCGGGGACCTTGCGCCGCAAAACGTCAAGTTGTATATCCACGCTGAGCAGGGTTTGCAGGATGCCGTCGTGAATTTCCCGGGAGATACGGCTGCGCTCTCCTTCGATGGCGTGCGCCCGAATGTGGCGAAGCAGGAACAGGTTCTGCAAAGGCTGCCCGAGATGGCGGACGATTCGTTCCATCCATTGCAGGTCCTGAGGGAGGAACCGCCGGCGCGCGTTGCCGAGCATGAGGCGGCCCACGGGCTGGCCTCCGAGGTCAAGCGTGACCCCCAGAACCGAGCGCCAGCCAAGCTCCTGCCGCATGGGGCCGGGCAACCGCGGCAAGTCCTTCAGACGGCGCCCATCTTTCCGATTCCAGCCGAATCCCTCGCCGGCTCCTTCCAATTGGTTCCAGCAGACGCTGGCGTCGGGCTGGTCGAGCAGGAAGCCGTCGCTGCGATTTACTGGGACGTTTTCCGGCGTAAGGCGTGATTCGTCGCCGGTCCGGTACCTCCACACGAAAATGCGCTCAATGTCGGTATCGCGAAACGCCAGGATCGCCTCTTCGCAGTCGAAGGCCCGAACGTGTTCGCTCAGGACGAGCCGCAGCGATTCCGCCATGCCGCGGTCCACTTCCAATTGCCCCGTAAGCTGCGCGAGAAACTCCTGTTCGGTGGCGTGGCGCCTCTGGCGGCTGCCGAGGAATGCGATGCCGGCGCCGGCGGCAAAGGTCCCGGTGGAAAGCGCTATCCAGGACAACATTTGGTTCCACGCCAGCGGGCCGTTGATGGCCGTTCGAATCAAGAGAGCAAGGGTAACAATGCCGGCCAGCAAGATGGAGCGCCGGGTCCCCACACGAATCCCCGAGGCCAGAGCAACGAACAGGTAGACGAACCAGAACGCCACGACCGATCGAGTCAGAACCAGAAACACGGCCAGCGCGGCCAAATCGAGGGGAAGTGGAAGAGGCAACTCCCCGATCCATTGCAGATTTTGCACCAGCGCCAGGACCAGCGAAACGATCAAGTAAACGGTAACGAAGAGGACGGCATGCGGGCCGCGCTCGGAAGGAGGGCGGTCCAACAAATCGACCAGAGCCAGCACCATGAAAATGGGGCGGGCATAGGCAATTTGCCGCTCCAGGTGACGCCGCTCGGCTGCGTGGGGTTGCATAGATTGGGCGAGGCAACAATTCGAACGAGAATTAGTCTAACAAGATTGGTTCGCCATTGGGTCGCCGCGCAAGCCAGGCTTTCCTGGCCTGCAACTCCCGCGAATTTCGCCGCCGAAAATCTTCAGCCAGGGGCACGATTTTTTGTTCAAATCCACAAGTTTGAGTGATAATGGTGAACCTTGGTGGCCCCCTGTGGAGTAAGTCGATTGGAACACCGCTACACACGAAATGAAGTGGAACGCATGATGGGCGTCTCCCGCCGCGAGCTGGATTACTGGACGCGTTTGCGCCTGGTGTTGCCGCGGGCGCGCTGGGGCGAGCGATTTTTCAATTTTTCGGATCTCGTCGCGCTGGAAACCATCAAGCGCCTGGCGGCCCGAAAAGTTCCGGCGAGGCGCATTCGCCGCGCCGTGACCATTCTCCAAACCGAATTGGGTTCGGCGAGCACGCCGCTTTCGATGCTGCGCATTTCGACAAACGGAAGACAGGTGGTCGTGTATCCTCCAGTGGAGGCGGCGCGGCCCTTCGAGCCGCTGACGGGACAATTCGTGCTGAACTTCGAGACGTCGGAACTGGCCAAGAAAATTCATGCCCTGGCATCGCGATCGGCGGAGGAATGGTTTGAATTTGGCATGCTGTGCGACTCCAATACCGAATCGCTCGACCAGGCCGCTCAGGCTTATCGAAAAGCGGTGGACGCGGCGCCGGAATGGGTGGAAGCGCGCATCAACCTCGGAACCGCGATGTATCAACTGGGCCATATGGAGGAGGCGCTGGAACATTTTTCAGTTGCCGTGAAGTTTGAACCGCAAAACGCGCTGGCGGAATTCAATCTCGGCTGCGTGCTCGAACAGCTGGGGAAAACGCCGGAAGCGATCACGCATCTATTGCAAGCCGTCGAGCTGGCGCCATCGCTCGCGGATGCGCACTTGAATCTGGCTTTGGCGTATGAGAAAAACGGGCAGGTGCAAAACGCGCTTCGGCATCTGTCGCTGTATGTGCGGTACGAACCGAGCGGCCCGTGGGCCGAGTTTGCGCGCTCGCGGATCGCCAAATACCGGCCTCCGAGCCCGTCGTCTCCCTCCGGGAAGCTGACGCCTTTCCGGAGAATCCATTAGCCCGGCAGGAGCTCGATCGCCGTCGTGATGCGGTTCAAATTTTAGATATGACCCGAATGGCGGTACGTGGTAAGAGTTAAGTAGATAATGTTTGTTGGGATAGCCGTTGGATTGGATCGATATGGATCCGAATAGTCTTTAAGCTAAGGAAAATTCGAAAAAGCCAAACCTGAAAGGACAAAAAAATGATCATTGGGGACCACTTGCGGGCGATCCGCGAAGAAAAGAAACTCTCGCAAGGAGAAATTGAAAAACGTACGGGACTGCTTCGATGTTACATCTCCCGCGTGGAAAACGGACACACCGTCCCGGCCGTGGAAACGCTTGAGAAATTCGCCCGAGCCCTCGAAGTGCCTCTGTACCAGCTTTTCTACGACAGCGACAAGCCGCCTGCCCTGCCCAACATTCTGAAGCGCAAGAGTGCGGGAGAAATTGCCTGGGGCAGTTCTGGCAAGGACGCGCGAATGCTCGAGAGGTTTCGCCAGCTCCTGAGCCGCACCAAGGAAAGCGACCGGAAATTGCTGCTTTTCATGGCCCAGAAAATGGCGCGGGGAAAAACAGCGGCGCACGCATCCGCGGAATAAATTCCCGGACTTGAAAACAATTTTCCGGCTATAGAGCGCGAGGCGCCGGATCCTCGCGGTCGAGCAGGGGCACGAGCGCGCATGTGGCCAGGGTGAAGCCGCCTAGAACCGCGAAGCTCGTCTTGAAAGAGCCGGTTAAATCGGCCAGGTGCCCGACGAGCGGAGCGCCGCCCAGTATCATGATGATGCCGAGCATGTTCACGAAACCCATTGCCGCCGCGGCACGGCCCGGAAACAGCTTGCCGGCACGCGAGAACATGGCGGCGTAGGGCAGCCCGATTCCAATGCCGACCAGTATTACGGCGGCCAAAGCGGTCGCTAGTGAAATCGCCGAGGGCAATAACAAGAAGCATCCCAGCGAAACCAGCAGGAGACTCCCGGCAAACAACGGCCGGATCCCCATGTGATGGCGGAGCCATCCGCCCAGCGGCCGCGAGACAATCCCCAGGAGCAACACGAGCGAGCCAATCATACCGGCCTTGGTGGCAGGAATCTTCATTCCCTTCGTCAAAAGAACGACCACCCACGAACCCACAACGACGGAAATGCCAAAGGTGGCCATTTGAAAAAGCCCCAAAAGCCAAAGCTGGGGAGCGAGGAGCATGAGATGGAATTTTCCGGGAGGCGATGGCGGAAATTCAACAAGTGGCGATTTAGAAATCCAAATGACGGCTGCGATCAGCACCATTCCGGCACAGACGAGAAATGTCGCCCGCCATCCGGCTAGCTTGTAGATCTGCGGCACCGCGAAAATCACGAATCCGGCCCCGAGTTGGATAGATCCACCGAAAAATCCCTGCGCGACATTCAGCCGCGGGCCCGCGCACCCTTCGTGAATATAGCGCGCGCCTCCCACAAAACAGATACCAGTCCCCATGCCCGTGAAAATCTTGCAAAAAAGCAATTGCCAATAAGCTCCGGCGGCGGCCATCAGGAAGTTTCCCGCCGCGACCCACAACAAGGCGATGAGGAGCATCCGCCGGGAACCGAAGCGGTCGACAAGATAGCCGCCGGGAATCTGCATGCCGGCGTGAGTCAGGAAAATGCCGGTGGTCAGAAATCCCGCCAGCGCGTTGTTGAAACCGAACTCGCGCATCAGCGCGCCCGCCAGCGGCGCGTGATTCGTGTAGTTGGCGGAATAAGCGAACGCGACAATGCAGCCGCACACGATCGCCACTCGCTGCGCTGATTCGGAAAGCGGCGAGGTTTTCACCGCACTCGCGGCAGGAGTGCCTTGCAATGCGCTCACGAGCGGCCCCATTTCACATGGATTCTTCGAGGAATTGTCAGCGTTCTTCCGGCACGTGTCATTTAGTTTGGGATTCCCATTTTTTTGGACGCTCTGAAATTGGGATTGATACTACACTGGCCGCCGCGATCCGCGCTACAACGTTTCAGTGAGGAAGGTTTAGTAGCACAGACTTCAGTCTGTGGGGTTTAGTCTTTGCAAGGCCTAAAATCCACAGACTGAAGTCTGTGCTACTTAGAGAGACATTTCACTGGAGCGCAAAGCCAGGGCCAGGATTGCGCCGAGAAAGCAAAGCAGCGACATCTGAATTTCTCCGGCCAGGAGCCAACCGCCGCGGCCGACGATCCACCCGAGAAGGTAGCCGCCAAATGCCGCGCCGCCGTAAAGGCTGGTAACGAACATACCGGAGCCGCGGCTCGAAAGGCTGCGGCGCAAGGCCTTCACGTGATACCCGGCGAGATTCACGTACAACACCGCGCTTCCCGTGACTCCGTAGATGAAAGTCAGAAGTTCACGCATTGGCATGGTCGGCGATACTTGGAAAAACAGATATCCGAGCACAGCGATGGAAAGAAGCGATCCGCTCAATACTAGTTTGGGTGAATAGCGATCGCCGATCCACCCGCAGGGGATCGAAAGCAGCGCGCCCAATCCGAAGAAACCAATGACTTTTCCGGCATTGATCGGCGAATAGTGGAGAGTCTCCCGCAGAAATGTTGGATAAAGCCCGAGAAATCCGTACATGCTGAGACCGTGAATGACGCTCAGAATCGTGAGGATCACGGTATTGCGGTTCGCGAGGCTCGCGGCGCCGCCGCTGTCCGCTTTGACTTCGGCAGCGCGGCGCGTGTCGCTGAACCAAGGGCGCACAGTGGCGGCGATTAGAACCACCATGACGAAACCAAACGCGCCAAACGAGAGCATCGGCGCGTGCCAGGAGTCGTAGGACTGGCGAAGTTTTCCGGCGAGGTACGGGCCGAGAAATCCGCCGATGCCATAGCAGAAATTGACGGAGCCGATGGCCGCGGACCGATACCCTGAAAAATAACTCGCCGCCAGCGCGAACATCGACGTCGCCAGCATGGACATGCCGATGCCTTGCGCCGCGAGGCATATGAGCATGCTCCAGAATCCGGGCACGACCGTGGTGAGCGCCGTGGCCGCTGAAAAAATAACGATGCCCGTCAGCAGGACCATCTTTCGCGAATAGCGCGCGAGCAGGTAGCCGGTCGGCAGGCCGCCGAGTCCCAGGCCCAGAGTGAAAATCGTGGAGAGCAGTCCGGTATTGGCGAGGGAAAATCCGAAAGCCTTACGGATGTCGGGGGCCAGGACCGGAAACAAGTAGCGGTCCGCGGCCATAAGCATGTAGGAAACCAGAAGGACGCAGTACATCGCGATGGCAATGCCACGCGCGTTGGCCGATCCTTCCAGTGTGGTGGTTTGAGTTACCGCGGCTTGGTCCTGAATTGGCTTATCCTCCCGTTTCAGAGAGTGACATCGAGTCTGCTACGCGATCAGGACGTGGCGAACGGCTCGCCGGGATTATGCCTCACGTGCAATCACTTATTATTTTCCAGAATAATCTTCATGCGCTGGTCTTCGTCGGATTCCAGCATCCCAATCGCCTTCTCCAGATCGAGCAACGGGACGACGTGAGTCACTAGCGGCTTCAGTTTAAGCACACCCCGCGCCACCAGGTCAATCGTGGGCGGATAATCCTCGCCCTTCGCCGCGCGGGTGTTCACAATGTTGAGTTCCTTATAATAGAGCTGGTAGAAAGGCAAGTTAGCCTGGATAGCGGACGTAATTCCGAACAACAGGAGAGTTCCGCCCAGCCGCGCCATGTTGATTGAATCTGCCAGCGCCGACGGGACTCCCGTGCATTCAATGACAAAATCGGCGCCGTGGCCGCCCGTCGCTTCCATCACTCCGCGCATTGCCTCAGGCCCGCTGGATAAAGTCACGTCCGCGCCGAGCTCTTTCGAGAGGTTTCGCTTGTAGGCGCTTCGCGTAATTCCGATCACGGGATACGCTCCCCAGGCCTTTGCAAGCTCCACGTGAATTTGTCCCGCGACTCCAAGGCCCACGACGACGACAGATTGCCCTGGGAAAATATTGATGCGGTGATGGCCGTGCATGCACGTAGTCGCGACCTGGATGAGCGGCGCGACGTTGCTGTCGATCGCGTCGGGCAAGGGGTAGACGTGACTGCGCGGAGCCACAAGGTAATCCGCAAATCCTCCGTTGGAATCGCGCCCAACGAGAGAGCCGTTGGGACACAGATTGGTCTGGCCCGCGCGGCAATTGAGGCACATGCCGCAGTAAAGGGCCGGGTCCACGATGACGCGATCGCCGCAGTGGAGCGTGGCGTCTCCTCCGTCCACCACCTCGCCGATCATTTCGTGGCCCATGATCAGGGGGTGGCGCACGGGGATCGCGCCTTCGTAGATGTGGAGATCGGTCCCGCAGACTCCGCTGTGGGTCACTCGGACGAGGACCTGGTTATGTCCGAGAGCGGGCCGCTCGACTTCCGCAAGGCCCAAATCGCGGGGCCCTCGCAGGACCATAGCTTTCATGAGAGCTGCTTTCGTCAATCCGCGGCCTTGCCGGCATTCCCGGAACCAACGGCGCGGCCTGGAAGAGTGGCGCTGACCACGCTGCGAAATTCCTCGTCCGTGAGCAGGCGCTTGCGCTGGAGCGAGAATTCCTTGATGGCGGCGACAACGCGCATCGCTTCTTCTTCGTTGAACTGGACGCCGAGCTTTCGCAATCCCCACTTCACGGAATCGATCCCGCTTCCCTTGCCAAACACTACGCTGGCCGGAGATTGCCCGACCACGTCCCAGCGGAATGGGAAGAGTTCGGTGGCATTTTCAACGCCGCAATTTTCAAACCAACTGGCGATGATGCCGGACTCAATCTGGAAGAGAGCGTCCCCGACGACTTGCCGGTTCGAGGGAACGGCGTGTCCGGAGAGTTGCTGGACGAGCTTGGAGAGGCCGTAGAACTTGTCGTATTTGAGGCCACAGTCGATCCCGTAGAGCGTCAGCAGCGCCATCGCGGTGTCTTCCATCGGCACATTGCCGGCGCGCTCGCCAAGTCCGAGGACAGTCGAGTGAACGACTTCCACTCCTTCCGCTAGCGCCATGATCGTGTTCGCCACGCCCATGCCGAAGTCCATGTGAAAGTGGGCTTCAAGACGCTTGTTGATACGCGCCTTCACGGAACGCACGAGATACTGAATCGAATGAGGGGAAAGCACGCCAAACGTATCGACCAGAGCCAGGGCGTCCATGTGGCCTTCGTTGGCGACGCGCAGGATCAGATCGAGCACCCAGTTCATCTCGGCGCGCGAGAAGTCGATGGGGAAGAACACGACTTCGAGACCCTGCTCGTGAGCGTACTTCGTCGATTCAATCGATAAATCAATGGCCTTTTCGAGCGACCACTTGTACGCGTACTTGATGATGTGCTCGCTCGAGGGAACTTCCATCACCACGCCCTTCACGCCGCAGTCCACGGCGCGTTTGACGTCGTCCACCATGCAGCGCGAAAACGCGAATATCTTCGGGCCGAGATTTCGCTTCACGATTTCCTTGATGGCCGCGGCGTCGCTCGGCGAAACGACGGGCATGCCCGCCTCGATGCGGTGGACGCCGGCTTCCGCCAATCCTTCGGCGATGCGGATCTTGTCATCCTTGGTGAAGATGACGCCGGTTTGCTGCTCGCCGTCGCGCAGCGTCACATCGTGAAACTCGATCTTCTTCGCGAATTTAAATCCGCTGTTCACGGCTGGATTGAAATTCCAGGGGCTGACGAACCACTTGTCTGTCTTCCATGGCTGATCGGACATGATGACTTCCTCCTTAAGAAATTTTCACTTCGCGCGCGGGGCTGCCAGCGCTTCGGGATTGACCGGGTTGCGAGGCGGCTGGCCGGAAAGGACGCGCACGACCTCTTCCGCTGCTTTCGTCTGCAATTCTTCGAGCGACTCGACCGAATAGAAACTCGTGTGAGGGGTCAAAATTACATTGTCGCGGCCGAATAATGGCGAGTTCACCGGGGGTTCCTGCTCCATCACGTCTAGCGCGGCGCCCGCGATTTGCTTGGCGTCGAGCGCACGCGCGAGGGCCGCTTCATCCACCACCGGACCTCGTGAGGTGTTCACGATAACCGCGCCGGGTTTCATTTGGCGAAAGGCATCGGTGCTGAACAGGTGATGCGTTTCGGGCAGCAGTGGAGAGTGAATAGAAATATAGTCCGAGATTTTGAGAAGTTCCGCGAACTCCACTTGACCAACTCCCGCTTTGTCCATCACTGCCTTCGGCACGTAAGGATCATACGCCACTACTCGTATGCCGAACGACTGGGCCTTCGGCGCGACGAGCTGCGGAATCCTGCCAAATCCGACGAGGCCCAAAACCGTGCCGCGCAGGCGATGAATGGGCGTCACGGCCGGCATCTCCCAGCGGCCCGCGTGCGCCCGCGTGCTGGAAAACGGAATTTTGCGCACGAGGGAAAGCAGGAGCGCCATGGCGTGGTCGGAAACTTCGTCGATGCAATAGTCCGGCACTTTGGTTACGACGATTCCCTGGCGCGTTGCGGCTTCGATGTCCACATTGTCCACGCCGATTCCAAAACGCGAAATGATTTTGCACTTCTTCATTTCGCGGATCATGTCCGCATTGATTTTCGCGTACGTGACGAGAAGCGCATCGGCTTCTTTCGCTGCTGCTACGATGCCCTCCGGCGTCGGCTGCGACGCCAGGCGCAACTCGGCCCCGGCCCGCGAAACAACCGCGCGGGCCAGGTCCAGGTTCGGAAACACGGAGTCAGCTACAGCAACCAGGAGAGAAGGCATTAGCGCTTCATGGCCTCTTCCATGTGCTCCATCAATGTGAAAACTACCGGCCCCTTGCCGCTCACCAGCACGTTTTCCTCGAGGCGGCAAGTTTGCTGCAAGCCCGGATGTCCCGCGAAGGTTTCGATGGCGAAGTACATGTTCTCCTTGATCTCGGCAGGGTATTTCAGCGAATACGCCCGCGACATCCACATGCCTTCATACAAGGTGATGCCGATGCTGTGCGCGAACTGTTGCAGCGTGACGGTGCCGTACGTGTCGTCATCGTATTCTGGGAACGCGGCGGCAACATCGGCTGTGGTGTTTCCGGGCTTCAGTTGCGCGAGCCCCGCGTACATCGAGTCGTACACTTCGCGGTAGAGATCGATCTCCTTCTGGCTCATCTTCAGGCCCTGCGCCCCGCCGCACTTGAAGCAACGGACGAAGTCGATGAAATATCCGGAGG
>Ga0116219_10000696_pt1 | contig 34312 bp, 38 predicted proteins | sample Sb_taG_4_FD_91019 | JGI IMG/M metagenome (GOLD analysis project Ga0116219, IMG submission 91019) | Peat soil microbial communities from Weissenstadt, Germany - Sb_50d_6_BS metaG | ecosystem: Environmental > Terrestrial > Soil > Wetlands > Peat | place: Germany: Weissenstadt | collected 2010-09-21 | reverse complement strand
TGGGGAGCCACTCCACCAGGGCCGTTGTCGATGGCGAGATACGGTCCGCTGTAGTTGCCGCTGTTTGCTTCTTTGGCGAATAAGATCATGTTGTTGGTGGTGTAGCCGGTCTTCGCCCAGATCATCATTGTCAATGGGTGATACCAATCCAGAGCAAAGAGTTGATTTGAGGCCGTCGTTGGCATGCTGATGTACTGATCCTCAGCGATGTTGAACACAGCAGCCTGTTCAGTGGGATCTTCGATCGGTGGTCCACCGCCTGGACCGGTGAAGGTCACGCCGTTTGTGAGCGTGCCAATGTTGCCTTGGCCGGTTGCGTCATTAGCGTTGCCGTCCAACCGCCAGTAGCCCAGCGGGTTGAGCGCCAGCACATCATTCACGTACTTGCTCTGGGCCATGCCCAAGGGCGCCACAAGCCCCATGGCTAAAATCAGCTTTGAAGGGTTCATGGGTCTCTCCCGTTGCGATTGACTCAATCACCACTCGCAGCGGGTACGGTAGTCGACTAACTTGTTCCGCGGCTGGAGGGTCACCCGATCGTCCGTCGTGATGGCCAGCGCGGTAGCCGTCCAGCTTCGGCTCGTATGGCCAGTTCCCGCCCTCGGGCAGGTGGGGGCGGGCAGGAGTAGCATCGGCTCCATGAATGTCGCTTTGATCCTCTGGACGGGCACCGTCGTAGTTTACGGCATTAAAACGCGCATGGGCATCACTGTTTTATGGTTGTGCCATAATCAATCCCGGAATGGGAACGGCTGTTCAACAAGCGTCCTTGCCCGCGCCACACCCAAATGAATCGGCGTTGATTGAGATCGTGGAGCGCGCGATTCACGCCTCGCCTTCTGAATGGCTGTTCTTTCGTGAGCTGCGTGTCGGAACCGGCCGGCAGAACGGTGGAGCACAGCGCCTCGATGCATTCGCACTTAGGACGATGACACCCAAGACTCCTGCGGTCTGGCCCGCCAAATCGGCTTCAGCGTTCTCGCCGAACACTCCCGCCCACCCGCAATCGCGTGGACTAAGCTCCACTAAGCCACCCTTGCGGTTGGCGTGGCCATGAAAAGGAAATTACTGGTTGTGTTCTCCGGAACACTGTTAGTCCTCGCGGCGCTTGCGACTTACGGCAGCATGCAGGTCCGCGCGACTCCTAGCGAGCAGGCCCGGACTCTTCCCGGAGACGGCCTGATTCCCCAGCCCATCGGCTCGGTCAATCACGCGGTCACCATTCGTCGCCCTCCTCATGACGTCTGGCCCTGGCTTGTCCAGATGGGATCTGGCCGAGCTGGGTGGTACGCTTACGACTTCATCGATAATGGCGGCCACCGCAGTGCGGATCGCATCCTGCCTGAGTTTCAAAACATCGAGGCGGGCAGTGTGTTCCCCGCGCTCCCGGGGGTAACCGACGTATTTACGGTCGTGCAGGATGAGCCCGAGCATAGCCTCGTTCTCTCATGGCGCTCGCCTAGCGGCAGGTATTTGACGACCTGGGCGTTCATACTTGAACGGCTGCAGCCGAACTGTACTCGCCTGATTGTGCGCGGGCACGTAGCCCCTGACTATCATCCCTACGGTCTGCCACAATGGATCGCCCTACTACTTGCTCGACCGGCGCATTTCATCATGGAGCGTAAGCAGTTGCTCGGTATCGCTCGGCGCGCAGAATCTCTTCCATAGTCTCGCTTCGCGAAAAGATCGAATAACTATCCGACAAATGAGCGTGCGAAGACGGCTGGGACCGCGCGCCAATCTTGAATCGAAATATCCATCTTCTTTCTTTTCTTCATTGGTTTTTCTCCGTAAGTGGAGACTAGAAATCCCAACTCATAGCGGTTGGTCGCGCACTACCGTTTCATGCGCGGCCATCAGCCACTTGCCGTTCCCTTTCCTCAGCACTATTAGGATGCGCCCATCGACCGTCACACCGCCGTTGGTCGCCTGGTAGGTGCCCGCACAATAGGCGAGGTCGCCGGTGTAGTAGAGCGTCAGCGGCTTGATGAAATCGATGTGCCCGCCCGCCTTGATACCGCGTTCCCAATAAGCCTCGATCGCCTGCCTCCCATGTGCCAGGATGTGTGCCGAGAGATAATAGCCGTCGTCGGTGTACAAAGCCGCGACCTTCGCCGCGCCCCCAGCGTTATAGAACCTGATCCAGTCTTCCGAGACCTGCCGGATGGCCGCCTCGTCGGCGCTCATCTGCTCGCGCCCTTCAGGCTTTGGTGAGGCCGTTTGCGGAGCGGCAAAGGGCAAGGCGATGCACAATGCAAGAAACAATACGAAGGCTCTTTTCATGGTCCGCACGATAGCACACAAAACCAGAAGCCTTTTTGGGGGGCGTGGGACCTTCGGGATAGATGCTGAGTAAAGGCTCACTATTTTACGGGTCCGCTGGTCTGTTAGCGGTTCGGCCACTCGGAAACAATCCACATGAGCGTAAAGTCGGCAAACCGCTGATTGAATGAAGAAGATATTGGTTGGTGGTCGGACGCTGCTTCGGCTACGTCGCCCGTCCGGCCCGCTTCCGCCTCGCAGCCTGCCTGTCCCGCTTCACGCCCTCCCGCGAGAGCCTCTTCGCGGTCCGAACCTCCGCCGCTGCCAGGGATGCTTTCTTCGCGCGCGCGGAGCGTTCCTCCGGCGTCATGTGCCTCGCAGACGCTTTGCCGCCTTGCCGGCCGAACATGCGCGCGATCTCGGTCACGACCGGGCGCCACCTGGACCTGCGCGCCGGACTGCCTTGCGCCGCGTCCCAACCTGAACTAACATTTTGCGGGAGGTTCTCCAATGCCCAAGATCAACTGGAATCGTGTGGTTCTCGGCGGTTTGGTGGCCGGCCTGATTATCGACGCGGCAGAGTATCTGGTGAATGGGGTGATTCTCCAGGCGCGGTGGGCCGCCGTGATGAAAGGACTTGGCAAGCCTGAGATGATGAGTGGCGCTCAAATCGCTGCTTTCAACATCTGGGGCCTGCTAGTTGGCATGTTCACGGTTTGGCTTTACGCCGCAATTCGGCCACGCTACGGAGTCGGTCCCAAAACAGCAGTCTGCGCCGGGGCGGCGGTATGGGCGCTGGGCTACCTGTTGGCAAGCGTCGCGCCAATGGTGCTCCATATACTTCCGCGGCATTTGATGGCGATTGGAATTGCGGCGGGGTTGATCGAAATGATCGTCGCAGCGCTGATGGGAGCATGGCTTTACAAGGAAGAGGGTGCCAGCAGCTAAAGAAGAGGCGGCGACAATTTCGGGAGCGCATTCATTTCCGAGAGCGCCAGTTGCTCGGCGGCGGCCGACGCGGCTGACGGGCCAAGTACGCATATGGCACGCCTGCGGATCCTTCGCCCGGCGTGCTGCCTGATCCCTCATCAGGCTCGCCCGGTTTCTTCTTGAGTCTTCCGGCGGGCAAGCGCTCGCGACGCCTACCCCTGCCCCGTGCGAGACGTTCCAGTGACATGACCCCTTCCTCGATCTGCTCGCGCTCCTGCGTGAGTGACGCGAGTATTTTCGGAAACATCCACGGGACTCGATGGCTGCGGCGTTCCTGCCGACGCGCCTCTAAGTATGCCTCCAAGGAGTGGCCATGGCCTTTCGTCTTTTGAACTGCCCTGGCAATGCTACCTTACTACCTAACACCGTACAGCATCCGGATCATTGTCATGCTATTTAGCGCAGAGGTTTATAACCGCGCTCCTACTAACCGCCATTCCAAATTCCAGTCTCGGATGCTGCAGTATAGTTCGTGTGAGCAGGCTATAGAGTCACCCGCGACGAGGTATCTTCCCTCTGTTTCATCGCCGGCAAGCTCCTGAACCAGCTCCGTAACGGGTAGCTTGATTTGGACGAGTTTGAAGGATTCGGCGTCCAGCAGCAGAATATCGAATTCACCCGTGACAAACCGTGTCATGTTTCCAGATACCATTTGACGGACCGGATGATCCACGGCACCCTTAACCACACGCGTCGCGCTTATGGAGAACTTGTAATACAGCTTCCTATCGTGCCATTTGAGCCAAAGGAAGGCGTGAGCATTGTCAAAGGACGGCCCCATGTTGATCTCGCGCCAAATTGCGGGGACCTCACACGGCGGCAGGTCGGAATTCGCGAAATGATTGACGAGGTTCCTGCCATCATTGCAGCCAGCTAAGAAAGCCGCACCCAGCAACAGTGGCGCAACAGTTAGCGAAATCCGTTTTGAGTAGGGTGCTTCCAACTGACCTCCAACACAGCTGCTAAACGACGTTCAGCGAAATACTTCTCGCGTCAGGTTCGCGTTCATCGTGAACTTGCCATAGTTCGCCACCGAGTGCGTGACCCACGGCACGTAGCCATCTTCCCTAACCGCTAGTTCAAACTTCGTTCCCTTCACGAGGGGCACGGTTACCGGCGTTGTCCCAACCGATACGCCGTTGATTTCCACGGACGCGCCGCTCGGATCTGAGGTGACGGTGAGTAGAGGCTTGGCCTCGGGGTCCATCGGCTGCGTTTCAGCTGCCGCGGGCACCGGAACAGGCGCCGGCTGCGACGGCGGTGTCGTCAGCGCCGCAGGCCTCCTCGGTGTGGGGGCTACGTTGGCGGAAGCGGGCACAACTGCTGGAGGCAAGTTAGTCGCGGATTGCACAGGCGCCGGTACTGGGGTGATTGCTGGCGCGGCAGTCTGAGTCGACGCCACCGACGGCAAAGGCCGAATGTCCATGATGCGGAATTTCGCACGAGCCTCTTTACCCATGTTGCCGCCCTTCCGGCCAATGATCCACATGGTCGTGTCCTTCACTTCGGCCGAGAAGGTATCGCCGGGGATCAGCCCGCTACACGCACTTCCGACCCAGCTTGCGGTACACCGAATCGTGTAGCCCATGCCGTTCGCTTCCACGAGGTTGTACACCTCCATAGTTCGGCGGGTATGGGAGTATTCGTGCGGAGGCGTGGTGACCGTCTGGCAGTTCGTGTGAGTGTTGACATTGATGGTGGTCATGTAGCCCCAGTCAGTGGCCGTGCCATTCCCGCTCCCGTAACAGCTGGAATTGCTGTACCCCGGTGTGGTGTAAGAGGTCGTGCGTTCGTGAGGGATGAGCCGGTAAGCCACGGCGCGAATGGTCAGCGTCGCTGCCTGCTGATCGCTGGCGAGGGCCGGAAAGCCAAGGGAGGCGAGGAGCGCGATCAACGCCAGTGACGCCGTTCTGGGCGCTTTAGTATCTACGTAAAACATGTCTATTTAACGCATGTAGACCGCGCCAGTATCCTAACCCGAAACTCAGGAGCGTGCAAGATCAACCAGAGATAGCATTGCAAAGGGCCCTGGGAGAGCGGATTCGAGAGCTGCGTAAGAAAGCCGGATATTCCCAGGAGGGCTTTGCGGATGCCGCTGGCGTTCATCGCACATACATGGGCACGCTGGAGCGGGGTGAGGCAAACGTGAGCCTCGGCAATCTGCAGAAGATGTCCAAGGCGCTGGGAATTACGCTCTCGGATTTGTTTAAGACGGTTGAGAAGCGGGCTGAAGGTTTACGGAAGAGCTTAACGAAGCGGGCGGAGAGGCGGCCACCCACGCCTTCCAGCTAGGCCACAATTTGCGGCGCCACGAGGCCGGAGGTTGCCAAGCTCGCTTACAGATCGAGAGCTGTCAGAGAGCGACCTGCTTCTGCATGGAGCGCGACTTCACAGGACCGATCACGAAGAAGATCTTCTCGGAGGCATTCTCCAAGTGGTCGACCGCCCAGAACGGCAGGGCACTTCACTGACAGGGCGTTCCGTACAACTGCCGTTTGACTTGTGCGATCACCAGCGTCTTGGGGATATCACATCCTCTATCGTGCCGCGGTGCGCGCAACCGCTGCGTCGGGATCTTGACCGGGCCGGATCGGTACTGGCAGCGTGCTGAACCGCCGAGTTAAGGCGCTCGCGATCATGTCGAGTTCTGCCCACCGTTAACAGCCGAAATAGATCTGTCAGAACCACCCTTCCGGGATCGACTACCTTGGGTGTGAGGCAAGACGTGACCGAATCGGTCGGTGGTTGCGGTCCGGACGAGTTGTATGAGGAGGCGGCCGCCAACTATAGCGCTCCGCTCGAGCGGCTCGCACGGGCTTACGAGGCGGACCCGGAAGCCCGTCGCGACCTGCTGCAGGAAATTCACCTGGCCCTGTGGCGGAGCTTCGCGAGTTTCGACCACCGCTGTTCGCTGCGCACTTGGGTCTACCAAGTGGCGCACAATACGGCGGCGTCGCACATCATCAGGCAGCGCCGCAGCCGTGCGGGCCTGGTGAGCCTAGAAGAAATCGAGGCCATGCCGCTCCGCGAGGAGGACCGGTTTGCCGTGGACCGCCGCACTGCGGTCGAGGATCTTCTGCGTCTGATTCAACGGCTCGACCCGGTGGACCGGCAGGTCATCCTGTCCTATCTCGAAGGTATGGACGCCACATCGATCGGCGAGATCACCGGGCTCAAGTCGGCCAACGTGGCGCAGAAAATTCACCGCATCAAGCAGATTCTCGCCCGGCGCTCGCGGCGCGGAGGTATCCATGGCGAATGAACTCAAACCGGACGACATGCAGGATGTCTGGCACAGCCAGCCAGCGGACCCGGTCCGAATACCGGCCGACGAACTGAGGCGCAGAAGCGTGCTGTGTGAAGGCAACAAGCGGAGGGCGTTCTGGGCCGGCGCTTCGCTGTCCATCCTTTCCGCGGCGCTGTGCGCCTGGTTCTTCTACCGGCTGCCGTACACGCTGCCGCGCATTGGCTTGGTCCTGACGTTCATCGGCGAGGTAGTCTTTCTTTACCAGTGGCGTTCATTGCGCCGCGGCGCAAAGGAGCAGGCCGGGTCGACCGCAGTGGCGTACCGCTCGCAACTGGTGCGGCAGCGCGAGCTGGTCCTGAGCATTTGGAAGAGGTTCCTGCTGCCGTTTGTTCCCGGTCCAGCGGTGATCTTGTTGGGCTTTCTCATTCCGCAGTTGGGAGTTGTTCCTTCGGTGGCGCTGACCTCGGCCTATCTGGCTTCGCCTTTCGCGGTGGTGATTCCGTTGGCGCGGAGCAGGGCGCGCCGGATCGAACGCGAAATCGCGGGACTGGATACCCAGATCCGCTAAGAGGCACGCTCGCAACAGCCGTCGTGCGACTGCCGAAGGGCACGCGCTAGCTCGTTCAGCTGCAGCGTCCGCCGACCCTTGCTGGCGGCCAATGCGCACACATGCTCTGTCCCGTTTACGCGGTAACCGGAGAATGGTGTGCATTCGTCGGCCTCCGTACGAGTCGCCGACGGCAGGGGCGGGTGCATTAGGTGAAGAGAATGCCTGAAGAGGTGCCCTCCCGACCCTCCGAGAAACCTGATCGGATGGAGTGGTTGTCGGGTGACAAGAGGGTCAGCGCATTAGAAGCGCAACCAAGGCGACGAGCAGACTGAGTACGGGGATCAGCGTGCGCGCGATGCGCTCCGCGAATGTCCAACGTGCGTTGTGGATGGCGCGGCGCACGTTCGTAATGCTCTGCTCGTTGGCTTCGCCTTGATCGATCAGCTTTGAGCAGTCCACGTCCCAACGTTCGGCAAGGCATTCGAGCCGTGGGCGCTCCTTCGTCGCGACGAGGAAACGAGATTGGACCCGGCGCAAGGCGTGCTTCTCGTAGATCGCTCCGATCTTCGCCGGCGAATCGTCAATCATTGCCTGTTCGCAGACCTCGTTCAGCTCGTCGATCTCAATTTGTTCGAGGTTGCGGCGGTGACGGCGCTTCATCCGCCACAGGTCGTAGCTCTCCCGGAAGTTCACCGGCACGAGGTAGGACCAGTGCCAGCGAACAAGCTCTTTTGATGCTGGCGTGGGGCGCCTATACATGATCGGGAGCCGGTCAGACCAATCTGGTCGGTCCAGGCGCAACTGATTCAGGTTAAGAAGCTTCCCGCGCGCGAATAGATCACGAGCTTCCATAGACACATTTTAACAGTCGCTGATGTTGGGTGTCTGCGGTCACGCCTGTGCGCGGACATGCCCAGCCGATTTCAAACCCGGACGGGCTTCCTCCGCCGGCTCCACTGCCTCACGACGACCACCGCATCGCCGGTCATCCGTCATCCAACCGGTGTGGAACTACGCCATCTGCGCGGCTTCGTTGCCGTTGTGCAGTCGCTATTATCAGAAGCTGCCCGGACGACAATGCACAGCTCCCGGCCCCGCAGACTTGGGCTCTGAGCGTATTACGCGGCACTCTTCCAAAACAAATTGCGAACTTTACCTCTGGCGGAGCGTATCAGGCTTATAGCACGCTCGGCTTCGCCCTGCGTTGGAGGGCCATATATCGTGAGCGGCTTTGGAACTCAGCTCAAACACGTCTTGCGCAGGCTGATGCGCTCGCCCATGTTCACGGTGGTGACGCTGTTCACGATCGCGGTCGCAGTCGGCGCCAATAGCGCGATCTTCAGCGTCGTCAACGGCATTCTGCTCAAACCTCTTCCGTATCCGGATCCCGAGAGACTGGTGAGCGTTTGGCAAACGGCGCCAGGCATCGGCATCAAGGATGTCCAGTGCTCGCCTTCCGACTACTTCACGTTTCTGGAGGAGAATCGGACCTTTCAACACTTCGGGATTTGGACCGGAGACGGCGTCAGCGTTACCGGCCTAGGAGCACCCGAGCGGGTCTCGGCTGTTGACGTTACTTCCGGCACACTTGCGGCCCTGGGTGTTCAGCCGATTCTCGGCAGGTGGTTCACGTTGAAGGATGAGGCCCACGGCAATCCGGAAACAGTGATCCTGACCCACGCCTATTGGCAGCGCAAATTCGGCGGCGATGCGTCAGTGCTCGGCCGCCGCATTATGGCGGATGGAACGGCCAGAGAGATCATCGGCGTTATGCCCTCAAGCTTCCGGTTCTTTGAGGAGAAACCGGATCTGATCTTCCCCTTTCAGTTCGAACGCGCCAAAGTATTTCTCGGAAACTTCAGCTACTACGGTGTTGCCAGGCTCAAGCCAGGTGTTACCCTGACGCAGGCGAACGCCGATGTCGCGCGAATGATCCCGATGGTGGGCATGAAATTCCCGCCGCCACCTGGTTTCAGCCCTAAGATATTCGAGGACGCTCACATCCAGGCCACGTTGCGGTCGCTGAAGCAGGACGTGATCGGCGATTTGGGAAAAGTGCTGTGGGTACTGATGGCAAGTATCGGCGTGGTGCTGCTGATCGCGTGCGCGAATGTTGCCAACTTGCTTCTGGTCCGCGCCGAAGGACGCCAGCAAGAACTTGCCATTCGGACTGCTCTGGGTGCCGGTTCGGCCCAGATCGCCAGGGAGTTCCTGGTTGAGAGCGTGTTTCTGGCGATGCTCGGTGGAATCATCGGACTGGGGCTTGCGTATGCAGCGCTGCGCCTTCTAGTCACGCTTGCACCGGCCTTCCTTCCTCGTCTCGAAAACATCACCATCGATCCTGTGGTCCTGCTGTTCACGCTTGCCGTCTCACTAGTCGCCGGAGTCCTTTTCGGCCTGATGCCCGTGGTCAAATTCGCAGCGCCTAGCGTGACGGCTGCGCTTCGCGCTGGCGGGCGAACATTAAGTCAGAGCAAAGAAACACATCGCACGCGGAATACGCTGGTGGTGGTACAGGTGGCGCTAGCGATGGTCCTGTTAATTGGCTCCGGCCTGATGATCCGGACGTTTCTCGCGCTGCGGCATGTCCAGCCCGGATTCACGAGCCCACGCGAGTTGCAGACCCTCGCTGTTTTCGTTCCTGAGAGTCAGGTGAAGGAGCCGGAGCGCGTGGTGCGCATGCAGCAGGAGATGCTGAGAAGGATCTCGGCCATCCCAGGTGTTTCCTCAGCCGCCTTTGCAAACTCCGTTCCCACCGACGGAAACAACAGCACCGATTTACTATACGCCGAGGACCGGACGTACGCCGAGGGACAAATGCCGCCGCTGCGCCGGTTCAAGTTCGTTGGGCCTGGCTTTTTTCAGACCATGGGCACCCGGCTGATAGCCGGACGAGATCTCACGTGGACCGACATCTATGACCAACGGCCGGTCGTCATGATCTCGGAGAATATGGCGCGTGAGCTTTGGCAACAACCTCGGGCGGCCATCGGTAAACGCATTCGCGAGGGTATGAAAGATCCTTGGCGCGAGATTGTCGGCGTCGTGGGAGACATCCGCAGCGATGGCGCCGATCAGAAGGCGCCAACGACCGTGTACTGGCCGGTCATGATGAAGAACTTTTGGGGCAATGAGGTCTTCATACAGCGTCGCGCGGTTTTCGCCATTCGCAGCACTCGCGCCGGCTCTGAAAGTTTTCTCAAAGAGGTCCGCCAAGCCGTGTGGTCGATCAATCCTGATGTCCCGCTGGCCAGTATCCACACCCTGGAGGAGGTCTATCGCGATTCGATGGCACGGAGTTCGTTTACGCTCGTCATGCTCGCCATCGCAGGAGGTATGGCGCTGCTACTCGGTGTCGTAGGGATCTACGGCGTGATCTCGTACTCGGTATCGCAGCGGACGCGGGAGATGGGCATTCGCATCGCTCTCGGCGCCGAGCAAAACGCGTTAACAGCAATGGTCGTTCGCCATGGCCTCCTGCTCACCGCGATCGGCGTGGCCATGGGCCTGGTCGCGGCTGCGGCAGTGACGCGGATTATGTCTTCGATGCTGTTCAAGATCCGGCCGGTCGATCCGCTTACCTATGCGATGGTATCGGTCGGCCTGCTCGTTGCTGCAGCGGTCGCGAGCTATATTCCAGCGCACCGAGCATCTGTCGTAAATCCTGTTGAGGCCTTACGAGCTGAGTAGATCGCGACTGAGGCTCTGTTCTCGGCCCAGACTGGAGTTTCTAGTGACCGCGCAGACTCGATGTTGGTCCGTTTGCCAGGACTCACTCAGCCAGCTTCAAAGATTTGAGAACGTGGACCAGATTCGGAACCGCCGTCATAGCGAGATCCAGACTGACTTGGCCGCCTTCCTTCTCCGCTCGTTCCGGGTGACTGCGGGCGTGGAGTTCACGCAATATGCTGAACAAATGGTAGTCGAGCGAGCTGAGGAGAGGAACTGGTGGCCGTTCGGCGCCTGAGCCTGGACTATTCTTTCGTTCAAGCGTTGTCTTGACCTCCCCGAGCAGGTCGTCCAAGGTTCGCTTCTTCGTTGAGCCTACGGGCTTCGGCAACCGGTCAGCAAGAATGGCCTCCGCGACGTTCTTGGCACTAGTCACCGCGGCATGATGCTGCGACTGTACCAGATTGACTTCGAGGGCTGCCCAGTTTCGCTTGGCTTCCTCGCGCAAGATTGGATTCGAAATCGCCTCAAATTTTGGTTGTGGGAGACCGCTTGCCAGGCGCCTCGGCGTCAGCGTGAAGACGAGTCGGTTCGCAGAATCCGTATCAGGGTTTCTGGCGATGCGCCACAATTCAGGGGCGTTGAGTGAACCTCCGACGAAGTTGCCTGGCTGGCCCCTGCGCAAGTCCGATATCCAGCTGAAATCATGGCTCCGAGCGGTCGCGGCCAAAAAGCACTCTGCTGGTGGGGGATCGAATCTACGCTCTCGATAGAACAGAATGCCAGCACGATGCGGTGGCCCGTCAGGACAAGGCACCATTTGCAGGAGCATTTCTCGACCGTCCAGCCGATGAGACGCCAGGCGGAGTCCTTCATCGGAGACATCGTGGTCGGAAAGATACACGACATTCAAGAACAGTGAATCTTGCCCGAGCGGCGAGAAATTGCCCTCAGTATCCTGGATCAGAATTTGGCCGAAGTTCTGTTGGAAGTGAACGTACACGCGAAGCGGTATCGTCATGTGCTTCATTCTAGAGCCGAGCCAGCCAGTGAACGGGTCCCGAAAACCCCGTCGATTCTCGGGATGCGCGGGGCGGCCCGTCAACATCAGTCGAGAGCGTGCGCTACAACGTCGTTCCAATCTTTTTGGGCCGCTCTTTTAGTTGGATCCGCTAGTGTGCGATTCGTCCTGTTTGGGTTTGGGGAGGTGGAAGCAGAGCATTGCAATGTGGAATGTTTGTTCCGGGTCGTCGGGAAGGCGGAAAGTAAAGTCGAATCGTGATTCGCCGCGTGTGCTATCGGGTGCCACAAAGCACGAATGCTCTGCTGTACACTCCTGAATTGCGCGAAGGGGTGCGGTCACGTCGCGAGTGTCCAGAAAGTAGATGATCGCTGTCTTGGTGTCTCGCCACGTGAGGTACTTGATCAGCTGGTCAATCGTTGCAAGGTGTTGCTGGCGTCCGCGCCAGAATTTGCACTCTGCGACAAACAGGTTTTCCTGGTAATACCGCATCAAAATGTCGGTCTTTCCTGCCTTGTTGAATGTTTCGCCGGTGGTTGACGCCCAGCCAAACTGTGACGCGAGCTGGACGATCAGCTCATCTCGAAGCGCATCCTCCCCCTTGCCCGCGTAAGCGCGAGGCAATCGTTCCCAGGATCGTCCTCTGTTTTGGATTGCCTGGAGTATTTCTTCATAGGTGTTCTCGTCGAGCGTCCACGCGTGTCGATATGGCGTCGAGCCCGGCGCTGGCTTGGGTGCAGGTAACGTTTTTCGTACAACAGGAACTGACAAGCTCGCGGGTACGGCATCCGCCTCTTTCAGTGGGAGGTCCAGCGTTTCGAGGATGCCGAGGCGCTCCTGTAGTTCCCCTCGACGACGATCAACGAAGCTCTTCGCCAGCTCGGGCAACGACTGGTTGAAGCGGGCAATCTCCTGGTTGAGATATCTTGCGTTCTCGCTGAGGCATGCCAACATGCGCTTCACCTCTCCTTTGATATCCGCCGACGGGTGCGTGGGCACAATCACATCGAAGCACACCTCATCTCCGGCTACCCATATCGGACGCGGACAAATCCTGCGAGTGCTGGCCTGATACCGAAACACCGCAGCATCACCGGTGAAAGGCACATGAACTGTTACGATCTGTCGCGTGTGGAGATCACCGGCCTGTCGGCCGGAATAGATATCGAACCATTCCGCCCGCACCGTCTCCTCGCGCGGACTCATGGCCGCATGCTCGACATCGACAATGAGCGGCGAGATCGCGAACTGCACCGCAAGGCTTTCGGCGTACTCCGTAGGATTTACGCTCGCAATGTAGGAGAGGTCTGCCCTGTCGACCTGCTCTTTGAGCTGTTCCGTGATTTGTCGCGTCGCGGCGATGAGAAAGGTATCTTGAAATGGCGAAAACGACTCGGCCGAGCGCATCAAACACGATTCTCCGCCATATCACAACCGACGAGCAATCCGGACCGACCACCTTTAGTCCCGACGATCCGCCTGCTTTACTGACTGCACCGGCAACGAATTGCAAGCTGAACAAACGCAGACCGCGCGCTGCCTTTTGCGGTGCGATACAGTGGACTCGTCGTGCAACCGGGGCTTTATCGTCCATTACGATTGAAGCATAAGTTGATAAAATCTTGTTTGAGAATGGTGGCGTAGCAGAAGCGTGTCATCTACGATTTCGACATTGATTCAGCAGCTCACGGATGACCCGTGGAGGGCCAGGGTCGGTTTCAGTCCTTACCTGCATTCCGCGCTCGAACGTGTTATCGACCCGTCCACGCCAGATGCGGCCGTCATTCAAGTGCTCGGCGAGTGGCTATCGAAGTACCAACCGTGTCTATTTGGGCGCATCGCGGCAAAAAAGGGACTCCTTAGCTATTGTCTTCTCACCGAAGACGAACTTGCCGCAACAGATGAGATTATTGGACGGAAGATCCAAAATGCTCGTCGCGACTGGACTCGGCTAGGGTTCTTGGGCAGCGCGAGTGGTTTCATCATCGTCCTACGCTCACGCGCGCTATCGACTGCCCTCCCGAATAGCACTGTGAAAAGTATTGCTCAGCGGGTGTGCTCGCTATATCTTCAGGAAGATGTGTCAACAGATCGGATCTTTCTGGATCGTATCTATCTAGAGCAACCCACTAACCGACGCGCGACATGGGAATGGGTCACGGGCGTGAATTACTTTTCTTCACAGGGCGACAGGCGCTGGTGGCAGGATCATCGCATTCCTGCCGGCATGGCGTTCTCGGTGAATTCTGTCGGACACATGGTTAAGTCCGGAAAGCTCGTCCGTGCGTTGCGCGACCTTGAGGAGATCATGGAGACTGCCCAAGGTGACTTCGCGAATCCCGCTGTCGATTCTCTCGACAAGGCACTAGAACTGGCTATGCGAACGATCGATTTGGCATCAAATGGACCCTCTGGAAAGGCAACGAGCCTGCTGCCGCGTCCGCGCACCGTCACCCTCCCGAAATGCCCAGTCACGTTGCCGCCATCGTTCCGGGACAAAGACTACTGCGAATATCAGGGCTGGTATCACACGGACTATACGCTTCCTTCGGAATACTTCGATCCAAATATCGAACGACCAACGGCTATTCGGAATTACCGGTTGGATTTCACGTACCTGTTTGAAGAATCGCTCGACAATCCGGACTTCGAACGGATGGGTCGTGGTAGAGCAATTCGTGAGTCCACGGCTGATACCGAGGCCATCGATGCTTATCGAAAGCAAAAGCGCCTTCGAGGGGAACCTGTCGAGACTGACATCGATCACGTGCCGAGACTACGTGATGCTTTAGGAAATCACTGAACAACTGTACCGGGTCGCTAGCAGTTGTGCGAGATCTGCCGTTCGCATACGCGCCGCCGCCGGCCGAAGAATTGCTAGACAATGCAGATTTCTTTCGGTACTGGTGGTGTCCAAAAGAAAGTCGATCGGGTCTAGATCCTCAGCCTCAATTCTGACTACACCGAGATAGCGGGAGAATGGGACCGACGAACATAGGTCCGCAACAATCCTTTCCGAGACCTTATTAGCGCCTAGAATCAACGATTCTAGATAAGAATGCGATTTGGCGATCCAACATTCCCATGCCGTGACTGTGGGAGGCCCGGCCAGCAGTGATTGCCGATGCGCGTGTATTTCTCGCACTAGTCTAATCGCTGCTCTTTGAAGCTCGCCGAAGGACAGGCGGATTTTGGAATGTAGCGGAATGAGGATGTGGCTAAGCGCCCAAGTTTCCACGACGCTGGAATCTCGGAGTTTAATTTGTAGAACGAGGCGATTGCGCCTCCGTCGAACATCCGCCTTGAGGTAAGGACCATACCTGTCATCATGCACGTAAAGCGCGGCCAAATCGCCAGCGAGGTCGTCAATCAGAGGATCGACTAGATTCCTGATGTGGGGGCTTCTGACCTTCATGCCCGCAACTGCCACCGCGTGAGCTCGATCAGTTTGCTCAAGGATCAGAACTGGTGAAATACCGGACCGCACGGCCGAATAGAGCAAAGCCCGCGACACGCCAAATGTGTCGGATCGATAAAGATTCGGCGCGTACCCTAACGAGTGAATGGCTTGGCACATCTGGTCCAACGATAGTCCTTCAGAAGGCATCGGTCGGCCGAAAGGCATCGTGAACTGGGACGCGCGCATCGTGATTTGAGCTGGAGTTGCGGCTGCACCTTCTTCCAGCTCGCGTGCCTTGTGCAGGGCTGACCAAAGGGCTGTTGTTGCACATGCACTCACGCCTAGATCCTGTTGCTGAAATGCCAAGCCTCTTACCGACAATGGGACACCGAGCAAATGTGCTCTGCAGTCGCATGTGCAGCCAAAGTTCCGGACATAACCCTTATCGGCGTCAGGCGGGAAGCACCGCAGAATCGTCCGCCCGACCGGACAACCCGGAAGGGGCTTGATTACACTGAATCCGAGGTAGTACTTTTCTGAGAAATCCGCGCTACTTCGACGAAACTGCTCGGTCGTGAGCGAGCTTCGCAGCCTCTTCAATTCGCGTCGCAAAAGGTGCGCCGTACAAGAGAAAAAATGTACCCGCCGACAGGCATTAGGATAAAGCTGAAGACTTTTTGAATAGAAGACGCTATGGTCCTCCATATGGTCGCGGTCGATATAATGTTCCTCGATCACCAATGACTGGCATCCGAGGTCTCGAACGTAGCCCTCGACGTAGTGTAGTTGACGATGTGCTTCTTGCTTGCCTGTAAACGCCGGGAGAGATAAGCTTAACGCATCCGCCAATGGGCTCTTCCCAAAAGCGAAGAAAGTGACTTTTTGCTGTGGGGACAATCCGAATTACGACACGCCGCTCAACCTTTTGTGTTGATTCGGATCGCGAAGTCCCTTTCGGTCAGGTGCTCTGACGAGCGCACAGCTTCGACGAGTGGCTTCGTCCTACTTTCCCAGCGGGTGAGCGCCCTGTTAAGACGCTCTTGGACTTTACGGTCGGCTTGTTCCACCGCCGCAGCAGCGGCGCCGACGACACGATCGCTCCTGATCGAGTTCTTCCGTCTTGCCATTGGGCTTCCCTTTTTTTAGGTTCCAGAGTTTGGAACGTCCATGATGCCACAGGGGTGAGGACAAATGCCATTAGCGCCGGCTCCTAGTCCATTCCCCATTTCCGGCGCAATTCGATAAGCGAAGCGCCCCGGATTTTCCAGCGTTGCTTCGGCCCGACCTTCTTAGCGTCGACTTCCTGGCGCTTGCAGTACTCCTTGACCGTGGCCTCAGTGACTTCTCCACCAAGAAATTCTGCAGCTTCTCTTGCAGTATACCAATCCTTTGGTTTAAGGGGTTTAGCCACCGATCCTAAGGATAAACCTGTTTGTATACATTCGTCCATAGGGATCTATCTTTATCCATCGGGATGTATAGGTTTTTGTCGGAGGCTCTTTTCGCCGCGCCAAACTGTACACGCGAATTGGGCGCCCTTCGTGAATGCAGCCAAATGCGACGGGATGAAGAGGAGTTGAGCCGTGGCTTCGGCCGACGCCATCGACGCCATCAAGGTGAAGCCCCATGGTTGACTCTCCGGGAGTAGCGGCCCCACACTGGAGTCGATGAGGTCGAGATCGACACGTCCTCGCGTTGATAGCTGCCCGGATTACGACAGCCTGATCTGGGTTCTCACTTACCTCCGCCGTCCGCTCGATCACGTCGGCGAGACAGTACTATCGCGAACCGAGGCCAGGAAGATTCGCGCTTGCGGCTTCCAGGCTCGGGCAGGCTGCATCTGGCGCTGCCCGCTGCTCCCGGACGAACTTGTGCTGGATAATCCCATGCTCGGACATCTGGCGGCCGGATACGATCAGTTCTACCGGTCTCGCAAGTGGAATCCAAAACGCGCCCAACCGCTCCATCGATATCAGCCACCCACGCTGACCACGATCGAAACGAGAATCCTAAACCTGCTCGGCCGAACCCGCCTTGGCCGGCTTGCTAAGCGTGCGCTCCAGCAACGGCTCTGGCGCTACCCGGCCAGCTTTCTCAACCACGTCCTCAAATCGCTTGCCCTGAAAGGCTACCTTGAATGGAAAGGCCCTTGGATCTACTGCACCTCTGGCGCGTCCCCGCAGATCTAGGTCAAGGGCGCACGCTCACCGGGCCCGACTACAGGAGCTTGGTGTGGGTCCTGATTCACCTCGACCGGATTCCCGACGCCGCGCGCCGCACAGTGCCAGACGATCAGGAAGCCTGGTGCATTCGGCGGTGCGGATTTTTCGCCCGCGCGGGCGGCACATGGCTCTGCCCCCCACTGCCGGACCGGTTGGTGGAGCACAATCCGTTGCTCCGTCACCTGTCCGACCGGCCGGATCTTTCGGTGAACGAACGTCGGCCGAGCCGTTGGGCCCGTGAATTTCAACCCTTCTTCGAGCTTCAAATTCGACTGGCCAGGACGCTCAACAGGGCTCCAAGCTACTGCATGACGCGTCGGCAGCTCCAAAAGTCGTTCTGGCGTCTTCGTGCCCCATTCTTCAATTACGTGCTCGACAGCTTGCTCTCGGAGGGGCGGATCACCGAGTGCCAAGGATGGCTGTTCCCTATCGCTCCCGAAATCTTCAAACCGGCGGATTGGTTCAACGAAGAGGTCGACCGGCTGGATGGCCATGTTACACAGACTGCTCTTCCAGCTCAACAATTTCCCTCTGAACAGGCAGAATCGCGATGATTAGCGAAAGACTCTTTTCGAAAAAGCGGCGGGGGGACGGAACCCTCGGGCGGGCGCAGAGGCAGGCCAGAGACCTCCACCCGCATGCGAGTCGAATCGTGCGCCGTGCTAGCGATGGACGATCTCCGGCTTCCGCTTGCCTGGGACGGGAAGAAACGAACTGAGATCAACATCTCCTGCAGGTTACCCTGGGGCCAGCTGTGGTTCGCAACGGTGACGGCGGTCTATGGCCCCAGAGGCTGGCGCATGGTCTGCCCGCGGTGCGCACGCGGCTGCCTGAAGCTTTACGTGTTGCTGCCCGCGACCGATTTAGCGTGCCGAGCCTGTCACAGACTGGTCTACCGAAGCCAGTACGACAGACCGGCGGCGTGGGCTTGCATGTTCTAACTTGCGGCCGTCTGCACTCGCGGACTACCTGGCGTCGCAGATCGTTCGAAAATCCGAAAATCACCACTTCACAGTTGATCACCGGCGCTGGTGATCAAGTAAGTGGCATGTAATTCAGTGAGCTAGCAACGAAATCACCAAATCACCAGTTTTTTCGGAACATACAACACACGTGTACGCACACTCGATGCGCGCGCGTTAGTGCATAGAGCATGGGCTTTCTGTAGTAGTAGCAGTTTTTTTCAAAGAGAGTGGTGATATGGTGATAGTAAGTAGTAAGTTCAATGTTTCCTTGGGCTTAACCTGATCACCAGGAGTGGTGATCGCTGGAGATTCTGGTGATCACAATTTGCCTCGTGGGTCATCGGTATGTTGCGGCGTCAACCTGATATTCAGTCTCCATAAGCCCTTCCAGGACAGTGTCCCAGGGAAGTGCCAGGACCGATCGGGTGCCACCACAGCACACCACCGACTTTGTTCGCCGATTCTCTCGCCGAGCGCTCGGGTTAACATCCAACAACCCATCGTGGTCTAACGCCTGCGTCAACGCGGACTTCGTGACCGGGAAGCCTCCACTAGCGCGGAGCTGCTTCGAGACGAAGTTAAAGCTGGCGTCAGGTATGAGATACAGACTTCCGCCCCCGCCGGCCTTGCGCTCGTACCATCCGATCATCGCGGTTGCTGAATTGTTCGGGTTGCCGCCAATGACCATTGCGCCACTCTCCTTCTCGACAATGTAACAGGTACCAGCATCCAGGCCCTGTCGAAGAGTATTGAAGAAGAGCGTAACCGGCCGATGCTCCACGAGCGCACTGGCATGCCCGCGAATCAGATCTGTAAGCACCGTGAGACCTTCGTCGCACTTTTCTTGAGCTTGGCTCTCCGTGAGTACGCCGGCACGGACCATGAACTCCATCCCGAACTCGACGCCGAGTAGAATGTGCGCCAGGTTCTCTGCCATTCGCAGATGCGGGAGTGCCTGCTCGGAAGAGTTTAGCTTCTTGCGAAGCGCGGCAAACCGCTCGTTCACGTGGCGGCCAATCGCGCTAGGGTCGGACCGGATATAGTTCAGATACTCGACAAGGGCAACCGGCAGCGACGAGAGACCCTGTTCGTCCTGAAAGTCGGCCAACAGTTCCTTTGAGATGGCTTTGTCCACCGGAATTCTGAGCAGTCTCGCTTCCCGCGAGGTAGCCAAGTCCGGCGTGTACTCACCGGTCGAAATAACAACGCCGCGCGGGTGGTATTCGCGCTTTGTGCGTAGGTCGTTGGTCATCCGCCTCCGACCCATCGAGTCACCAACCGCGCCTAGAACTCGTGCAAAAGCCCCCTCAATCTTTTCCCTGGCGTAGCCCTTCGCTGGGTACAGGTCATCGATCGCGAGAACAACGTCCTTCGCATAGAACGAGGTTTTCTCCAGAATGTTCTCGGTATGCTCCCACCGCGCTGGTAGGTCCGTCTTGGTCCGAAACAGGCCATAATGCGCGAGTGCGGCCGCCACGACGCTCGACTTGAGGCTCCCGGAGTCTCCCTCGAAGTGCAGCATGACGGTGCACGGCAAGAAATGACAGAGAGGTGCCCGGAAGATTGCGCCAAACAGGGAATACGTGACTGCCGGGTCGGCCACCGAGAGCAGACTGACCGAGTGCCGTGCGGCGTCCTTCAAATCGCCGCGGCCGCGGGAGAGATCATAACGATCCAATGCCTCATCTCGAAGGTCGGTCTCGATGTCGGTGCCACCAACCGCGCCGCCCTGATGCAGGAAAACCAAATCGCCGTCAATGTCGCGCCAACCGGTATGGCCGTAGACCGTGCGTGTCCGGGCGTCTTTCGAAAGTGACAAAATTGCGTGTTTGAGCGTCGCACTGGTGTTCCGTTCGTTGGAGGTGATCCCCTCATGGCCCAGTTTCGGCAGAACCCAGTTCATGCGATCAAACTCTTCGGCGCTCAACTGAAACGTCTTCAGTTCGCCGGATGGGAGTTCCACGTGCATTCGGAAATGTAGTTTCTGCTCGGCGCCATCGTCTACAACGACGGTCTCGACGATCTTGGCCGCGAAGTGTGCAAGAATCAGGCCACTACCGTCTTCGCCACCGCGCTGATAAGTCTTGCCGTCCCCGAAGGAATAGATCTGAACGGGCCCAGCCGCGGCGTTGTCGCCGGAAGCCTGCTCTTGCTTCTTTTGCTTATGCTTCTTTCCCGGCGGAGGGCAGGCCTGTTTTATCAGCTCCTCGGCTTTCGTGATCGCGGCCTGAGTTATTTCCTTGCGATACCTGCCCTCGTCCCCATCCCACCGCGTGGGGTCGAGGAGGAAAAGCTTGCTGGCCCGGTACACTTTGTCGATTACTTCGGGATTTCGCCCGCCAATGGCGATCCGCACGCATAAGACAAGATCAGCCTGTGTCGGGTCTTCGAAGCCTGCCTTCTGCCAGTCGCCGGTCGTGAAGAGGTAGCACGCTTTGCTTGTTCCACGTGTTAGGAGGCGAATAGCGAGATCAACTGCGGCGTCCACCGAGGAAGGATCGTTCGATTGTGGTGTTACCGGCATCTGACGTTCTCCCCCCCAAAAAAGCGAGCGGCGCCGCGGCTTGGCCCCTGTCCGCGAGCCGTCGCAATCTCAGCAACCAACGGGCGTGCTCCGGGATTCGCTGCACCACCGCCGTTGTGATCACGCAGTCCAGGTGCGTCAAAGGCAAAGCTTCTAGCCTTCCGATCAGCGCTATTCAGCCTTCGCCTGCTCTTCCACCCAAGCTTCCAGCGCTCGCAACGGTACACGAACGCTACGTCCAATTCGAACTGTCGGCAAGATCCGGCCCGCCATCATCTCGTAGGCGGTCGCTCGCCCGACGCTAAGCTTGGCAGCGACTTCCTCAGCCCGCAGGAGAAGCTTTGTTCTGTCCGTAGTGTTTTCTCTTGCATTGTTCATGCTTCTTTTGTACGCTATTGCTTGCAGGAATACAATTTGACATTGAACTCTAGCAAGAAGCCTTCGACTCGTGCTCTAGCAGGCAACCTAGACAAATTTCTCCTGGAGTTCGCCAATATGCAACAGGCGGATCACCTCCTGCGAAAATTCTCAGATCTACTGCCACCGAGTCTTCATTCGGCGCACGATTTCAGTCCGGTGTTCCCCAAAAACCCTGACGGACTGCCCGCGGCAAACCTACACGCGTACCAGGAACTAGTGCAAGCGGTTTGGGCGGCCCCAACGAATGCCGAGCGCCGGTACTTCGGCTGGAAGCTTAGAAGCAGGCTCTACCGGGCCTTGGAGGCAGCGGCGCGGGACACAGTTCCGCAAACAATTCGGCGCGAGGGCCACGAGTGGAAGCGAGCAGGTGAGTGGAAGCCGGAATACAGCAGGATGTTGCGGTCGTTGCCGGAAACGCCGTTCGAGGCCGCACTCGACCGACTGGACGACTTGAGAGAACGAACCAAGGTGTGTGGCAATCCGGACTGTCCGGCTGCTTTCTTCATAGCTGTGAGGAAGAGCCAGCGATACTGCACGGAATTATGCGCTGGTGTGTTCCAGCGGCAGGCAAAACAGGCATGGTGGCAGCATCACGGGAGGGAGTGGCGCGAACAGCGCAGAGAGGAAACGGGAAAGGGTCGACGACATGGCAAAGCGCGGACAAAATGAAGGGTCAATTTACAAACGAACTGATGGCCGGTGGTCAGCCATAGTCAGCATCGACTGGAAGAACGGAAGGAGACGACGAAAGTTCTTCTATGCCAAGACTAGGAAAGAAGTCCGGGAAAAATTAACAGCAGCGCTCCGGGATCAGCAGCTCGGGTTGCCCATTGCGTCGGAAAAGCAGACAACCGGTCAATTTCTGCAGTGGTGGTTCGAGCATGTCGCAAGGCAAACGGTTCGGCCCAAGACGTTGAAGTTCTACGATTTCGCGATGAGACAGCATCTATTGCCGACCTTAGGCCAGATACCTTTGCAGAAGCTTTCGCCGCAGCGGGTTCAAGCCTTCCTTAACCAGGCAAGCCAGACCGCATCCGAGCGCACTGGCCGGCCGCTGTCTCCGCGGTCGGTGCGACACCTCCATCGAACACTCTGCACCGCTTTAAACTCCGCCGTGAAGTACGGCAATGTCCCGCGAAACGTGGCTACCCTCGTTGACCCTCCTGTTGCTCCGAAACCGAACATCCGGTATTTCAATGTCGAGCAGGCCCGAACATTCTTGGAAACCGCCAAGACCGATCGGTTGTATGCGCTCTTGGCCACGGTCCTGTCCCTTGGCTTGCGTTTGGGTGAAGGTCTGGGCGTGGCGTGGCCCGACCTTGATCTCGATACGGGCCGGTTCAACATCCGCCAAGCACTCCAGAGAATCGACAAGAAGCTCTACCCTGAAAAGGGCGGGCTACGACTTGTGGAACCCAAGGGCGGCTATTCGGCTCGCGTTGTGACGCTGCCAGCGGTTGCGGTCTCTGCACTCCGCCACCATCTGGCATTCCAAGAGCAAGAACGCCAGTTGGCTGGAAGTGCATGGCGCGGGAACAATTGGAACCTCGTCTTCACGACGAAGGTCGGGACTCCATTAGACGAGAGGAGCGTCCTGCGGCGGTTTCAGAGGATTCTCGCTCTGGCAGGGTTGCCCAAGATGCGCCTCCACGATCTTCGTCACAGTGCGGTCGCAATTCTGATTGCTCAAGGAGTGCACATCAAGGCAATTAGCGAACTTCTTGGCCACAGTTCCGTGGCGTTCACGCTCCAGGTGTATGGCCACCTGTTGGAAGAGACGAAGAGGGAGACCGCGCTCAAAATGGACGAGGCGTTGAATCCGGTGGCAGTCAAGAAGGCAGTCAACCGACCTGTTCAGTAAACGCATCGTTCGGTAAGCGCCTGGAACTACTGGCGCGCCCGGAGAGACTCGAACTCCCGACCTACTGGTTCGAAGCCAGCCGCTCTATCCAACTGAGCTACGGGCGCGCTACGGCCATTATAGCGGCGAGTGGCGCCAGCAACACATGGGCGGCACGAACCCCACTTTCACCGTTCGACGCACCGTTGCGTGTATTGTTGCAACTGATGGCACTCTCACCGAATCCAACACCTATGTCAACTGCTGAGATTTTGAGTGCACGGGACACACTTGAGCAGGTCGCCGGGCATCGCCGATCGATCCGCCGGTACCGGCCGGATGCCATTTCCGAGCAGAATCTGCTGGATCTGCTACGGATTGCATCGCGTGCTCCCTCGCCTTGGAATTTGCAGCCCTGGCGTTTTGTCGTAGTGCGCAGCGCCGAAGCGAAAAAGCAGTTGCGCGAGGCGGCGTTTGGGCAGCCGCAAGTCGAGGCAGCGTCCGCCGTGATTGTGCTATACAGCGACATGGACGAAGCGCTTGCACGCGTCGACGAGGTTCAGCATCCGGTATGGCCGCCGGAGCGGCGCACGAAAACGCGGGACGGGATTCTTGCGTATTTCGCCAATCTGACGCCTGAGCAGCGGCATCAATGGGGACGGGCCATCACGTACACCGCCCTTGGATATCTATTGCTCGCCGCCGAGTCGTTTGGGATCGGGTCATCGCCCATGCTGGGCTTCGATCCCGCCAAGGTGAAAGCGCAGTTCCAACTGCCGGCTCACGCGGAGGTGGCAGCGCTGGTCGCTCTAGGCTACCCCGACGAACCAGGCCTCGATCCGCATCGGATTCCGGTAGAGAACATCACGCGATTCGTGTAGTCACTCGACGAGTGTCCTCACTTACCTCACCCGCTGCGGTAAGCTGATCCCGATGCTCATCACACGGAGAAGCTCTCTCGCCCTGCTGGCCGCCCTGCTGCCGATTGGGGCGCTCTGCCAACCACTGCCCGTCGCCAAGGGGCCCGAAGAAGTGGGTTTCTCGTCCCCACGCCTCGAACGGGTGCGCGGCCAAATGAAGGCGGATGTGGAAAGCCGCCGCATTCCGGGCGCCGTGCTGCTGATTGCACGGCAGGGCAAAATCGCCTCTTTCATGACGCTCGGATTTCAGGAACGGCACACCGAGACGCCGATGAAGAGCGATTCCATCTTCCGCATCGCCTCCATGTCGAAGCCCGTTACCTCGGTCGCCATCATGATCCTCGCCGAAGAGGGCAAGCTCGATATCGGCGCTCCTGTGGCGCAGTACCTTCCCGAGTTCAAGGACGTCACGGTGGGCGTCGAGAAGGCCGCGCCGAAGCGAGCCATGACGGTGCAGGATCTGCTGCGCCACACTTCCGGACTCACCTACGGGTTCTTCGGCACCTCGCCGGTGGACGAGATCTACCGGAAGAGCAATCTCTTCGCCAGCAAATCACTCGCCGAAATGGTTTCGGCCATTGCGCACCTGCCGCTCTTGCACCAGCCGGGCGAAGTCTGGGAGTACAGCATGTCGACCGATGTTCTGGGCCGTATCGTCGAGGTCGTGAGCGGACAGGAACTGGACGCTTTCATCGCCGAACACATCACCCGTCCACTCGGAATGCATGATACCGGTTTCTATCTGAGCGCATTGCAAGCCGCGCGCCTGGCCCGCCCGGATTCCGCAATCGCCATGGGGCCCATCGATCTGACCTTGAAACCCGCGGTCTTATCGGGAGGCGGCGGCATGCTCTCGACCGCCGGCGACTACGCGCGCTTCTGCCAGATGCTGCTCAACGGCGGCGAGCTCGAGGGTGTCCGCATCCTCGCGCCAAAGACCGTCGCTTTGATGACCTCCGATGAACTCCCACCTTCGACGGATCGGCATTCCCCTCTCGCGATCGCTCTCGGCGCATTCGGTCCCACACCTGAGATGGGCACCAGCTTCGGCCTGGGCTTCGCCGTCCGCACGGACCCAGGCCGCAATCCTGTTCCCGGATCGGTCGGAGATTTCTCCTGGGCCGGCATTGCGGGCACTTACTTCTGGGTTGATCCAAAGGAAAAGCTGGTTACCGTACTAATGGTGCAAATACCGCAGGCCGCCATCGGCCCGTATTTTAGACAAACGCGCACGCTGGTGTACCAGGCACTCATTTCGGAGTAGGCCGAGCGTTTATCTGGCGTCACGAAGCGCCTGCATCAACTGCTCGCTCAGCATGGTCGGCGCCCAGTACTTCTCGATGTGCTCGATCACCAGCTCGGTGCCCTGGTCATGCGAGATGTATGGACGGGACTTAGGGTTGTACATCGAATCCGTCAAGTCGCGGACCAGAATGCATCGCTCGCCCCAGTTGGTCATCTGCTTGATCGCGAACGAACGGTTTAGCACGCACATGTTGGTGTGCACGCCCATAATGAGGAGGTTATCGATTCCTCGACTCTTCAGGAAAGTGTAGATCTCGGCGCCATTGTCGGAGATCACGTCCTCGGGCGCGATACGTAGCGTAGCGTTCTCACGGGTCCACGCCGTGTAGAACTTGTCCGGGGTGTCGCAGCCGCCATCGGAGTCGTCGATGGGCAGCGGTGGATCGGCGAGGCCCAGGCTCGGCGGTGGGCTTGTCTTGGCGAACGCCAGGATTCGCAGGCGCTGCGGCGCGTCCTTATAGAAGTCCATAGTTTCCGATGGCGCGTGAATAATCTGCACGCCGGCCGCACGCGCTTTTTCCAGCACGGGATTCATGCTCGCGGCAAGCCCGTCAACGCGCCGGCTCGCACCGGAGCACCAGTGCTTATCCCACATGTCGCAAATCAGGATTGCCGTGCGGGAAACAGGCAAGGTTTGATCAATCTGCACCTCGTGCCATTCGCCACTACCCTTGAACGCTTCGACACGCGTACGGAGTTGCAACCGCAGGGCGGCGACATCCGCGGCAGTTGCCGCGGCACACGTCAGAATCACACAAAGCATCAGGCGGTACTTCATTTTTCGATCGTCGCGTTCTTGATGTAGTCGAGCCTAGGGAATTCACGCACGAAGTACGCGTTGCCCTCGGCTTCGGCGCGTCCTTCGTCCGGACCAGTGCCCATAGGCCGAATTTCACCGTAATCGCTGTAGAATTGCGACACCACATCCATCCCCTGCGTCACCGCGCCGAAAGGAGCAAAGCGAGTAGCATCCAAACGGACATTATCTGCCAAATTGATAAAGACCTGCGTGCTGCGCGTATTGGGAGATCTTTCCGCCGCATAGGTAATGGTACCGGGCCGATTACTCTGGGCCACAGGATCATCTTGCAAATTCGCGTTGCGCCACTTGGCGTTGACTGCCGGGTCGCCGGCGATGCCAAACTGTACGACAAAACCCGGCCTCACACGGAAAAAGCGGGCGCCGTCGTAGAATCCGCTCTTGACCAGCGTGTAGAAGCGATCCGCGCCTAGAGGCGCCCAGCCGCGGGTCACAGCAACGACAAACTGGCCCTTGCTGGTATCGAACTGGACCTTGTAGGAATCCGGCGCCCGCTCATCGCTTGCGGCCGCCTCGGGCGTGTGCTTCGAGCATCCACAAAGCGCAAGGGCGATCAAAATGAGTGCGGCGATTCTCATGCCTGTGCGGCCGTCGCGGAGTGTGACGACATAGACGGATTTTAGCGCATGGATTGCCGGCGTTATATTAGATCGAAGGTCAATCGGTGAATCGGAGATCGTTTTTCGGAGTGATGGGAGGAATGGGAATGCTGGCAGCGGCCCGCCCCGCCGGGGCTACCGGTGAGAAGCGCACGGGATTTTACGTGCTGGAGACGTTTTACTTGCAACAGGGCGCCCAGGTGGAGCGCATGCGCGATTATTTCAGCAAGCTCGCGCTCCCGGCGATGCAGAAGGTGCGGCACAACGGTCCGGTGATTTTTCTGGAGTCATTGATCGCCCCGCACATGCCGCAGATGGTCGCCCTCTACGGCTTTCAATCGCTTGACGAGATGTGGGGCGTGCACACGCGCATCCACCAGGATGCGGAGCTGATGAAGAACTTCGAACAGTGGGATTCAGGCGAGCCCGCGTTCGATCAGCAATCGAGCACTATTCTCCAGGCCGCCGACTACAGTCCCGAGATTGTCACACCGGCCGATCCGCCAAAAACTTCGCGCATCTTCGAGCTGCGCGTCTATCATTCACCCACCTGGCGCCAGCTCAAAGCGCTGCATGAGCGCTTCGCCGGGCCGGAAATCCAGATCTTCCATCGTGTCGGAGTGCATCCCATTCTTTACAGCTCAACCATGTTCGGTCCGAACATGCCCAACCTCACATACCTGATTCCGTTCGAGAGCCTGGCCGCGCGTGAGAAGGCCTGGGATGCATTTGGCGCCGACCCCGAGTGGATCAAGGTGCGCAAGGAGTCTGTCGACAAGTATGGGCAGGTTTCGGCGGTGATTCAGATCTCGCTGTTCAAGTCGGCGCCGTTTTCGCCGATTCGCTGACGTACATGGCTTCAGCCGTCCCGCTCAAGTAAAGCAGAGCCGCTACCGAAAACATTCACGCGAGGCGGCGGAAGCGATTCTCTCCGCAATTTCTGACCGAAAACACGGGGTGCTGAGATGGATAAAGCAACATTGGTAGACGTCGACATTGCGGCCGGCGAACGAGTGCTTCAGATACTCGATCGGGCTGGTTTCAAGGTCAGTGTTGCCTTGTGGCTCTACTCCTCGGAGTTCGAAGCGTGGCGCCTCTACATCGCTTCACCCGTTGTCGACACCGAGGGCCCAAAGGAGGCATATGTCCGATTGTTGTCCGCCATACGAGCCTCTGACCCCGATCTCACAACGGCAATTACAATCACGCTCGTCAGCCCGAAAGATCCTCTCATGCGCGCCTTACGACGAACCTTTGGAACGACAGCCAACGTTCACGAAATGCGGCTTGGGGGCAACGTTATCGACGGAATGTTTGTCGAACAGGCGTATGTTTACCGCGTCAGGTAGACAGAAGCCGGACGACCAACCGTTAGCCTCAATCTTCGCTCGCGAAAATGTCGGAGAGCGCGGTCAGCGGGCTGTGTTCGTCGGCGCTGGTTTTGCCCGGCGCGAGTTCGCGGCGCAGCTTGTTGATGGTCATGCTTTGCACAATCAAGCGGCCGGGGCCGGTCATTTTGGCGAGGAATAAACCTTCGCCGCCGAAGAGCGCCGTCTTGATTCCGCCCACGAACTCGATATCGTAGTCCACCGATTCATCGAACGCCACGATATTACCGGCGTCCACATGTAGCACCTCACCCTCCGCCAGTTGGAATTCTACGAAGTCGCCGCCCGCATGGATGAACACAGCTCCCGGCCCCGTCAACTTCTCGAGAATAAAACCCTCGCCGCCGAAAAATCCCGCGCCGAGCTTCTTCACGAACGCGATATTGAACTGCACGCTGGTTTGAGCGAACAAAAACGCATCGCGCTGTGCCATGATGCTTTGTCCCTCCGCCAGATCGAACAACTGAATCTTGCCCGGATAGCTGCCGGCGAAGCCTAGCTCTCCCGGCCCGTCTGAACGGAAGTACGTGAGGAACAGCGACTCGCCCGTAATCGTCCGGCGCAGAGCTCCGAGCAGTTTCTCGCCTAGCGTCTCGCCGCTCATGCGCGTTTCCCAGCTGACGTTGGCGGTCTTATAGACCATCTTGCCGGCTTCGGCGTAGATCTCCTGATCCGGCTTGAGGTAAATGCGTGCAACTTGCAGGTTGTCTCCCTGGATCTCGTACTCCAGCGGCTCGACCACCACCTGCGCCGCCGGCGCGTCACCCGCACCCGCCGCCGGACTTCCGCAGCTCGCGCAAAATCTCGCCTGATCGCCCAGTTGGGCGCCGCACTTTACACAAAATGGCATAGAGAAGAGTATAGAGAGTCAGACGCGAAACGCAAAACTATCGCAAAATGAAAACATGCTTCGCGACCCGGCGCTGATTCCGCTTTCCCAGCAGCACCACAACGGCTTGGCCCTCTGCGTTCTGACCGAACGCGCTTTGCACGAGGACCGCTCCGAGGCGACCATTCGCCATCTCGCCAAGCGAGCCGTTGACCGCTATGAAATCGAGCTCACAAATCATTTTGACATCGAGGAGCAGGTTCTGTTTCCGCTGATCGAGCGCGAACTCGGCAAGATGACGATTCTTGCGGAGCTGATCGACGACCATCGCGCGCTCGAACGCATGATCGACGAGATGCGCACCGCGCCTTCCGCTGAGCTGCTCGATCGCTTTTGCGACCTACTGCGCCGTCACATTCGGCGCGAAGAAAACGAGCTGTTTCAGGATGCGCAGCAGCGGCTTCCGGCGGAACTGCTGGCCGCCGCCGGAAAGGAAATAGAGGCGCAGGCAATTCGCGTCTGCCTGTGAGCGTTATGCGAATCGCACTGATCCAGATGAACAGCCGCGCAGTGGCCCGCGACGAAAACGTCGGCCGCGCTTGCGAATTCATCGCTGAGGCCGCGCGCTCGAAGCCCGACGTCATCGTGCTGCCGGAATTCTTCAACAACGAATACTTCCCGCAATACCGCGACCATCATTACATGGATTACGCCGAGCCTGACGATGGCTACACGCAGACGCGCATGAAGGCGGAGGCACGCCGGCACGGAATCCACGTAGTGTCGACAATCTTCGAAATGGCCCGCCCGGGCCTCTACTACGACACCGCAATGCTCATCAATCCGGATGGCGAAATCACCGGCAAGTATCGCAAGGTGCATCCGGCGGCGCTGTTGAGCCTGGAGAAAATCTACTTCCGCGGCGGCTCCACGTTTCCTGTCTTTCACATCGGCGAGTGGACCGTCGGCTTCTCCATCTGCTATGACAACCTGTTTCCCGAATCGTGCCGCTGCCTCGCTCTGCACGGCGCCGAATTGATCATTGCGCCGTATGCCACGCCAATCGGCGATCCCTGGGAAAACTTCCTCACCACGCGCTCGCTCGAAAATGGCGTCTTCCTTGCCGCCTGCAATCACGTGGGCCGCGAAGGCGATTGGCAGATGTCCGGCAAGAGCATGGTGATCGATCCTCTGGGCAAAATCATCGCCAAAGCCGGTGACGCGAACGAGGAAATCGTGTGCGCGGAGTTCAGCCGTGAACAGGTCATCGACGCGCGCCGCCGCTTCCCGCTGTTCCGCGACCGCCGTCCTGACGCGTACCGTGCGATCACCCACGCCACCGAAGATCTCCACCGCTGAACCGTTTGCCTTTGCCGATTTTTCCCAGTATGATTTTGGGTGCCCCCGAGTAAATTTGAAGGCAGCGTGGAATCCATCCAAGAACCGATCATTCTAGAAACCAGCCTCGACGGCATCGAGCGCTTCTCCCGTGGTAAAGTTCGCGACGTGTACCAGCTCGGCGACCAGCTCCTGATCGTCGCCACCGATCGTCTTTCGGCTTTCGACGTCGTGCTGCCCACTGGCATTCCCGACAAGGGACGCGTGCTCACACAGATGTCAATTTTCTGGTTCGAGCTGCTGCGCGACGTGACGGAAACCCACTTCCTCACCGCTAATTTGGACGCCTATCCGGCCGTGCTGCGGCCATTCCGGGCGCAGCTCGAGGGCCGCTCCATGCTGGTGAAGCGCGCGGACATGGTGCCCATGGAGTGCGTGGCGCGCGGGTATCTCGCGGGCTCCGGCTGGAAGGAATATCGCGCCAGCGGAACCGTTTGCGGAATTCCGCTTCCCAAAGGATTGCAGGAGAGCAGTAAACTCCCCGAGCCGATTTTCACGCCCTCCACCAAAGCGCAGACCGGCCACGACGAGAACATTTCGTTCGAGCGCATGGCAGGGGTTGTGGGACAAGATACCGCGCGGCAACTGCGTGATCTGACGCTCGCCATTTACACGCGCGCCGCGTCGTACGCGGAAACTCGCGGTATCATCATCGCCGATACTAAATTCGAGTTCGGCTTCATCGGCGGAAAACTGGTGCTCGGAGACGAAGTGCTGACCCCGGATTCTTCACGTTTTTGGCCGCTGGATTCATACAAAGCCGGACAAGCGCAGAACTCTTACGACAAACAATACGTACGTGATTATTTAGAGGAGATTCGCTGGAACAAGCAGCCGCCTGCCCCGGTTCTGCCCCCCGAGGTCGCGCAGAGGACCAGTGAGAAGTACCGGGAAGCCTACCGGCTGCTGACCGGCAGAGAGCTATGAACTGGCTGGATTGGGTTCTGATACTGCTGCTCGCCTTCTCGATTATCACCAGTTTCCGCAAAGGCTTTTCACGGGAACTGATCGAGCTCATCTCTATGTTCGTCGCGCTATTCTGCGGGCTCTGGTTCTACGGCGCCGCGGGCGCGTTTCTCGAACCGTATGTGAAGTCGCCAGGCGTCGCGCACTTCTGCGGATTCCTGATCGTTTTCATCGGCGTGCTGCTTGCCGGGGCCATCGTCGGCATGCTGTTCAGCCGTCTCGTCAAGGTTGCCGGGCTCACATTCTTCGACCGCGTTCTCGGCGCGGGTTTCGGCGCCGTGCGTGGCCTGCTCATGTCGGTCGCGCTGATCGTGGCCATCGTGGCGTTCACCCCTTCCACGGGCGACGCCGCTCCTAATGCCGTGGTCCACTCGCGATTGGCCCCCTACGTGATCGACACCGCGCACTTGTTTGCCTCGGTCGCGCCCCGCGAACTCAAAGATAGCTTTCGCAAGCACTATGGCCAGGTGAAAAGTATCTGGCAGGACACTCTCAAGAACGGTGTCCACCGCCTCCCCGATTCCGACGCGTAAACACAACCTGAAATGAAGGAAACATTCGAAAAGCTCGTCGACCATCTGCTAAACAATGGATTTTTTATGGAGGAGGCCGTCGAGATTCTCGAGAAGACGCTCATCGCGCGCGCCGTTGAGCGCACCGGCGGCAACCGCTGCGCCGCCAGTAAACTTCTCGGCATCCATCGCAACACGCTGCAACGCAAAATGTTGGAGTACAAAATCGGTGAGCCGCGCCGGAAGCCCATGCGCCGCGCGCAAGCTCCGCGCCGTCGTGTCAAGGTGGGCTGAGTCCCGCCGTCTCCACCGCAATGGATCTAGTGATCTTCGACCTGGACGGCACGCTCATCGACTCCAGCCGCGATCTGGCGAACTCCGTCAACGCTACGCGCGCGCATCTTCATCTGCCGCCGCTGGAAAACGAAACTGTCTACTCCTATGTCGGCAACGGCGCCCCCGTCCTGATCCGGAGGGCGCTCGGTCCGGACTATACGGACGACGAAGTACAGAACGCTTTGCTCTATTTCCTCGGCTACTATCGCGACCACATGCTCGACCACACCGTGCTCTATCCAGGGGTGCGCGAGGTCCTCGACCGCCTCCGCGACTCCGGCGTCCGCATGGCCGTGCTCACTAACAAGCCCGTGCGCTTCAGCCAGGCAATCATCGATGGCCTTGGCTTGCACGCGCACTTCCGCCGCGTCTATGGCGGCAATAGCTTTGACCAGAAAAAGCCGCATCCCATCGGCATTGAAACCTTGATGACCGAGTGCGGCGCCACCCGCGACGAGACTCTGATGGTGGGCGACAGCTCCGTTGACGTGCAGACGGCGCGCAACGCAAACGTTAAGGTCTGCGGCGTCACCTGGGGCTTTCAACCGGAAACATTCGCCGAGTGTCCGCCCGATTTTCTCATCCACCATCCGGAAGAACTCGCCGAGCGCGTGACCGGCCATGGCTGACCCCTCCGCGTCCTGCTTATTCTGCAAGATTGCCGCCCGAACCGTGCCGGTGCCGGTGGTCTTCGAAGACGAAACGTCGCTAGCCTTCCTCGATCATCGCCCTGTTTTCCCCGGCCATACCTTGCTCATCCCCAGACAGCACTGCGAAACGTTGGCCGATCTGCCCGCCTCGCTGATCCAGCCGTTCTTCGCCGCCGCACAGCTCCTGGCCCAATCCATTGAGTCCGCGCTCGCAGCAGACGGCACCTTTGTTGCAATCAACAATAAGGTCAGCCAGAGCGTTCCTCACTTGCACGTTCACGTCGTCCCGCGCCGCAAGAAGGATGGCCTGCGCGGATTCTTCTGGCCCCGCCAGCCTTACAAAACAGAAGAAGAAGCAGAAAGCGTCAGAAAAAACATCGCCGATGCTGTGCTGCGCTTGCGCGCCGGTGCATAATAGTCCCCTATGTGGCCGCAGAACTATACGCCGGTAGGCGGCAGCCTCTGGCTCTCCGCACTCGTAGCGGCGGTTCCGGTTTTCGTACTCCTGGTCCTTCTGGGCGTGTTGCGTAAGCCGGCGTGGCAGGCATCGCTCTATGGATTGGGCGCCGCCGCCGTGGTCGCCTTGGGCGTCTACGGCATGCATGCCGGCAAACTCGCCAGCGCCATCGGCTACGGCGCCGCATTCGGACTGTTTCCCATCGGCTGGGTCGTATTCACCGCCATCCTGCTCTACAACATCACCGTTAGCACCGGCAGATTTCAGATCGTCAAGGACTCCGTCGGCAGCCTCACCGAAGATCGCCGCTTGCAAGCGCTGCTGATCGCTTTCGCGTTTGGCGCATTCATTGAAGGTGCGGCCGGATTCGGTACGCCCGTTGCCGTGGCCGCCGCCATGCTCACCGGACTCGGATTCTCTCCGTTCTTTGCCGGCGGTATCTGCCTGCTCGCCAATACCGCGCCTGTAGCGTTCGGCTCCATCGCCACACCCATCCTCGCGCTCGCCGGCATCACTGGTCTTCCGCTCGATCGTTTGAGCGCCGGTGTCGGCCGCATCTGCGCGCCGGTTTCCCTGATCGTGCCCGGCTACCTGGTCCTCGTGATGGGTGGCTGGCGTGCCCTTCGCGGTGTGCTGCCGGCTGCGGTGGTTTGTGGATTCGCTTTCGCCGGCGTTCAGTTGCTTGTGTCAAACCTCATCGGCCCGCAAGTCACCGATATTCTCAGCTCGCTCGCCGCCATCGGTGCGCTGGTGCTGTTCTTAAGATTCTGGAAGCCTCGCGACAAGTTCGACTTCGACGAGCACAGCACCGCGCACGTCGCTCCCCCACGCCATTCAGGCCGCGATCTGCTGCATGCCTGGGGGCCATATATTCTGCTTGTGATTTTCGTCCTCGCCTGGGGCTTCAAACCACTGCAAGCCACGCTGAACACGGCTTCATTCAGTTTTCCATGGCCAGGATTGCACAACGTCATCCTGCGCATGCCGCCCGTGGTTAACAAACCCGCGCCCTACGCGGC